>Ga0307966_1001366_pt1 | contig 19288 bp, 10 predicted proteins | sample OrgLakmetagen646_FD_203141 | JGI IMG/M metagenome (GOLD analysis project Ga0307966, IMG submission 203141) | Saline water microbial communities from Organic Lake, Antarctica - #646 | ecosystem: Environmental > Aquatic > Non-marine Saline and Alkaline > Saline | place: Antarctica: Organic Lake... | reverse complement strand
CGTGAGCATTTAAATGCATTTGAGCCACCGTGGGAGAAAACGGTTGTTTTCGGCCACACACCACAATCATTCCCGATTCAGCAGAATAAAATGATTGGAATTGACACAGGTTGTGTGTACAATCGGCCCGGTCTTGGAAAGCTGACAGCCGTACGTTTGCCGGAAAAGAAGTTCATGCACCAAATGTCTCTGGACTGATCCGGTTGTCACTATCAAATTAATTGTTAAAATAAAGTATTTATGAGTTTAAAATGTGGAATTGTAGGATTGCCAAATGTGGGTAAATCTACCTTGTTTAACGCGTTAAGCAATGCCGGGGCAGAATCAGCTAATTTTCCGTTCTGCACAATCGATCCAAATATTGGGCTGGTTACAGTACCGGATGAACGTCTGAACAGGCTAAAGGAACTGGTAGACCCAAAAGAGACGCTTCCCGCTACAATTGAGTTTGTTGATATTGCAGGACTCGTTAAGGGTGCATCTGAAGGAAAGGGTAAAGGAAATGCCTTTCTATCACATATCAGAGAGGTCGATCTGATTGTGCATGTGGTTCGCTGTTTTGATGACGGAGATGTAATTCATGTTGAAGGATCCGTCGATCCTACGCGTGACATTCACATTATTGAGGATGAACTTATTTTAAAAGATCTGGAAACGGTTGAAAAACGGGTTGATACCTTAAAGAAACAGTCAAAAGGTGGAGATAAGAAGATTACGGAACAGCTGTCTGTTGTAGATCGTCTAAAAGAACATCTTGAAGAGGGTAATACAGCCCGGACGTTTGAAGCCGACCAGGATGAGCGTGATATTTTCAAGGAGTTGTTCTTGCTGTCAAATAAACCTGTTTTGTATGCCTGCAACGTGTCTGAGGATGATGTAAACACAGGGAATGCCTGGGTAGAAGAAGTGCAAAAGATTGCCGGTGAACATGAGGATGAAGTGGTCACGTTTTGCGCAAAAATTGAGGCGGAAATTGCAGAGCTTGAAGATGAAGAAAAAGAGATGTTTCTGGAAGAACTGGGGCTTGATAGTGCAGGACTTGACCGGCTGATCCAGGCAGCTTACAGTAACCTCGGGCTGATCACGTACTTTACTGCAGGCCCGAAAGAAGTACGTGCATGGACTATACGTATGGGGACGAAAGCCCCACAGGCTGCCGGTGTGATACACACCGATTTTGAGCGTGGATTTATTCGGGCTGAAACCATTGCATACGATGACTATTCAGAATTAGGATCTGAAAAAGCTGCCAGAGAAGCCGGCAAAATGCGGCAGGAAGGCAAAGAGTACGTCGTTAAAGACGGCGACGTTATGCTCTTTAGGTTTAATGTGTAACGCCAGCTGGCAACGTCAGTTAAAATAGGAGGACCGGCCAATTGGCTAACGGTCGACAGATGACGAGTCGGCCGATTCCATCATTCGCATCTCTTCTTCAAATTCAAAGGCTTTGAGATCTTTAAAGCTAACTTCGGTTGTGTCTGAGGGGACTTTTGACGGCTCAATCCGTTCATGTACAACCCACGCATCCGGATAGCGGGATTTAAGCATTCCTGAAAAATGGATCGCTTTATCGCGATCCTGGAAATCTCCGGCTCTGACACGGTAATTTGGTGATCGAAAAACAACGTATGCATCGGGTTCATATCCGGCAATAACAGAGTCAGCCCATGCTACAAAATAGTCTCTCACGGAGTCCGCTTCAGCCACATTTCGTGTGCTGAGTAGCTGGACCCGAAAACCGGCGTAAGGATCACTCTGACGCTCATCAACAATTATTTCCTGCATATAAAGATCCGGTACATGTACCATATCTTCTGAATAGTGATTAGTGAGCTGGCTGCGGGTTCTCAAAAGCAGGCGTTCGGTTTCTGAAAGTGAAGCATCGATATAATCATCGGCGAGATCACCAGTGAGATTTGAAGATTCAGATTCATTATCGTCTGAGGTGGGTTCTGTTGTGGCACAACTTACGGCCAGAAGGGCACAGCAGAGAATTGTAAGTAGATGGTAACGCATAGAATTTGTTATGTTCGGTTAAACACCAATGGGGTGCCAGGTTGTTTTAATCTCCTGGAAGTCCATAATGTGATAGGGGCTTTCCTGGTTAGAATCGGTCCATTCAGCATCTGTGATGTGCTGACGGCGCTTTATGTTTAAAGCACAATTCTCATCAATTAGTTTCCGTATATCTTTATCAGAATTAGCATTATAAACACCATTCACGTCAAGATGAGAACTAAGATGCGGAATCATTTCATTCTGATATCCGGTAAGTATATTAACAACGCCTCCCGGAACGTCAGACGCATGCAACACTTCACCAAAACTTACAGCAGATAGCGGATATTTTTCAGATGCGAGGATAAGTGCTGTGTTGCCCCCGGCAATAACCGGAGCCATCATGCTTACCAATCCCAGCAGGGGGAATTCCTGTGGAGCAATTACTCCTACCACTCCTGTAGGCTCAGGAATACTGAAATTGAAGTGGCTGCTTGCAACCGGATTTACTGTTCCATAAACCTGACTTATTTTATCGGTCCACCCGGCATAATAAATCAGGCGATCGATAGAGAGTTCAATATTTTTTCGGGCTATTTTCTTTTTAATATCCATCAGTTCCATTTCACTTTCAAACTGATCTTTCCGGCCTTCAAGCATCTCTGCAATTCTATACAAAATCTGACCCCGATTGTAGGCCGATCGGTTCTTCCATCCATTTTGTGCGGCACGCGCTTTCACCATGGCATCACGCACATCCTTACGGGTACATCGGCAAACATTGGCAATCGTCTTGCCGCTTTTATTGCTGAGGGCATACGTATGGCCAGATTCGCTTCTTGGAAACGCGCCGCCCACATACGTCTTATATGTCTTCAAAATATCGATTCGATTACTCATAAGTTTTGCTTTCAGATTCGATTATACGAGGTTTACGTATGGATAGAGTCCATGAAGTCCGCCTTCGCGCCCAACACCGCTCTCTTTGTAGCCGCCAAAGGGTGAGGTAGGATCAAACTTGTTAAAGGTGTTTGCCCAGACAACGCCTGAATCCATATTGCTGCCAATATTAAAAATCTTAGATCCGCGATCTGTCCAGATTCCACTCGACAGGCCATAGGGAGTATTATTTGCTTTTTCAACTGCTTCAGACGGTGTTCTGAACGTTTGGATAGTGAGAACAGGTCCAAAGATCTCTTCCTGTACGATTCGGTTACTTTGAGAGACACCGGAGAAAAGTGTGGGTCTGCAAAAGTATCCGTTCTCGGGCAGCCCGTTTTTGGTTTGATAAATTTCGGCACCTTCAGCTTTGCCAAGCTCGATATACTCGGAAATGCGCTCAAACTGTGCTTTCGAGTTGATGGCTCCGATGTCGGTGTTTTTATCCAAAGGGTCACCGACAATAAGCGTCTCCATGCGTTCTTTTAATTTTTTAGTAAGCTTCCCGGCAATTCCCTCCTGAACCAAAAGGCGTGAGCCGGCACAACAGACATGGCCCTGGTTAAAAAAGATAGCATTGATGATACCTTCTACAGCCTGATCGATGGAGGCATCTTCAAAGACTATGTTGGCACCTTTTCCGCCAAGTTCCAGAGTATATTTTTTGTCAGTACCTGCAATAGATTTCTGTATTATTTTACCAACACTGGTGGATCCTGTAAACGCTATTTTGTCGATACCATTATGATTAACAATAGCTGAGCCTGTTTGCCCCGCGCCGGTCACTATATTCACAACACCATCAGGCAATCCTGAATCTCTGCATATTTCGGCAAATTTAAGTGCGGTAATTGAGGTCGTTTCAGCCGGTTTTAGTACCACAGTGTTGCCGGTTGCCAGGGCAGGAGCAATTTTCCATGCCAGCATCAACAGTGGAAAATTCCATGGTATAATTTGACCACAGACGCCAAGAGATTCGGCTTTTCTGCCAGGGAAAGCGTAATCCAGTTTATCTGCCCAGCCGGCGTAGTAGAAAAAATAGGCTGCAGCAAGCGGAACATCCACGTCTCTGGATTCACGAATAGGCTTGCCTCCATCCATAGATTCTGTAATTGCAAGATCCCGTGAACGCTCCTGTATCATGCGGGCAATTCGGAATATATATTTTCCGCGCTCTTTCGCCGGTAGTGTACTCCATCGCTTATTATAGGCAGTGCGGGCTGCTTTTACCGCTTTATCCACATCTTCTGTTGTTGCCTCGGAAATTTCAGTAAGAACTTTTTCTGTGGCAGGATTGATTGAACTGAATGTTCGTCCTTTTACAGGATTAATAAACTCGCCATTAATAAAATGTCCGTAAGACGGTTTAATTTCAACGTTATCGCTGCTTTCCGGAGCGCTGCTATAGTCCCAGAACGAGGCAAAATCAAGCTTCAGGTCGGCATTGGGCGACTCTGGTTTTGATGAGCTGCTGGTTGCGTTTGTTTCAACGGAACTATTTTGATCAGAGGTAGACATAACTAATATTTTATTTGATCTGAATATGCAATTCCCAGGCTGGTGTTCTCCGGGCTGATGAAGTTAATCATTGGAAAAATAGACATCACTCTGGTACACTCCGGTGTCTTGCTTTACAATCTGCATCAAAAGATCGTTTGTGAGTGAACTTGCGCCGAAACGGAACCATTTGTTTGTTAGCCAGTCAGCTCCCAGAGTCTCTTTTACCAGCACAAGATACTGAAGGGCTTGTTTTGCTTTTCTGATGCCTCCGGCTGGTTTCATTCCAACCATTCGACCGGTTTCTTTGTAGAAGTCCCGAATGGCTTCGAGCATGACCAGTGTGACCGGTTGAGTGGCGGCAGGCTGTACTTTTCCTGTGGATGTTTTTATAAAATCTGCACCTGCATGCATCGCAAGTTCACTAGCTTTCCTGACGTTTGTCAGTGTTTCCAGCTCACCGGTTTCAAGGATTACTTTAAGGTGAGCGTCACCACAAGCTTCTTTAATTGAAGCAATTTCATCAAACACATAAGAGTAATTTCCCTTAAGAAACTGTCCGCGTGATATAACCATATCAATCTCATCTGCACCCTCATCAACCGCGAAATTAACATCATCGAGCTTGGTTTGAAGATTCGCCATGCCGCTTGGAAAAACAGTAGCTACGCTTGCAACTTTGACGGAAGAACCGGCTACTGTTTTTTTAGCAACAGACACCATATTCGGGTATACACAAACTGCTGCAACACTGGGTAAATCAGGCATTAGGGAATAAGGGGTGATAGCCTTTCTGCAGAGCTGTATCACTTTTCCTTCGGTATCTTTCCCCTCGAGAGTGGTATGATCAATCATGCTGAGAGCAAGCTTCAACCCCTGAACTTTCGATTCTTTTTTTATGCTGCGTTTATTCAGCCGGGATACACGTTCCTGTACACCTATAGTGTCGATGGGAATTGACTGGCTGAAATCCGGATATGTCGTCATACTCTTTTTGAACTAAAATCGGTTTTGATGTTTAGAAATGTACGGAACTTAAAAGCTGAGTAAAAGAACTATAGAGAATTGATGAGATAAAACAGTAAAACCATGAATTAAGGGAGGATATGTATATACACTAACTGTTTGTCAGACAGTAAAAAATCCCGGCATAACTCAGATTCAGCATGCCGGGATTCTATTTTAGTTTTAAAAAGTCTAAACAGGACCCGCTTCAAGAATTTCCTTAGCCGCCTGTTTTTTGAACTGGAGAAAATTCTCACTAAACATATCCGCCAATTGACTGGCTTTTTTGTCGTACGCTTCTTTATGACTCCAGGTATTTCTCGGATTTAGAATATCTGACGGTATACCGGTAATTTTTGATGGAATCGAGAGCCCGAATATAGGATCTTCAGAATATTCGATATAGTCAAGATTACCCGAAAGAGCTTCACTAAGCATTTTACGCGTATAGGCCAGTTTCATTCTGTGTCCCGTTCCATAGGGGCCGCCGGTCCAGCCGGTATTAACGAGCCACACATTTGAGTTGTGAGCCCGAATTTTCTCTGCGAGCAGTTCAGCATAAACCGTCGGGTGGAGGGGCATGAATGGAGCTCCAAAGCATGCTGAAAATGTAGCCTGAGGTTCAGTGACACCTCGCTCAGTACCTGCAACTTTAGCCGTGTAACCGCTGATAAAATGGTACATCGCCTGTTCAGGCGTCAGTCTGGAAATAGGTGGGAGAATTCCGAATGCGTCAGCCGTTAAAAATATAATATTGTCCGGATGATTACCGCACCCGGTGTCACTTGCGTTTGGAATGTAGTGAATAGGGTAGGCACAGCGCGTATTCTGTGTCAGGCTTTCATCATCGAAATCAGGTTTTCGATCGGAATCCAATACTACATTTTCAAGAATGGTTCCCGGCATTTGTGTTGTCTTAAAGATTTCCGGTTCATTTTTTTCTCTGAGGTTGATAGTTTTTGCATAGCATCCGCCTTCAAAGTTAAAAATCCCATTTTCACTCCAGCCATGTTCATCATCTCCAATCAGAATTTTATCTACATCTGCAGAGAGCGTTGTTTTCCCTGTACCGGAAAGACCAAAAAAGACGGCCGTTTTACCATACTCATCCATATTGGCTGAGCAGTGCATGGCCATCACATCCTGATTTGGCAGGAGGTAATTCAGTACAGAAAAAATCCCCTTTTTTACTTCACCGGAGTAGAGGGTTCCCCCAATAAGAATCAGCTTCTTCTCAAAATTGCACAGGATAAACGTGCTGCTTGGAGTACCGTCAGTTTCGGGGTCGGCCCGGAATTGAGGTGCCGCAAGAATCGTAAATTCAGGCTCATGATTTTGAAGATCTTCTTTATCAGGGCGAATAAACATGTTATGTGCAAAAAGTGCATGATAGGCTGCCTGACTTACAACCCGCACATTGAGCCTGTAATCAGGGTCGGCACCGGCATACATGTCTTTTACAAAAAGATCTTTATCTGAAAGATAGTCGATCATTTTTTCATGCAGATTATCGAATATGTCGCCCGAGATTGGCTGATTGACGTCGCCCCAGTCAATGTTATGAGTTGTTGTAGGTTCATCAACAATGAACTTATCCTGAGGAGATCGTCCTGTGTATTTACCTGTAAGAACCCGCAGTGCCATCTTATCAGTAAGGACAGCTTCGTCGTTTTTTAACGCAAGTTCATACAGTTGTGAGGGGTTTAGATTCCAGTATACGTTTTGATCTTTTTTTAGCCCGAGATAGTCTAGTCCTATATAACTTTTTGGCTGGCTTCCATAGTCGTTTTTCATGGAAATTCTGTCCTGGTATTTTTTAACGGATTAAAAATTTGAGCGAGTATAGCAACCCTTTGAAAAAGCGCTTTTCTAATAAATAAGTGCTTAATAGTGAGGTAGCTGTGATTTCAAGGAATATTAGAAAATTTACAATTTCGGTAATGCATAAATATACCGCTATTTCATTTTTTTTACAGTTAAAATGGGAGGAAATGCCAGAATAATTGAGGGAAGAGTACTAACCTGAGTTCGATTTAAAAAATGGCAAAACAATCCAAAAAGAGCATTAGTTAAATAAATAAGTCCATACTTATGTCATGCCATGCCATGGCGTGACATCTCCTGTCTTTGTTAAGAGCAGGAGATCACGCTTCTCCCTACTAAGGGATCCCGATGGGGAAGTGCGAGATGACGCCCTTTTTGGGTTGTTATTGGTGATATCCAACTAATTTAGGAATCGAACTCAGGTTACTAGTTATTCGTATCGGTAATTTGTTGAGTATTGCTTTGAGTAATCAGAGTTTTAATTGCAGTTGCTCTGTAACTGCTGTCTCCCTCAATCTCAGATACAATTTGGTGAGCACGGTTCAAATAGGTGAAGCCCTCTGCGGGCTGGTCTGATTCGAGATGCAATTTTCCCATTGCCGCTGAAGCAAGACCAAATTCTATGGAATTCGGTGGATGAAGCTGTTTCACCTGTTTGTAACCGAGTGAGATTTGCTCTTCTGCCCGGCTAATATCTGCGTTCCCTACACTAAGTCTCGATTCACCCATACCGATTAAAGAGCGGGCAATAAATGAGCTTCCAACCGGCAAATGATCCTGAAAGATCTGATGAGATTTTTCGTAATACTCATACGCCTCTTTATACCTGGCGTCCATTAGATAAAGCTCTGCCAAACTGAACAAGTTGGTTGCAGTTTGCAATTCATCTCTGCCAAACTTTTCACGATTAATTGATATTGACTCTTCTATAAGAGATATGGCTTCTTCAAACTGTCCGCGGTTTCGATTCAGGATGCCAAGGTTGTTCATTGTAAGCGCAATTTTGGGGTGAGAATCACCAAAAAGGGCTCGCCTCATTTGTAGCGATTTGGTCAGCATCTCTTCTGATTCATCAAACCGACCCAGGTTAAGCAGGAGTGAACCAAGATTATTGTAGCTCATTGCTATATCGGGATGAGCAGTGTCGTATAGCTCCAATCGTTTTGATAGCACTTCCCGATAAATTTGCTCAGCTTCCTCAAGCTGGCCGCTTGAATGCAAGGTTACCCCAAGACTACTTAAACAGGTAAGTGTGAGCGGGTCATCAGGCCCCAATTCCTCTTTATAAATAGCTAACAATGACCGATAGACTTTCTCAGCCTCTTCATATTTACCAAGGCGCCTGTAAACATATGTTAGTTCCGCATTCGCTTCAGACATTGCTGCCTGCCTGACTCCCTGAAGTTTTCTTCTCGTTTCCAGAGCGTTCTCCAGCATGGTCTGTGCTTTAAAAAGATCACCTTTCGCGCTAAGGAGAGTTCCCATCTGTTCATAACTTGAGATGGTCTCGAGATTGTTTCCGCCAAAAACCTCCAATCGCAGGTCAATGGACTGCTGCAGCAGGTTAGTTGCATCATTATACTCTCCAAGCTCGGTTAAAATCCTGCCCAGTACTTCAAACATACTGGCCTGAACTTCAGGCTGACCGGAAAGATATTCAGTACGTTCAATACCTCTGTTAAGCAGATCGCGAGCAGATATATTGCTTCCACCGGTTTCTGATGGATCACTACCTTTGAATAAATTCATAACAAAGTCTGTTACCTGAGTGGCTTTATTCGCTTCTTTTTGGGCTATATCACGCTCTTGCTTAACCTCGTATGTATAGAACAGAGCTGATAAAAGAGAAATAATCAGAAAAGCTGCTACTGCTGAAATTGCCCCTTTATTACGGGCTGCAAATTTCTTTGCAACGTAAACCGAACTGTTATCTCTGGCAATTACAGGGAACAGGCTTTTATAACGCTCAAGATCCTGCAGAAGATCATCCACAGTTTGATAGCGTTCATCGGGATTCTTGCTCAGGCATTTCTGTGTAATTGCATCTAAATCATCATTAAGCAGTTTAGCTGCTCTGCTGGTAGTGATGGATCGATTATCGAGAATTAGTTTCTTCTCAGAATCCGGTAATTCATCAAATCTGTTGGCCAGCGACTTTGGCTGTTGATTCTGGATAAGATCAATGACACCTTTTTTGGGCCGTTTGGCAATCGGTAATGGGTGAACACCAGCAAGTAGTTTAAATAGCAGTACTCCCAAAGCATAAATATCTGATGTCGTTGTGGCAGAATCACCACAAACCTGTTCTGGTGAAGCATTAGAGAAAGAAACATAGCGCGACATTTGAGTTACATCAGTATTTGAACTATCAGAGGCTGATGTATCAACCAACCGGGCTATTCCAAAATCCATGACTTTTACATTGCCACTGTCCGTGATAAGAATATTTTCAGGCTTCAAATCGCGGTGGATCACCAGGTTTTTGTGAGCATATACTAAAGCGTTGCAAACAGATTTAAAAAGCTCTATGCGTTCCGATACAGAGAGTCTGTGTTTGTTGCAATAAACGTCTATGGGTGTGCCATCTACATACTCCATAATCAGATATGGAATATTACTATCGGTTACACCCCCGTCATACAAACGCGCGATGTTCTCGTGATTCAGTCCGGCCAGTATTTGCCGTTCCCGAATAAAATGGGTGTAGATTTCAGATCTGTTTAATCCGCTTTGGATAATTTTAATCGCTGCGGAGTGTTCAAACTGACCATCGGTGCGTTCACCCAAAAATACAGCGCCCATGCCACCCACTCCAAGGAGTTTGGTAAGTGTATATGCACCTATTTCATTGCCGACAAGGCTGTCGTAATCCTTAGAAAAAAGATCATTTGAGAGGGCTTCCTCTTCAAGCTTATCTTTTAAGGTGTTGCCTGAAGAGAAAAATTGATCGGCTTCAGATACTGATGAGAGAAAAGAGTGTACATGATCAACAAGTTCCTGATCACCAGCACACACTTGGTTGATGAAGGCATCACGATCACCTTCAGGACGTTCAAGTGCCTCATCAACAATTGCTTCAATTTTATTCCATTGGTCTGTCGTCATTCACTGACCCGGAGTTAAAGACAACACGTCGCAGTTTACTTGATAAGTGTCATCTTCTTTGTTAATACCATGTTTCCGGCAGTTAATCTATAAATATAAACGCCACTCGACAAATGTCCGGCATCAAAATTAATATTATGTGTGCCGGCGTGTCGCGATCCATCGTCAATATTTGCAATTAACTGGCCTGTCAGATTATAGATGTCTAATGACACGTCTGAAGCCTCGGGCAGGCTGTAGCTGATGACAGTTGAGGGATTGAAAGGGTTCGGGTAGTTCTGATTCAGCTCATAAGATTGAGGCTTGTTTGATGAGAGTTCCTCTTCATTTGATGTGACAAGTTCAATTTGAGCAACCTTTAGTTCATCCACAATGATACTTCCCTGCAGAGCAGAAACATTCTCATTGTAGCTTAGCTGGATGCTGTCGATGAAGAGCTCACCATCAAGATTACCATCTCCGTTTACCCAGGCATTTGACGTTTCATCGGTCATTTCCCAGCGTACGAGGCGCCAGCCAATCCAGCTGATATCTATCCAGTTACTTGCCTCAAGCTGGTTATTTGAATCACGTATAACAAATCGCATCGGCGTGTCTGATCCATCCCCGAATACGTAGGCAAGCATTTCCTCGTCTTCATCAAACCGCAGACCACCCCCCTTGTAAATTCTGATCAGATAGGGGCCAGAGGAAGCTTCATCCCATCCATAGTTGATACGCATGGCACCGCTGCTCCCTTTTTGGCTCAATTGATTGTCTGTATCGTGCGGCCGTCCGGTAAGTTCAGTAATAATGCCACTCGTAGAGCCACTTTGCTGAGGTTCCCACCAGTCCGTAAGCCCGTTATTGAATGAATCCACGTACCTTGGGTTCACAATTGAATTTCCAGATGTTAGAAAGCTCAGAGAATTTTCATTCTCTGTAGCGTTACCAAACAGATCTTCGATACCGGAAGGCACAATAACGTCATACGAAATTGCGCTCACCAAAGGAGAGTGCGGAATGATCTGAATGATGCCCTGATCATTCATTTCTGTATATGAAACGGTAAATTCGGGATCTGCATCAGAAGCAGATTCAAGCCCAATAGACAATCCATTTATGACCTCTTCATTAAGCGGTTCATTGAACACAAGCTGTATTATATCTTCGCTGAAAAAGTTAAACCCGGAATTTAAAGGATAGCTTGCAATAAGCTGAGGTGGATCGGTATCCTCGCTTGTTGTATTGATGACAGCCGAATATGTGCCGCCTTCCTGGCCATCATTGTCACCGTCCAGCATGTTATCAAACTGATCGAGGGCTGTATCGTTAATGGTTAATGAGTATTCTGTTAAATAGGCAAAATTTTCAGTTCGGATTCGAAGGATCTGATCATTCTGCCAGCTTACGGTATACTCAACGTTAGGTGAGATTTCAATCGCATCTTCAACAGATTGACGGTTCATTGCCCGGTTAAACTCCACAATCAGGTTTTCACCTGGCATCAGGCCCTCCTGGGGGTCGTAATACAGCGAATCGACAAAGGGTGGCAGACTTGATAAAAGTTCGACATCCGCAAACGTAAAATCCAGGGAATTGATCGTTACCTCAACACTTTCAGAGAAGTAATCTTCAGCTTGAACTGAGATTGTCAATTCAATTCCAGGAGTGAGGCCGGAAAAATGGTAAAATCCATTAGATAGTTGTTCCGGGTCGTTGGAAAACCTGTTAAATAGAGAATTGTATGTATCGGTAGTATATATGGAGCCGTTTACGGTTACGGTTGCCCCGTTTATAGGTTTGCCTGTTTCCTGATCTGAAATAACCCCTGATAAAATACCGGTTTCTATACGATCTATGCTGAGGTATTCCATGTAAGACCATAAGTGGCTTTGCGCCTCAATTCTTAGGTAGTCTTCATTCATATTCAGCTGATTTTGCCCGGGATTGGTATGAAATCCTCCCTCAGACAATACCGATGCCATATTTGATGTGCGGTTAACAAAAAGATAAGGATATTGATTGCCTGCACCGTTCAGGTAAAATGTTCGATCCGCAAATGATCCCCGCGTTCCGGTTCTCATGGCTGAGGGCAGGTTTACGTTCATTATGTCACCCATAGCCTGACCACCTGCGGGGTTTTTTTCAACAATCTGGTTTTGAAAGTTCAGCCATCCTCCCCAAAGAAGCAGTGTAGAATTTACGTTAGGCGGACCGGCATCACTGTGAACGGAATGATAGAAATCCGCAGCTACGCTATTTGCAAAATCGGTTCTCTGTGTCAGGCTTACAATATCCGAACCGTTAACACGGGTCAGGTACACGTCTGAAATATCTGTCTTATTCAGTAACATCTCTTCGAGATGAAGAGCGATGGTCAGTACTTTTTCAGCCTCTGAAAAATTGTAGATACCCATGTTTTCTCTCTGGCTGTGACCGGGGTCAATCACGACCGACCATCCATCAAATCCGGTAATTTCCGGGTCCTGGGCCATTGCAGGTAAAGACTGTAGGATTAAAAATGGCAAAATAACGAGTGTGGTAAGAAACGTCTTCTTGTAGTTTTTCTTTTGAAACAATTCCATTCTTCAGTCCTCTTAATTTGTTTCAAGTTGGAGTACGAATATGCCGTTCTCATTGGCAGCATGAAACGCAATTTTTGTACCATCAGGCGACCAGGAAGGGTTCATCGCAACCAGCCCTGATGATGTTGTAAAATAGAGGCATTCGGAGCCGTCTGTAGTGAACGCCACAATATCTGATTGGGTCATTTGATACCCGTCGTCATCTGCCAGCATAGCTGCAAGATATCGACCATCGGGTGACCACTCTGGGCGATTGGCACGGCCAAGGTCTACAATGTTTGAGCCATCTGTATTCATGATGTAGAGATTGCCGCCCATTACCTCAAACGCAATCCTCTGTCCATCTGGCGAGGGGGTTGCATTTAAAAATGTGCGTCCTTCAAATGGCACAAGTGTATTATAGCTGTTCGACTGTGCTGTAGCCACCTGTATTTCAGACCGGTTATTAAGTACTACAGGCTGAGCAGTTTCCTGACCGTCCCCCAAAGTCTTCATACGTTGTTGAAGTCCGCTTTCCAGTGTTTCAACCCGGTCGCGCAGAGGTATAAGTACCTGTTGCTGGTTGGTTGCAAAAACCGGAACAGCAGGCATCTGATTTCTGTATTCAGTCAGTTCTGTAGCTGCACCCGTTTCTGCAGAGTATAGTTTTACAGCATGAGTCCGACGGGGGCCGTTTTGTTTAGAATGCCGGGCTAACAAGTTGTTTGAATCATATGACCAGGAGAATCCAAATCCAACGCTTTCATCATCTGTAATTTGTTGAATATTTGCACCATCTGCATCAGCTACCCAAAGCCCTTTTTGGTTTGCTGATGTAAAAGCAAGCTTAGTTCCGTCGGGCGACCATTTAGGATTTATTGTTTCGACACCGTCCAGTTCAATTATTTTAGAAATATCACCGGCAACGAGCTTTTGAGCATCTGCATGAGTTGAAAAAGATGTGGCAATAAAAATGAGCGTGATAAAAAAATAGTAGATCTTATTCATATGTATGATGAGTTGTTGAATTGATTAATACGACCATTAAATATGATCGGGCATCTGTTAATATGGACAGGATATTGATTTTAGTTATTAATTCTACACTCTAAACTACTTTAGAATTTTGATATTGCAATAGGCTTTTAGGTATGGAAGCGGTCCCAAACTTCGTGTTTAAAGCGATATGTGGCGAAATGACTTTGATAAAAAACTTCTATCTAATATTATAGTAGTAGAAAAGCATGAGAGAGGTCTTCTACATATGCCGATTTCATAACTTCAAATATTAGGATTTGGTATTGAATATGGGTCAAAAGCCGCTACTGTTAACGATTCTTTTCTTTTTCACTATATGCTCCGTTACTCTTGCTCAGACAGGGCGGATTGAGGGGACTGTTGTGGAAGCGGGTACCGACAATTTCATGCCCGGTGTAAATGTCATTATAGAACGTACCTCACAAGGGGCTCAAACAAATGTTGATGGTTACTACTCAATAAATAATGTGAGTGCAGGAGTTTACACGCTTCGGGCTTCAATGGTTGGTTTTGCTCCGGTAGTTGTAAATAATGTCAGGGTTAACATAAATGAGGTTACAGTAGTTAATATTGAACTTCGTGAGCAGGTAATTGAGGGACAGGAAATTGTAGTTCGGGCCGTAAAGCCCGTCGTGCAACGGGATGTCTCTTCAAGCCGGTCGAATATTTCAAAGGAAGACATTGAAAATTTACCTATTACATCTGTCAACGAAGCAATTGGACTTCAGGCAGGGGTTCAGGGCTTGAGTATTCGTGGTGGTTCAGCCGATCAGGTAGGATTTAATGTGAATGGTTTGACGCTCAGCGATGGCAGGAGTAACACGCCGTATACTGGCATTAGCCTTACATCTGTGGAGAGCATCCAGCTACAGACAGGAGGATTTAATGCCGAATATGGGAATATCCGGTCAGGTCTGATTCAGGTGACAACTAAAGAGGGGCGTTCAGATAGGTATGAGGCTGATGCCATCATTCGATATCGGCCACCTCAGCAAAAACATTTTGGCCCTGAGGTTAATAACCGTGACTCATACTGGATTCGGCCTTATTTGGATGATGATGTAGCGTGGACGGGAACTACGAACGGTGTGTGGGATTCTTATACGAGAGAAAATTACGACTCATTTGTTGGCTGGAATGCCATAGCCGATCAATTCAATTCTGATGACAACCCAGGTAATGATATTACTCCTGAAGCTGCACAACAGGCATTTTTGTGGCAGCATCGCAAGGAGTTTGGTATCAATGAGCCCGACTACAATGTGGATATCACAGTCAGTGGTCCTGTACCTGGCATTAGCGAGAAGCTCGGGGATCTACGGTTTAGTGCGTCCGTTCGTGAATCTCAAACAATGTACATGGTTCCGCTATCCCGTGACAGATTCAAAGACCGAACATTCCAGCTTAGAATGACGTCGAATATTCGTTCAGGAATGAAGCTATCAGTCGATGGACTGTTTGGCAAAGAAACCGGAACGAACAGCAACAATTCTGGATTGCCTGGATTTTTCGCTTCGGCCCAGAGTCAATCAGCTCAAATGGAACGTGTCAGTTTCATAAGATCCAGAATATATGCAACTGATTATTGGGCACCATCAGAACGGAAATTCACGAATATAGGTGCTAAATTCACTCACAGCCTTAGCAGTAATACATTTTATGATGTAACACTGAGCAGAAATGAAAGTATGTACGATACGAACCCCGGAAGAGCAAGGAATACTGAGCCTGTCGTCTTTTTTGGAGGTGTAGGTTTTGACGAAGCGCCGTTTGGATTTTTTGCGCAGAACGCCAATGGTATAGGTTCAGGAATGAGGATGGGCGTTGGTATGAGTAACTCCAGAGACAGCAGTAGTGTTGCTACTTACTCCGGCAGGGTTGATATTACAAGCCAAATTGATCGTTACAACCAGGTCAAAGCCGGGATTGAGCTTGTAAGTGCATCACATAATGTTAATTATGCTCGAATAGATTCTGCTCTTCCTACCGGAAATGTAATTTCGAGGTGGGAAAATAATCCTTTGAGGGGGGCGGCATACCTGCAAAACCGATTTGAGTTCAGAGGCATGATTGCAAATGTGGGTCTGCGTCTTGACTATTCAAACCCCCGAAGTGAGTGGTTTGAATTTGATCTATATACGGATGCGTTCGTAAATAATGCTGATAATCTTGAAGAAGTTCTGGATACAGAAAAACCGGATATTCAACTAACTCTCAGTCCCAGAATGGGAATTTCCTTCCCAATTAATGAAGACAGTAAACTATTCTTCAACTACGGACATTTTTACTCCATGCCTGATCCGGAAGATTTATACATGATTCGGCGGGCACCCTTTTCAAACGGAGTAACTCGATTGGCCAACCCTAATAACCCTCTCCCAAAAACAGTGGCGTATGAACTGGGATATGAGCATAATCTGCTGGATATGTTCCTAGTACGTGTATCGGGATACTATCAGGATGTTTCCCAACAGCCAACGCAGGTTCAATATATTGGCAGGGGAAATCAGCCAAATTATTCAATCAGTCAGCCATTTTCATATAGGGACACGCGGGGATTTGAACTTACGCTTAAAAAATCAGTTGGCAGATTTATTCGAGGTGAGGTCAATTACACGTACAGCATCACATCAGGCGGCCTGTTTGGAACGCTTGAGAACTATGAGAACCTCAATGATCAGCGAAACTATAATAGAACAGAAGGGTTCACGGACAACCAGCTGTTTCGTCCTGTTCCACGTCCGTATGCAAGAGCATACATCGACTTTTTTGCTCCTGCTGAATTCGGACCGGGTATAAATGGGTTTCATCCATTTGGTAATTGGACGCTGAGTACGATTGCCAGATGGCAATCAGGAATTACCTTTACCTGGTCTGATGGCGGGGCTATTACTCAGGACATCATTAATAATGTTCAGTGGAAAGATGTTTGGGATTTCGATCTGCGGCTCAGCAGGCAGTTTGATCTCGGCCCTAACAGGGATCTCAACTTCTTTGTTGATATGTCTAACGTATTGAATCTAAAACGGATGAACTACTTTACAAATGCGGGATTTGTTAACGGAGATGATTATCTCAATTACATGCGGTCACTGCATCTGCCATCAGATGTGGTGGCAGGATATGGGAATACTGAAACAACTATTACCGGAAGTGACCGACCGGGAGATTACCGGAAATCCGGGGTAGATTTCGTTCCAATTGAATCTGTGAGCAACCTTATGAATGTGCAGTCCCCATCCGGTCGGGCACTCTATTGGGTTCCATCTGAGGACCAGTTTTATCAATTTGTAAACGGGCAGTTTATTCAGGCCGATCAGGGTTTTGTCAGCAATGTGATGGAAGACAAAGCCTACATTGATATGCCAAATCAGAATTTTTTCACCTTTTTCAATCCGCGGGCATTCCAGTTTGGAATCCGGGTATCTCTATAACTAAATAAATTGAACGCAACCACTACAAATAGCTGAGTATGAACGTTAGATACAAGATTACACAACTTTTATGTTTTACTATTGTTCTTGCATGTTCAATTGTTGTGAAACCGGCAGTAGCACAAGTATCATATCAATGGATGGATGTTGGGTCCCTGCACAATTTTTACTCAAATGTAGGAACTGAAATTGAACAAGGTTTTATCGATGAGCAGCAGGCAGGTTTACGATGGCCTGCAATTTACAGAAGCCAGGACGCGCAAGCAGCTAAAGGGCTCTGGATTGGCGCCAGAAATGTGACAGACGCAAATGGCAACAATTACCCGGTTAGGGTAGCTCACCTTGGCCCGCGCGTTAGGGGAGATGGTGTTTTTTATCCTATCGAACAACGAATTTTTTCAAAATATGAAGATCCCGACGTCGTGGTTGACGGGCTGAATTCCCTACTTAATGTTGTCGATATTGATGAGGTTGACCCGTCGCTCCCTGCCGATCGTATGTTCTACAGTCGGTCTAATACTTTGCTTGGAATCACGGTTGAACGTAATATAATGCAGTTTAGCCAGGGATTTCACGATAACTACCATATTATCGAGTTTGTTTTTACAAACACGGGAAATGTGGATGATGATGATGAGGTTGAACTCCCTAATCAGACGCTCGAAGATGTTGTGTTTTATTTTCAGAATCGATGGGCGCCAGTAAGAGCCACCCGATTTGTGATGGGAAATGAAACAGGGTGGGGCATCAATACAATGGTAGACAGAAGAGGTGATGGTTTACGTCCGGAAGAGCCTGAAGATTTCAGGGCTCATTTCGCATGGCACGGCTATTGGGAAGATGCCCAGGTAGAATTTGATGATAATATTGGCGGTCCGATATGGGTACCCAATACATCAAGGGGATATTTGTCAGAGTCAGACACAACAGGACGTCTTGCCGCTTACCATTTTTTAGGACGAGTAACACTTCACGCTGATACCTCTCCAGGCGATCCAACCGATGATCCAAATCAGCCATCCACGATGGATGAAATTCATTCTGATGATCAGCTCAACTTTCAAAACGACTCTTTTAATAACGTAGTAATGCAGCAGGAGTACGACCGGATGACGATAGGCCGCACGAATCGCCATGCCTTCAGAGTTGAACCATCGGGACTTCCTGGTTTTCTTGAGCCATCAGGAGACCCCTCGCTGGGAACATCCGGTGGATTTTCTGCTGCATCCGGATATGGCCCTTACACGATTGGGCCGGGTGAATCAGTCAGAATCGTTGTTGCAGAAGCTGTTTCCGGGATCAGCCGTGAGGTTGCTAATGAAACCGGCGTACAATTTAAGGGTGGCGAGATATCAGCCCTTGATAAGAACCAGGTTGTTTTCCAGGGACGTGATTCACTTTTTCAGACCTTCGAGCGTGCAATTGCTAATTTTGAGACAGGCTACTCCGCTCCGGCCCCGCCCAGACCTCCAACGGTAGTTAATATAAACAGCGGAGGTGATGGTATTTTTCTTGATTGGACATATGAGCCGGGTGAAGAAGCTAATATCAGCGGATTTGAAGTTTACCGGGCAGAAGCGCAGGTAGATAGTACGTATTACAAAATTTATGAAGCTGGCCCTTCGGAGAGGTCTTTCGTAGACGGGGATAATACCCCTGAACCTGCAGGTCCTCCTACCCGGGGTATCAACTACTATTATTATGTGGTTGCCGTCGGCAATGCAAACGACAACGATGGTTCTGCAATGACCCCGCAAACACCACTGAAAAGCAGCCGGTACTATACTCAAAGTTATGATCCAGCCCGTTTACAACGCGCGGCCGGCGAGTCGATGGATGATATCTACATTGTTCCAAATCCTTATGTAGCCTCTAGGAGTCTGTCGGACATGACTCGAATGT
>Ga0307966_1001364_pt1 | contig 19302 bp, 20 predicted proteins | sample OrgLakmetagen646_FD_203141 | JGI IMG/M metagenome (GOLD analysis project Ga0307966, IMG submission 203141) | Saline water microbial communities from Organic Lake, Antarctica - #646 | ecosystem: Environmental > Aquatic > Non-marine Saline and Alkaline > Saline | place: Antarctica: Organic Lake... | reverse complement strand
TCTCCTTGAGAACAGATACTTTTTCGTCCGCTTTTTCTTTAGTGATGGCATCTATTTTGTTAACAACCAGTAAAATCGGCTTGTTGATTGACCGGAGCAGTTCTATTACTTCATCTGTCGGGTGAACATCCTTCGGATCAAATATAAAAAGAATCACGTCAGCATCCGTCCGCGCACGCTCAACCGTCTTCATCATCGCTTTTTGAAGCTCGTAGCGCGGCGAAATAACGCCGGGAGTATCAAGAAATATTATCTGCGTGTCATCATCTGAAAAGATCCCAACAACCTGGTGCCGGGTAGTTTGGGCCTTGTGCGTTGTGATGGAAATCTTGGTGCCAAGAATCTGGTTCATCAAAGTAGATTTACCGGCATTTGGTTTCCCTATGATTGCAGCGTAGCCTGACTTATGTGGTTTATTTTCAGTCAAATTATTGGGTTGAAAGGATTTTGAAAAATTAAGCTGATGACTTTCTCCAGATTAAAAAATAATTTTAGATTTAGAAACACTCACGTTTGAATAATCAGGCCCAACACTAAGAATGTTACCATTACAGTAAGGCCTAGTTTTTCATAATTTTTAAATATTCTTTCACCGTTTCATCAAGACCCAAATAGACGGCTTTAGAGATTAACGCGTGCCCAATACTGATATCGCCCAGGTGAGGCACATGTTCTATCAGGAGCGGGAGATTGTCAAGATTCAGGCCGTGTCCTGCATTTACAGTCATACCCGATTCGTGGATCAATAGCGCGGCTTTTTTGAGACGCTCAAGCTCTTTGAGCCGGTCGTCATAGTTGCCGGCATTTGCAAACGTTCCTGTGTGGAGCTCCACTGCATCTGCACCCAGCTCGTGAGCAAGTTCAATATCTCTTGGATTCGGGTCAAGAAACAGGGAAATGTCGATCCCGTTGTTTTTAAAAGCGGGAAAAACCCGGCTTTTAAAATCGTCATAAACTGCACTCATTCTGAGACCGCCTTCTGTGGTCAGTTCTTCACGTCCTTCCGGAACAAGTGTGACAAGATCCGGGGCAGTTTCGAGGCAAATTCCCATCATTTCATCGGACGCTGCCATCTCAAAATCAAGGATGCCTGTGACCGTCTCTTTAAGTTTCTGAACGTCTTCATCCCGTATATGCCTGCGGTCACCCCTCAGGTGAAATACAATTCCCGCAGCACCGGCTTGCTCACAAACTCCGGCGGCTTCTGCCGGATCCGGATAACCTTCTCCACGGGCATTACGAAGAGTAGCAATGTGGTCGATATTTACAAGTAATCTCATCATATTGTTTAATTAATTTAAAACAAGATACAAACATCATTTGCAAATGTGCACCGCGGATATTGTCAACATTGTAACGAATCGGAAAGTTCTGTTAATCACGATGCTAACATTTTTAACGGCGTGCGGTGTTGCGAATCAACAGCTTGTTCCGCTACAGAATTCAGCCCCTTCTGGCCAGGGGAATCATATTTTAAGTGCTCTAAATCAGGCTCACACCGACTGGAAGGGGACGCCCTATGTGTTAGGTGGTTCAGGGATTGGTGGCGTTGATTGTTCGTCTTTTTCCCAGATCGTGTTTGAGGATTACTTTGGGATTGAACTGCCCCGGAATACCCGCCAGCAACTGCAGGAAGGAAGCAGTGTAAGGCGTAACTATATGCAAGCCGGTGACCTGATATTTTTTAAGACCGGACGCAATTTATTGCATGTCGGAATTGTGATGGAGGAAGACAAATTCTTGCACGCGTCTGTGTCGTCGGGCGTTATGATCTCTAAACTTAGCCAGCGATATTGGGCATCAAAATACCTTGCTACGCGGCGCATTCTATAGATACTGATTTGGCCCGGATTATCCACCAAGCTCCTCAAGAAATCTACCCCCCCAAAGCTGAGCTATAAGAAAAATAACGTACATACCTGAGTTCGATTCATAAAAAAGTAAAAGTAAACTCCCCCCCTGGGGAGAATCTCTCCGTCAGCCGACGGAAGACGTCCGATTTTAATTTTAAGAATCAAACTCAGGCTACATACATGAGCCTACTCCGATAAGTCTATTTTAGCAAAAAAAGTGGTTTATATAGCTGATATAAGGGGGTAAATTCCCCAATATCGACTTTACGGAGTGGGCTCATACATTAATTTTGAAACGTAAAGTACTCATACACACGTCACCTTGAATAATCCGGTTTAGTACAGAAACTCTGCATAATCTAAAGGTCGAATAATTTTTGATATATATAATGAAAATATTGAACGGCAATAAGATAGCGTATGTTATATGGACAAATTGGAAGTAATCCTAAATAAAGAAGCAAATATCTTATGAGTATAAACAAAACAAAGAATATTACGACTTATACGTCAGATCTTCATGCACTCGAACGTCACTTCATGAACGCTGTGAAGAGACAGAAAACATCGGACAAAACAACCGATAAGAGAGCAGTTGAATTGTTGAATGAACTTGACAAAATGGCCTCATCCCACGTTCAGAAAATGGAAGCTGAGCTGGAGCAAATGGGTGGCGAAGTGAGAGCGACAATTAAATCTAAAATTGCATCATTTACAGGTTCCGTTGCCGGAATGATTGACTCTGTAAGAGATGACGCCTTATCAAAAATGTTGCGTGATGATTATGCTGCTCTTTCCATGATTACTATGGGATACACCATGCTGCATACACACGCTCTGTCAAATGAAAATCAAAAGCTGGCCGATATGAGCAAAAGCCATCTGCAAGACTGCACTATTCTAATTACCGAAATCAGTAAAGTGGTACCGCTGGTTACCGCGTATGAAATTAACAGTGATACAAACAGGGCAGAAAAGATCGGAGCAAAAGCGCTTGAAAATACTCAGCGTGCATGGAAATCGGAACACGTGAACAGTAAGCCGGAAATTGTATAGATCCTGCACTAACATTTAAGCCTCTTCAAAGCCACGCACAGAGCGTGGCTTTTTTTATTTAAGCCTTGTCCATGGTAAGCTGTCTGGCAATTCAGCAGTAAATGTCATTTTTTCTTTCAGCGTAGGATGTATCAGAGTAAATGAATGTGCATGAAGTGCAATGCTGCCTGATGTCTCAGGCTTACCGTAGCGTTTGTCTCCCCAGACTGGCGAGCCGATTTCAGCAAACTGAACCCGTATTTGATGGGGACGACCGGTTTCAAGATTTATTTCAACAAGCGTTAAGGAATCTTTACTCGAAATGGTGTTAAACGAAAGCTTGGCGAGCTTGCTTTTGCGGGTGGGTCTGTCAACGACGGTGACTATATTTATTTTCTCATCTTTTTCCAGATGATGCTCCAGCACACCATTTGGCGGAGGGCTGCCCAGCACAACGGCCCGATACCGTTTGCGTACCTTTCGGGCTCGGATTTGCTCACTGATCCGTGCGGCGGCTTTCGATGTTTTTGCAAACACCATCACACCGCTGACAGGTCTGTCCAGGCGATGTAGTAATCCAAGAAATACATTTCCGGGTTTATCGTACTTTTTTTTGATATACGATTTGCAAAGATTGAGCGCGTCGGGTCGGCCCGTATGATCCTCCTGAGAAAGTAAACCCGCAGGTTTTTGAATGACCAGCAGATGATTGTCTTCAAATAAAACAGGGATGTCTGGATTGGTTCCGGTGCAGGTCATGAAAAAAGGGATCTTTAGTAACGAGTAACGCGATCGAATCTGCGATGAAAAGATCGTTATGGCAGGCCAAAAGTAAAAACAGCGGGTCATCAGAAAAAATACAATAAGCTAAAAAACTGAGAGCTGTTTGCTGCTTGTTTGATTTTGTAATCTGTTATTCAGTTTTAGCTACTAATATAAATGTTTTTCCCAAGGTGTCTGTTTACTATTTTTACACAAATTGAAAGTTGCTCTTATGTCAATTACGGTTAAAGAAAAAGTTGATAATTTACCCCTTAGTCCCGGTGTCTACCAGTTCAAGGACAGCAGAGGGAATCATCTCTATGTTGGAAAAGCAAAAAAACTGAGAAATCGTGTGCGCTCCTATTTTCAGGAATCACGGCATCACGATGGCCGACTTAAGGTCATGATTTCAAAGATTGATGATGTTGAAGTGATTGTTACCGATTCGGAGTCTGAAGCTCTGATTCTGGAAAATAATCTGATCAAAAAGCATCAGCCGCGGTACAACATTATGTATCGCGATGATAAGTCCTACCCCTACATCTGCATCACCAACGATTCGAAACCGCGCGTTTATCCGACCCGGACGGTGGTTAGAGATGGCAGTAAATATTTTGGACCATACGATCATGTGGGGCACATGCGCCGTATGCTTGAAACCATCAGAAAAACATTCAATCTATGTACCTGTGCCGTATCACCAAAGATGATCGATAAATCACGCGGTGCCCCGAAGTGGCACTCCTGCTTTGATGACTATCTTGAAAATTGCTCCGGTGACTGGAACCCTGAGGAGTACCAGAATGCCATTGATAAGGTTGAGCGGCTGCTGACAGGAAAAACAGAGGTTTTGATTCGCGAAATTAAGGAAGAGATGCAGATCGCATCAGATGCCCTGGCGTTTGAAGAAGCAGCAAAACTGCGCGATAGTATGGAATCTCTTGAGAAATACAATAAGAAAATGAAGATCGTGGATAACAAACAGGTAAACCGCGACATCTTTGCGATTGAGGTTGATGAAGAGCTTCAGGAGGCTTGTGGGGTCCTTTTTAAAGTCCGTGAAGGAAAGTTGATTGGGAAATTTCACAGGTTTTTGAAAAATATCTCAGAAACCACACGCAACATCATGATCCAGTCATTTGTGGAAGATTACTACACGGGTCAGTTTGCCGGGGCTATTCCCGATGAGGTTTATATCAGCGAGGAAATGGAGGATTCTGAACCTCTGGCGGAGTATTTGTGGGAGCAGCATCAGAAAAAGGTACCCATTCGCGTTCCGAAAATCGGAGAAAAAAAGCACCTTATAAAAATGGCGATTTCAAATGCCAAGCTAAATCTTGGTCAGCGAAAACTGGAAAAGCAGAAATATGCAAAAGAGAGGATTCCACAATCCGTCAAAGACCTGAAAGAGTATTTGCACCTCCAGCGGCTACCACGCCGAATTGAGTGTTTTGACAACTCAAATACACAGGGGACCGATCCTGTGGCGTCTATGGTCTGTTTTGTTGATTCAAAACCACGCAAAAGCGAATACAAACGCTTTAGTATAAAAACAGTAACCGGCGCTGACGATTTTGCATCCATGAAGGAGATTGTGATGCGACGTTACAAGCGGGTAAAGAAAGAAAAACTTCAGCCGCCGGACCTCATTCTGATAGATGGCGGTAAAGGTCAGCTGAACGCTGCTGTGCAAGGACTCCGTGAGATTGATTTTGAGGGGCAGTGCGAAATTGCCGGCATTGCCAAGCGGCTTGAAGAAATTTTTGTTCCCGGTAAATCAGCACCGTATATGATTCCAAAAAAATCATCGGCCTTAAAGCTGCTTCAAAGAGCGCGTGATGAGGCACACCGTTTTGCTATCAACTACCATCGCAATAAACGCAGCAAGCGTACAGTAAAAACCGAGCTGACCGAGATCGATGGAATCGGTAAAAAAACTGCAACCGATCTGATAAAGATATTTGGGTCTGTAAAACAGGTGAAAGCATCAGGCGTGGAACAGTTACAAGAAGCAATCGGGGAAAAGAAAGGGGAGAGTGTCTACAACTATTTTAACAAGAAAGCTGACTCAGTTGCATAATAGGCGCAGTATGATTGGCAATAACCTGAGTTCGATTAATCAATCAAGTTATTGAAAGTCACCCTTCACCGAAGGGATGCCCGCGGCGAAAAAAGGGGGAGAAAGGGGGATGTTCATCAGAATTTTGGAAATCCAATGAACACCCCTCTCAATCTCCCCTTATTAGGAGCTGTGAGAAATTAAAGACTAAAGTTCCGACCAGCTTTACTTTTCTAAGGCTATGAATTTATTTCGAAGCTCCCCTCTCTGTCAAGTCCCGCAGGGCGAAGAGTTTGTCCGGCCATCGACGGGAGGGGGCGGGGGTGAGTCAGAAAGACGTGCAGTGCTGAATTTAACAGAAGCCTTAATTTACTTAGGTGCTATTTCTTTGGAACTCAATTTTCTCACAGCCTGATTAGGGGAGACTTTTGTATTCGATTTTTATAATCGAACTCACGTTAATTAGGCTTTGCCCCTCGGGATGCCTTCTGGTACCGTTACCAGTAAATAAGATACGTATGCAAATTTATCGTTTTCGGGAAATGCATCAGATTTCGCTGTAAGTTAAACTAAATGAATTTAGTGGTAACGGCACTAGTTAAGTGTTGATTATGATCTTGATAGACTAGTGGTGGAAACATTTTACACTGTGAGACGTACAACTGTTGGATAAAAATGTTGCGTAGACTTACTTTAAAATGTTACTTATCTCGGAAATAACATCAACATGTTATAGAATTTTGGCAGCAGTAGTACTTAATTGCTATTGAAGGATGGTTAATCCATCCGGTTCGGGATTAATTACGTAACCGAATGCAACGGCCCGGCAAATTGTTATTCAAAGGACTCTAAGATCATCTAAATCACCACCATTATGCGACTGAACAAAACAAAAAATATTCCTGACAGTTACGATCAAATGAAAGATCGTGAACTTGTACATCTTTACCGAGAAAATGAAGATCAGCTCGCGTTTAAAGAACTGATGAACCGACACCAGGCTAAAGTTTATTCTTATATCTTCAGCATGGTTCACAATCGTGAGGTTACCAACGATATCTTCCAGGAGACCTTCACAAAGGTGATTACCAAGATGGATGATACCTATAATGAGCAGGGTAAATGGATTGCATGGGTGATGAGAATTGCACATAATGCAACAATTGATCATATTCGAAAACAAAAACGATTTGTTGACGTTAAAGGATCGTACGATGACGATTCTAAAACCGATTTTTATGATCGTCTTCAGGATGAAGATGCCGTTGCTCAGGATGAAAAACTTGAGCTGGACGAGTCAACATCCGAACTCTTGAAACACATTTCGAATTTGCCGGAAGAACAGCGAACAGTTGTAATGCTCCGTCATTATTACGAAATGCCGTTTAAAGAGATAGCGGAAATGACTGATGTATCCATCAACACGGCTCTTGGACGCATGAGATATGCGCTTATTAACTTGAGAAAAATGTTTGATGAAGAGCTTGAGAAAGAACCGAATAGTGTATGAGTAAAGAAGATACAAACAGTATAAAATACATCTTAGAAGAGATGGACCCAGCTGAAGAGATTGAGTTTGAGCGGAGGATGTCATCAAACCCCGATCTTCGGATTGAGGTTGAATCCATCAGGAGAATGAAAAGTAAGCTAAACTTACTTCCTGAGTTGTCCCCCCCAGAGGACCTGACAAATTCAATTATGTCCATAGCTGCCAGTCAATCAAAGAAAAAACAAGGATTTCGCAGCGGATACTTTTTGTCAGCAGCTGTCGTGATTCTAGGACTCACGACAGGGTCGCTTATAATTTATAGTATATCTGATAGCAGCGGAACCGTTTCTAATGCATCTGCTTCTTTTCCATCATTCGGAAATGAAATGACTCAGCAGAATGATAGCCGAACGGTAAAATTGAAGCCCTGGGTAGACCGGCAGGACGTTCTTCGCCTTAGTGGATTCGAATCTGCATCCAATCCTATTATGATTAATGAAGCTGGAAACAGTATCAATAAATTAAGGCCGGTCGGTAAATATCCGAACTTGCAACCATTCAGCCGATCTGTACAGCTAACCGGCAGTAATCGGTAAAACCCACTTTAAACGTACGTTGGGGCAGTTATACAAAGATATCAACATTCTGATGTGTATAACTTCTTTTGGTAAGGGCTCCATTGTGGCTTATATTCATTCGAGTTAACATTAACTTTGCCTCTACTATTGAATGGGAAAAGTAATTTCGATTGCAAATCAAAAAGGCGGTGTGGGAAAAACCACATCGGCAATTAATCTCGCGGCCAGTCTTGCTGTAATTGAGCACTCAACTTTAATTATCGACATAGATCCCCAGAGTAACACTACGAGTGGGCTGGGCATTGAATCGAAGACTGTTGAAAACTCGATTTATGAGGTCATGGTTGATGGAATTAAAATGTCGGAGACAATCCATAAAACAGAGCTGGATTTTCTTGATTTGGTTCCATCGCACATCAACCTGGTAGGAGCTGAAATCGAAATGGTAGATCGTAACCAGCGAGAGAGAATCCTTAAAAAAGCTGTAGAAGAGGTTAGAGATGATTATGACTTTATTATTATTGATTGTCCGCCATCTTTGGGTCTGTTAACAATTAATTCGTTAACAGCCTCCGACTCTGTACTGATACCAGTACAGTGCGAGTATTTTGCACTTGAAGGACTTGGCCAGTTGTTAAACACGATAAAAATTGTTCGCCAGCACATGAACCCTGATCTTGATATTGAAGGCGTTCTTCTAACGATGTATGATACCAGAACGCGACTTTCAAATCAGGTGGCTGATGAAGTAAAGAGGTATTTTGATGACCGCGTGTTTAAATCTGTGATTTCCCGAAATGTGCGTCTGGCAGAGGCTCCGAGTTTTGGTAAGCCTGCTATTTTATATGACGCCTCAAGTGTGGGATCAAAAAATTATCTTTCGCTTGCAAGAGAAATTATTCAGCATAATAAAAAGATGTTTAAAGACAGCCCCATTGTGGCTGGATAGGAGTAGTTTATGACAAAAAAAGTGCTTGGCCGTGGTCTTGGAGCTTTTTTCCCGGAATACAATGACGATAATGATGGGGGAAAGAAATCCGGCGCAAAGAACACAAAGACTGCTATTCCCATCGAGCCTGCCGATAAGGTAAACGTTGTTCTCGATATTCCCGTCGATCATATTAGAGCTAATCCGCATCAGCCACGGAAAGATTTCAACCGGGAGTCGCTTGATGAATTAGCCGGATCGATAAAAAAACATGGTCTCATTCAGCCAATCACGGTTCGATATATTGGCGAAAAGCGTTTTGAGCTGATTAGCGGTGAACGACGACTCCGAGCCTCGAAGTTAGCAGGAATTGATGAGATACCGTCCTATGTACGTGAGGTGAATGATGAACAAATGATCGCATTTGCGCTGATTGAAAATATCCAGCGTGAACAGCTGAATCCCCTGGAAGTTGCGATGGGGTACCAGCGCCTGATGGAGGAGTGTAACTACACGCAGGGCGAGGTTGCCGAACGAGTGGGTAAAAACAGGAGTACCGTAACAAATATGATGAGACTCCTGCAATTGCCTGATTTTCTTCAGGCTGCCTTGCGGGATGAGAAAATTTCTACAGGGCATGCACGCGCTCTGATCAGCGTAGATAAGGAATCTGATCAAAAGGACATCCTGAAAAAAATTCTAAAAAAATCGCTATCAGTACGACAAACGGAAAATGTCGTCAGGTCTCTTTCAAAAAAAGATGACCAGGCGGATCGAAGCAAATCGAAAAAACCAGAATCTCCGTTTTTAAATCAAATCGAAAAAAGGCTCAGGAATAATCTCAGCACGAAGGTCAATATCCGTGAAAAGGGTGATGGGGGAGAGATTCGTATTGAGTACTATTCAAACGATGATCTTGAACGACTTTTACAGATTCTTGATGAAGAGAATTAGTTTTCTGATACTTTTTTTTGGGGTGTTTAACTCGATGACTGCTCAGCCTTCTGTTATCCAGGACAATTTTTTTCTGCTGGAAAATCGACTTCTGAACCAACAACTACAACTAGACTCAACAGTATCCGAGAGTCAGGATCGGGAGTATCCGGAACCGAAATCCGTTATGTATAAGTCATTGATGATTCCCGGATGGGGTCAGATCGTAAATAAGCAGGCGTGGAAAGTACCGATCATATACGGTCTATTTGCCGGGATTGGCTATTACACATATACGATCCACCAGGATTACAGAGAATATAAAGCCGCTTATTATAACTCACAGCGCGGTGAAGATTCGGATTTTAAATTTGGCCCAACACCGGAACGATTACAGGGTGTGAATGGCAATCAGCTCAGGAGCAACCGTAATTCGCTTCGCAACAGACGCGATTTAATGTTTGTTGTACTCGTACTGGCACATGGCCTTAATGCGGTTGACGCGTATGTCTTTGCCCACATGAGGAGCTTTGATGTTTCTGATGATCTGACGGCGCGAGCTGCAATATCACCGGATCTGCTTGCCTCATCAGCACCCGGTATTAAATTGTCTTTTCAACTAAACAGAAAGTAATATGTCAGCGTCAGAACACTTTTCAACAGAAAATATGCCTCCGGATCAATTTGAGCAAAATGGTCACGATGATTTATGGAGCATATTTAAGATTATGGGTGAATTTGTTGACGGGTACGACAAGATGATGAAGGTTGGTCCCTGCGTGTCAATTTTTGGATCTGCTCGTCTTAAAGAGGATAGTGACTACTATAAAAAGGCCGTAAAAACAGCTGAATTAATTTCCGAAAATGGGTTTGGGGTTATTACTGGCGGCGGACCCGGTATTATGGAGGCAGGTAATAAGGGTGCTCAAAAAGCGGGAGGTAAATCTGTTGGGTTAGGCATCGATCTCCCTCACGAACAGGGTATCAACAGTTACGTACACCCTATGTACGAAATCAGCTTCAAATACTTTTTTGTCCGCAAAGTGATGTTTGTAAAATATGCTCAGGGTTTCATCGTTTTTCCGGGCGGATTTGGCACCCTCGATGAACTATTTGAGACGCTGACACTAATCCAAACGAACAAGATTGAAAAAATTCCAATAGTACTTGTTGGTAAAGAGTATTGGAACGGATTGTTTTCCTGGATTGAGAATCAGCTGTTGGATGGTGGCTACATTGCTGAAAATGATACCTCATTATTTTATATGACGGATGAGCCGGAAGATGCGGTAAAACATGTGTGCGACTTTTATCAAAAACGGCGGCCAAGGCCCAATTTTTCGTTCTAAGAAACTTTTCGTTACAAAATTGGTTAACGTTATATGAGACAACAGCGAAATTATATTGAAAATTTGTTAAGTTAAGCTCTTTTAAATCCTAAAAATCACAACAAAAACGTATCTATTATGAAATCTTACAGCAAAATATTGCCCGCACTACTTTTATTTGCGATGATATTGGGCTTCTCTAACCAAGTTGCAGCTCAGGATGATGCGCGAGGTCAAGCTGTTACCTTGTACAATCAGGCACAGGAACTTGCAGGTTCAAATGAACTGGATGACGCTATTGCAACATATCGCGATGCACTTGAGATAGCGGACGATAATGAGCTGACGGATATTTCAGAACGAATAAGAACAAACCTTGCAAGAGTATACTACAGCAGGGCTTCACGCTCATTCCAGCAGTTTCAGCAACAGAAATCTTTAGAAGCTGTAAATTGGACTATTGAATATTTCGAGGATGCACAGGCAGCAGGGCAGGAGTTTAGCGATGAACAAGTCATACAACAGACGACTCGTGCTCTCCCACAGCTTCATTATTTAAAATCGACTATCGAGTTTAGAAATAACGAGTACGATGCGTCGATGGCGAGTTTGAGCATTGCGATTGAATTGAATCCAAATTACCCTACGGCACTTTATCAGAGGGCAATTGTTCATAAGAAGCAATCTCCGAATGAGACGGACCAAACATTTACATATTATGACCAAGCGATTGAAATGGCTGAACGACTCGGAGACAACCGAACACTGAACAATGCCAAAACAGGAGCAGCTGAAGAGTTGATTTATCGCGCAAATGGTTTGAAAGATAACAGTAATTACAGAAGGGCTGCTGAATTGTTAAACCGTGTGTCGCAATATGATTCTCAGAATGCAGATGCCTATTACAGACTTGCTGAAGTTCACAACATGCAGGGCAACTACAATGATGCCATTCAGAATGCAAATCAGGCACTTGAGTATGAGTCTGGTGGTGTAACTGAACGTGCTAAGATCTATTTTGAACTGGGTACAGCCTATAAAGCGCTTGATCAGAATGGAAATGCATGCAGTGCATTTGAGAATGCAAATTACGGTGAATTTTCTGGCCCAGCTTCACATGAACTCGAGTTCGTGCTTGAATGCGAAGGGTACTCCTCCAGAGGCCGATAACAGTTTTTTACGTAGCAATTTAATACTAAAACCGCGCAAATTTTGTGCGGTTTTTTTATGCGATTTCATTTTTCTGTAGGGGGCATCTTGTCTATATTTACGACCTGACATTGAATCCACACTCTTAAATAAATATATGAGCGCTGCCGAAAACATCGACCAAATCTGTGTAAATACAATCAGAACTCTTTCCATGGATGCGGTGCAAGCAGCCAATTCTGGTCATCCGGGAATGCCAATGGGGATGGCAGATGTTGCTTATGTGCTTTGGACAAACTTCTTAAAGCACAATCCAAAGAATCCACGCTGGTTCGACAGAGATCGGTTTATTTTATCGGCCGGACATGGCTCTATGCTCCTCTACTCACTTCTCCATCTAACAGGTTATGAACTGTCAATTGACGAAATAAAGAACTTCAGACAGCTGGGCAGTATTACACCGGGGCACCCCGAATTTGGGATGACACCGGGCGTTGAAACAACCACCGGTCCACTTGGACAAGGGTTCGGAACCGGTGTGGGGATGGCGATGGCAGAGAGATTTATGGCATCTACATTCAACAAGCACGACAGCACGCTTATTGATCACTTCACATATGCTATTGTCAGTGATGGCGATCTTATGGAGGGAATCTCTCATGAGAGTGCATCCATGGCGGGTCACCTGAAACTTCATAAACTTATTTATCTCTACGATTCAAATAAAATTTCAATTGACGGGTCAACAGATTTAGCTTTTACTGACGATACAAAGAAACGGTTTGAGGCGTATGGCTGGGATGTCCAGCAAATTGATGGACATGATCATGAAGAAATTGAAGAGGCAATAGAAAATGCTCAAAAAACGGACACTCCTTCCTTAATTGAATGCAAAACCACAATAGGTTTTGGCAGTCCAAATAAAGAGGGAACAGCAGCCTCTCATGGTTCGCCACTTGGTGATGATGAAATAAAGCTCACTAAAGAGAGGTTAGACTGGCCGTATAGTGAGCCTTTTTTTATTACTGAGGACGTAAAGCATCAAATGCGAAAAGCTGTTGAAAAAGGAGAAAAATCTGAGGAAATCTGGAAAGAAAGACTTGAGGATTTTGAAAAGAAATATCCGGCCGATGGAGTACTTTTTAAATCATTTGTGAGCAGAGATCTGCCTAAAGACTGGTCGGAAGTTATTCCTGAATTTGAAGCAGATGAAAAAGGTATTGCCAGCCGAAATGCCTCCGGAAAAATTCTGGAGCAGATGTCAGATCACATTTTTAATATGGTCGGCGGGTCTGCAGACTTAACCGGCAGTACCAAAACAGATATGGCCGGTAAGGGAATCTTTCAGGCCGATAATTATAAAGGAAGAAACCTGCACTACGGTGTTCGTGAGCATGGCATGGCTGCAGCTGTGAACGGATTGGCTCTTCATGGTGGAATAATTCCGTTTGGAGCCACTTTCCTGGTGTTTTCCGACTATAATAAGCCGTCCATAAGAATCGCTGCTCTTTCACATATTCCCTCAATATTTGTATTTACACACGACAGTATTGGTCTGGGTGAAGACGGCCCAACTCATCAACCAATTGAGCATCTCGCGGCACTTCGTGCAACACCGAACGTGTCTGTCTTTCGCCCGGCTGATGCAAATGAAACGGCCCGGTGCTGGAAAGCGGCAATTCAAAAAGCCAGCGGTCCTTCCGTGATGGTTCTTACCCGCCAGAATCTACCCACAATGGATCGTTCAGTGTATGCTCCTGCATCACAGACTGAAAAGGGAGCTTATGTACTGAAAGAAGCCGGCAGCGGATCTCCGGACTTGATTCTTATGGCCACCGGTTCAGAAGTTGAACTCAGTGTGAAAGCAGCAGATATTCTGGAAGAAAAAGGTGTAGCCACACGAGTAGTGAGTATGCCATGCATTGATCTTTTCGAAGAACAGGATGACGACTACAAAGAATCAGTGCTTCCGTCAGATGTTAATGCAAGGATATCTGTGGAGGCTTCTTCAACATTTGGATGGCATAAATACACCGGCTGCAACGGTATCGCGATGGGAATTGACAGATTTGGAATCTCTGCTCCATATGAGCAAGTGTACGAAGAGTTAGGTCTTACCGTCGAAAAAGTTGTCGAAAACGGTCTGTCTCTGTCGCAGTAGAGTGGAGTTATTCTCCGTCTGTAAGTTTATCTGTAGGATTGCGGTGAACGGTTGCGAACGTGATATCATCCAGGTTCTTTTCAGTCCCGATGAACGATTCGAGTGAAGACTGAACCTTTTTCGAAATCGTTTTAGAATGAAGTGAACCATAGATCGACATGATTCCTTCAATTCGTTCAATGCCGTACTCTTCTCCAAGATTATTTCGGGCTTCCGTGAGTCCGTCAGTATAAAAAAGGATACTGTCATTTTCCTCGAAACGGAATTTTTTCTCAACCACTTGCTTTTTCAGTATCGGCGTTGATGTCATGCCAAGAGCAAGGCCGTCAGTTCTGAGGTTAAATGTTGTATCGTGGCTTTTGCTGTACAGTATCGGAGGGTTGTGCCCGGCACGGGCGTAGGTAAACGAATGGTCATCATCAGGGAAGAAAGAAACGCAGCCCGTAACAAACGTCTTGTCGGATTTGTTTGATTTGATATAGTCGTTAAGTTCAAGCAGCAGCTGCTTGGGTGAAGGATGATCTTTCTCAATTAAGAGATGCACAAGCGCCTGAATTCTCACCATATAAAGAGCCGCCATCATACCTTTACCCGACACATCAGCAATGATGACATACGTACCTTTGTCGGTCTTTACCACATCAACATAGTCACCGCCCACTTCGCGTGCTGTAGCTGCAAAGGAGTATATTTCAAGAGACTTGTTATGTATAGTTGATGGGGGAAGCAGACTGAGTTGAATATCTCTTGCCACATTGAGCTCTTGCTGAACATCGGATTTTTCGAGCAGTTCAATTAAAAGAATCACTAAAACGGACACAAAAGATAAGGGGAGCAACAGGGGCCGTAAGCTACTGAGTACAAATATGTTAACAAATTCAAAGATGGTAAGAATGAAATAGATGAAAAAGAAAACGAGCGAGACGCCAAATACCAAACGGCGGACAGGGTTCAGTCTTTTAGTGAGCGACGAGAGCAGGCTTAAAACCCGCTGGAAAAATGGGATTTTCTCGGGTTCAACATGCGGATTGTTCTCTTTTAGGGCGTCCTGGTAAAGTTTTTTCAGGCGTTCGGAATCAGACTGAAATTCTTTGCCGAGCTGCTGGGAATTCATGCCTGAAACATACTCCCTGTAAAAAGCCTTGGTGTCGTAAATGGACTTTGCTTCGTTTTCTAATCCCATTATTTTATTTTAAAAGCTAACGTTCAGACTACTCTACGTAGTTTTGAGACAAAAGTTTTGGATGATGTACCTTTGATTACTGCTATTATTCTATTTCAATCTATCATCAGTTCTGTATACGGTACCTTTCATAACTGCAATGATTTCAGACGCTTGGTTTGTGACTTTAATAATGAAGAGTCCGGTACGATGCGTTAGATTTACTGCTTCAGATCGCGCGGTTAGCGTGTCGCCAAGCCGTGCTTTTTTTGTGTATGATATTGAATTATCAAGAGCGAGGGCCACGCGTCCGGCAGTAGCAGCGGAAAAGGCAAGCGCTGTGTCTGCCAGAGAAAAAATAATTCCTCCGTGTACTACGTCAAATCCGTTCAGCATTGTTTTTGAAATAGTACATTGCAGTGCACACGAACCGTGTCTTACATCAAGAACTTGAATACCCATCCACCGACTGAAAGGATCTTTTTCTAATAAGTTCTGTACTATTTGATGTGGATCAACATCTGATTCAGCCATAGAATGATTCCCCTTTTCTTACAATACGTTTCAATAGCGGATTTGGCCGGTAACGGTCTTCTCTGTACTCCGAATGAAGTTCGTACATCCAGCCCAACACAACGTTAGCGCCTAACTCATCAGCCCACTCCAGCAGTCCCCTGGGATAGTTAACACCGCGAGTCATCGCCAGGTCTACATCTTCAATGGTAGCTACATTCATAAATACGGCATCGGAGGCCTCGTTGATTAGCATGGCAAGGATCCGGTTGAGGATGGTCTTGCCCAGTTTTTTGTCTTTCGTTGGTTCTGTATTCTTTGCATTCTTTGAGTAGTCATAAAACCCTCTGCCCGTTTTTCGTCCTAATCGGCCTGCTTCTACCAGTCGCTTTTGGGCAAATGACGGTTTGAATCGGGGATCATAGAAAAAATCTTTGAAAACTGTCTCAGTCACTTTGTAATTTACATCGTGGCCTATCAGATCCATCAGCTCGAACGGCCCCATGCGAAATCCGCCAAGCTCTTTCATTGCCCAGTCGATGGTTGCGTGATCAGCTACGCCCTCCTCAAAGATCCTGAGTGCTTCACCGTAAAAAGGCCGGGCAACACGGTTAACGATAAATCCCGGCGTGTCTGAGGCAATAACCGTTGTCTTTTCCCAGCTTCCAATGAAACTGCTTACGTTATTTTGAATCTTTTCATCGGTTGAGATTCCGGGTATGATTTCCACGAGCTGCATTAGTGGAGCCGGGTTGAAAAAGTGTACGCCTAAAAATCGGTCGGGTTTGTCGAGAGCGGCAGAGATTGACGCGATGGAGAGGGATGAGGTATTCGTGGCCAGAACGCAATCTTTTGAGACAATCGATTCAAGCCGGGCAAACTGATCCTTTTTTGTCTCCAGGTCCTCAATGATCGCTTCAAAAACAACTCCGCATTCCCCAAAGTCATTCATGTGTTCCACAAAATGAATTCTGGACAAAATACCATCTACTTCATCTTGTGTCATCCGCTTTTTTTCCACCTGCCGATTCAAAATACTGACAAGCCCTTCCTCCGATTTTTGCAACTGATCCTCAAAAGCATCATAGAGATAAACTTTATGACCATATGTGGCTGCAATTTGGGCAATTCCGCTGCCCATGGTTCCGGATCCAATAACTCCAATAGTCGTATTTTTATCTAAACTCATCCATTCAATTTATTCATTAGTTAACTGCATCAAAAATACGCAATCGATACTCAAAACCAAGCTATTGCAAAACCGAAAAAAAATTGATATCATAATGATATCAATTAATGGATCAGGAAATTATGGCTGACGTACTTATTCGAAATATCGACAAACATACACTAAAGAGGCTAAAAGAGTTAGCGAAAAACAATGACAGATCACTTCAGGAAGAACTGAAAGAACTCGTTGATAGTTATGCGAAGACTGATATCGAAGAAACCAGGAACAGGGTTAACGACATACTCACAAAATACAAAGCATCGGGCAGGCACTTTCCGGATAGCGGCGAAGAGCTCTCTGAGGACAGAGATAGATGAGAATACCAGTAATTGATGCATGTGTTGCAATCAAATGGTTTTTACCCGAAAAGAACTATGAAGAGGCGGCAGAGATTCTTTCTAATCACAACCGTCTTATTGCTCCTGATCTGTTCCAAATCGAGCTGGATTCAATTATCACGAAAAAAATTCGTCAGCGGTTAATTGAAAAAGAGGATGCCTACCGCATATATGACGAAATCAGAAACCTTCCGATACAGATTATTTCCTATTCACTCATAAGTACATTGGCTTTTGATCTCTCCGCTGCTCTGGCCATCACACAATATGACGCGTGTTACCTGGCAGTAGCAATTGAGTTCGATCAAAAAGTTGTTACCGCCGACATGAGGTTTGTAAGAGGGATGGAGAGAACACCATTTGAACAGTTTATAGAAGCTCTTTAAACAGTTTCGTGTTAGAGAAGCTGAATACGGCAGATATGTGAATTGTCACGCAGATATTTTTAAATCATAAGTGGTTTAATTCCCCGACCCTCTGGGTCGGAAAGAGTAATAGGGTGAAATCAATTTGATACCCCGTCTGCTTGCAGCGGGGTAGTTCATTAATGAATCCAAACCTACTCTATCATAATGGAATACAAACTTTTAGGAGATACAGGTGCGTACGTGTCAGAACTCAGTTTCGGAACAATGTCGTTTGGAGGCGAGGGAATGTGGAAGTCAGTTGGAGAGCAGCAGCAAGATGAAGCTGATGAACTGATCCAGATGGCCGTTGATGCAGGAGTCAATTTTATCGATACGGCAAACGTGTACTCTTTTGGGCAGTCTGAGACAATTCTCGGTAACAGTATTGACAATCTGGGTCTCAATACAAATGAACTTGTCATATCAACTAAAGTTCGCGGAGCGATGGGGGATGGACCCAATGAGCAGGGATTGTCGCGCTATCACATGTTCAATTCTGTTGAAGAGAGCCTTGAAAGGCTGAATGTGGATCAGATTGATTTGCTTTATGTGCACGGCGTTGATAAAGTGATGCCCGTAGAAGAAATCATGCATAGTCTCAATGATCTTGTTGATTCCGGCTATGTGCGATACCTGGGCGTCTCGAACTGGCCTGCTTGGATGGTTGCCAAGGCGAATGAAATAGCCCGTTTTCGAGGATGGCACGGCTTTAAAGCTATGCAGTGCTACTACTCTTTATCCGGGCGGGATGCCGAAGACGCGCTTATCCCGTATGCAGAAGCTGAAAATTTGGCTTTTGTCCCCTGGAGTCCACTTGCAGGTGGATTTTTGACAGGTAAGTTTTCGCGCGAGAAAGAATCATCAGGAGAGAATGCAAGGCGCGATGAATTTGATTTTCCTCCCATAGATAAAGAGAAAGCGTACGATATTGTGGATGTGATGAGCGGTATTGCTGACAGTCATGATGCTACTGTCGCAGAAACAGCGCTTGCATGGGTGCGTCAGCAACATGGCGTGACGAGTACATTAATTGGTGCGAAAAGCACCGAGCAGCTCAAGTCAAATCTTCGATCAGCAGAAATTGAGCTGACCCACGATAATTTGAAAGCTCTTGACGAGGTATCGGCCACTCCCGCAAGATATCCGTTTTGGATGGCAGATTTTCAAAATCAAAACCGATATCCCGGTGATGAACGGGAGATTTAATCTTTATCAATTTGTTCAGTAAGGACCTGCAAGAGTCGACCGCAGGGGAGACCTGACAGAGTCCTTAACCCAACTTGCCAAGAAAGGGTGTTCCCGGGCAGTGAGGCCAGATTTTGAGCATCAGTGGTACACTACATATTTTTTAACTGCTTTTTGAGTGTGTTGACATT
>Ga0307966_1001363_pt1 | contig 19305 bp, 13 predicted proteins | sample OrgLakmetagen646_FD_203141 | JGI IMG/M metagenome (GOLD analysis project Ga0307966, IMG submission 203141) | Saline water microbial communities from Organic Lake, Antarctica - #646 | ecosystem: Environmental > Aquatic > Non-marine Saline and Alkaline > Saline | place: Antarctica: Organic Lake... | reverse complement strand
TTGTGTGAGTTACGGCCACTGCCACCCTGAATCGTGGCGAGGCTTTTCCTACGATTCTCAAGGTGATCCCCATCGATCCATACATTGCTGCCACCACCGGCGTTATAGTGAGAACGGCCGCCGACAAGAAGGCGGTAAGCGTAGCCATCGCGAAGCGGAGGAAGCTGGATCTCAGCGCGCATCAGTAGCGCCTCCTTATCCCAGAACGTATTGACGGGATTGCCACAACCGCAAAAATGATGGTCTCCGACGCAGCTGCCTATCGGAGTCGCCTTGCCATCGTTGTTGGCGAAGGGAGCGCGCCCGGTTTTCCAACCGGCGGCCTGCGGTTCGAAAGTGCTGGTAAACCAGTTTTTGGCTCCAGCAGGAAGCGTGACCTCCCGGAAGCGGTGGCCATTTTCCCAGAGCTTCTCCTCTGGAGGGCTAAAGGTCGTGTAGTGCCATTTGATTTGATCGCGGGCCGGGCCGTAAAGCTTCCAATTGTAATCGTCGATACCGGCTCTTTTATATAAATCAACGAGTCCGTCGACTGTCCTCCCCGGCTGGCTCGATGTGATTTCTCTTTCCAATTTCTTGCGGTTTTTCTCGATATAGTCGGGGATTAAATCGTTTTTGATGATCGGTTGAATGGCATTTCTAAGTTCCGGTCCGAACTGTGAACTGTCTGCCTGTAGAAACAGCTCTGGGTGAGGGAGGGCAGCCTCGGGGTTACGTTTAAGGCCCAGTCGATAGATCACATCGTAGCCGCCGGGAACCAGCGCTAAATCCTCCGCGAAGCCTTCCAGCAGGAGGTCGATGTTCTGGGTCAAGTCCTGTCCACCAGGCTCGGTGAGCTTGGTGGGGTAAGTGAGATAGGATTCACCCAACGCATCCATAGCGAAACTCCGGATTTTTGGGTCGGCTTCTTCAAGCTGACTGGTGATTCCATCGAGAGGCTCAAAGTCTCCCAAGCGCTGACTGGAGGCAATGACCGCGCCGACTTTGGAAAGAAACGGCTTATAAAAACGTTTATCATTGGTGATCGGAGTCAGCCCATGCATGGCGGCACTGCGCAACCACCAGTCCTCATGATCGAGCCAGCTGAGCATACGCTCGAAGTGAGGCGCAATCATCTCCGGTTGGGCCCGCTTCATCGCTTTCATGGCTCCCATCAAGACCCACCAGGATTCGTCAGGGTTGTCGATCATTCCACCGATGAGCTCGAACATTTCGTCGGTCAATTGGTCGTCCGCCAGTGCACGACCTTTCTTCATACCGAGGATGCAGGTGATGCCTGCCAGGCGAGCGCGTGGATCCTGCGACTTGAGCAGGGTAAGCACCAAGTGGGTGCGACCATGATTATTAATCGCACGGGCCGCTGAGGTGCGAAGGCCCTGATCAATGTGATAGGCATACATCAACAAGACCTCATCGCTGACATCCGGATCATTGATGCGTGCGAGGATGGGCATCGATGCATCGGTCGGGATGCGCTCCTTGGAGATGTCCTGCCGCTTACCCGGCAAGTATTCACCCGGAACCATGGAGAGGAAGATCTCATCCGCCTTGTTGCCCCAGGGGCGATCCGGAATCTCATAGGTGTGGGAGTATTTGGAGGGAGGTGCTCCGTGCAGGCGCAACTGTTTGCGAGGCAGGGTGTAAACGAGTGGGATGAAATTGCCCCAGCGTCTTCCCTCCAGTCCCGTGTCCGCGTAACCAACGTTCCAGTCGCTCACCCAGCCAAAGACACCTTGATGCGTCCGCGCCAGCTCATACATCCACCGGCGTTCGTTCATGAACGACTGGTATTCAGCCGGGCGCTTTTCACGCACCAGACCCATGGCGGGACCTCGCCAAAATTCACCAATCCCTCCACCGGTATGGCCGTGGAATAGCCAAGACGTGGAATAGAAGGCCTTTGTGGCGCTAATGTCACGCGCATTTGCATAAATTGAATTTTCGCCATCGGGATGCAAGTTGGCGGCGGCTTGCATGGTGAAGGCCAAACCCTCGGTCTTGCCGTTTCCGGCGAAACCACCCTCCGGCAGGTGGTCTCCGTAAGCGACATTGCCGTGACCGGCGAAACGGTAGATGTGGTAGAGTGAGCTTTGTAGGGTGTGCTCATCGACATCCACACCGCACTCTTTGGCCATCAGCAGGAAGGTCACGGCATGCAAACCGGCGGCATTCAGGTGGCCCCCGCTCATGTAGCGGTAACTGGCCGCCCCACGACCCATCCACGAGCCGTTGTAAATATCCCGAGCTAGAGAATCCGCGATTTTCTTGATGATCGGCAGGATCGACTTGTCTCCCGTACGGAGGTAATACTCGCAAAACCCTGGTCCGGTGTAGCCGGCGAACCAGGGGTAGGTGTCGATTTCTTCATTATCTTTATATTCTTCAACCAGCTTTTTGATCCATCCACGTACCACTTCGAGATCTTTTTCTTCGCCGGTTGAAAGCATGAACAACACGGCGCCATCGAGCCCGATCGCTACAGAATCGACGTTGGCGGCGAGAGCATCAGCGCAGTTCCGGATGATCTGATCGCTTTTTTGGCAATCCACCGGCCAGCTTTTTGTATAGGCACCCAATGCAGGGATTTTGAAGACGACCTCCTTCGCAGCCGCATCCGAGCTGTCCTTAACCATCAGTTTCATGGTGCCACCCATCGCTTCTGCCTCGGTGATGATATTACCCAGCAAAACGCGTGGATCCCGGTCCTTAAGGACGTGACCATTGATACTTTCTATAATTTGGCCCTTCTTAAGCTTGCCACAGGCCGCTGCGGGGGAGCCTTCCTCAATGTTAACGATGTGCATCGTGAATGCCGGCTGCCGCAGCTCGAGCCCAATGCCCACCGGGCCAAGGCGTTCGATTTTGTAGCGAGCCCCTCCGGGGTCGGGATACATGTGAAACATCGGATTCTCTTTATAATAACCGTCGACCATCTTGTCGTCTTGGGCGCTAACCTGAGCCATGCTTGCTATCATGGCTGCAGCTATCGTGAATCCTAACCCGTATCCGAGCCGACGGGTTTTATTGGCAGGGGTCTTAGCGAAAAGGCGATGGCACAATATCATGTGCTCAAAATTCAGTAAAACCGGAGTAGGTCAAGGCAGGAGGATGCCTAATTGACGGGGCGGCGGCGACTAGTAGCGCGTAACATTCAAAACCTCGCACCGTGGTCGGATCGCTACGAACGTCGAACATTGAACGCTCAACTTCGAACATTGAATGAATTGAAAAATTAAGAATGCATTGTATTTCAAAATTGGACGTTCGACGTTGAGCGTTCGATGTATGTGCCGATTGAAACTAAAGCCCCTTCAGATTCTAGGAGATGCCTATAAACGTCATAAATGCGAAAAAATACGAGTGCCAAGGCACTAGAGCGCGAATCCCGGCTTTGCCTTTAATGAGGGATCATGAAATGAAGATGTAGGACCTCCACAATTTGGCAGGAAGGAAGGCGCTTGCAGATGCCTACCCGCCTAGGTGAAGCGCTTGACGATGATGAAGATTGTTCTGTTGAAATGGGATTCAAATAATGGGTGCCCTAAACTTTCTGTGTAGGTCTAAAAGAAATCGTAATATTTATATTTACTGAATAACCTCTTTTCTGTTAAAAAAAAACTTATGCGTAAAGTAATTCATTTGATTTCATGTGTCGGATTTTTACTCGGGGGCTTTCTCACAACTAGCTCAGCGCTTGGTGCTGATGAAATCCCGGAAGATCAGATGGAGGCGGGAGATGTTATGTTGTCCAAGAGTGTTCCCGGAAAGCATTCGTTGTATCATCTCTGGCCCGGCGATGGGAAACGTGGTGACGACCCCTCGAAAGACCTCAAAGAAGTTTTCGACAGTCGCGTCAAGAAGGTCAGCCGACCGAGTATGATGCTGATGCAGCCGGATAAGCCCAATGGCAAGGCGGTGATTATTTTCCCAGGAGGTGGGTATGGGCATTTGGCGGCTAGAAAAGAGGGGAGCTCGGTGGGTGAATGGTTGAACCAGCAAGGGATTACCGCTTTCGTTGTGAAATACCGTGTGCCGAAACGCAAAGGGGTGAACGTGGCCTTTCAAGATGCGCAGAGGGCGATTCGCTTGGTGCGTGGCAATGCAAAACGTTTCGGGATCGATCCAGGGAAGGTCGGTGTGATGGGTTTCTCCGCTGGTGGCCATCTCAGCGCCATGACAATTCATCAATTTGATGTGGCCTCGTATCCGGCCATCGATGCTTTCGACAAAATCGACTGCAAGCCGAACTTTGGGGTTTTGATCTATCCGGCCTACCTGGGGAAAAGCGGCAAGGTTTCGGCGGATGTCAATGAGGTCAAGGATGCCAGTATTCCCATCTTCATTGCCATATCCAAGAATGACTCGTTCATTGACGGAGTTGAGGCGTATGTTCCGATTCTAAAGGCGGCGAAGGTTCCGTATGAGTATCATGCTTACGACACAGGCAAGCACGGCACTGGGCTGGGTGGCTTCCCTTGGGTTGGCGCTTGCGAAGCGTGGCTCAAGCTTGAAGTCGGAAAAAGATAGAGCTACCGAATCTCTCCGGCCAAAGGCCTCGGGCCGGAACAGGGTGTCATGCGTCGAGACCCCGGCGACATCATCAAGGTTAAGGATCCTTACTATGTATGGAATACCAAGGGGACACAATTTCCCGGATTTGACGGGACCATCCAACCCTGAGCTTCAGATTTAGATTATAATACACTAAGCATACCCATGGCAGAGATCAAAAACAAAAATAGTTTTGTAATCCTTATTACGCTGGTGGCGACCATCGGCGGATTCTTGTTCGGCTTCGATTCCGGCGTGATCAACGGAACAGTGGATGGGCTGAAGACGGCCTTCGATTCTGATAGCGTATTGACCGGATTCAACGTAGCCTCGATGTTGCTGGGCTGTGCCATCGGCGCCCTGGTTGCAGGTCGTTTGGCGGATCGCTTCGGGCGACGTTCGATCCTGATCGTCGCGTCTGTTTTGTTTGCGGTCAGTGCCTGGGGCTCCGGCATATCGCAGGCTTCGGGGGAGTTTATCTTCTACCGGGTGCTGGGCGGATTAGCGGTCGGGGCGGCCTCAGTGTTAGCGCCCGCTTACATCAGCGAAATCGCTCCGGCGAAGGTTCGTGGGATGCTTTCTTCCGTGCAGCAAGTTGCCATCATCAGCGGGCTTTTTTGCGCCTTCTTGAGTAATTATTTTATTGCTGGAACAGCGGGCAGTTCGCTCGATGTCTTTGCTTGGGGCTACGAGGCCTGGCGCTGGATGTTCTGGGTCGAACTGATCCCTGCGGTCATTTTTTTCTTTGCCTTGTTGTTCATTCCGGAAAGCCCTCGCTATCTGGTAGCCTCCGGTAAGAAAGATCAGGCGATTGCCGTTCTTAAAAAACTAATGAATGCTGGCCATAAAGAAAAGGCTGCGGAAATTGAGCAATCACTGACGAAGGAACATCGCCCTCGCTTTCGAGATCTGATCGATGCGAAGCACGGACTTCGACCAATTGTTTGGGTCGGGGTCGGGCTCGCGATCTTGCAGCAGATTACCGGTATTAATGTGATTTTTTATTACGGCTCAGTGCTCTGGCAAGCTGCTGGATTTGAGGAGAGCCATGCCTTGCTCATCAATGTCATCAGTGGTGCGATCAGCATCACCGCCTGCGTCGCTTCCATTCTCACGATTGACCGCTTGGGCCGGAAACCGCTCCTACTGGTCGGGTCGGTTGGGATGGCACTTTCACTCGGGGTGATGGCCTTTGTCTTTTCGCAGGCACAAACCGGAGAAAATGGCCAATTGCTGCTACCCGGAATCAGCGGAGTTACCGCTCTGGTGGCCGCCAATCTCTTCGTGTTTGCCTTTAACTTTTCCTGGGGGCCGGCGATGTGGGTCTTGCTGGGGGAGATGTTTCCGAATCAAATTCGCGGGAGTGCGTTGGGTATCAGTGGCTTTATGCTTTGGGTGACGAACTTTTGTATCACGATTACATTTCCAATGATGCTGACTGGAATTGGACTGGGAGGTGCCTACACAATTTATGCACTGTTCGCTCTGCTTTCTTTCTTTTTCATCTGGGCTTTTACAAAAGAGACCAAGGGTAAGGAGTTGGAAGCCATGCAAGGGTAGAATTTCACAGCAGTCAGCACTTTGGCACCACAGAATAAGTCGTGGAACGGTGGGGCGATGTGCTTACCATTCAACGGTCTGCACGTAATAACTCACGCGGCCCACGGCCGTAGGCTTCTCTGAAAACTCGGAAAAACTGAGCATAACTTCCGAATCCTGCACTGTAAGCTGCCTCCATTAGATTGCGGTCTTTTTTCTGTCGATAGGCTTCCCAAAAATGACAGAGACGAACTGAGTTGCGATAACGACTCATCGGAACGCCCACTTGTTTGTGAAAGATCCGGCTCAGGTAGGCTTCGCTGACACCACAGTGGCTGAGCATCGACTTACCATCTAGCTCTGTCTCTCGGTTGATCCATTCAAGCGCCTTGCGCACCGCAGGGTTCAAGGAAACTTCACGATTCTTACCGCTACGTCCCTGCTGCAATCGCCAAGACGCGAGCAATACATGGCGCAGGCCAGCGTTCAACCAATCGGGATCATTATGCTTGAAGCTAAACCCCCGACTGAGCCCAAAGCCTGCCTCCCGATTCAGTATGTCCGAATCGATCCCATCCTCAATAATCGCATCCATCTCACTTCGTAATTGCTCAAAATTAGGAGGCGATAACTCTGTGTGTAACACCTCATCATTTGATATTTGACTGCGCTTAAGGTCGGCATACCGCTTCCCCCGGCATGCCCGCTTGATTAAGTCCGGTTTGAAGACGGCAACATAATATTGCGCATCCGCAGTGCGATCCACCAGCTGATGCTCTTGTGAGGCGAACATCCAGAGCAGAGTTCTTTTCGGAAAATTAAACCGCTTCCCTCCCACGACATAGGTAATATCCCCTTCCGCCACAAGATTCAGTTCAAGCTCCACATGATGATGCGGCCGCAGTGCCGGAGGATTTTTTACCGATTCGGCTAAAAATAGGAAGCCTTCGTAAGCACTACCTAACTTCAAATTTTCTAACATAAGTGCAAAATATGCAAAGAATAGCCCTAAAAGCGAGAAGACAAACCCCAACATTTAGGATATCTTATAAACAATGCTCAAAGCATTAGCAAATTAAATAACCCATATTCACTTAACACGAAGAAATCCCCCATGAACGAATCACTCCAAAATCTCGCCAATGCCATCAAGGCTGGAAAACGAAAAGACGCCCGTGCAGCGACTGAGGAAGCTCTGGCAGCCGAACTCTCCCCACAATTAATTCTCGACGCCTTGACTGAGGGGATGAACGACGTGGGTAAGCGTTTCAAAGCCAATGAAATCTTCGTGCCGGAGGTGCTGGTCGCCGCTCGCGCCATGCAGAAGAGCATGGATTTACTGGAGCCAGTGTTGGTCGCTTCAGGCATTCAGCCGAAGCACTCCATAGTCATCGGAACGGTCGAGGGCGATCTTCACGACATCGGGAAAAACCTCGTCATGATGATGCTGAAAGGCGCCAATTTCAAGGTAATTGATCTGGGCACAAACGTCGACGCCGAGGCCTTCGCCGCCGCTGTCGCCGAGCACAAGCCTGACGTCGTTGCACTCTCTGCGCTTTTGACCACCACCATGCCTTCGATGGAGAGCATTGTGCAACACCTCAACGAATCCGGAACGCCCATTAAGATCATGGTCGGCGGGGCACCCATCACGCAGGACTTCGCCACGCAAATCGGTGCCCACGGTTACTCGCCCGACGCGGCCAGTGCGGTCGATCTAGCCCATCAACTCTGCGCCTAGGAGCCAATCTTCCCAACAGATCAACCTATATACCCCATGAATTCCAAACAACGCATCCGCGCCGCCATCGACCATCAACAACCGGACAAGTTGCCGATGGACTTCGGCAGCAGCTTCATCACCGGAATCCACTGCAGTGTGGTTGAACAACTGCGAGCTCACTATAAACTGGAAAAGCGTCCGGTTAAAGTTTGTGAACCCTATCAAATGCTGGGTGAGGTCGAAGAAGACCTCCTTGAAGCCATGGGTCTCGACGTGCAGCCCATCTTTCCCCAGCGCACGATTTTCGGTTTTCCCAATGAAAACTGCAAGCCATGGATGACCCCATGGGGGCAGGAGGTTCTGGTTTCTGAGCACTTCAAAACCATCCAAGATAACACGGGCAATGTTTACATCTATCCACAAGGTGATATGGAGGCACCGGCCTCCGGGCACATGCCGAAAAAAGGTTACTTTTTCGATACGATCGAACGCATCGACCCCAACTTCGACGAGGACGATCTCGACCTCGAAGATAATCTCGAAGAATTCGGCCCCATGTCTCAAGAGGAAGAAAGCTACTGGACAGAACAAGCCGGAAAATGGCGGGATAGTGAGCGAGCCATCTCAGTGCATCTCAACGGCACTTGCCTCGGCGATATCGCCCTAGTGCCCGCGCCCTTCCTCAAGAATCCGAAGGGTGTGCGTGGCATAGCCGACTGGTATATGCTCTCCGCCGACGAGCCGGAATTCCTCCAAAAGCTCTTTGATCGTCAGGCGGAAATTGCCCTACAAAATATGGAGAAGCTCTACAAAATCGCAGGCAACTTGATTGATGTGGTCGTGGTCTGCGGCACTGATTTCGGCACCCAAAACTCACTTTTCTGCAGTGTCCCGAATATGCGCGACATCTGGCTGCCACGCTACAAGCGTATCAACGACTGGATTCACCAAAATACAAATTGGCGCACTTTCAAGCATTCCTGCGGCGCGGTTGAGCCCTTGATCGAGACCTTTATCGATTGCGGATTCGACATCCTCAACCCCGTGCAATGCTCCGCCGATGGTATGGCGCCCGAAGGCCTCAAAGCTAAATACGGCGACCGCATCTGCTTCTGGGGTGGCGGGGTCAATACCCAGCAGACTCTTCCCTTCGGCACACCCGAGCAGGTGCGCGCCGAAGTGCTCTCCCGCTGCGAGACCTTCGCCCCCGGAGGTGGCTTCGTCTTTAACGCCATTCACAACGTCCAAGCCCTCACCCCCATCGAAAACTTCATCGCGATGATCGAGGCAGTCCACAGCTACAACGGTGATAAATAACATGAGCCACAAAACTCTTCTTCTCAAAGCACTCAAATGCGAAGCCACCGAACGCACCCCTTGGGTGCCCTTCGTCGGGGTCCATGGCGGCGCCCTTATCGGGGTCGATGCTGAGGCCTATCTCAAGTCCGCCGACCATATCGTCAACGCGCTCAAGATTGCCGCCGAACGCTACAAGCCCGATGGCTTGCCCGTTGTCTTCGATCTGCAACTCGAAGCCGAAATCCTCGGCTGCGGCCTCAGTTGGGCCAAGGAAACACCCCCCGCCGTCAGTTCACATCCGCTTGATGACAACTACGATATCGCCGGTCTGCCCGAATTCTCAATTGAGAAGGGGCGCATCCCACTGGTGCTTGATGCTATTCGCCGAGCCAAAGCTGAACTTGGCGACGACATTGCCCTCTACGGCCTACTCACGGGTCCGCTCACTCTAGCGCTTCACCTGCGCGGAGACGACGTGCTCCTCGACATGTTCGACGAAGAAGACGAAGTGCCCGAACTCTATGATTACTGTGCCGACATCGCCAACAAGATGGTCGATGCCTACATTGAAGCAGGCATTGATGTCATCGCGGTGGTCGATCCGATGATCAGCCAGATTGGCCCGGGCCACTTCACCGACTTCGTGGCTCCCCCGCTCAACAAAATCTTTGACCACGCACGTGCCAAGGGCGCGCTCTCTTCGCTCTTCGTTTGCGGCAACGCCACCCGCAACCTCGAAGCCATGTGCGAGACGAACTGCGACAACATCTCGGTCGATGAAAACGTGGATCTGGTACAACTCGCCAAAGTCGCCCGTGCGGCAGGTAAATCCTTCGGTGGCAACATGCAGCTCACCGTCGTGCTCCTGCTCGGCGATACCAACGATGCCAAGCGCGATGCCGTGCGCTGCCTCGACCAAGCAGGCGAAGGCAATGGCTTCGTCCTCGCCCCCGGTTGCGACCTGCCCTACGCGGTCAAACCGGAAAATCTCGAAGCAGTTGCCGACCTCATCGACGACCCCTATCAAATCGACATCGCTCGGAGCCTTCCACCTAAGGACACCAGTGATACCTTCGACGATATTTCGATTCCCAACTACAGCGAAGAAGCCGCCGTCATCGTCGATGTCGTCACCCTCGACTCCGCCGGTTGCGCTCCCTGCGCCTACATGGTCAAAGCCGCCCAAGAAGCCGCCAAGGCCTACGGAAAAACCATCGAAGTGCGCGAGCATAAGATCACCGGACGCGACGGCCTCGGCTATATGACCAAGCTCGGCTGCACCGCCATCCCCAGCATCTGCGTCGATGGTAAAGAAGCCTACGCCTCCATCATTCCCGAGCGCACTACCCTCGTCGCCGCTTACACCAAAGCGGCCGCAGCGAAGTAGATCTTCGAACTCAACATTCAAAGTTCAATGTTCAATGTTCAACGTTCCAAAAATCCCCGTCATCCTCGTCACCGGTTTTCTCGGTAGCGGGAAGACCACCTTCCTGCGTCGTCTTGCGGAAACGCACCCGGACTGGTACATGGTCTTTCTCGTCAACGAGTTTGCCGAGTTCAGCGTCGATGGGGATACGCTCGCCGCAACGGGCACTGCCACCCACAGCGTGGTCGGCGGCAGCCTTTTCTGCGAGTGCAAAGCAGGTGACTTCCTCCGCATCATGCGGGAGGAGGTGCTCACGATGCATCGGCGCCGTGCCCTCGATGCCGTGGTCATCGAAACCAGCGGCACCGCCGACCCCGACGCCATCGGGCAACTCATGCTCGACCACGGCCTGGGTCAGGACTTTGAAGTGCGTCGCATTATCAGCATCGTCGCTCCGAAGCGATTCCTCAAGATGCTCGAAAATCTCCCCGTGATCGAATCTCAAATTCAGTCCAGCGATCTCATCGTGATCAATAAGACTGACACCGCTGACGACGCAACTATCGAGGAGGCCGAGTCAGCCATTCGTATCCGCAATCCTAATACCACGATCATCCGCACCGAACAGTGTCGCTTCACCTTTCATTTATCCAAGGTGCTCACTGAGCTTCCGAATGCTCCATTGTCTACTTGTGACGCCAATCCTTTCAGCACAAAATCAGTTCAATTTAAAAAAGACCTGCCTCATTTAAATTTCCTCAAGTGGCTAGACGCATTGCCAAGTGCCATCCTACGGGTAAAAGGTCACGTCCAGACCAACCAGGGAGGCTTTCATCTCGAATACACCGTCGATAGCCGGGAACTCACCCCGTGTAAGAATCAACCTCAGAGCGAATTCATCTTAATCAGCCACGATGACGATGAACCCATCCTAAAACAGACCGTAAAGCAACTCAAAGAACTCGCATCATGACACCCTACGAACGCTATTCCTCAAGTCTTGAAGGTCTGCCCTTAGACTACTTTCCACGCATCCCGATCGTGATGCAATTTGCCGCTGAGTATATAGGCAGTAATTATGGCGAGTTTGCATCAGACCACCGCGTGCTGGTTGAAGCCAATATCCGTTGCGCGGAGGACTTTGGGTTTGAGCAGCTCAGTTGTATTTCCGACCCTTATCGCGAGACCGAAGGCTTCGGTGCGGAGATCATTTACCATAAAAATGGGGTTCCTGAATGCCGGAAACCTCCACTCTCCCATGTCGAAGAGATCGAAGATCTTCTAAGCCTAAAAGCTCCCGACCCGGAAGGCTCAATTCGAATGAAAGATCGGATAGATGCCGTACGACTCTACAAAGAACGCGTTGGCGAGCATTACAGTATTCTGGGATGGGTTGAGGGTCCTGCCGCTTTAGGCGGTGATTTACGCGGACTCTCCGAATTCTTGATGGATTTAATCGACGAGCCTGAGCTCTGCGAAAAATTAATGGATCTTTGTCTCGAAACTACCACACGCTTTGCGCTCGCACAGATAGAGGCCGGAGCCGATACCATCGGCATAGGAGATGCCATTTGCAGTCAGATATCGGAAGAGGTCTATTCCAAACTCATCTGGCCACGCCAAAAACAATTAATGGAGAACATTCATACTGCCGGCGCCAAAGTGCGCCTCCACGTCTGCGGCCAGACCAGACATTTATGGCCTCAGATGAGCAAGCTGCCCATCGATATCTTCGACTGCGATCACATGGTTCAACTTTGCGAGGCACGTTCGATCTTTCCTAAAAATGTCATCTTGGCGGGCAACCTCGACCCCGTATCCGACCTGCGTTTTGGTAATCCCGAACAAATTCGAGCTAAACTCAAACTTTGCAAGGATGCCGCTGGATCCAGATTTATGATAAATGCCGGATGCGAAATCCCCTCTGGCACGCCAGTAGAAAACTTAAAGGCTTTTTGTGCCCCGCTAACCCCCTAAATTAGCCATGCCTCATCCTCAATCTAACGGTAGTCACTATTCACTGATTGCATGCGATGTATTTCAGGAAGAACTCACCATGCTCGGTGGCACCTCACCTCCTTGGCACAGCATCGAGTATCTTGAGATGGGGCTTCACGATCAACCCAACGAGTTGCGCCGACAAGTCCAAGCTGTGATCACCCGTTTGGAAGCCGATCCGGTCGTCGACACCATCGTGCTGGCCTACGGGCTCTGCGGCAATGGACTCCTCGGCATAGAGGCGGGGGGGCGCTGCCCACTCATTCTACCCCGTGCGCACGACTGTATCTCCATCCTTCTCGGCGGCATCGAGCCACATAGCGCGATCCTCAAGGAAAATCCCGGCACCTACTTCTATTCCCCCGGCTGGGTTCGAGCGAAACGTGTGCCCGGCCCCGACCGCGAAGCCTACGTCCGCGAAATCTACGATGCCCGCTACCCCGACGACCCCGAAATGGTCGACGACCTCGTCGAAGCCGATGCCGGCGTCTTCGCCCATCATAACTGCGCCGCTTATGTTGATCTTACGGATAACCAAAAGGCCGAGCACTATTGCCAGGATTGTGCCCGCCACCTAGACTGGCAGTTCAAACGCTTAAAAGGCGATCCCAGCATGTTGCAGGATTTAATCTCTGGAAATTGGGACGACGCTCGCTATCTAAATGTTCCACCTGCTCACAGCATCGAGATGGGCGAAGGATCCCGATTAATCAGCAAACCATGCAGACTATAACGATTCGTTTGCCCGATGGTTCGACCTCGACCATCGAGTGTAAGGTTGACGATACAAAGACGACCCTCGTCGACTTTCTTGAGCAAAATGACTACGCGCTTAACACGCGTTGCGGAGGTCGTGGCCTCTGTCGAGGTTGCCAAGTCACGTGCACGACAAGCAACAGCTCGCAGACGCTGCGTAGTTGTCAAACTCCATTAAGCGCCCTCGCTGACGAACCCGTCACGCTCGAAATCCCGAACGGCTCCTGGCACAATCAAACACTTGATGGAGTCAGTTTTTTCGATATCCGACTGCCGGTCCCAACAGAGCGAACGACCCGCAAAGCACTCGCTCTGGCACTCGACGTCGGCACCACCACCCTGGCCGGAGCTCTCTGGGACTTATCTAACGGGCAATGCCTCGCTGACGCCTCCATCGCAAACCCGCAACGCAAATACGGTGACAATGTGCTCTCCCGTATCAGCTTCTCCATCGACCATGCCAACGGCATTGAGAAACTGCAACGCGTGCTAATCGACGACGGCCTCACCCCACTCATCCGCACCCTCGCTCGACAGGCAGAGCGTCCGACAAAGTCGATTGAAGTGGCCACCCTCGCGGGCAACCCGGTCATGCTTCACACTCTTCTAGGCTGTAACCTAAAAGGCCTGAGCACGTTCCCTTTCCGCCCGAAGTTCCTCGGCGCACGTAGTCTGTCATCCACCGAAATCGGGCTCCTTCCGGAACTGTCGATCCATCTCCTGCCCTCGCTCGGCCCCTTCGTCGGTGCCGATATTACGGCCGGGGCACTGGCCTCCGGCATGCTGGCCACCGAAGGCACCCGCCTCCTGATCGACTTTGGCACCAATGGCGAAATCCTCCTCCAACACAAGGGACGCTACTTCGCCACCGCCACCGCCGCCGGCCCCGCCTTTGAAGGTGGACGCCTCTCCTGTGGCGCGAGCGCGCGCGGCGGCGTCATATCCAGCTTGGAGCGCAACGATTCCGACTGGAACTATCACCTCTGCGAGGGCAGCGAAACCACGCCTACTGGCATTTCCGGCGCAGCCTATATCGATTTCCTCGCCATCGGTCTGGCCTGCGGCCTGCTCAATCCTTTTGGCCGCTTTGATCGAAGCCATCCGGACGTCTCTACCCATCTGGTGGACGATGAAATCGAACATATCGTCCGCCTCAGCCCCGAGCTCTGGATCAGCGAGCCCGATGTCGCTGAAATCCTTCAGGCTAAAGCCGCCATCGGCGCAGGCGTCTTAGTTCTGCTCGAACTCGCAGGCATCGAAGCAGACGATCTAGAAACCGTCTTCGTCGCGGGCGGCTTCGGCTACCACCTCAACCCTGAACACGCCATCGCCATTGGCCTGCTACCGCCCGTCCAACGCGAGCGGGTCGAAGTCATCGGCAACGCCGCCCTCGGTGGTGCCTCCCTCTCCCTCCATGCCGACTTCTCCGGGCAAATCGACGCCTTGCTGCGCGGCTGCCAAATCGTCGAGCTCAACCAAATCCCCTCCTTCTCCGACCACTACACCGATGCCATGCTACTCGAAGAAATCGAGTAGCTTAATTATCACACACGCTTTGCTCTGTCGCACTTATACCAAAGGACGCGACTGGTATGACTTCCTCTGGTATGTCAACCGCAGCATCCAACCGAATTTTGAACTGCTTACGAATGCCATTGATCAGGCTGGTCCCGGGAAGGGGCAATCCATTCACATAACACCCAAGTGGTTCATCGAGCAATTGCGCGAAACGATCCAAGCCATCGACTGGACAAACGCAAAAAATGAGAACTTCTCTCCAAAAACCGAGAAGACAAGAGTGGCTTATCTGGTGTAATATAGCCACTTATGGAACATCCAATGGATCTCGAACACGGCGAAGGCACGGCCACCCTCATGCGCCCGCCCAATATCTTAGACTATAGCCTCACTGGTGCAAACGCCGACCGCGCGGTCGAGCTTGGCCTGGCCGAGGCCGACTGGTATCAATGCCCCGTCCCGCGCGCTGAGATGCGCAAGCTGCTCGAACGTAAAGACGGCCCAGGCATTCGCGACTGCATCATCTGGTTTGGCCTCATTCTTGGCTTCGCCGCATTGACCGTCGCCCTATGGGGAAGCTGGTGGGTCGTCGTGCCCTATCTTTGCTATGCCGCGCTCTATGCTTCGACCTCCGATTCCCGCTGGCACGAGTCGAGCCACGGCACCGCCTTCAAAACCGACTGGATGAACAATGCCCTCTACGAGATCGCCTCCTTCATGGTCATGCGCGAGTCCACCGTCTGGCGCTGGAGCCACACCCGCCACCACAGCGACACGATTATCGTCGGGCGCGACCCCGAGATCGCCGTGCCCCGTCCACCGGATATCAAAGCCTTCGTCCTCAGCTTTTTTAACTGGGGCGTTTATCTGAAATACTACCGCCGCATCGTCATGCACAGCTTCGGTAAGATGGCGGATGAGGAGAAGACCTTTATCCCCGAAACCGAGTTTCCGAAAGTCTATCGCCGCGCCCGGGTTTACGTCGCGATCTATGCCACCGTCCTCGTGATGTCCATCGCCACGGGCAGCGTTCTCCCTCTGCTACTGGTTGGCCTGACGAATTTCTTCGGTAGCTGGCTCATGCCGATCTATGGCTACACCCAGCATGCCGGCCTCGCCGAGAACGTGCTCGACCACCGCCTCAACTGCCGGACATTCTACACCCACATCGTGCACCGCTTCCTCTACTGGAACATGAACTACCACATCGAGCACCACATGTTCCCGCTCGTGCCGTATCACAATCTGCCCAAGCTCCACGAACTGGTGAAGGACGACATGCCGAAGCGCTATTCCGGTCTCTGGGCTTGCTGGAAGGAAATTATCCCCACCATTTTCAAACAAGTTAAAGACCCAAGCTATCACGTCAAAGTCACGCTCCCCGCGCCCAAGGAACGCCTCGACGAAGGCACCTACCATTCAGAGGTGAATCCTGACGGTGAAGGCTGGTTGGAGATTTGCGCCGCCGCCGATCTAGGTGTCGAAGACGTCATCCGCTTCGACCATAACACCAAGACTTTCGCCCTCATGCGTGACGACGAAGGCACTCTCCGCGCCACCGATGGCATCTGCACCCACGGCAATACCCACCTCGCCGATGGCCTCGTGAAAGGCAAGATCGTCGAGTGTCCCAAGCACAATGGTCGCTTCAACCTGGGCGACGGCTCCCCCGCCCGCGCACCCATCTGTCGTGGACTCGCCACCTATCCGATCGAAGAGCGTAACGGCCGCATCTGGCTCAACGTCGAGAACGCTGGCGGCGATGGGGCCCGACATCAAAAGACCTACAAACTGCGCGTCGTGAGCAATCAAAGCGTCGCCACCTTCATCAAAGAACTCGTCCTCGAACCGGTCGATGCCAACGTAAAGATTGAGTTCACTCCCGGCGACTACATCCAGCTCGACATCCCTCAATATGAGAACATCCGCTTCCGCGACTTCGACATCCCCGAGCCTTATGCCTCGGTCTGGGAACGCCAGCACGTCTTCAACTACACTGTAAGCAACTCAGAAGCCGGACGCCGCAATAACTACTCCCTCGCCAGCAACGGGGTGACCGAGCGCAGCCTCAAATTCAACGTCCGTATCGCTACACCGCCACCGGGGCAAGACTGCCCTCCAGGTGTGGGCTCTAGCTACGCCTTCAACCTAAAGCCAGGTGACAACGTCACCGCCATCGGCTCCTTTGGCGAATTCCACATCAAGCCCACACAAAAGGAGATGGTTTACATCGGCGGTGGCGCCGGCATGGCTCCCCTTCGAGCCCACCTCTCACAACTCCTAGAAAACGAAAAGACCCATCGCAAACTTAGCTTCTGGTATGGTGCACGCTCCAAGCAAGAAATTTTCTACGAAGACTATTTTGAAAAACTTGCCAGCGAGCACGCCAACTTCGACTTTCAGCTCGCCCTCTCCGAGCCACAAGACGAAGATAACTGGGCGGGGCACACGGGCTTCATTCATGAAGTCGTCCTAATTAACTACCTCGAGAATCATCCGAATCCAAAAGCAGTCGAATTCTACCTTTGCGGCCCCCCCATGATGATCAAAGCTTGCAACAAGATGCTAAAAGACCTCGGTGTAACCGAATCACAAATCGCCTACGACGCATTCTGAAAAATGACACTATGACTAATTATCTAAACGATGGATCCTCAGATCCGCCTAAATTAAAGGTTTACCTAAACACCGACAATTTATTCGAGTTACCACAACACTCAATCTGGCCAAACCTGAAAGGCGATGCGGCACTTGAGCGTTTGAAAGAAGATGGATTTGAAGGCGTTCAAGTAGGCGGGTTCCTTAACTTGCATAACTCGCAAATACTCCCCCACTGCGGCCTAGGCAGAATCAATACACCAGAAGAAACAAATGAAGTCTTTGCCCAGTGTTCAGAACGCGGTGATAGCTGTATTACACTGCATTTGGGATGGGGCATGGAAAGCGATTCAGAAGTCGATCTACTGGTTGAAGCCACGCTCAGCGCATCCAAGAAATACCAGCTGCCCGCCTTCATAGAAACACACCGTGCCACGATCACCCAAGACATGTGGCGAACTGTCGAGCTGACCAAGCGCATACCGGAAGTGCGCTTCAACGCCGATTTCAGCCACTACTATTGTGGACAGGAAATGGTCTATGGCGACTTCGCGGCAAAGCTCGACTTCATCCAGCCAATCTTCGATCGAGTCGGCTTCATGCACGGACGCATTGCTGCCCCAGGCTATATGCAGGCGCCGATTCAAAATAGTTCGGACCGTCCCCTAATGGCCGTTGGCGAACCGAACTATCTCGAACATTTCAAGGAAATGTGGCGACGAGCAATGAAGGGGTTCAAAAAAAATGCAGGACCAGGCGATACGCTCGTTTTCTCACCAGAATTACTTAGCTCAAGCATCTACTATGCACGTGTATTTCCAGATGCTCACGGCACACTAGCTGAAGAATCTGATCGCTACGCACAAGCGCTACTTTATCGAGATATTGCCCTCGAGTGCTTTAGGCACGTTCAGTTATCAATTAACGACTCTCATGAATAAATTATCCGATCCATTCCGCAAGGCGCGCCGTGAAGGCCCGGTGATGAAGTGCCCGTTTCAAGGCGAAGACATCACCATGCTGCTGCGCCATGGCGATGTGCGTAAGGCGGCCAAGGATTGGGAGACCTACAGCTCCCACGCACCTTTTCGGGTGCCGATTCCCTCCGAGGAAGAGGTGCGCTCAATTCGTCAACTGCCGATCGAAACCAATCCGCCCGAACACACAGAATGGCGTGCCATCGTACAACCCTTCTTCGACCAACCCAAGAAGCCCGAGTTTGCGGCCAAGGTTGAGACTCTGGTCGATGCACTCCTGGACCAGATGATTGGCGGCGAATCATTTGAAGTGGTCGGAGACTTCGCCCTGCCGCTGCAATCGCGCGCGCTGACTTACTTGCTCAATGTCCCTGAACCCGAGGCCGACACCTGGATCGCCTGGGGCGTGCATGTGTTCAAGGGCGAAGGTGGCAACTTTAAGAAGGGCATCGTATTGGAAGACTACCTCAATGCGCAGTTCGACCGCGCGGAGAAAGACCCTGGCGACGATTTCTTCAGCGCGCTGACGCAGGCGACCTATCAAGGCCGGCCGCTGACCCGCGACGAAATGCTGGGCTTTGGCAACCTGACCTTTGCCGGTGGCCGCGATACCATCATCCACAATGTCTCCTCGATTCTCGCCTACTTTGCCGAACATCCAGAGGGCCTTGAATTCCTTCGAGAAGACCCCAAGCGGATCACTCATGCCAGCGAAGAGTTTCTGCGGGTGTTCATGCCACTCACCCAGATCGGGCGGGTGTGCCCGGTGGACACCGACGTCCATGGCACCACCGTCAAAGCCGGCGAGCGCATCGGCCTGGCCTGGGCTGCTGCCAATTTTGATGAGGAAGTGTTCGAGGATCCGGAAACGATCCAGCTCGACCGCAAACCGAACCCGCACTTATCTTTTGGCTTCGGCAAGCACCTCTGCCTCGGCGCACCCCACGCCCGCTTGATCATTCGTAGCCTCCTCAAGTCGCTGA
>Ga0307966_1001358_pt1 | contig 19335 bp, 19 predicted proteins | sample OrgLakmetagen646_FD_203141 | JGI IMG/M metagenome (GOLD analysis project Ga0307966, IMG submission 203141) | Saline water microbial communities from Organic Lake, Antarctica - #646 | ecosystem: Environmental > Aquatic > Non-marine Saline and Alkaline > Saline | place: Antarctica: Organic Lake... | reverse complement strand
CACTCCAAATGCAGTAACTACCACATCATCCAGAGCAGATGTGCTTGGAGTAAGACTGATATCAATAATGGATTCTGAATCTCCAACGTCAATCGAGGTCTCGTAACTCTCATACCCAATGTAGGATACCACAAGTGAGTAAGTTCCGGTTGGAACATCAGTGATTTCATATTGGCCATCTATATCAGTTGGTGCACCGCGCTGAAGTTCATCTATTAAAACATTCACGCCAGGAAGCGGGTCCCCTGTTTTGGCATCTGTCACCTGCCCTGAAATTGACCCCGATTGTGCGAATGCAATCTGGGACGAAAGCAATACCATAGTTATTACGGTTAGTAACTTTTTAAACATACGTAACCTCAAATCTTGTTAATGATTAATCGTTGTTGAACACTAATTCTAAGCTGAAGCTTAAAATTTTTACCAAGTAACCAATAATTTAGGTCAAAAAAAACTAAAGGCTAACATTTTTGTAACAATCCCTAACAAAAGGTAACTAACTTAAATAAATTCAAACTTTGTTGAGTATATTATATTTTCAAACTACTGATTATATTGAACTTAAAAAATAATTAATAATCGGAATCTTGCGATTTTGGAAAAAAATATTCCGGTTCATTCATATTTGAAAATGATTTCATTTAAAAATGGCAGAAAAATATTTTTGCACAAATGGCCATATTTTGATCATATCTCCCCCTCTTTACAATTATTTACACCCAAAGCGACAATAAAGAAACCCTTGATTTTTTCATTTCTTGTATTCACTAAATCCGATTGAAAACATTGGATTCAGCACCTATTTGAAAAGAAAATTGTAGCAACCTGAAAGGGCAGACTACCCTCCCAAAACCTCTCGTGGTATTCTGGCCGGAAGGCGGGTCAATACTTCGTAATTAAGATTGTTGCTCATCTCTCCGAATGAAGCCACCGTTATCTCCTGACCATTCTGTTTGCCAATGATCACAACTTCATCTCCTTTTTTGGCATCCGGCATGTCGGTTATCTCAACGGTAAGCATATTCATATTCACAAGCCCAACCACCCGCGCCCTTGCTCCCTTGATGAGCACATAACCTGCATTTGTCAGATTTCTGCCAAACCCATGCGAATATCCTATGGGAACCGTTGCAATTCTCATCTTACGGCTTGTCATAAATACATTTCCGTAACCGATGAACTGCCCTTCCTCAACCCATTTCGTACTCATAATCTCACTCTTCCAGTTGAGCACCCGAATCAGCGGATCTTTTGTGAATGAATTATTCTGTTTCAGGATATGCATGTAGGTTTCCCGGCTTGGCCAAAATCCGTACTGAGCAATTCCTATTCTCACCATATCATAATGCATGTGGGGATAGGTGAGAAAAGCTGCAGAACTTGCAGCATGCAGTGTTGGAAGCTCGTCAAACACGGTTTTTGCTATCTTAATAGCTTTTTTAAAGGCTTTATCCTGATTTTGAACTCTGTAATAATTTGCCACGCTCTCAGCCCCTGCATAGTGGGTACATATCCCTTTCACGTCCAGATGCTTTTTTTGTGACTCAACCCGCTGAAATACCTCTTGCCACTGGTCTTCTTCAAAACCTGTACGGTTCATTCCGGTTTCTATCTGTAAATGGATTCGGGCCTTCTTCCCGATTTCGGCTGCAGCCTCTATGGCCGATTCCAGCCGGTCTCTTTCAAAAAGATAAAATTCAATACCATGCTCAATCGCCCATCTGAGTTCATCATTGCGGATCATTCCCATGATCATGATATCAGTCGAACTCTTTTTCCGATACTTGTATGCGGCGGCGGCTTCATCCGCACTAAAGACAGAAAAATGATCTATACCGCATGCTTCAGCGACCGGAAGATAGTTGGATATACCATGTCCATATGCATTTCCTTTGATGACAAATGAAATCCTCAGGCCATTGGACGCATTCGACCTTATAAAGGTAAGATTGTTTTGCAGTGCCGACTGGTCAAGTTCGATATAAGAGGGACACAAAAATTGTTTACCCATTATTCATTCGTTTTATGTATTCACAGAAAAGAGCTGTCCCTACGGGAATGAGATCGTCATCAAAGTTATAGACCTCGGAATGCAAAGCAGGGGTATCCACGCCCGCACCCAGCCCGAACAGTGTGATAGGGAACTTTTTGCGAAAATCTCCGAAATCTTCACTCCACGCAAAGGGTTCATTAAGGATTTGAGTGTCCACTTTGAGCCCCTCCGCAATAGATATTAATTGGTTCACACCTTCACTATCATTGATAACGGCCGAAAAGGGTTCTCGCTGCTCAATTGATATCTCCCCTTCAAACGAATCCATTACCGATGACAGTTCGTGCTTAACATCGTCAATCATATCGTTGATGCCCGCGTCCGTTTCAGCCCGAACGGTGACCCCCATTTCACCATGACCGGGATTAATTCCGAACGCAGGTTCCCCCAGTTTAAAGTAGGTTACCGTAAGAACCCTGAATTTGTCGTGAGAAAATGCCCGCTTCTTTACGTTTTCCAGTTTTTGAACCAGCTGTGAAATGGCCATCGCCGGATTGATACCCTCACGGGGATAGGCTGCATGGCTGCTCTTCCCCTGAAACTCAATCTTCAACCCAACTGAGGCAGATGCGAATGTACCTTCTTTGATGAAAACCGTATTCTTTTCGTATCCGGGCAGATTATGTAGTGCTATACCGCGATCGATATCAAATTCTTTGAATGTATCATCTTGCATCATTGCTCCCGCTCCCAATCCGGTCTCCTCTGCCGGCTGAAATAGAAGGATGATTCGTCCCCTGTCCGGCCTGTTTTTTTCCAACCACTTCCCTGCTCCCAGCACCATTGCCATATGTCCGTCGTGGCCGCATGCGTGCATCACGCCCTCGTTCTGCGATCCATATGGAAGACCAGACTCTTCATTAATAGCCAGGGCATCCAGCTCGGCCCGGATCATCAGTGTCTTTCCTTTCTCCGGTGCTGATCCGTTGAATATACCCAACAGTCCGGTTCCACCGATTCCGGTCATAATCTCATCCGCACCAAACCGTTCAAGATATCCCTCAATAAATAATGCCGTTTCGGATTCGGCCCCGGAAAGCTCGGGATATTTATGCAGCGTTTGCCTGATCTTCTGTACTTCTTTTACCTGGATATCGGTTAGCATGCGGCCTGGTAAGCTTTTTTGAATTAACTGTTTGCCTCTGTCAGGAGGATTTTGGAAGGTACTAAAAATGGCACATCATCACAGACATTCTTTGTGAGTTATAGATATTTACAGTCAGTATTAAAAAGGAGAGAATTCAGATCAATTGTGATGTATAATAACGCCTTACACTAAGGGGCCCATCAAACGTTCGGGATCAGCGTAAATATTTACCGCTTGTTCTCTTGACTGATCGGATACTACGCCGGGCATATCTGCCTCACCGGGGTCTGTTCTCGAGAGCTGATAGTGCAGGTGCGGATGCCAGTTACCGTTTTCATTGGGTTCGCCGAGCCATCCGATCAGCATCCCGGCAGACACTTTCTTTCCCGGTTTTAAGTGCTCCAGCGATGCGCGTGAAAGATGACCATAAAGCGCATAAACATCCTCTCCATTTACTGAATGCCTGAGAACAATAGTACCGCCATAGTTGCCGTCTTGATTATGAAATGCGCTGTAGGCAAGACGTCCATCAAGCGGAGTATAGACGGGTTCGCCGGCGGGTGCCCATATATCAATACCCATGTGAACGTTGCGCTCACTCTGATACTGAGGGGCCATGTACATATTTTGTCGTTTTACATTATACCCGCCAATGGCCCAGCCTTGTTTCAGAAGTGACGGGTTAAACCCGCCCTCGAAATCGACTCTTGGAATAGGCTCAAACGGCGGTTTCATAACCGGGGTGCATTTAATTTTATTTTTTCTCACATCCAAATTAATATGGTATGACTGCTACTATTTCAAAATTCAGAACCTTCTCTGAATGATTTTTCAGCCGTCGGATATGATGTTTCCAAGAGGCATATCAGAGGGCTTTAATCGGCTACTTTTTTTTCTATATAATCGGAACTCATCAGGCCAAGAGCACCCATGTACTTCAATTTGAACCGGATCATATCCCCGACCTTATACCCTTCCGGATTTTCCCCTACATCCAGCACAAGCATATCTGAGCTGGCGTCTGAAATGGTCAGATTTTCATTAACGGGAATCAGGTAGTTGGGCTGAATGTCGAGAGTTCCGATATCCACAATTGCGCGATATGCTGTTTTCCCGCGATCTTTTTCGTTGATATCAGCGGTTTTCCCCTGAGGGTTTACCCCGAGGTCACCGGTTGGCACCATCGGTTTTTCTGAGATTTCGATAATCTGTGTGTAAAGCTCCATTACCTGGTCGCTCATACCTTCGATAACGCCATCAGAAAACAGGTCTTTTCCAAAATAGAGAGCTTCTCCCACCCTGAAATGGTTGATCCCATCAGGCAGCTGATTATTCAGCAGTAATGGAATGGTAACCGTCGTACCACCAGAAACAAGCGGAATTTTCTTTTTAAATCTGAGCTCGATGATCTGTTTATAAAGCGCCAGCTGAATCAGCTTATCGCCGTCCGGCATCACGCCGTGCAGGCAGTTCAGGTTTGTTCCAATGCCCACAACTTCAAGCCCAGGGAGCCGGAATACTTTCTCATAAAAATCCATCAGGTCGTCCCGCATCACGCCTTCCCGCAGGTCACCCATTTCAATCATAATAATGACTTTGTGAATTTTATCCTGGCGAACCGCCTCTTCAGACAGCTCATGCATTGTCGAAAGTTCCGTGTTCAGGCTGATATCAGCATATTTAATCAGTTCCGGAATGGTATCTTTCGGGGGTGGTTTGATGTAAATAGTAACCGTTTCGGGATCGATATTTTTCACCACCCTCAGATTGCTGATCCTGGAGTCGTGCACCTCACCCACCCCAAGGTCGATCACTTCATTGATGAAGTCTCGGTTACCACACAATAGCTTCGTTGTGATTCCCCACTTTATATCGTTCTCTTTGAACAACTTATCCAGAAATTCGTAATTATGGCGCAGTTCGCTTCGATAAAGTTTTACGTAGGCCATTTATTTTTTAAGCCTCATTTCGAGGTATTTATTTGTGAATCCAAATTTTTCGTATAAAAACTTAGCTGGATTTTCCGGTTCTACATGCAGAGCAATGTCGCCGTCAGTATGGTCTATGATCTGTTTCATCAACTCTTTTCCAACACCTTGCCCCCGCGTCTTTGCGTGTACAGCGATGTAAACTAAAATATTTTCAGGAATATAACCGCTCATATTCGTTTTGTTGATGATGACTACACCCAGAATCTCGTCTGATTCGTGAGCCACCAAAATTAACCCGTCTTGTCCGGGGCCGTCGCCATATGCATATGCAATGCACTTCAGAATGGCTTCTTTAGAATCCCCGAATTCATCAAGGTGTTTATACAGAAACTCAGCAATCTGTTCCCGGCTAATTTCTGTTGGATTGACTTCATCCGATTTAATGATGCTGAACTGGATATCCATAAAATTCAATTAAGTTGATTCTCTACTGTTAGCTGTTAGCAGACTCACCCCGACAAATGCAATTGCCGAGGCCGTAATTCCGTACAAGTTGGGATCTAAATTGTACGGCAGCCCAATCTCTAAATATCGTAAACTTAAGGTTGTGCTTCCACCAATAATCATAGCGGCCATTGCGCCCGCTGGTGTACTCCTCCTCCAGTATAAGGCGCCTATAACGGGCACAAACAGCCCCGACACCATGAATGCATAAGAATCGAGCATAAGAGAAAGTACATTTTCCATTGCGCTTGCGAGCAAGAGTGCGAGCACACCGATAATGAGCGTTACAAATTGCGATATCCGGACAAACTTACTGCTTTCGGGATCAAATTTTGTAAACCGTCCAATCAAGTCTGTTACAATATTTCCAGAAGATGCCATCAGGCAGCTGTCGGCCGTCGACAATATCGCTGAAAAGTAGGAAGCCATCATAATGCCCAGAAGGCCAACAGGCAGCACGGTTCGTAAGAGCATGGGCAGGCCTGTTTCAGGGTCCGTTTCGGCAATATTTGCGGCTCCAAGATAATCGAACATCCCTTGATCAGCAGCTACCCTGGCAAAAAGTCCAAGCAGCACGCCCAGAAATGCCATCACCGGCCACTCGAATAACCCTGCAATGTACCACGCTTTTTTGGCGGTCTTTTCATCCCGGCATGCGTATATACGCTGGTAGAGCGTCATCCCCACAAACCAAATCGGAATAATCGTAACCGCCCAGTAGACAATATCCTGCCAGATCACATTGGTGAGCGAAAGCATGGCAGGATCAACCGTTGAGCGTATCGCTTCAATTCCGCCAATTTCAACGTAAGAAATCGGTACGCCCACGAAAACCAGTCCAATCATCAGTAGAGCCCACTGTATGGTATCCGTATAAATAACCGCTTTTAAACCGCCCATCACAGTGTAGATAACGGCAACAAATCCCATAATATAGAGCGCTGTCTGGAGATCAAGAGTGGCGAATGTGCCACTGGCCAGTTTCGCTCCCGCCAGCATTTGCGAACTGGTAAAGCCGGCATAACCAATAGCAGAAATAATAGCCGCGACAAACGCAACGTTAGGGCTGTAGTAATGGCCGAAGACCTGTGGAAAGGTGTAAGCTTTATCGAATACGGGATTTTGTTTGATTTTTGGAATCAGGAAGACAGCGGCGAGCCATGCACCGATGAGCCCGGTGAAAAGCATCCAGGACCCTGAAAGCCCCATCGTAAACCCAAGACCGCCAAGGCCGATGGAAAACCCGCCCCCAACATCTGTGGCAACCACAGAGAGTCCGATATGAAGGCTGTTCATATCACGCCCGCCTACATAGTAATCATCTCCTCCCTCGTTTCTTTTGAAGAAGAAATACCCGAAGGCAAGCAGTCCAATAATGTAAAAAACAAAGATCGACAGGTCGATCGGGTGCATTCGCTAAGCTGATTTTAAGCTAAAATAAAACTCGTGCCATAACTATGGAATTATCGGCTTGGAATCAAGAAATTATAAGAGATTATATTATTAAGTCTATAACCATCGTGATGTTTGCGATTAACTTGCATCAACAGTTATTGATTAGCAATCAGTCCACAAATTTACTTCCATCTCTCAGTTAAGACTAAACCACCCTGCACTGAAAGTACAGGGGTTTAGTGACGGACTAAAGTCCTATTCCATGATGAAATCCGAGTCGTTATCATCCTTCTTGCTTCTGTGGTGCTCCGGGTAGGTCTGTGCATACAAACCTGAAGCACCCGTTCGAAACAATGCTTTTGAAAATCTCTACACAGTACGTGAAACCGATATTTCCTAACCCATACAAGTTGACAGGTTAAACGGGTCATCGTGTGGCTTTCTTTCCCAATGCCCCAAAAAGATACCAGAGGTTAGATTTTTCGTAACACTAAAGTTCTGCACTGAAAGTGCAGGGTTTTAACCCCCCTCTGGGACCAATAAACCAGTCAGTCAGCCGACGGATGGAACCGAGGAGGCTGTCCAAAAAGGAACATAATAAGTTGCTAAGCTTAAATAATTTAGACTTTAAATCCCTCTCTATTAGATAGAGAGGGAAATAGGGTGAGTCAGAAGAAAATTCCTGAATTATTTAAGCGGATTCCGGAGCAAAATACTTTTTGGACAGCCTCGTGAAGATTTCAATGTCATGCACCGAAGAGCGAAGCGATTCCCACGCAGTGATAACGACAAAATCTGGCAAAAGCACGGTTTTGTGCCGCGGTCGTCCCTAAGGGGCAAAGCCTTCTACGAGTTAGTGCTTGCTCTTTCGTGTCATATATTTCTGTTGAGATTATCTCCCATGGCCGATATTTAACGGCCCAAACGTTTTATTCAAACGATCCTTATCTACTATCAATTGCCTGATCGTTTTCTCTATTTTCTGAGTTCATGATTTCTGACCTACAATCATCTTATCTCATTATTTAGCTCCGCATAAATTCTAATAAAGGTTTATAATCGTGAGCATCAGCCGATCTAAGTGCTTTTATATAGGCTGCTCTGACCTCTTTATTTTCAAGCAAATTCGATGACCCCCAGCTAACCCGGATTATTCACGATGACGTGTGTATGAGTACCTTAACGTGTTAAAATTAATGTATGTAGGTTATTTATCTTATAGCTCAACTTTGGGTGTAGATTTTTTGCGGCGTAATTTTAATGTGTACTGCGTTTGCCCGGGGCATGCCTGCGGCGCACGTGCAAATGGCTTACTCAGGGTACACAAGTACCCTTCCGTCGCCATTTCCACGTCGCCTTGTTCGCATTAAAATTTCTTGGTGTATAATCCGGGCCAAATGGGTCCTCATCCAAGATTTCCTCAAGTAAGACATCCGTCATAACTCGTGCATGCCTACCATTCCCGTTTGGGAACAGATGAATAAATACCAGCCTGTGATGAAAGCGTATTGCAATCTCATCTGATGGATAGGTTTCATTGTCTATCCAGTATCGGACATCATCTAATAACTGTCGAAGATGTATTGGAATTTGCGACCAATCTACACCAATATTTTTGTCGGTTCGGCGATAGTCTCCCGCCCAAGCCCAGACTTTACCGAACATCTTCTCGTGAAGGGTTCGAATAAATTCTGCACTAAGAAAATCCTTTCGCCTTGTCCGATTTAACCAACTATAAGCATCAGTGATATTTCTCTGCTCCCATGCGTTGAGCTCTTCCCGAGTACCAATCGAGGGAATGAGTAATCCTTCTTTCTCATCCTCATCAATCGGTGTTGCTCCCTCCGGATAATCAAACATCTACTGATCCCAAAATATCTTAGGTTCTTCTATCAGAATTTTATCAATCAGGTCATTTATTTCCTCTTCCTGTTCTTCATCGGTCACACCCTGTAGTTCCAACTTCATCGAGTGGTCTATACGGCTCAATCGATTCATGGCAATTTTCTTGGCCTGATCCCTTACCATTTCTTCAAGATCTTGTTCAGGTACAAAACCATAGACAAACTTCACCTCTAACCCATCAGCCATTTTTTTAAGAGTTGAGAGTTTTAAATCGCCATTTACTTCAGCTTGTTCAATTCGGTAGACTCTTGCCTTATCAAGTCCCACTCTGTCACCTAACTCCTCCAAGGTCATACCCAGCCCTTCGCGGATAGCTTTTATCCATCCACTTGACGGTACTGCCATTTTCAGGAGAGGCTTTAGCTTCTTCAGTTTCTTATCAAGCTGTTTGCGTATTAACTTTTTATCCCAATAGTTCATAATTGTGCCTCTTTGCCATATTAAACTATAATCGTTGATGTTCATAACAACAATTTACTATCTTATATTGTTACCTTTAACAACACAATATATATTATGTTGCTATTTATAACAATTTTTGAAATAATATGTTGTAATATGTAACAACTTACAGCCGTTTCTGCAGCCACATAATAAGGCTTTACCATCGGGATGCCTTCAGCGCAAAACCAGGAATTTTGTCATCGTTCAAGGCCAGAGTGACATTGGAAGAGCGCAGCGATTCCCACGCAGTGATAACTGCAAAATCTGGCAAAAGCACGGTTTTGTGCCGCAGGCATCCCGTTGGGGCAAAGCCTTCTATAAATCCAACATGATTGATAACAAGAAAAGAAGAGTAAAGTTTATCCTATGTTGATACGCATAACCAGTCTGACCCGTCCTATAAAAACAAAAGCCCGACACCTAATTAAGGGACCGGGCTTACTTCAGTATCGTGGGGCGGGATTGAACCGCCGACCTCCGGGTTATGAATCCGACGCTCTAACCACCTGAGCTACCACGACATATCACCAATACATTAAAATTTAAAAAAACGTGGGCGGGATTGAACCTTCGTCCCGAAAGCATTCGGGACGGATATGAATCCGACGCTCTTGTCAGTTCATCCCTTCGGGAAACCACCTGAGCTACCACGACATCACATTGAATGCGATGTTTAATAAATCAAAAAGACTCTTTTTTAGCTTTGAGGCTAATTTTAAGAGAGCACCAAATATATGATTTTTTAGACTAATTTTGAAGTTTAATAATCATTTTTTTTCAATCTCTTTTCTCTGCGAATGATTCTTTATCTTTACCGGCTGAATGACTTTTTCACAATCTTTAAAAGCGAAAGCGCGACACTCCACAGCATGGCTAAACGGATCACTAACAGAAACGACGATTATTCGCAATGGTATCTTGATGTAGTAAAAGAGGCGAAACTGGCCGACCACTCCCCTGTCCGGGGCTGCATGGTTATTCGTCCGCACGGTTTTGCGCTTTGGGAGAACATGAAAGCCGCGCTCGACACCATGTTTAAAGAGACCGGGCACGAAAATGCCTACTTCCCTCTCTTCATCCCAAAATCATTCCTCTCGAAAGAAGCACAGCATGTGGAAGGATTTGCAAAAGAATGTGCTGTTGTTACGCACAGTCGTCTCAAGAGTGTGGGTAATGGTGTTGAAGTAGACCCTGAGTCGAAACTCGAAGAGGAACTGATTGTCCGGCCTACCTCAGAGACAATTATTTGGGACTCCTACAGAAACTGGATTCAGTCCTACCGTGACCTGCCCATCCTGATCAATCAGTGGGCCAACGTCGTTCGATGGGAAATGCGAACGCGCCTGTTCCTGCGTACAATGGAATTTTTATGGCAGGAAGGCCACACCGCTCACGCGACGAAGGAGGAGGCGGTTGAAGAGACAGAGCGCATGCTGAACGTCTACAAAACGTTCGCTGAAGAGTTCATGGCAATGCCGGTTATAACCGGAAAAAAAACGGAAACAGAGCGGTTTGCCGGAGCCGAAGAGACGTACTGTATTGAAGCGTTGATGCAGGACGGAAAAGCTCTTCAGGCCGGAACCTCACATTTTCTTGGACAAAACTTTGCCAAAGCGTTTGATGTCCGCTTCCAGAATAAAGATGGCGAACATGAGCATGTATGGGCAACGAGCTGGGGTGTATCAACCCGTCTTGTGGGCGGACTTATTATGACCCACTCCGATGACAACGGACTCGTGATTCCTCCAAAGCTTGCACCTGAACAGGTGGTTGTGGTTCCCATCTTCAGAAGCGACGAGCAAAAGGAAACCGTCCTGAATTATGCGCAACCGATTATCGACCAGCTAAAAGACATGGGAATTCGGGTAAAACTGGATGATCGTGAAAACTATAACCCGGGATATAAGTTTGCTGAACATGAGGCCCAGGGTGTGCCGCTTCGGGTCGCCGTGGGGCCACGCGACGTCGAAAACAATAATGTAGAACTCGCACGACGGGATACGCTTGAAAAGAACATTGTGCCGCGTGAGGGAATTGCGGAAAAGATCGGCCAGCTTCTGGAGGAAATTCAGTCAGATCTCTACAACGCTGCAATGGAACGGATGAGTGACCAAACCCGAAATGTTGACAGCTATGAAGAATTTCAGGAAGAGATTGAAAAAGGCGGATTCATTTACGCACACTGGGACGGAACTCCTGAAACAGAGGAGAAAATCAAACAGGATACCAAAGCAACCATTCGCTGCATACCGCTTGATCGCACCGGTGAAACCGGAGAATGCATGGTAACCGGTGAACCGTCTGAAGGACGCGTCCTGTTTGCACGGGCTTATTGAGATTTCAACTGAAAAGAGCTCAAGTATATGTCTTTAGAACTACCTGATAACCGATTTCTCAGACTGACGACGCGGGAGCAAAGCCGCCAACTGGATGAGTCTACGATTCAATCGTTTGGCATAAACAGCATCACCCTGATGGAGATCGCGGGTCAAAAAGCTGCCGATGTGATCCGTAATGAAACTGAGGACGGCGCTTCCGGCGTTTATATTTGCGGAAAAGGGAATAATGCCGGAGACGCTCTTGTTGCAGCACGGTACCTGACTGAACTGGCCGGGCATTCCGTTACAATCTTATTTGCTGCCGGGCACAATGATTTATCAACGGACTCGCAGAGAAATTATCAGCTGTTAAAAAAACTGGCAGATCATGGCGCACCCGTCACGTTTCTGACCGATACTGACTCTGTTTCCTGGAGAGACTTTGACTATTCGGTAGACGGGATGATTGGCACAGGTCTCACATCAAACCTTCGCCAGCCGATATCTGACCTGACGGACAGCCTCAATCAGACAGATCTACAGACGTTTGCGATGGACATTCCTACAGGACTGAACTGTGACACCGGCGAAATTCTGGGAACGTGTGTTGTAGCAGATCACACCATCACCTTTGGAACCAATAAAATTGGCTTCTATCTGGAGGATGGGCCGACCGTTACCGGAACCATTACGCTTGCAGACCTGCCGTTTCCCGGCTATTTGAGAAAGCATAGAGCTGTACTGATCAATAAAGATCTGATGAAAGAATTCCGGGTTCAAAACATAAGTGCAGCGCATAAATATGAAAAAGGTACCGTCCATATTATCGCCGGATCAAGTGGAATGACAGGAGCGGCTATTATGGCTGCAAAAAGTGCCTGGAATGCCGGTGCCGGCGCCGTGATTCTTTATTCACCTAAACATCTGCTACCGATTTATGAAAACACACTCCCCGAAATCATAAAAGTACCTTTAGGCGATGGGGGTGATGAATATTTTAAACCGGATTTTGCAGAGATAATTTTGGATAGGATCAATGATAAGAAAGGAGTTGTACTCGCCGGACCCGGTCTTGGACTTGCTGAGGCCACCCGGGAATGTGTGCTTGAGCTTCTCAAAACCATTGATCAGCCGGTAATACTTGATGCTGACGGACTCTCAGTTTGGGAGAATACCAATAGTAAAGATTTTGACAAATCCCGGTGGATTCTTACTCCCCATCCGGGAGAACTAAAAAACTACCTTGGAATTGACAGACTAAGGAATTCTGAATGGATGACGGCAATTGAAGAACTGTCTCGTGACCTGGGATGCACACTCCTGTCCAAGGGACATCCAACCGTACTGGCGACGCCAGAAAACGGACTGTTTATAACAGGCTATGATACAAGATTATTTTCAAAAGCAGGATTCGGCGATGTTCTGGCAGGAACAATTGCCGGCAAACTGGCTGTAAGTCATTTGACGAACCAGGCAATTACAGATGCGCTGATATCCAATTTTAATGCTGCAGAAAAACACCACGATCCGCAACCGGGCGATTTTTATGATAGGTAAAATTATTTCATTCCTCGCAGAAAGAAAGTATATGGTTTACTTTCTTTTTATTGCGATCACAATCATCACCCTCCTCCTAACCCTATTGCCCCCGGATAATTTTCAGGGCAGATCGCTCTTCAGCTACGATAAGATCGGCCATTTCCTGATATTTTTTGGCTGGAGCTTCATGCTGGGTTTTTCATTAATATTGTATAGCAGAAAAGAGGCTCCGCTGCTATTCATTTTCATCGCAGGTACCGTTTTTGGACTCTCGATTGAATATTTGCAGGAAATAATGTCGTATGGGCGCAGCGCAAGTTTGAGGGATGCTGCCGCTGATTCAGCCGGCACACTAACGGCAGTCATACTGTTGTGGTGGATAAAAACAAAGTATCGAAAACACTTACAACCTATTTTATCCAAAAATACTACGAAGAGTCGGAACACGTTGGAAACTTAGCAGTAAAACATGTATACTTCACGCGTTACCCTTAACAAACCGCCTCACTACTATGGATCGTAAAAAACCAGATGCAGATTTAAGAAAATACTATACTGTTTTTCTTCAGTTTGGTATGATTGTCGCCCTTGCGATATTTATTCTCGCTGTTAAAGTTGATTTAACAAGCGTACAGCCTGACGAGTATACGTTAGATGAACAGGACGTTGTTGAGATGGAAGAGATCATCCAAACTGAACAGATCGAAACGCCACCTCCCCCACCGCGTCCACCGGTCCCGGTTGAAGTTCCCAACGATGAAATTATCGAAGACGTAAATATTGACATATCTGCCGATTTTGACCTCGATGATCGTATGTCTATGCCTCCTCCACCAGCAGAAGAAGAAGAGCCCGAAGAAGATTTCTTCGTTGTTGTTGAAGAGATGCCCGAACTGATTGGCGGTCTTGCATCTATTCAAAGCAATATTAAATATCCTGAAATGGCCCGAAGAGCCGGAATTGAGGGCAGGGTTTATGTTCAGTTCATTGTTAATGAAAAAGGCGAAGTAGAAGACCCTCGTGTCATCCGCGGTATTGGCGGCGGTGCAGATGAAGAAGCACTCCGTGCAGTACGACAGGCCAAGTTCCGACCCGGAATGCAGCGCGGACGCCCCGTTCGTGTGCAGTACAGTTTACCTGTTGTTTTCAGGCTTCAAAACTGACACTTAATTTTTTAAACGCTTTGAGGCTTGCTGAATAATCAGCAGGCCTTTTTTATTTCTGCCGGTTTCCGATCTCCAAAGCTGAAACCTGCCACCAGGTTTATCCGAACTTTCGAGCCGTCAAAATGATTGCTACTCTATTGCAAAGACATCTAATCGCAGTCGTTCAATTTTCAGACAGCTATGAATACTAGTTGGATTATCTACGGTCTATTACTAATTGCTCTTTTTATTATAATAAATCTCGTGGGCCCATTTAAAGGAACTACCAATTCTGATTTTCCAGTCGAACATCACCCTAGCGACTTAAATCCTTTACCAGTATGTTCCGATTCTCCAAACTGTGTTCGTCTTTCAGTTCCATTTGAAGCGGATTCAACCACCTTGATGACCTCTTGTATTACTGTTCTCGAGGAGATGGGCGCCGAGACTATTGACTCAGATTCACAAACCCTTCAAATAGATGCTGTATTTCAAATAGCTCTCCTCGGTTTTCGCGATGATTTTTCCGTTCGCCTTTCTGACGATGATAGTGCAGGCAAAACTATTCTGCATCTGTCAAGCCGCAGCCGTGACGGACATAGTGATCTTGGTGTCAACAGGCGGAGAGTTAATAAGTTTATAAAATCAGTTCAAGCTGAAAATTAATCAACTAAATCCCATTTTTCGTGTCTAAACTTTCTATTAGTATCGGTATTCTCATGATCGTTCTTGGCGTCAGCTCATTTGTGATGACAGGCGCTGCCAGTGCAACAGCTTTAATCCCCGCATTCTTTGGCATAGCATTCATTGGCCTCGGTGTGTTTGGCATCAAAAAAGAAGCGATGCGAAAGCACGTGATGCACGCTGCCTTGTTGCTTGCAATTTTGGGCATAGGCGGCTCTTTTGGAGGATTGATAAACGTACTGGGTGTTTTGGGTGGAAACGAATTAGAACGCCCCAGTGCATCATACGCACAGGCAATCATGGCACTGATCTGTATCTATTTTGTTATTGCAGGGGTCCGTTCATTTATTAACGCACGGAAAAAATCGGATTCAGAAACTGACGTCCAGGGTGCAGGGTAAGGCTGCTTCAAATTTGTTATAGCCACATCAAACCGTACCGAATACCGCTTGAAAAAAAGATCTGCATTCCAAGAGCTGAACTGTTTTAAGAAGGTTTTGCAGTGCTCACACAAGATCTCTGCTTGAGCGGCAAATTTCATTCCTCCCTAAAGATATCTTCAATCAGATGGCCATATTTGTCTTCAATTACCCTGCGCTTCACTTTAAGCGTTGGGGTTAGCTCGCCGGTTTCAACGGAAAATTCCTGAGTCAGCAATCTGAAATCACGGATCTTTTCGTGTGAGGCTAACTCTTTTGAAAAACTACGGACCTCTTTGCTATATAAATTAATAATGGACTCTTTTTTGAGCAGTTCTTCTATGGCACTGTAGCTTATATCATTTTGTTTAGCATGCCCCTCAAGCGTCTCAAAATCAGGCACAATTAAAGCTGCCATATACGCCTGTTTCTCGCCCACCACCACAAGCTGGTCAACCCATTTACTCGTTTTAAACATATCCTCAATCGGACCGGGATAAATATTTTTTCCGCCGGCATTTACGATCATATGTTTGATCCGGTCAGTGATCTCAAGCCGCCCGTCCACAAACCGGCCCACATCACCCGTATGAAGCCATCCGTCACTGTCAATCATCTCCTGTGTTGACTCTTCGTTTTTCCAATATCCCTTCATAGTATTAGGACCGCGATTTAAAATTTCTCCGGGTTTTGATGTTAAATTTGACGGATATTCTTCACCGCTCAGAGTTGCAATAATTTCGTTGTCATCAAGCCGCTGAATGCCAACCGTCACGCCATTTATGACCTTCCCTACGGTTCCCATCTTCTCATCGCCGTACCTGTTGCAGCACATCACGGGTGACGTTTCTGTGAGTCCGTACCCTTCAAGAATGTTGAGGCCGGCTGACATAAAAAAAGCGCCGATGTCAGACGGCAACGCTGCTCCGCCTGATACAAAGAATTTGATATTTCCACCGGTTCGCTCTTTCAGCTTATCGAATACCAGTTTATCTGCAATTGTCTTTTGGAGGCTCACAATACCGCGTTTACCCTGCCAGTATTTTTCACCAACCTTTAGCGCCCAGTTAAATATAGACTGCTGAATGGCACTGCCCTTCTGTACATTTTTAGTCACAAGATTATATATTTTCTCAAAAAGCCGTGGAACACTCACCACAATTGTCGGGTGTGCTTCCAGCATATTTCGGGCAACTGTATCCACACTTTCAGCATAGTAGATTTCCGCACCGCTCGCTATCATAGCGTAGTACCCCGCTGTTCGCTCAAAAGAGTGACACAAAGGTAAGAAAGAGAGGCATCGGTCAGTATCATCGATTGAAATTGCCTCGTGAGCAGATTTCACGTTACTCACAATATTTCGATGCGTCAACATGGCTCCTTTTGGCTGGCCTGTTGTACCTGATGTATAAATTAGTGTGGCCACATCCTCAGGTGTCGTTTTCTTGGTCCGGCTCTTCAGCTCTTTTTTATGCTGGGGCTCTGCTTTAGACCCGGCAGCACAAACGGTATCATAGAGTTTGACGTAATCTTTCTCGATATATTCCTGCACTTTAGGCTCGTCAAATGCTATAACCTGGGTGAGATCCTCACATGCATCAAACACCTGGATAGCTTTTTTAAGCTGAATCCCTGTTGATACAAAGAAAAGTTTAGCTTCAGAATCTTTCAGGATATGCTCGCACTGTTTAGGAGGCAGTGTTGCATAGAGAGACACGTTAATTGCTCCCACTATCTGGGTGGCGAGGTCAACAACTGCCCACTCATAACGGTTCTCACTCAGGATAGCGACCCGGTCACCAGCTGCAATATCCTGATCGATCAGATAGCAGGCTATGGATGTCACATCTTCTTCGACCTCTCTCCATGTGATGGACCGATACGGATCGTCCGCGGTGGGTTTATAAGCGAACGCTGTTTTATCAGAATTTTTGTATTTTGATACAATATTCAGATACAGTTCGGTGAGTGTTTCGAAAGCAACGATTGTAGGCATAATAATAATTTTTTAATGTATGGTAGACTAAGCACAAGATAGCCGATTTCGTTAGATTTAAAAGAACCGGTTCCGACTGGTGTAGTAAGAATTTACTCATCACGCATCACCGGACACCGGATGAGTCTTAAAACATTTGCAAGCTCGGCTTTTACTACCTGAAATATTATATACGACAGAAAAAATAAGAACGTTTTTGGACAGATCGTTCATCGATTTTTAATAGTTAAAAACTTTTTACTATGGCACATCCCGCCCACGAAGATACAATCGAACTAGTAAAGGAAATTTTCCGCACCTATCTGAAAGAGAGAAATCAACGACAGACGCCTGAACGTTTTATGGTACTGGAGGAGATCTACAGGTCTGAGGGCCATTTTGATGCAGACGATATCTTTTTCAACATGAAAAATACCGGAACAAGAGTATCGCGTGCCACCGTGTATAACACTCTCGATCTGCTGATTGAGTGCGGCCTTGTACAGCGCCAGCAATTTGGTAAGAATCAATATTACTACGAACGATCGTACGCCTACCAGCAACACGATCATATGATATGCAAGAAATGCGGTGTTGTCATAGAGTTTTGTGATCCGCGAATACTTGAGATACAAAACCTGATGGAGCAGATCTATGATTTCAATATCGAAGGGCACTCACTGCATCTCTTTGGCACGTGTAAAAATGAAAAAGATTGTAAGAGACGACAAAAGGCTGGGGATAAAATCAAGAGCCTGTCAGATGCCTGAACATACACTCTATCGCCATGAAGCAGATTTATAATAGCTCACTTATGCTGATGCATGCAGTCAGTTATAAACGCTGGTATTCTTGATAAACTTACGGGCAGCCCAGCGGCTTCCCATCCATCCCATAATCATTGCGAGTACCACAACCCCGCCAATAAGGAAATACCATCGGCCAAACGGCCAGCCGAGTACTCCCAGCTGAGAGATATTTTGCGGAATAAACCAGTCGAAAAGCAGGTAGATTAATCCGGCTGCGGCGCTTCCGGCAATTAAACCTTGCACAATCCCTTCTACTAAAAAGGGGCGTCGAATAAATCCGTTTGTTGCCCCTACAAGTTTCATTGCCCGGATCAAATCACGCTTTGCGTAGATCGTGAGCCGGATGGTATTAAAAACGAGAATCATAGCAATTAACAGGATGAAGGCACCAAGGGCAGCCCCACCCATGGCCAGTTGATCTGTGCGCGTCTCAAGAAGCTGCAGGAGCGCCAGATTGAAACGAACCTCATCAACACCATTTAAATTTCCGAACGACTGAGCTACAGAATCAACCTGAGCTACCGATGCTTCGTCCGACATTCTCAACCGAAATGAAGCGGGTAAAAAATTAAGGTCTGCAAGCGCTTCACCGCCCATTCCAAATTCCTGCTGGAATACTTTAGATGCGCTATCCCGGGATATGTAGTTCAGTTCTTCAACAAACTGAGTTGACTCTATGCTACGCCTCAGTTCATTTGTTGACTGGCTGTCAATATTATCGAGAAAGACTTCCACCTCAACCTGTTCACGAAGCAGCTGGGATACTTCATAGGCGTTGAAGCCAATCCGTGCAAGAACGCCGATCAAGAGAACCGCCAAAAACAAGGAAAAAATTGAGGTAAACGCCGCAAGCCGGGCTCTTGAAAGTCCGGCAAGCCCTTCTTTTATCAAATATCCTACACTCATCTGCTCAAATTAATTTGTGAATAAAATACGCAAGCCGAGAATAAAGCGCTGTTGAGGCATCGGGTATCCTACCGTTTCAAAGTACCCCCGCTGGGTTACCCGGTCAAATATATTCTCCCATCGTAATAGCACCATAAACCATCGGATTCTTGCGGACACATCAATATCAACACGACTGAATTGCGGATTCAGCAATTCCTGGGTTCCTTGCTGCCATCGGT
>Ga0307966_1001357_pt1 | contig 19339 bp, 19 predicted proteins | sample OrgLakmetagen646_FD_203141 | JGI IMG/M metagenome (GOLD analysis project Ga0307966, IMG submission 203141) | Saline water microbial communities from Organic Lake, Antarctica - #646 | ecosystem: Environmental > Aquatic > Non-marine Saline and Alkaline > Saline | place: Antarctica: Organic Lake... | reverse complement strand
AACCTCTGCCGATAATCCTGTTTTGATGGACAACGACCGCACCCACAGGAACTTCATCTTTCATGTAGGCCGTTTCGGCCAGTTTTAAAGCTTCACGCATATATGTGTTGTGAGGAGACGACAGATCGCCATTAAACATAAGCTAAAAAATGGTATGTTGTCATTTACTTGAATCGCTATAATACTGAATATCAATGAAGGAAAACGAACAGCTTGAAAAACTGTATAACAAAATCCGAACAATACCGGATTTTCCAAAACCGGGGATACAGTTTAAAGATTTCACGCCTTTGCTAGCGGATCCTGAGACGCTCGTCTTAACATCGGTTATGCTCAAGAAACCCTTTGAAGGTCAAAACATAGATATAGTTGCAGGATTGGAGTCGAGGGGATTTTTATTTGGTCCACGGCTGGCCCAGGATTTGAATGCCGGCTTTGTCCCGGTAAGAAAACCTAATAAGCTTCCAGCTGAAACTGTAACTGAAGATTATGAGCTCGAGTATGGAACTGATACGCTGGAAATGCATAAGGATTCTATTTCAAAAGGCGCAAATGTAATTATACATGATGATTTAATTGCAACAGGCGGTTCTGCAATGGCATGTGCGAGATTAATAGAAAAATTAGGTGGAAATATTATCGCATTTTCCTTTATCATGGAGATTAGTTCTCTAAAAGGGATGGAACTCCTTGAGGACGAATCATATAGATGTCATTCACTATTATCAGTTTAAGGAAACATTTTTAACTTTTTACCATATATAACCAATCACCAAAACATCATAGAAAACATACCTATTATGGCAAAACCAAAACTACTCACACTTTCAATGTGTGTTGCATTACTGTTTGGCGCTGCTGCATGTGGCCCATCACTGGTGCTGCAGGGAGTTGATTACGCTCAACCCATTGAAAGCGTTCTATCACCTAACTCAAATGCAGAAGTTCACGATCAGCGATATGCAGTCAAGTTTAATTTATCACCAGTATTGGAAGAAGAGGGCGTTAGTTCAGTAGACCAAGTCCGTCTTATCCGAAACAGCGCTGGGTACTATTTCTTGACAGCGGCAGGCTTTAATAATGTCTACGTATTTGCACCTGACGAAAGTGAGCTTTCACTCGAAACTAAAATTAATATCACAGGTAGCGGACTCCAGCAACCAGCTTTTAATCAACGGAATGGTCAGATTGAACTCGTTGATATGGCAACAGGAGACACATACAACCTGGATCAAAACGGACGCAGATAAAAGGGATATATACTATGAAGAAAGTTATGAAACCAACAATTTCTACATTGGCAGCCCTTTTAATGATTTTTGCAGGAACGACGGTATTCGCGCAGCAGTCCGACTACCAAGTCCAGCAAGATTACAGGGCGGAATATAGTGAGATATCACAAGATATTGACAGTGCGGTATCATCTGATGACGTAAGTCAAATTTCAGATGCCATCAATCAGCTGGAAGCAGAGTACTCAGGATATGAGGAACTTCTGAATGCGGCCCTGTATCCGGAAACATTTCAGGGTCAGATTTCTGATCTGCGTGAAAGCCTCTCAGGTACCGAAAATAACATAGTTGCTGTCGAAGAACTAAATGAGAGAATTGCTCAGCTGCAATCTGAAATGGAAGATTTGAGAAATCAAATTGTTCAGATGGATGAAGAAGCGTCCGCATTGCGTCAGCGCATGGATCGATCAGCTTCTAACGAACGCCGTCTTTCCGCATTGGTAACTCAGTATAGACAAAATATTGAAGCCAGAGACGCCTTTGTGAATGATTTCCTTGAGAATTTGCTCAGTAAATATCAGTCAATGGACGTTCAAACACAGTCTGATATGGCTGAAGCCAGTGAGAGCATGGACGACAATCCACTCGCACTAATTCAAACAGTTCTCTCTGAATACATCAATCAGGCGGATCAGGAGTCAAATCTTACGGCACCGGATTACATCAGAATGCGTGCACAACATGCTTACTTTGGTGATGTCTGGGATAGTATTGGAGAGCGCCTGGCAAATACTTATGCGTCAGAATCACCGGTACAGGCTCGTCAGGAGATAACAGATTTACTCTCTACCTGGGAAGCCAGTATCAATAATAAGCTTTGGAATTCTATCAGCACCGACTTTAATCAGAACGGGATTGAACTGCCTTCATTTTCCAGCAGCGACGAATTTGCAACTGCATTAAATACATTTGTAGATAACTCAATTGAAACAGCTGCTGAACAAAACGACCAGGCAGACCTGGATCTTTTCCAAAGCTTTAGTGATTACTGGAACAATACTGTTAAAGCAGACTGGGGCGAATATCTTGTCAATGGTGATGTATTGACACAAGGTGATATTGCTGAAGTTGATGTAAAACTCGGCGATTGGGCACGAAATGCAGAACCGGTGTCTAACCTTATGTTTATTCTTTTCCTTATAAGTCTTGCTGTCATCTTAGGACTAATAGTATTGCTGGTTACTAAAAAGAGCTAAAAATAGTTCTGAACACGGAATGTCATCATTAAGATGACTATTTCAATTTAAATTGAATCAACCCGTTTCGATTATCTCGAAACGGGTTTTTTTATGCCTGATATAAAAGATGAAGATGCTGTTTCTGTTGCCACGTTAAATTGTAACTCACATAGTTCTGAATCAGCGGTCCATAACGGCAGTGGTCTTTGATAAGAGACACATTGTGGTTGATATTATCGACGTGCATCTAAACCAAATTTTAAGGGCGACTATACATATGATTGAGATCTGGTGAAGGCTGAATTATGTCGCTGCAAAATCTGCCAATTTGAATAAGCTATAATGAAAACAGGAACCGGTGCTATTTCACTACTTCAAATTAATACCAACGAAACGTAGGCGAACATTAATTGGACAAGGGGAGTGTAAGATTATTTCAATACTGCAGATCTGTTCGAATGTATTGTGTAGTCCATTTCTTTTACTTTACATAATATATATTATACGACAAAACGATATGCAGTGCTTATCAATAGTCCTTTAAAACCGGTTCTAAAATAATTGATGTATTGTTTAGGGGTACCCCCAGCTTGTAACTGTAGTATTGATAGGAATGCTTCAGTTAAATAATGTGAGAATCAAACAGATAGAAATGGAATCACGTAATAAGTCAAAATCATTTTTCAAATTTTGGGAACAAAATATCCCGCAATGATTACAAGCGACTTGACAATTGTACTGACGTTAGCTTTTCTAATGATGCTCTGTGTATTCGAATGAAATTATTTATTGTAGAAGATGACAATATTCAGTCACTGATACTTGAGATGATGGTAAAAAAGCTCGGCCTTCATCTTATTGGTACTGAATCACACGGTGAAGACGCTGTAAAAAAAATATTGCAAAATAAGCCAGATGTTGTTCTTCTGGACGTCATGCTTAAGGATTCCTTTAACGGTATAGATGTTGCTCGCAATATCAAACAGGAATATGACCCGATAATTATATATATCACCGGCAACTCAGACAAAGCCCACAAGTCCAAGGCTAAAAAGCATGGATATCACGACTATATTTCAAAACCCATCTCTCTTCAAAAGCTCAAAAGATCAATTGAGGCTATAAAAGTTACTTAGATTACTGATATACCTGGATTGTGAAGCTCAGTCTACTAGAAAACTGTGCCAAAATTATTATGTAAAGCTTTTGACGCTAATATCAAATTCGCCATCTTCATTGGCATCCAGTCGTATCTTATCGAGAATCGCATCGATATTTATCGGCTGGTAGAGCGTCACGTACCCATCCCCTTTTGATTTTTTCATATCTGTTGCAAGCCTGGAAACATCTATGACTAGAAGAAACAAATTTTTTCGGCCGCTGAAGTGGGAGTTTAAGTATTCCCTTATGTGTTGAGGCAAAGCGCAGCGAATACCTTTCTCAGGATCAAAATCTTCTGGTTTAAACTCCCCTTCTTTATTTAATTTTGGCCATTTTCGCCTGGAAACTACATAAAATATTAAATCTTCCTGCATTCGGTAATTAACCCTTTATTTAAGTTCTGATGTTGCAATGTGAAGTATTGCGTCTCCTTTATGTACGACCGGACTATTATTCAGGCCAATTACTCGGCCTTCCTGTCGGTTAATCACACGAAAACTTTCATTCCCGTACGGATCAGTGATTTTACCCACCACCTGCCGTGGTTTAACACTCTCTCCGAGTTTGACCTTGGGGTTAAATATTCCGGCGACTTTGGAGCGGATCCAGGTCGATTTCTTGAACATGGCTGGCACATAGGAATGTGCTGGTTTTCCCTCACGCATGCCTAAATGATTCAACAGACGATAAGTACCATCAATTGCTGTTTGTATTCCAAATTCATCAAAACGCATCGATTCACCTGTTTCGTATACAATGATTGGCTTACCTTTCCTGTGGGCAGCCTTACGAAACGATTTGTCAATCAACCCCGAATGTAAGATAACGGGCGGCGCAAAAGCTTTTGCAAGTTCAAGGTTCATTTCGTTTTCAAAAACACAGCGAATTTGCGGATAATTAGCACGGCTTGCTCCGCCTGTATGAAAGTCTATCCCGTAGTCTATTTTCGGGATGATCTCGTTAACAATATTGTATGCAAGAAGCTTGGCAAGAGAACCGGTTTTTGTGCCCGGAAATGATCTGTTGATATCTTTGCCATCTGGAACGCCGCGGACATTTTGAATAAACCCATAAACATTCATCAATGGGATTGCGATAACCGTGCCTGAGGTCAGGTTCAATTGATTACCGGAAATCATGCGGCGCACTATTTCAATTCCATTAATCTCATCGCCATGGAGTCCACCTGTAAGAAGAATTACAGGCCCGTCTTTTTTTGCACGAATAACACGCACTGAAAGCTCGATACTAGTGTACGTTGGAAGTCTCGCAATACCAATGTGGACCTGTTTATCTTCGCCAAGATGAATTATCTCATCGTTAATTTCAATCTCTTTAGGCATTACTGGTTTTATTTCGGAGAGATTTCTTTTTCGATTTCTTTTTTTCGATCAATTTTTCGACATAAGTGATAATTTCTGAGGCGATATCCTTCTTAGTTGTTTTTTCAATACCCTCCAATCCCGGTGAAGAGTTTACCTCAAGAACAAGTGGCCCGCGTTCAGACTGTAAAAGATCAACACCGGCAATCGAAAGGCCCATAATTTTTGCTGCCGTTAAAGCCACCTCTCGTTCTCTTTTGCTTAATTTGATTAGTTCCCCTGATCCTCCCTGGTGCAGGTTGGAACGGAACTCTCCCTCCTTTCCCTGGCGCTTCATAGCACCAACAACCCTGTTGTTTATCACAAAGGCTCGAATATCAGCTCCTTTAGCCTCCTGGATAAATTCCTGGACTATAACGCGGGCTTTCATGCTGTGAAAAGCTTCAATTATTGATTCAGCTGCTTTTTTGGTCGGCGCAAGAACCACTCCATAGCCCTGCGTACCTTCCAGAAGTTTAACGATAAGAGGGGCGCCGCCTACGCTATCAATAATCTTCTTTACCTCTTTGGAGTAGTTTGTGAACACAGTTTTTGGCATTCCTACATCAGAACGAGCCAAAACCTGTAAACTTCTGAGTTTATCACGTGAGCGGACTAAAGACTGAGATTCTACAGCAGTGGGAACACCCATCATTTCAAACTGTCTCACAACCGACGCACCGTAAAATGTGACGGATGCGCCAATTCTTGGAATTACTGCGTCAACTCCTTCAATTAGTTCTCCCTTATAATAGATCGAAGGATTATCCTGTTCGATAACAATATCACATTTCAAGTGGTCGAGAACAGTTGCTGTGTAGCCCCTGTATTCGATAGATTCCACCAATCTTCGTGTTGAATAAAGAGAACGATTTCTGGAAAGGACTACTATGTGTAACGGTTTGTGCGACATTTATATATGGTTATGACATTAAATATTTCTTAGATACATCCACAAGAAAATTTTGTAAGAATTTCCGTCCGAGAAGAAGATCATATTTCATTGCACTTCGGTCGGTAAGGGTAAGCTCTATAACACGTTTTTTACCACAAAAATTTGCGACTTCTTTTATCGTATAACGCTTTTGAACAGTGCCGTTTGAGCTTTTTACTTTTCGGATTTTTTCAAGTTTGGACTCAAAAATTCTGTTCTGATAGGATGGATGTTTAGGATCGAAAAGTGAAAACTGAACATAGTCACCATCACTCTTAGAAACAACGTTAATCTTATGGCAGTGGAGGCTCGACGTATATGCTCCTGTATCAACTTTTGCATCCAGTTGATCAATAGACCAATTTGGAAAGCCTATTACTTCAATTCTGCCAATTATTTTTTTCACGTTACAGCCATTAATTTTTAAAACCAAAAATAACAGCTTTTAAGCTCGGTTGCAGTTCATATTTTGATATATTTTGTTACTAACATTAAACATGCGTTAAATTCATTTTCCAATATATTTATGCAGAATTTAAACCGGCCCAGAGCTGTAGTTTTTGAGAATCATTGCCGTAAAACCATCAATAAGATGGTTGGCAAAGCTGAACGTTCAAGGGCTGCATTTCGTCCCCATTTCAAAACTCATCAGTCACATCGTATCGGCCGATGGTTTGCTGACGAAGGAGTTTCTGGCATCACTGTCTCTACCCCCCAGATGGCGACCTATTTTGCACAGGATGGATGGGACGATATTACAATCGCTTTCCCTTTTTACCGCCAGCAGCTCAGTGAGATTAACCAGCTTTCGGACAATTGCACAATACGTCTGTTTGTACAGAACACAGACGACACTAAGTATCTGGATAGTTCTCTCAAAAATCCTGTTGAGTTGATGATTGAGATTGATGCGGGTTATAATCGAAGTGGCTTGTCGTATCTGGAAAAAGAGACGATCGACGATCTTGTCCGGTCAATGAATACGGCCTCTAATGTTATTTTTAAAGGGTTCTACAGTCATGATGGCGGCACATACCATGTTCATGGCAAAGAAGCTGTCAGGCAAACTATTGAAAGAGATTTAAAAGCATTTATTGATCTGCACGATCGATATCCTAATGTTGAATATGGCTTGGGGGATACACCCTCCTCTTCATTGTTAGACGATTTATCACCCTCAACTGAACTTTCGCCAGGTAACCTTATATTTTATGATTTAATGCAAATTGAGATTGGCAGTTGCTCATATGATGATCTTGGCATGCTGATCCAAGTGCCGGTTGTCCAGGAAAAACCTGATGATGATCAGTGTATTATTCACGGGGGTGCAGTGCATTTTTCTAAAGAACGGCTGAATATTAATGGAAAGGATTGCTACGGACAACCCGTTTTAGTTAGCAAGAACGGAAGCATACAGAAAATTGATGGCACATCACTAATTGCGCTGTCGCAAGAGCATGGAACAGTGTCTGGACTTAAAGCTTTAAAGAGATCCATCAATACCGATCGTCTGACGGAATTATGGATCTGCCCGGTTCATTCATGCTTAGCAGCAAACTTATTTGAAGAGTACACAACTCCTGCCGGAGAAATTATTGAAAAGCGAGTTCTTTCATGAGTGATCTGTTAAAAGTATCAGAAAAATATTCCCGGTATTGGCCGGCTGTCACCGTGGGCAGCTTAATTTTGTCAGTACTGTTTTTTGGAGGATTTATTTACTCAAACGACATGCTTCTGGCGGGTTATCTGCGGCTTGGTGCCTTCGTTTCCTTTGTGGTTGGATTTCTAAGCTATTTTAAACTCCGGGACGGAAAAATTACAATAATTTATGAGCTTAATCATGAAAAGAAAAATGACATGACTATCTCCTATTCAGTCCGGGATCAAAAAATTCATGTTGAATCTGTAGATCTGTCGGATATCAAAGATGTTAAAGTTGATGAGATGCCGAACCGGTCACTATATAACGACTTTAATAAAGTGGATAAGTCTGTGCGCCTGCAAAAGAAAAATATGAATGGCTGGCTTTACCTGAATGAATTGCATGGCCGAATGATACCACTAACACAGACAAATGCTAAAAAAGTGGTTCAATTTATCAAAGTGAATATCAGCTAAAAAAACTGCCGTCTGTAAATCAGATGGGAACCTCAAGTGGTTCCACTTCATCCGTGAATGCACGTTTCCAGAAAACAATAGCGCCCATCAGGAGCCCTTTTGCAATAAAGAAGGTAAAGACTATCATTAAGCCGATATCCTGAAATATTGCAATAATCACAATATAGACAAAGAAGAGGAGCATGCGATTCTTGTATTTCTTAATCGAGTCTTTATCAAACCTTGGAATCTTATCAAAAGGAATAGTACTAACCATCAGAAACGAAAGAATAATGACGATAGGTATGATAAATGACAAAAACCCATGCTCAAAATTTGAAAACCACTCCATACGCTTATTAAACGTAAGGTAAAGTGCTGAAACCATAGCCGCCTGAACAGGTATTGGCAACCCCTTGTAAAAATCGTAGTTGGCGTATTTCGAATCGACGTTAAACCGGGCAAGGCGAATGGCACCACAAAGTGGTGGAAGTGCGCTTAAAATGATTCCGATAATCGAGAGTTCATTCAGAACAAATGAATACAATAAAAAACCCGGAGCTACTCCAAAAGAGACAACATCACTGATGGAATCAAGCTCAATACCAAATTCACTGGTAGCGTTTGCGAGACGGGCCATAAAACCATCAAGAGCATCAAATAGACCAGCCGTCACTATCAGCCATGCCCCAAATATCAGGTTTCCTTCTGCAACCATAATGATCGATAAAAATCCACAAAAAAGATTCATCAGAGTAAAAAAGCTGGGGATTACGATTCTGGGAATCGGTTTCCTTTTACGCTTTTCACGTTTACGTTTTGATCGTAATTTTTGAATCGGGTATTTCATGAACTATCGAATTTTTCCAATAATCGATTCGCCGGCTACAGTATTTTCACCCTTTTCTACCAAGATTTCTACATTCTCAGGTAGTATCAGATCCATGCGTGAGCCGAACTTCATAATTCCAAACTTATCACCGGCAGTCACATGTGTTCCTTCTTCAAGGTTATAGACTATTCTGCGTGCCAGAAAACCTGTAATTTGCTTAAAGAGTATTTTTGTGCCAGAGGAATGTTTCACGCCAAAGTGGGCCCTTTCATTCTGTTCAGATGCATGATCTTCCCAGGCCATCAGATATTTTCCCGGAGAGTATTTCACGTACTCGACATCTCCGGAAAATGGTACCCGATTCACATGGACGTTTAAAGGAGAGAGAAATATACTTACCTGTGTTGCCTTCTGATTCATGTATTCTGATTCTTCAACCTCTTTAATCAGAACCACTTTCCCATCTGCAGGTGAAATAATTAACGCGTCATTGTTTGGGGTGTCTCTGTCAGGATCTCTGAAAAAATAGATCGTCAAAAGAGATAGTATTCCTAATACTGCGTAAATAAAATATGAAAGCAAGTTTGGCAGATATGATGCACCGAACCCAACAGCCAATGAAAAAATGATAACAACGGCGATAGTACCAAATCCTTCTTTTGAAATCATAAATCAGCTGCCAAATGTCCTCAAAATATCATTAAATGTTACCAGAATAATCAGTCCGACCAGGAATAAAAACCCAATTTGTTGCAGGCCCATTCGAACTTTCGCACTGGGTTCGCGTCTTGTGATGCCCTCATAAAGTAAAAACATAAAGTGACCGCCATCAAGTGCTGGTATGGGCAGCATGTTCATTATGGCAAGTGTGATACTTAAAAACGCCGTAATCTCCCAGAACCCTAGAAAACCACGGGAATCAGTTGCCTGTTTGGTTACACTGGCAATCGCTACAGGACCGCCCAGGTTTTGTCTCACAGAGATGTCCCCAGAAAACATCATCCCAATTCCCTGGATGATTCCCACAAACGTATCTTCTGATTTTTGAAAGCCCTGCCCTACAGCCTCAACTAAATTGTAGTTTAGTGTCTGCATGTCATATACATCACTTGGATTAGGCGCAGCAATACCAATTTGGTTGGTTTCCGGATCGGGCGTTACGCTCAAATCAACCGGAAGGCCATTTCGCATTACAGTAAAACCAAGTTCACCTTCTGCATTTTGGATGAGCTCAACAAGCTGTATCCAATAATCAATTGACTGTCCATTAATCGATATTACCTGATCGCCGGACTGAAAACCAGCTTCTTCAGCCGGACTTTCTTCAAGTACGGATGATATTCGGCTTGGCAGTGTGTTAGTTGGGTTCAGAAATCCCTGCTCACCAATTCGATCGAGAAAGTTTGGCGGTGTTGAAAGGTTTTGAACATTTCCGTCTCGTACAATCATAAATGAGAGGTCACGGCCAGTTATAGAAGCAGGATTGAAGATATCGTTGAAGTACTCAACCCGTTCACCGTTTATACCAATAATGCGGTCGCCTGTTCGAAATCCTATTTCGTGAGCGACAGATTCCTCAGAAATATACAGGCTGTCGACTGAATCAATTGGAATGACATCTTCACCGTAAGAAAGCGCAATTCCTGTGTAAATAATGATAGCTAAAATGGCGTTGAAAATAACACCTGCGGTGATGACGATCATTCGCTGCCATACAGGCTTACTTCGGAATTCATCCTCTTTTGGTTCCTGTTCAAGGAATTCGTCATCCATCGTCTCATCAATCATGCCGGCAATACTTACGTACCCGCCTAAAGGTGTAGCTCCAAGCACATATTGAGTTTCACCTTTTTGGAAACTGAATATTTTCGGGGGGAAGCCTATTGAAAACTTATCGACCCGCATTTTAAAGAACTTTGCTGCAATAAAGTGGCCCAGCTCATGGATGGTCACCAGAATAAAGATTGCGGCAATAAAAATTGCAATCGTTGAAGAGATACTTATAATCCAGTCCATTCTTTACTAAAATAATGTATTCGCAAATTTTCTTGTTTCAATATCAACGTCAAAAAGAACATCGGGTGAAGTGATCGTTTGTTGATCGAACTTATTGAGTGTCTTTTCAATAAGCAGAGGTATGTCAATATACCGAATTTCTTCCTTTAAAAAGCGCTCAACAGCAACTTCATTGGCTGCATTCATTACAGCCGGTTTGATACCTCCCTCCCTTACCGACTGTATGGCAATTTGAACACAGGGGAATTTAACATAGTCTACCGGTTCAAATGTGAGGTTCACTTGTTTTGAATAGTCGAGACGAGGCACATCAAACGGATGCCTCTGCGGATAACTCAAAGCATACAGGATAGGCACTTTCATATCGGGTGGGCCAAGCTGAGCCTTAGATGAACCATCTTTAAACTCTATGATTGAATGGATGATGCTTTGTGGGTGAATAACCGGTTCGATAAATTCTATATCAATACCAAATAACCAATGCGCCTCAATGATTTCGAGGCCTTTATTCATCATGGTTGATGAGTCAATGGTAATTTTATTTCCCATGTCCCAGTTTGGATGGTTTAATGCATCTTTAACTGTGATGGACTGCATCATATCTCTGTTATAGTCTCTGAACGGACCACCGCTTGCGGTTATGATAATCTTCTCTACAGAGTCCATTTTTTCTCCCACCAGGCATTGCCACATAGCAGAATGTTCAGAGTCTACAGGAATCAGCAGATCATGAAATCCGGCCATCGATGTTAGTATTTCACCACCGACGACAAGTGACTCCTTATTTGCAAGGGCAACGCTATTGCCTGATTTAAGTGCTTCGTAGGTTGAGCTGAACCCCGCAAATCCAACAAGCGCATTCAAAATAAGGTCCGCACTTGAATCGGCTGCCATCAGTTTCAGCGCATCCGGACCATAGTCGATCTGCTTCGGTTTATAATTGAGGGCCTGTTCAAATGATTTCCTGTTTGAAGCGTCTGATAGAATTAGCCACTCAGGTTTGAAATCATTAGCTAGTTCAGCGAGTTTCTTCCAGTTAGAGTGAGCCGTTAATCCCAAAACTTCATAAATCTGGCGATTGGAAGATATAATTTCAAGGGCCTGGGTTCCAATTGAACCGGTGGCTCCCAAAATTGCAATACGTTTAAGTTTTGAACCGTCTCCTTTGTGCTTCATGCTGGCTGTCAAAATAGAAAAATTTCTAGTTAAATCGGGAGGAATAGATCTCCTTTGCTGATTCATAAAGAATCGCATGATTTTCTGCAGTTTCTTGTACTGACGGTGAATAACCGCCTGATAACAGCAGTGAAATTGGAATGTCTCTGTCAGCTGCAGAAGATATAACAAGCCGATCTCGTTCCCGCAGTCCCTTCTGTGTGAGTGAGAGACGCCCAAAGTGATCAGTCTTTAATGGGTCGATTCCGGCAAGATAAAAGACCAGGTCCGGTTTAAACTCTGAATAGATACCGGCCAGTGCATCTGTGAGTATGTTTATATAGTCTCGATCCTTAGTATTATCAGGCAGGCCAATGTCATATGATGACGGTGGTTTTTTAAACGGATAATTTTTTTCACCGTGTATTGAAAATGTGTACACATTGTCGTCGTCCTTAAAAATTTCCGCAGTCCCATTGCCCTGGTGCACGTCACAGTCGATAACCAAAACTTTTTTTATCCACATTGCCTGTGTAAGTACTTTTATAGCCACAGCTACATCATTATAGACGCAAAAACCCTCTCCGAGATCCGGCATGGCGTGGTGTGTACCCCCTGCAAGGTTTCCTGATACACCATCCTGAAGCGCCATTAGCCCTGCGTTAATCGTACCTTGAACAGCCAGTCTTGAACGGATTGCCAGACTTTTACTCCATGGAAGTCCCATGCGTCGCTCCTCTTTCCGGGTAAGAGTGCCATTCCAGACAGCCGAAGTATAGCGAGATGTGTGAATGCTGCAGAGTGAAGTAAAATCTGCAAGAGACGGTTTTATCACCTGATTTTCAGAAATAATTCCCCGATCCAGCAGTTGTCTGTGCAAGACAACAAATTTCTTCATCGGAAAAATATGGCCATTCGGCAGCTCTGCATTATAGCCCTGGGTAAAACTTACGCGCACACTATTTGAATTAGTTCGTTGTTTGTGTGATAAAGGCTAACATACGTCCCGCCTTGTCACGTTCTCTTCTGTGAGAATAAAATGAATAGTCGTCGATTGTACAGCGCGAATCAATTTCAATGTTAGAGTTTTTGATATCTGCATCCCGCAACTGACTCGCCAAAAACTCTTTGAGATCTAAATGGGGCTTTGCGCCAATTGACCGGTCAATAAACTGAGTTGGAAATTCTTCAGCTACCTCCTCTCCTATTTCAAAGTTTTTTAAAGAGATGCATGGAGAAATATAGCACATCAGTTCCTGCAGATCTGCACCCTCTTTTTTCATTAAATTCAGTGTATTCGGTAATACTCCGGCGGCGGCACCCCTCCAGCCTGCGTGTACAGCAGCCACAATGCTAGTGGTGGCGTCAGCTAAAAGAATAGCGGCGCAATCTGCTACTTTAATTCCAATCAATAACTCATTTCTCTTCGTTATGAACCCGTCGATTCCGGTATAGTACCCGGATTCTGAAACTAAAGATACACATGCCCCATGTATTTGATCTGCTAAAGCTATGTTTCCGTTGTCACTGATTTCATGATCCAGCAGATCCAGGTTCTGTTTTATGACAGGCATTGAACTATTAGTATTCTCTCCAAAATTGAGTCCTCTGATGGATTCAGACGTGTTATAGCTGTCACGGTTAGCATAGGTAATCCCGGCACTTATTCCCGGCAGTGCGTTTAAGAGTTTCGGAGGGTGATAGATCATCAGACGTAGAAATAGTTTAAAAGCTCACGTTTCACTTTTTCAATTGGAAAACTGTGCCCTGTCCATATTTCAAAGGAACGGCTTCCCTGGTAAATAAGCATATCCAGTCCGCTAATTGTTTCAGCATTCACAGATTCAGCTTGTGTAAGAAACTTGGTTTTTAATGGGTTGTAAATTAGATCATAACAGAGTTTGCCTTCAAGCAGTGCCGAATCACCCGGTGCTACAGGACTAAGATCTTTATTTTCTCCCATTCCAAGAGGAGTTGTATTTATAAATAGCTCTGCTTCATCTGCAAAGCTTTGCCACTGATGATAATCAACTACCCGGCTAAATACTTCTTGATTAAGTGGCTTAGCCAAACGCGGTGAACGAGAAACAATAATAATTTCCTCAAAGTCCATCTCCATAAGTGCATACTGCACAGCAAGACTTGCCCCGCCGGTTCCAAAAATAATCGCGCGTCCGCCCAGCAGGTCTTCATACTCATAAAGTGGTTCTTTAAACCCGAAAATATCGGTATTGTCACCTTTAATTATTCGGCCTCCATCACTTTTGGAGAGCGTGTTCATCGCTCCAACTGCCTGTACTTCCGGAGACAGGCGGTCCGGAACACTGATAAGCTCTCTCTTCCAGGGAATTGTAATATTGCAACCCAGAAAATTTTCATTGTTGATCCAGGATATAAAATCTGTAATTGATTCCGGAAATAGCTCAACGGCTGCATACTCTGCATTTATAGAGTAATGCTGAAGCGATAGATTGTGCATTAGCGGAGAAAGTGAATGACCAATGGGTTGGCCAACAACAAGATAATGGGGTGACGTAGAAAGTTTCGAAGACTTGAATTTGTCAAACGACAACGACCCGGTACTTTGCATCAGGTAAGATTGGGGGTTAATTTTCTCTGGCCTGTATCAAACTTGGACATAATCAAAGGCCATAAAAAAAATGCGCCCCTCTGGCGAGGTGCGCATTAATAAAAGGTTTGCACAAAAGAATTAAGCAGTTACTTCACTGCTCTCTTTTTCTGTTTGCTCATCTTTGAAGGTGTCAGTTTCAGCTAATTCTTTAAATTTGCCGAGATCTGCTTTCAATTGCTGTGGCAGACCTTCGATGAAATTTGCAAGTTCTTCTTCAGGATCACCGAAGAATGTGCGATAATCGAGAGAGAAATCAACTCGCGTGCGTTTGCCGTTATCAAGTGGCGTAAAACGAATGGTTCCTGTCTGATTCAGGTTTCCATTAATTGTAATCCATGCAAATCGCGTGTTACGAAGATTATCAATAACATTTGTAGTCCATTGAAACTCCTCGCCGCCGATATCAGTTTTATAATCGAACGTCTGAGAATTGACCTTTTCAATTTCATCAATTCTGTTTAAAAATTTTGTATAATGAACTGGATTGCAAAGCAATTCGTAAACTTTCGCAAGGGGTAAATCAACTTCAATTCTTTCGTGCGCCATAGTATGATTGAACTTCGGAAGTGAGAATTTTAATTACAGTTTTGAGAAGGTTGAGGTAAGCAGATACGGCTTATCCACAATGCTCTAAATTTAAACATATTTTGATTAAGCATCAATCAATTTCGTGCAGAAACATTTAAATAGGTTAAAATTAATATTTCCGACATACTTTTACCTTCTCTTAATCGTACTTTTGATATCCCTCTTATGCTTGCCTGCCAATAGCTTTGGTCAGGAGTTCACTGGTATTTTAAAAAATTACAACGCCGTACAGATTTATAACGAAAATGAGTTTGTGGCGGGTCGGAACCGGTTTCAAATCCAGTTTAATCAAAATACATCCTTTGGTGAATTGGTGGCGGAGGTCGATCTCATAGACAGATACAGCTCCGGCAGAGAGTTTGAAGTACTTCCACGCGAACTGTATGCTGATTGGTATACATCATCTTACGATATTCGAATTGGAAAGCAGTCAATAATTTGGGGGAAATCAAATGGGGCTTTCGTCAACGATATTTTAACGCCTGTAGATCTGCGCGAGTTTTTGACTCAGGATATGTCTGATTTGCGCATTGGTGTTACAGCTATTAACGTCCGCCGCTATTTTGATAACAGCTCACTTCAGCTAATCCTCTCCCCTGCCATAGCTACAGATCTTCTTCCTGATTCCGATTCACGTTGGTTTCCTGTACAAACGCTGCCAGCTATTATTCCTTTCCGTTTTAGAGGGCCAGCCTACGATAATGACTTGTCCAACACACAGCTGGCGGCACGCTTTTCATGGAGGCCAACGCTTTCACTGGACATTGATCTGATGGGCTATCATTGGGCACACCCGATGCCGGCCTATTCTATTCAGCCAAATTTTTTCTCACTTCAAGAGCTGCCTCAAGTCACACTTAAAGAAACATATAGAACATCACCTATGGCGGGATATTCTATAACCTGGCAACCGGGTGACACATGGATCTTTTCAACTGAAGGTCTTTTTGTGAATGAAAGACTTTTTACGTTTCTGCCGGTTTCCATAAACAGACTGGAAGACGCACTTGATAATCCTCTGGAGGCGCTTCAGGTTATTCAGGATTTTGACATCAGGAGTGACGGATATCTTCTCACAAAGCCTTGGGTTCAGCAAATGATAGGTATTCAAACGAGTTTCAAAGGTGTAACGGCAGGTTTACAGGGATATCTCGAAATAATACTGAACTACGAAGATCGCATTTTGCCGCAGAGATTTTTCCCATATTTGAGTGCATTTGGTCAGCGCGCTTTTCTAAGAGATCGGCTTCAGGTTTTTACTGTTGGGCGTTACAATATATTTGGACAGGATTATTGGGCACAGCTACAGGGAACATATGAAATCGCGGATGGATTCGAATTTACACTGGGCAGCAACATCTTCGGAGGCCCCTCAATCTCTCCCTTCTATGGTCATCTGACTTTCCGGCAATTCCGTGATAACAGTTTTATTTTTGCACAAACAGCCGTCTACTTCTAACCTGAGTTCGATTCATATTATGTTAATTGAGGCGTCTAAAAGGGCGCTATCCCGCGCTCCCCCAACGGGATCCCCTCGGGAGATGCGGGATCTCCCATCGTTATAAAGGCAGGAGATGCCACGCCTTGGCGTGGCATGACGGTATTGAGAGTGAAATATCTTAACAGACGCCCTTTTTGAACAGCCCTATGTATTTATTTGATAGTTTAGAATCGAACTCAGGTTTCTAAATACTTTCCGCTTGCAGAAAAATCAGACCATTCCTTGAATTAGAATGAGTCTGTCGATCGAAGAGCTCATAAAATCAAATTAAAACGGATCTGAAAAAAGGGAATGCAACTGAAGCTCAATTAGTTGAATCTCCTTAAATAGAACATTCAGATATTTTTATCCCTGTTGAAAAAATTTGGCGATATCATACTGGCGGCACCCGGCTCTGTAATTGTTGGAATGGTACTGCTTATTTTTTTGGCAATCTATCCCGCATCACAAATACGTACGGATTTTAATCTTGAAGGGTTTTACCCTGATGAAGATCCGGTAATCACGGATTATGAACTTCTTGAAGAGGAGTTTGGCCGCGATGACAATACTATATTAGTTGCATTTGAAACGGATTCAATTTTTGCAGCTGATGTTCTCAGTGATATAGAAAACCTTACCGAACAGTTTGAGCAGATTCAGTTCATTGAATCAGTACGGAGCATCACAAACGCCCAGCGAATTCAGAATGTAAATGACAGGCTCACCTTTTCAAACTACATTGACCAGGTACCGCTGCAAAGCGATGAACTTGCAGAGCTTAAAGAGCAGCTAACTGAAGATCCGTTTTTAGAGGGTGCACTTATCAACAGTACGGGTACTACAACCGCGTTTATGCTTCAAATTGATGAAGTAGACAATACGTACCCAAATCGAAATCAAATCATTGCTGATGTAAATTCAATCCTTGAAGGGTTCAGCAGCCGATATGATTTTCATAAGTCCGGGATACCGTTTTTTCGAAACCAATATGTAAATCTTCTCAACGGTGAGATAATCATTTATATCGGGTTTTCTTCAGTTTTGATCATTCTGCTATTATGGTACCTCTACAGAAGTATTTGGGGAGTCTTATTTCCAATGATCATTGTGTGGACAACACTTCTGTTTACAGTTGCTATCATACATTTGTCAGGCGGGTATCTCGAAATTATGAGCAGTACAATTGCCCCAATTCTCCTTTGTGTGGGCGTTGCAGACTCTATTCATATGATATCTAAATTTGATGATTCCCGGGAAAATGGCAGGGGAAAAAGGGATTCAATAATTGAAATGCTGACAACTCTTGGCAGCGCCACGTTCTTAACAAGTGTGACAACCGCAATTGGATTTGCCTCTCTGCTAAGCAGTTCTGTTATGCCCATGGCTAAGTTTGGCGTTTATACAGCTATCGGTGTTTTACTGGCTTACGTGATAACGATATTCTTTTTACCTGTGGCTCTAACTAAATCAAAAAAAGATCGTGTATTCAACGAGAAATCTGGTTCCTTCTATCCTTTCATTACCCGTGTTCTTAACAGAATTGCTGCTATAAATCGTCTTCACTACAAAAAAATCATAGTGATTGGCTTTATCGGTACACTTGCGATTTTCACAGGTGTTCGCAATGTAGATGTAAACGGTAAAGTCTTTGATGATTTGGGTGAGGATACGGAGCTGATGCGGGATAGTAATTTTTTCTCTGATAAACTCACCCCTCAATTTCCATTAGAGTTCATCATTAATACTCAGGCGGAAGATGGAGCTTTGAGCCTCGACTTGATGAAGCGTTTAGAGGATCTGGAAGAACATCTACTCAGTTATGACGAAATAGAGCGTGTATCAGGCCTGCATCTTCTTATGGAGGAGGTCCATAGTCTTTTAAATAAGTCTGATAATAGCCAAACCAATACGCAGACCGACTACAGCACGCTTCCTGATAACGATGCAACCATTGCCCAGTATGCACTGCTTCTGGAGATTAATGGCGCGCAAATGCTCGAACGTCTGGTAAATTTCGATTACAGTAAACTCAGGGTCACAGCCTTTACTGAAGATGCCGGCTCAAAACGCATCAACGAAATGCGTGATTCAATTTCAGTCTATCTGTCCGATACCTTTCCGGATGAACAAATTACTATTACCGGAACAACTATCCTCAGCGCAGATTTGACCAATAAAATTGTTTATTCCCTTGCTTGGAGTATTGTTATAGCAGTTTTTGCGATCTCAATTATCATGACGCTTCTCTTTCGTAATCTTAATATGGTGATTATTTCACTCGTCCCAAACCTGATACCTCTTCTCGCAATTGCAGGAATTATGGGATTCTTTAACGTTGATATTAAACCGTCCACTGCGGTAATATTTACTATTGCATTGGGAATTGCAGTGGATGACAGTATTCACTATCTGGCCAGGTTCAGGATCGAGAGCATCAGAAGCGGGGCTCTGTATGCATCTATTACAAAAACAACGATTCAAACAGGCCGGGCGATTATTGTAACCAGTATGATTCTAGTTGCAGGTTTTGGGACGCTTATCACCAGTGCATTTACCTCTACAGCAATGATGGGAATTCTTGTTTGTTCAACTATTGCCACGGCACTGCTG
>Ga0307966_1001355_pt1 | contig 19349 bp, 16 predicted proteins | sample OrgLakmetagen646_FD_203141 | JGI IMG/M metagenome (GOLD analysis project Ga0307966, IMG submission 203141) | Saline water microbial communities from Organic Lake, Antarctica - #646 | ecosystem: Environmental > Aquatic > Non-marine Saline and Alkaline > Saline | place: Antarctica: Organic Lake... | reverse complement strand
GTATATTATAAAGACAACCTGGAACCAATCATTGAGCAATTAAAAAGCCAGGGGGTGACCATCTATTCCACAGGTGGTACGCAGAAATTTATAGAAGAGCAAGGTGCTGATGTTATTCCCGTGGAAGAACTGACCGGTTATCCTTCCATATTTGGTGGCAGAGTAAAAACCCTTCACCCTAAAGTATTTGGTGGTATTCTCTATAGAAGAGATAATGAAGGCGACATCCAACAAGCCGGTGAATATGGTATTCCCCCCATAGACCTGGTAATAGTTGACCTTTATCCATTTGAAGAGACCGTTGCTTCAGGAGCTTCGGAGGCTGAGATTATTGAAAAAATTGATATTGGAGGTATCGCACTCATCAGGGCTGCAGCTAAAAATTTCAAAGACGTTACGATAATTGCTTCCAAAGCACAATATGGAGAACTGGAAGAAAAACTAAAATCACAAGCAGGGGCACTGACGATAGCAAACCGAAGGTATTTCGCTGCTCAGGCATTTAAAGTTACTTCAAACTATGACACGCACATATTCAACTATTTTAATCAGGAAGAAAGTATTCCCGCATTAAAAATCAGTGAGGAAAGTGCAAAAACCTTAAGATATGGTGAAAATCCTCATCAGACGGCTCATTTTTACGGAGACATGGAGGCTTTATTCGATCAGTTAAATGGTAAAGAACTGTCGTTTAATAACCTGGTAGATGTAGATGCTGCTGTATCTTTAATTGCCGAGTTTCCTGAAGGAACAGCTTTCGCCATTCTCAAGCATACCAATGCCTGCGGTGTTGCAATTGGTGCGACTGTTAAAGAGGCTTATGAGAAAGCATTTGCTGCAGATACGATTTCTGCTTTTGGCGGGGTTTTAATTACCAATAAAAAAGTGGATCTGGCTGCTGCAGAAGCCATGCATGGCTTATTTTTTGAGGTGTTGATAGCTCCCGAGTTTGATCAGGATGCACTGGATCTCCTCAAAGGAAAGAAAAACAGAATTCTTTTAAAGCAGAAATTGAACCTTACCGGTGCGAGGCAGGTCAAAACTTTACTGAATGGTTTTGTGGCACAAGACAAAGACCTGAAAACAGAAACCAAATCCGATTTTAAGGTAGCTACCAAGCTAGCGCCAAGTGAAGTTGAAAAAGAAGCGCTGGTATTTGCTTTGAAAATTTGCAAACATACCAAATCCAACACCATCATTTTGAGCAACCATGACCAGCTCTTCTCAAGTGGGGTAGGACAGACAAGCCGGGTGGATGCCCTGAAACAGGCAATAGAAAAGGCAAAGGAATTTGGCTTTGATCTTAAGGGTGCTGTAATGGCCTCAGATGCGTTTTTCCCGTTCCCTGATTGTGTAGAGATCGCAGGAAATGCAGGCATCACAGCAGTTGTGCAACCAGGAGGCTCCATCAAAGACAAAGACAGTATAGCTTATTGTGATGCCAATGGCATGAGCATGGTTATGACAGGAATCAGGCATTTTAAGCATTAATTGGTTATCTACCTGACTTTGATGAATGAAAGAATATTTTACTAATTCATCCGGTTAAAATACAGTTTCCAACAATAATCCAATTACATTGCCTACAAACTAAATCTGATGAAAGGTCCTGACAGCATTATGAAGGACTTGGAATATTTTGTGGCCTCGGGTTACTCAAAAGGATTTAATTGTGTTACATTTAAAAAATAAAAATCATTTAATTAATAATAGTATAAAATGGGATTATTCGACTTTTTCTCAAGTGACATCGCCATTGACTTAGGAACAGCCAATACGCTGATCATACATAAAGAAAAAATAATTGTGGATGAACCATCCATAATCGCAATAGATAAATCGACCAACAAAGTGTTGGCTGTTGGCCGGGAAGCCATGAACATGCATGAAAAGACGCATGAAAATATCAAAACTATCCGTCCTTTAAAAGACGGTGTAATTGCGGATTTTTATGCTGCCGAACAAATGATCAGGGGATTAATCAAAATGATTCCCGGTCATAACAAAGGTTTTTTTCCTCAATCTCACAGAATGGTCATTTGTATCCCTTCCGGCATCACTGAAGTAGAAAAAAGAGCGGTAAGAGACTCCGCTGAGCATGCAGGAGGCAAGGAAGTATATATGATTTATGAGCCTATAGCTGCGGCCATAGGGATAGGAATAGATATAGAGAAGCCGATGGGGTCCATGATTGTGGATATTGGCGGTGGAACTACTGAAATTGCCCTTATAGCACTTTCAGGAATAGTTGCAGACCAATCCATAAGGGTGGCAGGCGATACCTTTACAAAAGATATCCTGGATTATATGCGCAGGCAACACAACCTGCTTATAGGAGAAAGGTCAGCAGAAAAGGTAAAGATAGCCATAGGATCAGCTTTGACAGAACTTGACGATGCTCCTGAGGACTATGAGATAAGGGGCAGGGACCTCATGACAGGTATTCCTAAGGTGATAAAGGTTTCTTATTCAGAGATTGCCTTTGCCCTTGACAAATCAGTTTCTAAAATAGAAGAGGCTGTACTCAAAGCATTAGAGATAGCTCCACCTGAGCTTTCTGCAGACATTTATGATAACGGTATCCACCTTACCGGTGGTGGTGCATTGCTCAAAGGTCTGGATCGCAGGTTACATCAAAAGACCAAATTGCCAATACATATTGCAGAAGACCCACTAAGAGCGGTAGTCAGGGGCACAGGAAATGCCTTAAAAAACATTAACCAATTCAGATCAGTACTCATGACCTAAAGGGAAAATGCAGCAAATATTTCTATTTTTATATAGACTAAGGGCATTTATTCTTTTTCTGGTTCTGGAATTACTGGCATCAGGGATTATCTTTACGCACAATTCACCTCAGGGAGCAGTATTTTTCAACAGTAGCAATAAATTCACCGGGAGTCTTTTATCTACAAAAAACAACGTTGTTTCTTATTTTATCCTGCATTCTACCAATAGGGCATTGGCTGAGAAAAATGCCTCATTGCTCAATAGAATAGAAAGAATGACTACAAGTGCGGACTCTGCCCATTTTTCTTTAGACAGTACTTTGAATAACAATTACAACTTTTGGTCAGCAAGAGTGATTAACAATTCTATTCATCTGAGCCAAAATTACATTACCCTAAACAAGGGAAGTATGGATGGCGTGGAAGATGGTATGGGGGTATTTAATGAACAGGGTATTATAGGAAGGGTAAAAGGCACAAGCGAGCATTTTGCCTCAGTAATATCTTTGTTACATACAGATCTTTTGATTTCATCCAAAATTAAAAAAACGGTGGTATTTGGATCTACCAAATGGGACGGAATAAATTCTGATGAAGCCAAACTACTCTATGTACCCCGGCATGTACAGGTAGAACCTGGACAAGAAATAGTAACTTCCGGATACAATGCTGTTTTTCCTGAAGGGATTTTGGTAGGAAAGGTTAAAGAAGTTTCCGAAGGAAGTGATACCAATTACCTGGACATTACCATTAGCTTAGGAGCAGATTTTAGTAAGCTTAATTTTGTTTACCTGGTGAAAAATGATCTGCGCGCAGAAAAGGACAGTTTAGAATTGGAAATGGCAACCCCCAATCAATGACAACGGTTAAAATAATAAAATACAGCATAAGCTTTTTCATTTTCTTCCTTATTCAGGTTTTTATACTGAAAGATTTGGTGTTGTTTGGATATGCCTTTTGCTTTTTGTACGTTTTTTTTATGCTAAGCCTCCCTCATGAAGTCCCAACCATTCCCCTTTTATTGATAGGCTTTTTTCTGGGTCTTTTGATTGACCTCTTCTATGACAGTCTGGGAATACATGCAGCCAGTACTGTTTTACTGGCTTTTTTTCGTAATCCCTGGATCAAAGTAATTATGCCTACTGGAGGGTACGATGACAATGTGCCTCCTACCATATTGAACATGGGTTTAGGCTGGTACCTGTTTTATTGCCTTCCGCTTATACTTCTTCATCATTTTTTGTTTTTTTATATTGACACTTTAGGAACGCAACTGTACCTCCCGCTCGTTACTAGAGTATTGAGCAGTATGGCCTTCACTTTCTTATTGGGAACTATCATACAGGCCATATTTTACAAAAAAGAAAGGGGAATTTAAATGTATACAGGAAGATCTTTGGTCGTTGCCGTTAGTATTGGAGTTATCGCAATGGTTTTATTAGGTAAGCTTTTTCTAATACAGGTGGCAGATGACAGCTATTTGAGAAAAGCGGAAAGAAATGCCATTCAGCGAGTGGTAGACCACCCCTACCGTGGGCTGGTTTATGACAGGAACAACGCCTTGATGGTATTTAATGATCCTGTTTTTGATCTGATGGTCATTCCAAAAGATTTTAGCTTAAAAGATACCAGCAGATTTTGTACCCTTTTTGATATAGAAAAAACCTATCTAATCGAAAATTTTAATGCTGCAAAAGAGTATTCCTGGGTGAAACCCTCTCCATTAATTAAACAAATCTCCAAAGAGGATTTTGCCAAAGTACAGGACTTTCTTATCGACTATAAAGGGCTTTTCGTAATGACCAGATCTGTACGGTCCTACCCTCAATCTGCCGCAGCAAATGCTTTAGGGTATATAGGAGAAATAAGTGGCCCTCAACTTTCTCAAGACAAAAGTGGCTATTATGTTCAGGGTGATTATGTAGGTCAAAGCGGCCTGGAGTCCTATTACGAACCTGAGTTACGTGGTAGAAAAGGAGTAAAATACAAACTGGTCAACGTTCGTGGGATTGAAAAAGGCGCATTCAAAAATGGGGATTTGGACACAATTTCTTTTCCTGGTGAAAACCTGCAATCAACCATTGATCTGAACCTGCAGCTTTATGGAGAGCATCTTATGGAAGGAAAGCGAGGTTCGGTCGTGGCTATAGAGCCCAAAACCGGAGAAATACTCACTATAATTTCTTCCCCCACCTATGATCCAAATGTATTGAAAGGAGCTAAATTTGGTCAAAATTACGAGATTCTGAATAGTGATCAGGAGAAACCATTATTTAACCGACCCATCATGGCCATGTATCCGCCTGGCTCCATATTTAAAATTGTTCAATCACTGATAGGCCTTCAGGAAGGAATCCTAACCCCAAATACCACATTTTCTTGCAACAAAGCATTGGTCAATTGTCACAATCATCCCTCCCCTGTCAACCTTTTCGGTGCCATAAGAAATTCATGCAATCCCTACTACCATCAGGCCTTCAGGCAAATAATCAATCAGGATATTTCTTCCAATACCTATACAGATACCCAAATCGGTCTTGATAAATGGAGAGCGGATGTTTTAAAATTTGGACTAGGCAACCGGCTGGGAATAGACATGCATGGAGAAAAAGGAGGATCCATTCCCTCAAGTGAGCTTTATAACAGGATATACGGCGAAGGAAGGTGGAAGTATTCCACCATTTATTCCCTGTCTATTGGGCAGGGTGAAATGCTGGTAACACCTTTGCAGATGGCCAACCTGGCGGCCATATTTGCCAATAAAGGGTTTTTTTATACCCCACATTTGATCAAATCTATAAACGGAGATGCCTCAAGAATTCCGGAGAAATTTAAAAGGAAAAGAGATAGCGGCATAGATGCAGGTCATTTTGATATGGTCCAGAATGCGATGGTAGAAGCTTTATCCGGAACTGCTACCCGGGCAATTATGACTGATATTACCATAGCAGGAAAAACAGGTACCGCGCAAAACCCGGCCGGGGAAGATCATTCTGTGTTTATCGCTTTTGCTCCCAAGGAAGATCCCAAAATAGCCATTGCAGTATATGTCGAAAATGCCGGATGGGGTGGAAGAGCTGCGGCCAGTACAGCCAGCCTTTTGATAGAGAAATACCTAACAGGTGGAATAGACAGACCACAATTGGAAGACTATGTGCTTAAAGGAGAATTTATTTACTAATTGAGACAGAAAAATACATATTTCCATACAATAGACTGGGTAACCATTGGATTCTATTTTGCCCTGGTTTTTATGGGCTGGCTCAATATCTACGCTGCGGTTTATGATGAGCAAAACGCCACCTCTATTTTTGATTTTTCAATCAACTCCGGTAAGCAGCTGATATGGATAGGAACATCCATTTTACTTATTATCATCATAATGGTAGCAGACTACAGGCTCTTTCATAACCTCAGTCTGATATTATACATCCTGTTTGTCATTATTCTGTTTCTAACACCTTTCATAGGGAAAGAAATAAATGGTCAAAGGGCCTGGTTCGAACTGGGTATTTTCCGGTTGCAGCCAGCTGAATTTACCAAATTTGCTACCGCATTGGCTCTGGCCAAATTAATGGAAAGTCAGAGCTTTGACCTGGGCAAAATTAAAGACCAAATGAAAGCTTTGGGGCTAATCGGTTTACCGATTTTCCTCATATTGCTTCAGCCTGATACAGGAACGGCCATGGTATATAGTGCTTTCTTTATCATGCTGTACCGCGAAGGGATGCCTCAGAGATATTATATTATTGGGCTGTCACTTATTGGGCTATCTATCATTACGCTCGCCATAGAAAACAACCTGTATTTATTTGGAGGGATTGGGGTGCTTACCCTCGCATTTATCACCCTCAGCAAGAAAACCTGGAGAAATATTTTGGGCTTTGGTTTTATGGGTATTATCATGGCGGCCTATGCCCTTAGCCTGGACTATGTGGTAGAAAAGCTTCCAGATCACCAACAAAACCGAATTATGGTATTGTTTGATCCGGATGTAGATCCTCTGGGCGTGGGATGGAATGTCACCCAATCCAAAATTGCTATTGGTTCCGGAGGGCTCTTAGGCAAAGGCTATCTTGAAGGCACCCAAACTAAGTTTGACTTTGTCCCGGAACAGCATACTGATTTTATTTTCTGTACTTTAGGAGAAGAATTCGGATGGATAGGCAGTTTTGTAATGATTGCTTTGTTCGCTGGTCTGCTGCTAAGGTTGGTGTTTTTGGCTGAAAGACAAAAAACCCGCTTTTCAAGAATCTATGGCTATTGTGTGGTTAGTTTATTGCTTTTCCACTTCACGATCAACATCGCAATGACCATAGGGTTATTCCCCGTAGTAGGAATACCATTGCCCTTTTTTAGTTACGGGGGCTCTTCCCTATGGTCATTTACTATTTTGCTTTTTGTCTTTGTAAAATTGGATTCGAATAGAATTGAAATATTAGGAAGAAGTTGATGGTGCCATAGCCTATTCATAAAGAGACTAAGATCCCCTTAAGTGTTCCATCTCAAGGATTACGCGAAAAACTTCGGGTTTTAATGGTCCTGTTTCCTTTTCTGTAAAATCCTGGCAAAATCTTTTCTCAAGTTAGCTACCCAACATTACTTTTTTCCAACGTATTTGAAATCCGGATTAAAGCAAACCTTCCGGACCCAAAAGCAAATAAAGCCCTGCTGCAATTGCAGCGCCGACAATTGGACCGAAAATTGGTACCCAACTGTAGCTCCAATCCGAGGATCCTTTTCCTTTAATGGGAAGAAACTGGTGCATGAGCCTGGGGCCAAGATCCCTGGCAGGATTAATGGCATAACCTGTGGTTCCACCCAAAGATAAGCCTATCACCCATACCAAAAATGCCACAGGCAATGCTCCCAAAGAACCTAAACCAATTGGCGTCCCATGTCCGTCATTTATTACAGGCCCTGTAGAATGAAGGATAACGATGATCAGGACAAAAGTTCCTATTACCTCAGAAATGAAATTCGAAGGCAAGTTCCTGATGGCAGGCACTGTCCCAAAAGGTGCAAACTTCAAGCCCGGATCCTCAGTTGCGTCAAAGTGATCTTTATAAACCAGATAAGCAACTCCGGACCCTAACATGGCCCCTAATACCTGAGCCAATATATAACCCGGCACCATATCCCAGCCAAAATCCCCTACTATGGCCAACCCTACACTTACTGCAGGATTAAGATGAGCCCCACTATGGGGACCAGCAACTACCACTCCGATAAATACTCCGAGCGCCCATGCCGTAGTAATTACCATCCAACCGGAATCATGTCCTTTGGTTTTGTTCAACACAACATTGGCTACCACTCCTGAACCCATGGCCAAAAGCAAACCTGTTCCAATAAACTCTGCTATATATACGTTCATGGTTAATCATTTATCCAGTTAAGTGATCTTTCTACTGCTTTGTGCCAATAAGCAAGAATAGATTGCATGTCTTCTTTCCCCTTTTTCGGATTGAAAGATTCATCTGCATTCCATAAACTTTTGATTTCATCGATATCTTCCCAGTATCCTATAGCCAGTCCTGCCAGGTAGGCTGCCCCTAATGCTGTAGTTTCTGTTATCTCCGGTCGTTTTATGATACATTGGTTCAAATCTGCCTGAAACTGCATCAAAAAATTATTGGCCGTTGCACCGCCGTCTACGCGTAACTCTTTGGTTTCTTCTCCTGCATCTTTTTCCATGGCTTTCAAGACATCATATACCTGAAAAGCTATTGATTCTAATCCTGCTCTTGCCATATGGGCTTTGGTAGTACCTCTGGTAATTCCAAAAAAAGCACCCCTGGCCTCCTGGTCCCAATAAGGTGCTCCCATACCTGTTAATGCCGGTACAAAATAAACCCCACCATTGTCCTTTAAACCCAAGGCCATGGCTTCACTATCTTTTGCATCTTCAAACAAAGTCAATCCATCTCTAAGCCATTGTATGGCTGCCCCACCTATAAACACACTTCCTTCAAGGGCATAATTGACCTGGTCTCCTATTTGCCAGGCTATGGTAGTCAGTAGCTTATTGTTTGATTTAACGGGTTTATCTCCGGTATTCATGACCAAAAAACAGCCGGTGCCATAGGTGGTTTTCGCCATCCCCGGCTCGGTACACAACTGCCCGAATAATGCAGCCTGCTGGTCTCCCGCAATGCCTGCGATAGGGATTTTTGCTGAAAGCAGATTGCCGGAGGTTTCGCCATAAACTTCACTACTTGATTTGACTTCAGGTAATATGGCTTCCGGAATAGCTAAAAGTTCAAGCAGTTCTTTGTCCCATTGCTTTTCATGAATATTGAAAAGCATCGTCCGGCTGGCATTGGTGATATCTGTAATATGCGTTTTGCCGGCAGTCATCTTCCACACCAGCCAACTATCAACGGTACCAAAGCACAATTCACCTTTTTCAGCCCTTTCCCTTGCTCCTTCCACATGGTCCAGTATCCACTTGATCTTGGTCCCTGAAAAATAGGCGTCAATGATCAAACCGGTTTTGCTTTGAACCATTTCTGAATGACCTTTTTCTTTCAGCATATTGCAGTAACCTGCAGTTCGCCTATCCTGCCAAACGATGGCATTGAAAATCGGTTCGCCCGTTTCCCTATCCCATATAATAGTAGTTTCGCGCTGATTTGTGATCCCTATTGCTGCAATCTGCGCAGCCGTAATATTTGCCCTTGTGATGGCTTCCGTAGCGACAGAGGCCTGTGAAGACCAAATCTCGTTGGGATCATGCTCTACCCAGCCTGATTTTGGAAACAATTGCTCAAAATCCTTTTGGGCAGTTGCTACAATCTGACCTTTTTTATTAAAAATTATGGCCCTTGAACTGGTCGTTCCCTGGTCCATTGCCATTAAATATTGGTTATCTTGGTTCATTGGGTTTTAAATATGTATTAAATACTTCCTGGCTAATTTATAAAATTCTGCCAACTCTTCACTAATCCATGCTTTATCTTTTCCTAATTCCGCAGCCATAATTGCTACCACCTTTGGGGCCATCTGCATCGAAGCTTTAGCATCAAGCAATAAGATCCTGCAGCGGCGCGATAAAAAATCTTCCACTTTCATGGCCATTTCCTGCCGAACCGCAAAGACCACTTCAGCAGCAGTATAAGGATAATCATCATGCAGCAATGCCGCCCACTCAGGGTTTTCCTTTTGCAATTCCAGAATAAAGGCAGCATCTGTTCCGTAAAGTTGTAGGTGCCCCTTAACTACTTCCAGGCTATAACCGTGTAGCTTTTTTTCAGCAGAAGTACTTTCTATATTAGGTAAACCATGACTTTTAAAATGCGCATCTACAGTATCTTCTCCCATCTTTCTGAAAGTCGTCCATTTTCCACCAGTAATGGTGATCAGTTTACTTTTAGAAATAATGACTTTATGGCTTCGGGAAATCTCTTTGGTTTTGGTGCTTCCCTCCTTTGGTGCTGCAAGTGGTCTCAGCCCTGCAAAAACAGATAAAACATCGGCTCTTTCCGGAGGCTTTTCCAAATAATTGCTGGCAGTTTCCAAAATAAATGAAATTTCTGAAGACAGTGGCCGGGGTTCCATTTTAGGTTTTTTCCTGAGGGTATCAGTAGTACCTACTACCAGTTTACCCTCCCATGGAACAGCAAAAAGCACCCTGCCATCAGATGTTTCCGGAATCATCAACGCATTGTCCCCGCCGAGAAAAGAACGGTCCATCACCAAATGAACGCCCTGACTTGGCTGGATCATTTTACGTGCTTCAGGATTATCCATTTGCAATATTTTATCTGCAAATACTCCGGTAGCATTTATGACTGATCGGGCTAAAACTTTATAGCTTTTCTTACCCAACAAATCCCTGAAAACCAATCCACTAATATTTCCTGATTCATCTTTTAACAAATCATTTACACGGGCATAGTTGAGCATGCATCCGCCCATTTCATCACAGGTTCTGGCGATAACGAGAGCCAGTCTGGCATCATCAAATTGACCATCATGGTACAGGATTCCACCTTTTAATCCTTTTTGACGGATCTGAGGTAGTTTTTTTATCGTTTCTTCCTTGGAGACATATTTGGATTTCCCCAGTCGCAGGCTACCGGCCATCCAATCGTAAATTTTAAGACCCAAACTATATTTTAAGCGGTCAAAATAAGTATATAATGGAATTACAAAAGGCTGATTAATGGTCAGATGGGGAGCATTCTTCAATAATCTCCCACGCTCTTTTAAGGCTTCAAACACTAAGCCTACTTCTCCCTGGGCCAGATAGCGTACTCCCCCGTGAACCAGCTTCGTACTCCTGCTTGAGGTCCCTTTAGCAAAATCGGATTTTTCTAACAACAGCACCTTCAAACCTCTGGATAAGGCATCCAATGCCACACCCAGCCCAGAAGATCCACCTCCAATAATGACCAGATCCCAAACCCCCTTTTCTTCCCTAATTCTTGATATACTCTCTTTTCTATTCATTGCTACCTTTTTACTCTACTAAAGTACTACAAAACGAAACAAAAAGAAACAAAAGGAAAATAAAATCGTATATTTGGTAATTATTTCTTCAATTATGGTAATTGCTAAAAGACACAAATACATTCTGGACAAGCTGAGCGAAGCAGGTTATGTAAGCGTGGCTGATTTAAGCAAGGAGATGAATGTAACCATGGTGACGGTTAGAAAGGATCTCAAAACACTGGAAAGCAAGGACTTGTTGTTCAGGAGCCATGGAAGTGCTACTTCGGTCTCCCCTTATGTCAACGACCGGCCAGTAACTGAAAAGCAGTTAGTGCAGGTCCGGCAAAAAAAGGCAATTGCCGGAAAAGCAATAGACTTCCTCCATGACAATGATGTGATTATTATAGGATCGGGAACCACTGTGCTGGCATTTGCGCAGACCATTCCCAAATCACTTTCCCTAACGGTACTCACCGCAGCGATGAATGTAAGTATGGCTTTGCTGGACCTTCCTCATGCTGAGTTGGTACAATTGGGGGGCATGGTCCGGAAAAGCAGTAGTTCTGTAGTAGGTCATTTTGCAGAAACCATGATCAAAGATTTTGCCTGCAGCAAATTATTTATCAGCGTGGATGGGATTGATCCTGAATTTGGACTGACTACTTCCAATATACTGGAGGCGCACCTCAACAGTATTATGATTGGTTCGGCTCAAAAAACCATTGTTTTGGCTGACAGTAGCAAATTCGGCAAAAAAAGTTTCGGCAAAATCGCGAATCTTGAAGATATCGACACCCTAATTGTTGACAAGGATCTCTCGGCGCACTATGTGGGCCTTTTGGAAGAAAAAGGAGTTGAGGTAGTCCTGGTTTAAAATGACTGATTAAACCTCAAATATGCAATAGCCCTGCTGTGTTTGAAGAGGTAGATTGACTGGGAAAAATGATTAGGAGTACTCCTTTGGTTGCTTTACACTAGGCCCTACTTCCCCAATGCCGCTAAACCCTTGATTTACTTTATCAATGCTATTTGCGCATCATCCACTTCAACTTTTACCACCTCTTCATACTTTAATCCATCAATTTTTGGTAGCAAAAGTTCTAAAATAGTGGGGTTTTGAAAATGTTCTGCTTTGGTGGCAGGGTCAGGCATATAAATCAAGCCCTTATAGGTATTTTGATGGTATTGAAGTGATACATCAAAAAAGTAAAAATTTTCCGGGGGAATGAATTCAGACCAATTGATATCCTTAAGAAAATATTTCGGAGTCTTTATTTTAAAGAAATAAGGTGCAATGTCTAAATTAATAGTTCCCGCAAAGTATTGCCTTAAGTCCAATCCTTTTTGCAGGAAATGTTCACTTTGTATTTTAATTGTACCTTTGGGGTAGCGTGGATCGTTTACCTTCCCCGATGCAACACCATGACCCTTCTTTACCAGTGCATTTATTTTCATTTTTTTTTAGGAATTTTTATATCAAGTATTTCAAAAAACCATCCTTCGTTTCAGGTATCAGAATAGTAAACCCCATCCCAATCAATAACCACTACAACCAGCCGGTACTATCCTGTTTGTTGGGAAAGTTTTTTTATTGCAGCTACAAATCTGTCTAATTCAGTAATTTTGGTATAGACATGTGGGGTAATCCGCATACCTTTAAATTTACCATGTTTATCTGATTTGACCGAAGTATGTATGTGATAATCGTCAAGCAATCTTTTGCTCAAGGTATTAAGTGGCATATTATCTAAATAAAAAGCCCCTAAAGCTCCGGAAAATTCCTGGTCAAAGGAAGTTTGAATCACAACATTCGGAATATTCACCAATTTCTCCATCCAATAGTTTTTCAAATGGAAAAGACGGTCTTGTTTGCGTTTAGCCCCTATCGTTTCATGAAATTCTATCGCTCTGCCAATACTCAATTCGGCCGGCAACATTCGCGTTCCAAGAGTTTCGAATTTCCTGATATCATCACTCTGTGGATCCACAAATGGAAAGAGTTGCCAGGTAGAAGAAATTCTGCTTTTTCTCACATATAAAAGGCCATTTCCAAATGGAGCGCACAACCATTTGTGCAAACTGGCCCCATAATAATCGCAATTCAAATCAGGAATATTAAAATCAAGGTGTGCAAAAGAATGTGCACCATCAACGATTACCAATACATTTGGATTTTTCTTCTTAACAGCATCTGCAATCTCACGAACGGGCATGATATTACCGTTCAGGTTGTTTACATGCGTGATCATCACTGCCTTTGTTTTACTTGATACCGCCTCAAGGTATTTTTGTACGATCAAATTACTATCCTCAACGGGCAAATCAAATGAAATATACTTGAGCACGATCTCATGGCGTTTCTCTCTTTGTTCCCAGGTCCGCATTACCGTGGAATAATCTTGCTCTGTCAACACAATTTCATCTCCATTATCTAAATCGATTCCCCAAATCACCGTGTTCATCGCTTCGGTAGTATTTCTGTTGATTGCAATCTCTTCAGGTGAACAACCGGCAATTTCAGCTAGCTTTTCACGAACAGACTCCGTTTCACGCTGACTACTCCACATATAACGTGAAGGTGTTTCATTAAACAGTCTGTTGGTAAATTCAAACATTTCCTGCACTACTTTAGGCTGCGGACTTACACTGCCGTTATTAAAATTTGAAATCGTAGCCGACACTGTATAAGCATCTTGCACCCATTTCCATAACTGCTCATCATCATTAAATTTGGGAAGTTCCCTGATCAGTTCATCTGGAATTCCCCTTCCCTGAATCAGGTAAGGGCTAAGCAAAGCAGACAAACTTAATGTCCCTGCCTTTTGGAAAAATTTTCTTCGAGGATTGTTATTTTTATTCATGTAGGTAATTTTAATCGAATATAATGCTTAGGAGGCAAATTTCATTGGTTCTAAAAATAATAAAATATCCCTGAGTTGCTGTGCTTCAGGGCAAGCACTAAGGGAATATTGGTGGTGCATTCTTGTTGCCAAATATGGTACATTCATATTTACCAAAATTGGTGTATTTATATTTACCGATTATAGGCTGTACCAGCCGTCAGAATGCTTAGTTATTACATTTCGTTTTTTAAAGTAAAGAATAATTTGTTCCAGGACCGGCTCCATGACGTTCGATTAAATTCAAACTTAGCAAATCACTAAGTATACGTTTAACAGTTGGGTTCGGTATGTCAAGGTTTTTAGCAATGTCTCCTGATTTGCATCCTGCATGGTCTGAAATGAATGCAAGTATTGACTTTTCTCGCGGGGACAATTTTGAAGTTGCTCCAGTTTGTTCCAGTTTGGCCAAAAGCTGTTCTTGAATATTCATTAAAGCACTGAAAAAGAAATCGATCCAAGTTGTTACGTTCTCATTTGGCCGTTGAGCTTGACAGCTTCTTAATTCTCGATAATATTCGGGTTTTCGACTTTCAATTTCATGTTCGAAACTGACATACTGAATCCATTTATACCCGCCTCTTAGAAGGAGTAGGCTGGCTAGTAATCTACTCAGTCTTCCATTACCATCCTGAAAAGGGTGAATGGAAACAAATTCGTAAGAGAAAAGAGCGCTTTTGACGAGTTGATGTGTTTGAGTATCCCTATTGTACCATTCGAATAGAGCTCTCATTGCATCATCTGTTTCAAAACCAGGAGGAGTTGTCTCAAAAATCAGTTGTTTGGTACCATCAGCTAAATTTGCTTCCACATTATTACTGTGTTGCTTATAATCGCCTTTATGCCATTGATCTTTTTCGCTATATTTCAAAAGGATATTGTGAAGGTTTTTTATTTCATTTTCTGTTACTCGTATGTCATTGTATGATTCCGAAATAATATCTAAAGCTTCAAAATATCCAGCGACCTCTTGCTTATCTTTTTCGGTTAATTTATCGATTGAAAGGTTGCGTAATAAAATATCAACCTCTGCATCACTCATCTTCGATCCTTCAATGCGTGTAGAAGCACCAACACTTCTGACAGTTGCAATAGACTTGAGCTGTTTAAGGCTTTGACCTTCCCTTTTTTCCACTGAATTCCAGGAGGCATCAAATCGATCCAGTTTGCTTATGTTGTTGACCAGTTCCCAGTCAAAATCTAATTCAAAATTGTATACTTTCATTTAATACGATACGATATGATTCGTAAACATACGATAATGAAACGATAAGAGTGATACGATATGAGCTAAAAATATACGTAAATGATCCGAAGCTTATGAAATGTAACGTTAAGCTAAAATGGCGTGCGCCGGCCAGTGTGGTTGGGCATGCATTTTAGGTTTTGTTGGTAGTAGTTTATTTTAATATATGCAAAAATTGAGGCTTTCCATTGTGAACTCCAAAACCTATTTTGGTTGGTAGTTCTTGACACATTAAATATATACTAGTACTGGGTGACACCTCATTGCTAGCATACATTAACCACCATTTACCATCATCACTTCCACACTCTCCACAATTTGTCATCATAGTTCCTTGATTATATACTCCCTTTGGACCATATTTATAACCTGGCTGGACCTTATTTTTTTCTGCAAGTGGAATTCCTATAAATGAGGGACTCCAACTGCCAGCCCGTGTCCTTATTTCGATTATTTTGAAGCTTTTAGTATTTGTAGTATAAGAATGAAAATCTATTGCATATGGTGAAACTAAACTTTTATTGATGTTAGGTGATTTCCCTTCGGTTGCGGATTTAATTCTCTCTTTCCAATCAGAATCATTTAAACTTACAAATAATCTAGTTCTAATAGCTGCTGGAATTAAGTCATAATCTATACTTGAAGGAAATATTCCGATAACTGGGAAATTTGAATTACGAGAGTTTATAGCTCTATCTAAAGCATATGCAAATTCTTCCCGACACGGTTCACTTCCCAAACTGTTTGTTGTAGCATAAAGTAGCCATGCATCACACTCATTTTTATTAATAATAAAATTTTCAATTTGTTCCCATAATCTTTTACCAGCTTGAAGATTCCACCTGTCAAGTTTTACAATTAATCCATAACTTTCTAACTCCTGAGCAACGAAATCAACATCTTGTTCTTTATTATCTTCCCAAGCATAACTTAACCAAACTTTTTTCATTCTTTGTATTTATATTTTAATTACTACCAACGCCAAGCTAAAATCCGTAGGCTTGACCTTTGTTAATTTCTTTAAAAGTATCCGATTCAAATGCCCTTTGCAAGTAGCTCATTAGCCTATGGATTTTTAGCGCCTGTTAGGTATAGTTTAGTTCATTGATAAAGGGAATGACAGCATATTGTCAGACTTTACGTTGAATCCATAAAGAACGGCTGGCTTCCAGTTCCCAATTTCAGCTACAGTTCGTTCAATCAATGTTCCAATTTCTTCAGGAAAGCCAATTGATACAACTTCGCACTCTTCAATTTTTCCTGTTCTATCTATTATCAACCGGATCCCAATTCGGTCGTACTTATAAGGTTCGAAAGAGAAGTTGGAAAAGTCGATCCTGTTATGTAGTTCCTTATACAGCTGTTCCCAACCGTCTAAATAGTCAGCACGTTCGTCAATTCGACCATATCCGTAGGTGTAGTTCAAATCTATAATATTCTCAAGCTCGTTCGGACTTAGGCTATCTAAACGTTCATACAATTCTCGGATTTCCGGTTCAACTTCCTCAAAGAAATTTTCGCCATACTTTTTGTCAATAAGAAGTTGCATTTGGTTTGCATAACATTCTTCATTTCCAATTATTATACATCCAGCTTCGTACGAATCAATTTGGTATTTAGATATTAGGTAAACCTCACGGAATTTCGAGTATTCAAGACTGAAATTTGGATTAATAACTAAACCATAAGTTATTGACTTGAGAATTCTAGTTTCTGCGTCCTTGTTAGCTCGTGTGATTGCCTGTTCACAGGTTTCGTTCAAAATATCTTTCATGGTCTGCCCAAATGTTGTTGAACAGACAAGCAGAAGTAAAACAAACAGATTCGAGTTTCGCATAATTATACCTAACGTACGAATAAAGTGCACCGTGCACTTTATTTACCTTCCAACTGGCACTAAAACTAACTAATATTTTATAATTTAAAAATAAATTGGGGCCCTACAGGTATTAAATGCTGTGTTTTGGGTTTTTTATCGGATACAGGATCAGCTATGTTTAGCCGTTTGTAAACGACTAAAAACGTTTAACAAACGGATAAAATATATCAACTCATAATTCTATACTATACCGTATCCTTTGCTCATTACATTTGTTCGTCTATTGGTAATCATCAGGCGACCAATAAAGCTCAATAAGACCTTATCACCTGCCGATTGATAGGCCACTATTTTGCAAATCCACCAAAACCAATTTAAAAAAAGATAAAAAAAATGTAAATAAAACTTGACTTTTGTAAAGTCTTATGTGCTTTTGTAAATCTAACTTTACAAATACACTATGGAAACGATGAAATTGGAACGAAACAAAAAAGTAAAAAAATTGGCCCTATGGACCTGGTCCTGGGTAGCTTCCCTGGCGATTGCAACTTTTGGACCTGTATTTATCTGGGACGATCATGCCTTCCTGACCATTTTCTCCATTCTGGTGAATCTCGCCAATGGGATATTGATGATCCTGGCTAACCGTGATCTTTTCAATCATTTCGATGAATTAGAAAAGAAAATTCATTTGGAAAGCATGGCCATTTCCCTTGGTCTTGCTGTAGTAGGCGGCCTTACCTTATCCCTACTTGACCAAAAAGATATTATTCCATTTGATGCTGAGATTGGGTTTTTGGTCATGTTTATTGGCATCACCTATATGGTATCCTTGGCCATCAATAAAAGACGGTATAAATGAAAAATCGGATTAGAGATTTACGTACAACAAAGGGAATGACTCAAGAGGATATGGCAGAAATTATCGGCGTTTCCCGACAGACGATCAATGCGATAGAAAAAGAGAAATTCGATCCAAGTCTACCAACTGCATTTAAGATGGCGCAACTTTTTGAACTCCCAATTGAGGAGCTATTTCAATTTGAAGCATAAAGTCTGATCTTCTATCAAGTTGCCCCTTTTTATTCAGAAGGAAAAATGTAGAAGAATTATTGATAAAATGGCTCCTGGATAGTTTAAATTAAGTTTTAATGATTTAATATTAGCCCATTAAACCAAGAATCTATAAATAGTCAGATGGAATTCGAAGACTTGGGCAAAAAAGTAACTTACAGCAGCTAACCCTGGGGTAAAGTACATACTTTTAGGGGGTTAAATATAGTTTTTAAACCAATCATTTATGAAAAGAATGGAATTGGGCAATCATATTAGAAAGGTGAAAGTTTTATTATTGCTCAGCAAATATCCTTTTGGTAGCATCATTTCTTTTCCCCCTGAGTTGCTGTGCTTCAGGGCAGGCCCTGATTAACTAATGTGTTCAGGGCAGGCTTGCTAAAAAGAAACGAAGCAAAGAAAAATCAAGCCAGCAGAAAACTCCTCCCCGCACAGCCGGTCGCCGCCTCGTTCTCTGGCAGGCCCCCGCACTTCTTGCGATAGTGATATTTAAAAGGTGCCCTTATTGGAAAGTTTAGGACCATTTAACCTGAATTCAAAGTTTTTGAGGAAAAGTAAAAGTGGTTTATTCCTTTTATCAATAATCGGGGGTACTCCTGGAAAGCATTTTCTATCAAGTTTTACCGGCCTTCAAAGGTTATGGTTTTTGGAACAGGATGGAAGGCGTCAAGAAAATGAGTTAGCTCCCACAAGGAGATCCACTCATTTTTAGCCTGGAATCCTGATTCAAAAATCAAATGATGGCAACGTAAAGGATTTTTATTCGCTTAACTATAACCCATCATTTGAAATAAGATTTGACAGCCTTGACTTTTTTGGTTCGTTTTTGGGTCAAAGCCTGTCCCGGGAACCGGGGCCAAAAATGAACAGGAAGAGAAATAGGAAAAATGGCTTGTAAGCCCATTAAATTAAGTTTTAAACGCTGAATTTTAAATACTTGAACCTGAATACTATAATAAGATAGATGGAATTGGGCTAATATAATGGAAAGGTGAAAACTTTACGTTTGTTCGGCAATGGTACTTTTAGCCTCTTCATTTCTTTTCCTTAGATGAAAAGAAACGAAGCAAAGAAAAATCAAGCCAGCAGAAAACTCCCTCCCGCAAGGCCGGTCGCCGCCTCGTTCTCTGGCAGGCCCCCGCACT
>Ga0307966_1001353_pt1 | contig 19353 bp, 7 predicted proteins | sample OrgLakmetagen646_FD_203141 | JGI IMG/M metagenome (GOLD analysis project Ga0307966, IMG submission 203141) | Saline water microbial communities from Organic Lake, Antarctica - #646 | ecosystem: Environmental > Aquatic > Non-marine Saline and Alkaline > Saline | place: Antarctica: Organic Lake... | reverse complement strand
ATGGCGCTGGATATCGGACCGCAGTCTGCCATCGCATTCAGTAACAGAATCAGAAGCGCCCGAACCGTACTCTGGAACGGACCGATGGGTGTGTTTGAGATGGACAATTTTGCTGAGGGTACTTTCACGGTGGCCCAGGCCCTTGCTGACGCTACAGCTGAAAACAAAGCCATTACAATTATTGGCGGCGGAGATTCAGCAGCGGCGATCAAAAAAGCCGGTTTAAGTGATAAAGTCTCCCACGTTTCAACCGGTGGTGGTGCGAGCCTTGAATATCTTGAAGGCAAAGAGCTTCCCGGTGTTGCATCTTTGACTAATAAGTAATCCCATTACCTCGTCGGAGGATTGTTTTTTTCGTCCGACGAAAATTTAAGGTTTAAAACAAGTTTGACAGCTTCATTGATCGGTCACGGGATAGAGACCTTAAATATGGTATGTCTCGAATAAGCATTAGCCTGACTGCTTGCAAGTAGTTCTTTGAGTAACTCTGAGTTCAAATATGTTGAAAGACATACCATGTTTTTTAGTGCCATATTTACTCGTCAGCCTGCAGATGCAGTATGCAGACGAGGAGGAATAAAAAACGCCCGCTTTCTTTCGAGAGCGGGCGTTTTTTTACGTCTCTCTAATTATCGTTATGTCATTTCACAAGAATCAGTTTTCGGGTAGTGACAAATGCACCCGACTGAATCCGGTAGATATACATGCCGCTGGCGAGACTGGATGCATCAAAGGTAACGTTGTGCCAGCCTGCTGCTTTGTTTTCATTGACCAGGGTGGCAACGCGCCGACCGGTCATATCAAACACCTCGAGTGATACATCCCCGGCATTTGGCAGTCCATACTGAATCGTAGTAGTAGGGTTGAATGGGTTTGGATAGTTCTGTTCCAGTATAAAGCTATCAGGGATACCGGTTGACGGCTCAACAGATGTGTTAATCTGCACTTCCGTTTTACTATCCGCTTCATCCCGGCGATCTTCAGTATTACCGGTGTAATCAGTAGCACTGCTGAAAAACTCGTATGATTTACCGTTCTCACCGGTAAAGGTTGCTGAAGTTTCCGTAGTCTCTTCCTGCCAGATAGTGAAATCACCCCCGTCTACAGCTACGTAGACCGTATATATTTCAATACCACTGGCATCATCTTCTCCGCTCCAGCTTACCGTAAAGTCCGTTTCTGTTTGAAGACTATCGAGTGACTGAACAGAGCTGGTTGGCGCTTCAATATCCAGGGTATTGGACCAGACCGGTGTATCGATCGGTTCGTTTTCATCAAAAATGATGCGTGCGGAATTTCCGAACTCTGTATTTGATGGTGTGTCTTCAGCAAGACTCACAAAATAACTGACAAGTCCTTCACCCTCAGGTGATGTTTCATTTGGCGGAAGAAATCCTGCAAGAGGATCCAGTGTCGGCTCCATCGTTTCAGGGTCAAGGGATGTAAACACCCAGCTAAGCACACCCGTATTTGAATCCAGGTCGGCTTCAATTCTAAGTATTAAATCCATTTCTGGCCGAAGGTCTACATCTTTGCTCGTAGAGTGTACATTGGGTTCCATGCTGACGGACGTATCACTCCAGGCGATCATACCAAAAGAGAAGCTGCTGAAATCGACAAGTTCAGTATTAAGCGTATCTTTGATGATCACTTTCTGCGCTGCAGCAGTGGCTTCAGCCTTGTTTTCAAAGAATACAACGTAAGGCAGAGAGTCTCCTGATGCGATGTAGCGATTTTCGAGAACGCCGCTGGGCCCTACTTTATCATTTGGATCAAATGAGCCAATGCATGTAGTGCTTGAAGAACCCGAGGCGCTCACAGCTCCACCGCTTCCTGCTGAATTACTGCATGCTTGAGACACGTTTTTGATGCCCCCGGCACCACTTGCAAGGTCATTTAGCTTTTTCATAATTTTGATGGCTTTTGTTGCCGGCACTGCATCTCCTGCACAGTTGATAGCGCCTACCATGTTTGCACTCAGGTAGCCCATCAGATCAAACTGACCGCCATGAATACCCTCTCCGATTGAGGTTGTAATGTTTACACCAAGCTTAAAGCAATCGGCACCCGGTACAAACTCAAGTGCAAGTTTGGCAACTTCATAAGCACATTTATTAAGATCTGCATCCGTCACGGGTGAACCTGCTTTCACAACGGGATTGACAGGTTCATTTTCGCATGCTTCACTTCCGCTAATTCCGAATGAACTCCCTCCGCTTGTGACACTTGTAAATTCGGTAGCATCATCACCTCCGCCACCGTCCCCACCAATTGCTGCCGGAAATCGCTGCTGAAGCAGAAATGGATACTCTTCCTCCATGCCGTCTTCCGGTGGGGGAGGTGTTACGCCAAACCTTTCCATTCTGCACTTCAAATTTTCATAGGCATTGTCAGTGGGACAAGCTGGCCCTGTATTGGGACCTACACCGTAGGTAAAGTTCTCAACTCTGATTCTTTGAATGGAGGCTGCGCCAGTATTTCTTATAGTAGCCTCTATAGGTACCGACCGACCGACGCGCTGAAAGGGAGGGGTATTAACGGTGACATTGAGTGAAGCAGAACCGGGAGTAGATCCAAAGCTTCCGTCATAGATTTCCATTGCTTCGTCCAAAAATCGAATGGCGAGCGACAGGTTACCAACTTCAAGCCCTTCAAATACTGTGAAGTTACCCAAACGTGTACCCCCCGGCCAGACAAGTGTTTGAAACCGGTCGCTACTGCCGGGCTCAAAGTCGTTGAGCAGTTCTACGGAGAGCGTACCGGCCAGGGCAACATTCGAAGCTCTGATCTGATCGTATGAATTGCCTGCCGATGTTCCGGCAATCTTTAATTTTATCGTGGACTGGTCGTCCTGAGTGAGGTTACCCTGTATTTGAAGCTGACCTATTTCTGTATCTGAACCTGGCTGAATTACACCGCCTGTACTATTCTCTATGTCGGCGATAATATTTCCTGATCCGTTTATTATTCCGTTATTTAGCAGACCTGATGGAGCATCAATCACAAGCTCGCTGTTGCCAAGGTCTACTATACCTGCATTTTGAAGATCCCAGTTTATCGTGAATACATTATTATTATTTATTGAATTGACGAGGCCTTTATTCAGAAATAATGGGGGCTCAATGCTCTCTGAAAGCACGCTCATCGTGGTCGTTTCATTGGTTGGGCGCAAATTCAGTTGCGCGGTTTCACCGATGGTGAATACACTGCCATTGCCTCCAAAAAACCGGTCACCCCGGTAGGCAATTATTCCTGAGGTTACGTTGAGGTTTCTGCCATCTAGAACTTTTGTGGATGCCTCATTACTGCCTGTTATTTCAATGCCGTTGTTTGCAAACGTTGTGCCGCTGCCGGTCATCGTGCCACCGCTCCAGGTAAAATCACCATTTACGATAACATCAAAATCACTTTCGAGCGTAGCGGTTTGGTGATTTTGGTTATACGAGTCGGTAACCGTGAGTTCGGAACTGAGTGACAGGTAGCTGCCTGCGTTTAACGTCAGGCTTCCAATTGTGACGGGTGAACCGCTTTGCAAAAAGAGCTCTCCCTGGCTTCCGCCGACTATCACACCGCTGCCGCCAAGTGACGTCACATCTGCAGCTGCCGGCAGAGTAACCGAGGCAACGCCATCACCGTCCGATCGGATGACCGTTTGGCCATTCACATTGTACGTGCCTGAAAGAGTTATGCCGGAGTTTCCGGATCCAGTTGTTCCAAACCGGATGGTTCCTTCGGGTGCTGCTGAGATGGATGATCCGCCGGAGAATGAATACGTGCCGTTTGAGTTGAATTCAAGCGCTCCTGAAGCGGAATGGTAAGAACCATCGCTATCGGTGAGTGACCCGGTAATTCGAAGTGTCGATCCCGCATCGTTTACGGTAATTGAACCTGAATTTTCGACTGACCAGCTTATTGAGGACAATCCAGACCCGGCCGTTTTCTGCATCTCGCCACGGTTGATAAGAGTAGCTCCGCCGGAACCGGATTGAAAGAGGGTGCCGGAATTTCCGGATGTAATAGTTAACTGAGCGTTCTCGCTTACCTCCAGAACTGCGCCATTCTCGCCGGTAAGATTTGAACCTGACAGCGCCAGCCCGGTTTCAGCCTGGATCAGAAGTGTTCGTTCATTCAGGACTTTAGCCCCGCTTCCTGCAATATCCATGCCCCCGGTAGGGTAAAGGGTTCCACCGCCGCTTATCGTACCGCTGTTCCAGGTTAGTTGGCCGGCGATGCTCATAGCTCCGGGGCCGCCCAGTGTACCGCCTGACTGAATGTATGATGTGAGTACGGAGAGACTGTCCTGAATACTGAGACCCGCGGTTCCACTGGTGAGCAACAGGCTGTTGACGGTTACCTGTCCGGGCACTGTTATGGTATAGGGAGTGCCGGGATCAAGCGCAATCAAAATATCTGAATCAGGGCCGGGAACGGCTGTTGAGCTCCAGTTATCCGGATCGTCCCAAGATGCCCCGTCGCCGGTTCCTGTCCAGCTCACACCTTCTACTGAAATGGATCCGTTGATGCGGGTAGCAGTTGGTGCATCGGGGCCGGGTTCGTTAAACTGTACGCGTTTCATCGTGAGATCTGTCTCCTGTTCTGAACCGGGCGATTCGCTGCGCTTAAACACCACGTCAATCAGGCTGCCGCTTCCACCGAGAGGAGATGCGGAAGCAGCTGCAATGGTCACAACGCCATTTTCGGCAGAGGCACTGGCCGATACATTATCTGATAATGTCCCGTCAGTAGAAAGGGCGTCAAATGCTACAACAGAGGGATTGTACTCAATCTCAACTTCGTATGAAAAGATACCAAGCCCGGTCACGTCCATGACGTCAAGCGGCACAGATACAGTTCCGCCATCTGTCATCGAATAATCCGAAATCGTCATTGTGATATCGTTTACGATCACTTCAGCATTTTCCGATGAGAAATTTTCAGCATCGGTAGCCGTGATTTGCGTAACGCCCCGAGAGAGTGCGTCCAGTTCACCGGTTACCGGATCGATGGATGCAACTCCGGGATCGCTACTGCTCCATGTGTATGGAGCTGTTCCGCCGGATTCAACGCTGAACTGTTGCGTGTCACCAATGGTGAGTTCTGCCTGGAGAGGAGTGATTTCAGGGACAGGAGCTTCATCAATTGTGATCGTTCCCGCCTGCGTTATTGCCTCTATCGACTCATTAAACAGTATATTCTGAGGTGTGATAGTTGCTGTGCCGCTTGCGTTTTTTGGTATCTGCACATTAATCTTCAAAAGATCGCCGGAACCGCTGTAAGGATCTGAACCGGCAAATGCCACGCTGATCAGGTTTCCGTCTACGTAGGTCGTGGGATTGGCACCTTCTAAAATTGTACCCTCAGTGTCGAAGGAGAGAATATTTATTTTATCAGTCGGAAAGGTTAGTTCAAACTGCCCAGACTGGATATCGAGTCCCGTGATGTCAGTTATGGATACCGTAACCGTGCCTTCGAGTGTTTGTGTGATGGTTTCATCTCCGACGGATAGCGTGAGATCCAGCAGCGATTCCGGTTCAATCCGAAACAGATCCGTCGAGTCTTTTAATCCGTTGCTGTCTTCTGCAAACACCCGAATGGTGCCGGGGGTTTGCGCTGAAAGCAGCCCGTCTGAGTTTATCTGGGCGATGGAATTGTCTGATGTCGACCATGTAACCGGTGCAACCGCATCACCATCCAGATTAAACTGAAAGGTTGCTCCTTCAACAACTGCATTTTGGGGCGATTGAGGATCGATGGATATGCCGCGGATACGAACGGTACCGTCAACGGTTGTAGCTTCAGGTGAGCCTTCGTTTAGTATGGCATTTCCGAACCTGATGTCCGACTCCTGAAATTTTGTAGCGCCATCAGCAACCTGAACGGTAAGCGTGAAAAGTGCTCCGCTGCCCGTGATGGTATCTGAGGCGGCAAAAGCCAGCCGGCTGGTTGTGGCATTGAACAGCAGATTGGTACCTTCAAGCAGTGAGCCGGTTGCGTCAACATCAACCAGGGAAATCATGCCTGAAGATGTGGTGAACTCCCATTCGCCGGACAGCACGCCGCTGGCCTCACTAAGCTGATTAACGTTTACAGGAATCTCAATCTCTGATCCCGCATCAACAGATGTATCGGGAATAGAGATTGTGATCTGCTGGGCAAAACCGGTTGCGGCCCAGGTCAGGGTTAGAAACAGTACAAATATGAGTCGTTTTAAAAACATGGATATCTCCTCTACAATGATTGATTTCAATGATTACTTGATCAATGTCATTTTTCTGACATCCATAAAGGTGGCGCCGCTTTCGCCGGCAACCTCAATCCTGTAGAAGTACACACCACTTGCCGCAGACCCGGCATCCCAGCTTACCGTATAAATTCCGGCAGGTTGGTTTTCCATGTTTGCAAGTAAAGCAACCTGCTGACCGATGGAATTAAAGACCGATACCGTTACTTCACCGCTTTCCGGAAGCTGGTACTGAATGTTGGTCGTTGGGTTGAACGGGTTGGGGTAGTTTTGCTCGAGAGCAAACGCTTTGGGAACATCCAGCTCGTCGAGTGTGCTTGTTGCAACCTGGTTTGCGGCTTCGGTGAGGTCAATCTCGTTGAGCATCAGTTCCGCCACGTTTACGTCTCCGGGTGATCCGGCAAATGAATCCTCAAAGTGAAACCGGACGTGAATCAGCTCTCCGATGGTTTCAGCAGGGTCAACACCGGCAATGGCCGCGGTAAATGTTCCATCTTCATTACGGACTCTGTCAGACCATTCTGCAGTTTCAGCTGTACCAATCAGCTCAGCTGAAGTGAATCGGGTTTGGTCGTAATTGATTGATATCTGCCCGGAATAAAGCGGGAGATTCCCTTCCGATTTAATGATCAGATCAAAGGATGCATCATTTATCTTAGTTTCGAGTGTAAATAGATCTTCAGGTGCATATGACGGGGCCTTCCCTGCGCCCGGAAATCCGCTGATGGCGCCCACAACGTATTGCAGAACATTGGAGGCATCGAACGCCGTGATGTTTCCATCACCCGTAACATCTGCAGCCGTTTGTTGATTTTCAGTAAGTTCAATGAGGTCAACGACATACTGTAAAATAAGCGAGCCATCAAATGCCGTGACAGAGCCCTCTTCACTTACATCTCCCAGAAGAACGCCTGATCGTGATACGCGCCATGGTTCGTATTCCACTCTGTTTGACCCGCTGACAAGAATCTGATCTCCCTGGCCATCGAGATTGGGGTCGGTATTTGATCCCTGGTCAACGAAAGGCCCGGTGGAGTCTCCCCAATAGTTGTTGGTTGCCGTGACGTCGCGAAACGCGTAAAGAGCAGCATCGTCGTTATTGTAAAAGTTGTTCAGATGGATATTGGGATCATCTGAATCATTCTGAACCCGGAATCCATACCGGTTGCTGTGGATATCGGTGTTACGAACCGTGGGTTTTGCGCCGTCTTCAGAAAAGATGCCGGTCGATGCATTTGAGACAAAACTCGAATCAACCAATACTTCTGAGTTTTGGTCGAAAAATAAGTTTGTGTTGGCATACCGGGCAATGACGTGCTTCACAAGTGATTGAGAGGACGAAGCGCCGTAGAACAGAATCTCATTCCAGTTTCCTCTTGCTGGTACCGTGTCGGTAGAGTCGCGATTTGTATCTCCGGCGTAGGTGTCATCCAGCAGTGATGTAAAGATGATCTTGCTGTTTGATGCACCTTCTGCTACCAGGCTCCCTTCAACGCGGAATGATTCATTGTTACTGCTTCTGCCCAGTTTTACAACGGTTCCGGGGGCAACATTCACACTATCGCCGGAGTTGATGTAGGTTGTACCCGTAATTGGAATGTAGGCCGGATTCGTGTAAGACGTAGGCCAGCTGTACCCAAGATTACCGTTAAGTGAAATAAAATTAGTTGAGAAAATACCAATTGCATCGGCATACCTGTTATCGGTAAATGTATTACCGTCGTAAAAGTTGCCGTCGGCGTTTGTCGTTCCATCTCTTGAAATTTCTCCCATCACGGCAACCGGCATAAGGTTATTCTCGAACGTGTTATCTTCGATAAATGCCCGGGTAGAAATAATTCCTGTACCGGATGTGTGGCCGCTGATGGTGTTGCCGCTTATCTCAAGGGCCTCATCGGTTTCAATGCCGACCATTCTGGCATAGATACCGTTACCGGCATTGTTGAGAATTTGGTTGAATTGTATAGACGTTGGCTGCGCAGATCGCTCAATAATTACGCCGTTGCTGTTCTCTTCGATTATGGAGTTTGTGATCTCCGTAAAAGATGCGCCATCATCTAAATCTCCGGCAAATAATCCGGCATAGCTGTTATTTGTACCCCCGTTGTTTCGTATCTCAGAATTTCGAATAATAGCCCGTGTTCCAAACCCATTACTGCTCCTGTCCCTTATCCAGACGCCGTGGCGCCCGCTGTTTGTAACCCGAAGTGATTCAAATTCTACAGCACTCTCTTCCTGGAAAACCCCATACAGAGACGCATTGTCTAACCAGATGTTTTCAAAAATAGTACTGTATACAACTTGGGAGGATGATGCTGTACCTAATTCAAGATTTACACGTGCATATCTAATAGACACATTTGAAAGTCTTGAATCGGCAGTTCCATTATTGAGCAGGTGCATACCTCCCCAGTCTCCCGGCGAAGGGGTGGTTTCATCATCAGTCTTCGCAATATTACCACCGTAGTTATGGTCAAAGAGTGAGGTAAATACAATTGGATTTTCCTCGCTGCCCTCAGCAATAAGCTTACCTTCAATCCCGAACTGACTATTGTTGTTGACGAGTTCAGGGGCAGTTTTAATGGTTACACCGGGGTCAATTACCAGGCTGTCTGCACTGTTTACTGCGGTGCCAGTTGTGGCAAGGAGATAGCTCGGGTTGTCGAACACTACCGGCATTGTGGCGCTTAACGTATCCCTCAGGTTTGTTGAATACAGGGCGATTGAATTGTTGTAGATGTTATCTGCAAATTCGTTTCCGTCCACTCCATTTTCGTCCACAAAAATGTGGCCCAGCCGGTTCCAGGCCCCCACTCCAAACTGATTCCCTTCAAAGCGGTTATCGATGAATACAGCTTTTGAGCTTCGTACGCCCGATCGGCCGTTATTAGAGAAGGTGTTGCCAAAATAGCTGATATCCTGACGCTGGCGGTCAGAGTTCAAGCTGATCCCATGGTACACGTTATTTCGTATTTGATTGGCGCCTATGATAGTGACGGCCGATGCTTTTTCAATAAATATTCCGTGAGCATTGTTTTCAATCACTGAATTGGTAACACTTCCAAAAGTGGCGCCGTCGTCTAAATTGCCGGCATAGAGACCAGCATAAGAACCATTTGACCCACCATTATTACTGATCTGTGAGTTATTAACTTCGGCGACTGAAACCGTTCCGTTGGTGCTGCGGTCGCGCAGCCAAATTCCATTTCGTGAGTTATTGGTAACTGTAATATTGTCGAAGGAAACGAGGCTCTCTTCGATGAATATCCCATCAAGTTCAGCGTTGTCTATCCAGATATTCTGGAATGTATTTGTATAGTCAACCGTGCTTGATGAGGCCGTTCCCATTTCGATATTGTAGCGGCCATAACGAATGTTTACGTGCTCAAAAACCGTATTTCGCGTACCATTGTTTCTCAGGTGGATTCCTCCCCAGTCGCCGCGTGAGGGTGTTGTTGTGCTTCCATCAGGCGCAATATTTCCGCCATAACTGTGATCGTACACAGATGTAAATGTGATCGGGTTTTCCTCGGTACCTTGCGCAATTACCTGTCCGTCGAATCGTAAAGATGTGTTTTCGTTTGTAATAGATGGGGATGCCTTTATGGTTACGCCCGGATCAATGGTAACCACGCTTGAGCTTCCGCTCGCATCTCCGGTGGATGCCAGTACGTATGTTGGGTTCGGCAAGGCTTCCGGAACTGTTGCACTAATGGTCCCGCTTAGGCTTTCGGCATAAAGTGCCACACCTCCGTATGTATTGTTCGAAAATGTGTTACTGTCTACATCTGAGTCGTCGGTAAACGAAAGAGATAGGTTGTACCAGGTACCAACTCCAAACCGATTTCCATCAAAGGTGTTGTCAATTACACGGGCACTATTGGTTAAAAGTCCGGACTGGCCATTATTGGTAAACGAGTTATTTCGGAAAATTACGTCGGCTGTACTCATACCGTGATTGATCCGCACACCGTGACTGGAGTTATCGCTGACTATATTATTCTCGTAAAGCTGGGTTCCTGAATCCGAAAATTCAGAAACTACCCCAATGCCCGAGTTGCCAGAAATAACTGAATTTGTCAGTTGTTCAATACGGGTTTTATTTCTGCTCCCGCCGCCACTAACATAGATACCATGATCACCGTTATTGCTTGAGGTAAACCCATCGAGCACAACAGGAGCGTCCGATTCGGCAGAGATAAAGTAGAGTCCTGTATTTCCGTTAAGGCTGGTCTCTCCTCCAGTCATATTTACGGCCGATTCATAAAAATAGATACCATTTCGGTTGTTACTTATCGAGTTAACATTGCTCCAGCCGCTTTGGGATACTTCCGAGTAGATCCCGTTACCGCTATTGTTGTTTACATAGAGATCCGAGAGGCTTGCAGTGATTTCAAAATAGAGAATCCCGCTATTGGAAGCGCTGGATCCATAGCGAAAAACAGTCTGCGAGATATCTGAGCCACTTCCATAAAATTCGATATTCCCCCAATTTCCAGGGCCGGGAGTGCTGGCGTCACCATCACCGTTGGAGTCTCCTCCTGCAGCATCATCACGATCAGACGTGAAAGTGATCAGCGATTCCGATGTGCCGTTCGATACAAGGGCCCCGTCAACCGTCATAGAAATACCAGCCCCGAATTTCACAACAGTACCGGGCTCAACCGTAAGGATATTTCCTGAGGTTACAGTTATACTTGATGGCACTAAATAGACGTTCCCGCTTTCCCATGTTGTATTCGATACGATATTTGAAGTTACTTCAATCACCGGCAGATCCATGTCAGCACCGTCACGCCACGGTGTGTAGTCGATGTTGCTTGTAATGGCATCTCCGTTTCCGGTTGGGTTGGATGCAACTGTTGGGCCAAGAGGGCTTCCCCAGTAGTTAAATCGCGCATCGAGCACGTCGCCGCCCAGGCTTTCAACACCCCAGGTGGAGTTACCTGAAATGATATTATCCCGGATAGTGGGCTGAGACGACCCCACTTCCTGAAGCTGAATACCTATATCATTAGCTCTGATGTTGGAATTAGTAATCTCTGGCCGGCCGTTATTTTCAATGAGGATACCCACGCCGTTGGTGTCAATTAACGACTCGTTGATTACAGCCTGAGAGTTGATCGGGATACGCACACCTCCTTCAGTGTTTCTGTAAATCTCACTGTTTGAGATACTAAAATTGAGGCTTAAGTCAGCAAATACACCAAACCCGGCATTATCATAGAAAAACGAATTGCTGATATCTGATGATGACGCGCGAAGATTAATTCCGTGCTCGGCACTGTTCCTGAACGTGCTGTTATTGATGGATACAGGAAACGCATCGGTCGTAAAAAATATCATACCTGAACGACTTGCTCCGGCACCGTACTCAAATGTTGTATAATCGATGACCGACCCTGCATCGGTGCTGTTTCGGAATTCTACCGATCCCCAGTCTCCCGGACTTTCCCCTGAAGAGGTAAAGAGAATGCCATCGGTGTCTGTACCTAATGAAGCGAGGGCTCCATCAACGAAAAGTGAAACCCCGTTACCCATCAAAACGGTTACTCCGGGATCAATGGTCAGCGTATTGCCCGCGGTAACGGTCACTGTTTCAGACACCGTTACCGGGCTGTCGGAAACTCCCCAGGTTGTGTCCGTCGTTATGTTGCTATTGACGGTTAGCTGAGCAAAAGCAGATGAGGTTAATACAAATAATGAGAATAGTAGTGCCAGTATGGTTGGTTTTTTCTTCATTGTAACCTGTAGTTGTGATTTTATAAAAGCTGTGATACGGCGCTCCGTTTTCGGGTTGGTGAAAAATGCCAAGCCGGATTTTTATGATCGTGCTATATTTAGTGCGAATCATATTTGAGATAAGTGTCATTAGAAAAACTAAATTGTTGATACTCTAATCCTTATCATCAAAATAATGGAAGTTCATCCGTTAAATTCAGGCGGGCGTCTTCTGGTGACATGCGTTATGCGTGTAGCCGCATTTTGAAAGAAAAGACGCTCAACGTCCAAGCAGCTGCCGGTAATTTCGGTTGACTAAAGCCCAGAGCCCAAAGCACGCGGAATGGTATGAGCGATACGTCAACAGCTTCAATATCAATAGATGTAATAAGTGATGAGCCGGTCGTGAATCCTAAGAACTTTTTATATGCGTGATGAATGAGAACGATAATAGTCTAACAGGTTGTTAAATAGATGAGATAATATTTCGTGATTGAATGTATAGGATTTCGTTATAAGGTTATCCCCTAATAATTTGCGATATTAAGGCAAATCAAAATAAAAGAAGGAAACCATGAGTAACACAGTTGAATTCACAGACAGCAATTTCTCTGATGAAGTAGAAGGCAATGATACACCCGTCCTGGTCGATTTTTGGGCAGAATGGTGTGGTCCCTGCAGAATGGTAGGACCCGTTGTTGACGAAATTGCCGGCGAATATGAGGGAAAGGCAAAAGTCGGAAAAGTAAATGTAGATAACAATCCGGAGACTTCCGTTAAGTACGGAATCCGGAGTATCCCCGCTCTTCTTATTTTTAAAGACGGCGAAGTTGTTGATCAAATCGTAGGTGCTGTTCCAAAGGCACAGATTAAAAAACAGCTTGATGCTCAGTTAGCATAATAAGAAGCATCACTATCTTTAGACGTTACAAGAGGTTCATTTATTTAAATGGACCTCTTTTTTTATCTGAAAAAACGTGGATTTATTATTTGGCATCTTTTGTCAGTCAGAAAGTAAGCCAGAGTGATACACATAGTTTTACAACTCTTTTGGGATAGCCCATAACTTTCTTTTTAAATTTCACGTTTAAATCAATACAAAACTAACTATTAAGTCCAATATATTTGAAAAAGGCAATAGTAATTACAGTTGTCGTCATCATTTTAGCGTTACTTGCTTATCCAAAGGTAAAGCCACTCTTTAACACACCGGAAAATGATGGGAATCCGCAAGCAAGAAGTGGTCTGCTACAGGTTGAAGCCGTACAGGTTCAAGAGGAAACTATTGAGGACCAAATCTTTACAAGCGGTTCAGTTCTGGCTCAGGAGGATGTAGAGCTAAGTGCGGAAGCGTCAGGGATAATAACAGATATTTTATTTGAGGAGGGGTCTTCTGTTGAAGAAGGGGATCTTCTTGTGAAAATTAACGACAGTGAACTTCAGGCGGAAAAACGACGGGCTACATTCAGGCTCAATCTTGCTGAACAGAGGGAAGAGCGTCAGCAAGCCTTACTTGAACGTGGTGGCATCAGTCAGGATGATTACGATGCTACACTTAATGAAGTGAATGTGATTCGGTCTGAACTCGATCTGATCAACGCACAAATAAATCAGACAGAAATCCGGGCGCCATTCAGCGGACAGGTTGGCCTGAAGTATGTGAGCGAGGGGAGCTACATCAGTCCAAACTCGCAGATCGCTTCATTGCAGTCGCTGAATCCTGTCAAAATCGATTTTTCGATTCCTGAGCGGTACATCGCCAGAGTTGGCATCGGCGATAAAGTAAGCTTTACGGTTCAGGGTGTGGACAGTACATTTGCAGGAGATGTATACGCGATTGAGCCGAGAATCAGCAGGGATACACGTTCAATTTCGATCAGAGCCCGAAGTGATAACAGCGACGGACTTCTTTTTCCGGGCGCCTTTGCCAATATCACACTGGTGCTGAACGAAATTGATGATGCGCTTATGCTGCCTACGATTTCTGTAATTCCCGAGCTGAACAGCCAGAAAATATTTGTAATCAAAAATGGCATGGTGAGTGAAGTGAGGGTTCGGACAGGATTGCGCACCAGCGAGAAAGTTCAAATTATCGAAGGCATTGCCCCGGGCGATACCGTTCTGACAACAGGCTTGTTGCAGGCAATTCCGGGTACGGAGGTTGACATAACCAAATTAACACAGGGATCTGACCTATGAGTATTTCATCCTTAAGTATACGGCGGCCGGTGCTCGCATCTGTCATGTCTATTGTGATCGTCCTTTTTGGGGTGATTTCATTTTTTTATCTCGGTGTTCGTGAATACCCATCGGTTGATCCGCCCATTGTAACGGTATCAACGAGCTATGTGGGTGCCAATGCGGAGGTAATGGAATCGCAGATCACCGAGCCTCTTGAGGAATCCGTAAACGGAGTTGCCGGGATCCGGACACTAACCTCCGTCAGCCGGGAAGGCCAGAGTACGCTTACCGTTGAGTTTGATCTTGACGTTGATCTTGAAACAGCCGCAAACGATGTTCGGGACCGGGTTTCCCGGGCACAGCGAAGTCTGCCCGCTGATGCAGAGCCGCCCACGGTTACAAAAGCGGACGCTGATGCATCACCCATAATTTTTATGACGATTAACAGCGAGCGTCGCGACTTGCTGAACCTGACGTCTATTGCTGACAATACGTTTAAAGAAAGGCTGCAGACTATTCCTGGCGTGAGCGGTATTCAGATCTGGGGATCAAAAGAGTACGCAATGCGACTCTGGATGGATCCCATTCGATTGGCTGCTTACGGGTTAACTCCGCTGGACGTTCAGAATGCTCTGAATCGAGAGAATGTGGAACTGCCATCAGGCCGAATTGAGGGTGCGACAACAGAGCTGAGCGTTCGCACTATGGGCAGGCTCTCTACTGTTGAAGAGTTTAACAATCTTATCATCCGTGAACAGGACGGTCAGAAAATTCGCTTTCGTGATTTGGGATATGCTGAACTCGGTGCTCAGAATGAGCGAACGGTTCTGAAGCGGGGTGGAGTCCCGATGGTGGGTGTGGTTGCAATACCTCAGCCCGGATCAAACCAGCTATCAATAGCGCAGGAATTCCTGAACAGGGTAGAACAAATCAAAACTGACCTGCCGGACGATATTAGTGTGGCTGTTGGTTTCGATACAACTGAATATATACAGCAATCCATCAACGAAGTGCAGCAAACTGTTTTTGTAGCGCTCGCTCTTGTAATTCTTGTGATTTTCTTTTTCCTGCGAGATCCCCGGTCGACACTGATCCCGGTGATTGTTATTCCGATTGCACTTATAGGATCTCTGTTTGTGATGTACGTTGCTGGGTTCTCTATCAATGTACTAACTATGCTTGCCATCGTTCTTGCGATTGGTCTTGTTGTGGATGACGCCATCGTAGTTCTTGAGAATATCTATGCGAAGATGGAGAAAGGCCTGCCGTCAATTGAGGCCGGTATCCTTGGGTCAAAAGAGATATTCTTTGCTGTTGTGGCGACATCCCTGGCACTGGTATCGGTATTTCTGCCGATCATGTTTTTGGGGGGGCAAACCGGCCGCCTGTTCAGGGAGTTTGGAGTAGTGATTGCCGGAGCTGTAATTATTTCATCGTTTGTGGCTCTAACGCTAACGCCGATGCTGGCAACCAAAATTCTTGCCAAGGGGGCCGAAAAGAACTGGATCTACAGGAAAACAGAGCCATTTTTTGTGTGGATGAACGATACGTATAAATCCTCTCTCGAATCGTTTATGAACGTCCGGTGGATGGCGTTTGTGATTATTGGAATAACGGGCGTATTCATTGCAATACTTTATATAAATATACCTGAAGAGCTTGCCCCGAGGGAAGATCGTGGGAGTATACGAATATTTGCTACAGCACCAGAAGGCGCTTCATATGAGTATATGGATTCATATGTGGATGATATGATTCGGGTGACCCAGGAAAATATTCCGGAGGTTAATTTCCTGGGAACAGTTACCTCGCCCGGATTTGGCGCCTCGGGATCTATCAATTCAGCGTTTGGTTTTTTAACGCTTACAGATGCAGAAGATCGTGACCGGTCACAGCAAGAGATTGCGGATCAGCTATCAAGTCTTATGTCAACCCTGACCGGCGCCCAGACATTTGTATCGCAGCCTCAGTCGATCGGTAATCGACGTGGTGGACTACCGGTTCAATATGTTCTTCAGGCACAGTCGCTGCAGCAGTTGAAAGATGTGATACCGGCATTTTTGCGAGAGGCAAACAGTGATGAAACGTTTATTTTCGCTGAAGTAGATCTCAAATTTAACCAGCCGGAATTGCAGGTTCAGATAGATCGCGATCGTGCACGATCGCTGGGCGTCTCCGTCCGTGATATCGCCCAAACCCTGCAGCTTTCACTTTCGGGTACCCGGTTTGCATATTTTATCATAGATAGCAAGCAGTACTGGGTGATTGGCCAAATGGAACGGGAGCACAGAAACGCGCCGATTGATCTGCAGACAATCTTCGTCAGGAATGATAACGGAGAGCTAATTCAAATGGATAATCTCGTATCGATCACTGAGAGCAGCAGTCCGCCTCAGCTGTATCGGTTCAATCGATTCAATTCCGCTACCATATCGGCTCAGCTGGCTGAAGGAAAAACTGTTGGTGATGGAATTGAAGCCATGGACGCAATTGCGGCTCGGGTATTGCCTACAAATGTTGTCACTGATCTTGCCGGACCGTCTCGCGACTTTGCTGAAAGTGCTACCAGCCTTCTGTTTATTTTTATTCTTGCACAAATTCTGATTTTCCTTGTGCTGGCTGCTCAGTTTGAAAGTTTCGTCGATCCGCTGATTATTCTATTTACAGTGCCTCTTGCACTGTTCGGAACGTTGTTATCGATATGGTACTTCGATCAGACGTTGAATATTTTCAGTCAGATTGGAGCGATCATGCTCATCGGGCTGATTGCTAAAAACGGGATCCTAATCGTGGAGTTTGCCAACCAGCGTCAGGAGCAGGGCTTTTCGATTATGGAAGCCATTATGGATGCTTCTGCAGTTCGGTTTCGCCCTATTTTGATGACGACTATATCAACAATTCTTGGAATTGTACCCATAGCGCTGGCGCTGGGGGCAGGTTCTGAAAGCCGGTCATCCATGGGGATTGCCGTTATTGGCGGACTTTTGATTGGAAGTATGTTTACTCTCTATGTGATACCGGCTATATACTCATATATGTCCACGGATAAAAGCGGGACAAAAGCGATTGATGAACGTGCCCGGGAAGCGGAAGAACTTGAAACTGCAAGTGTATAATATCTTGAATAAATCACTACTACTGTCCGTCATTCTATTCACTGTTTGGGCCGGATCTGCTTCAGCACAGGAAGGTCTGTCGCTTGAGGAAGCCATTGGTGCCGGCCTAGAAAATAATTATAACATACAGATCTTTGAGAACCGTCTGACTGTTGCTGAAAACAACAGAAGCCTTGGAAATGCAGGGTTTCTGCCCGGATTGGACTTAACTGGGACGCGCAGGGAAAGTATTGAAGACAGCGAATTCAATGCCGGCGGGCAGTCTCAAACCACAACCGGCGCCCGAAGCACTACAACAAGTGCAGCACTGAATCTGAACTGGACTCTGTTTGACGGGTTTGGGATGTTTAGAACCTACAACTTGCTCGGCGTGCTTGAGGATATCAGAGATACAGAACTTCGTCTTGAAATTGAAAATCTGGTGAGCCAGATTACCCTCTCTTATTACGATGTAGTTCGTATTGAGAATCAGCTCCGCGTGCTACAAAATACTGTTGATGTATCGCTTGAACGGATTGAAATTGAAGAGACCAAATATGATTTGGGATCCGGTTCAGAGGTGGAGCTTCTTCAGGCACGCTCAGATTTGAACGCCGACAGATCGGCACTTATCCGGGAAGGGATAATTCTCAATGAGGCCAAAATTGCGCTCAATCAGCTGCTTGCCCGTGATCCGGAGACATCATATGACGTCATCGATGTGATTCCTGTTCAGCGTGGGCTTGACGAGCAGTATCTCTATGAGAAAACTATCGCTGAGAATACTGAACTTGATATTGCACGGATGGGGCAGAATGCTGCCGATCTCGAGGTCCGGCAGATTCAGTCTGAACGGTTTCCGGAGATTGTTCTTAACTCGGGATATAGCTATAGCAGAAATGAAGCGGGCGGAGGGTTTTTCCAGTTCAATGAAACAACCGGATTCAACGTAGGTCTGACCGCAAGAGTTAATCTGTTTGATGGATTTAATACGAACCGACGAATCGAGAACGCGCGCATCAATAGGAAAAGCAGTGAGCTTCAGCTGGAGGAGATCCGGCTGTTCATACGATCACGCTTTCAAACTCTGTTTCGATCGTATCAGAATAACCTTGAGCTTGTGGATCTGGAGAAGGATAACCTTTCGAATGCTGAGCAAACCCTTGATATTGCTCTTGAAAGGTTCAGGCTTGGTACGATCAGCTCTCTAGAATTGCGGGAAGCTCAGCGCTCATTTTTGGAGTCTGAGAACAGGCTGATCAATGCAGAGTTCGAAGCTAAGGTAGCAGAGACAGAGCTGCTCCGGTTGAGTGGTGAGCTTTAAAGTGAGCCGGGAATGCGTTACCCGGCAGGGCTGGACCGTGGACCGGATGTTAAAAATCTACCCGAAAGTATAACAGGGTTCCATTTTCACGAAATTCCATGTGATCTGAAAACTGTTTGATAAGAAAAATGCCGCGCCCGCCAATATCCAGGAGATTCTCCTCTTGCAGTGGATCTTTCTTCTCATCGGGATTAAAACCATTCCCTTCATCTTGCACTTCTGCAGAAATTGAATTATCCGACACCACGACCTTGAGATGTACCGATTTATCAGGATCCTCTTTGTTTCCGTGTACAATTGCATTTGTAACAGCTTCGCTTAAAATAAGCTTAAACGTTTCAGACGGGTCCTCTTCAAGATTGCACTCTTTAGTGATCTCATCAACAACATCAGGTACTGTTTCAGCCTGTTCAAACGTGGAAGACAGCGTTACATTATAGGTTTTGTCCATTTCTTAGCCGTAAAATTAATACACGCAATAAAAATTTTCAGATGATTTCAGACAGTATACGAATTCAAAAATCAGCTTGCAGAATGAATTGTTAAAAAGTTGTATCTGAATATTTGCTATTACACATGTGAAAGGTCAGTACTGAGCATCTGACTTGAGATTAAAGGCCATTTTTTGATATCTGTTCCATTGGAGTTTAATCTGAAACTAAACGTTGGCGTACCTATAATTCTATGCAACGCTCACAGCATGATTTTAAGATCTTCTGTGACTTTAAATATCTGATAGATGCTGTAATAAATTAGCTCGTTGCAGACCGGTAAAGCCCGTTCTTTTTTAC
>Ga0307966_1001346_pt1 | contig 19436 bp, 14 predicted proteins | sample OrgLakmetagen646_FD_203141 | JGI IMG/M metagenome (GOLD analysis project Ga0307966, IMG submission 203141) | Saline water microbial communities from Organic Lake, Antarctica - #646 | ecosystem: Environmental > Aquatic > Non-marine Saline and Alkaline > Saline | place: Antarctica: Organic Lake... | reverse complement strand
GGGAGATCTGGGTGAGCGCATGAATCACGCTATGGAAGAGTTGTTGTCAGACTACAGCGCAGTACTTTTAGTCGGGGCAGATTGCCCCTTGATTTCATCGGACTTAATGGACAGAGCCTTTGATGGCTTGTCAGCTGCAGAGGTCACCCTGGGCCCTTCAGAAGACGGTGGTTTTTATCTGATCGGCGCTACACAAAGTGTTCCACAACTATTTCTTCAGCGTCAATGGAGCCATGATCAGGTTTTTTCCGACTCCCTCGACATTGCAGAAAAACAAGGTCTTTCCCTTTTTATTCTCAAAGAACTCTACGATATTGATCGGGAATCAGACTGGCAGAGATGGCAGGCCGCTCAGACCTAAATTTTTGATCGACAAATGAGAATTCTTCTCCTAGAACCATTTTACACCGGAAGTCATAAACAATGGGCTGAGGGCCTTCGGGCCTACAGCAGGCACGAAATAGAGATCTTGGGCCTGGCCGGGCAGCATTGGAAGTGGCGCATGCAAGGTAGTGCTCCAATTTTGACCGATGCTATGCACGGGAAAGAGCGCCCGGATCTTTTACTGTATTCCGATATGGCACATCTGCCGGCATGCCAGGCCTTGTTGCCAGAGGGTTGGCATGACATCCCCACGGCTTTGTACATGCACGAGAATCAAATAACTTATCCTTGGTCTTCTGGCGATAAGGACTTGAGGCATGAGCGAAACTCAAGTTACGGTATGATAAATGTCTTGTCCTGCTTGACGGCAGATCACATTTTTTTCAATTCTGAATTTCACCGTCGGAGCTTTTTAGATGCCTTGCCCAACTTTCTTGACCGCTTTCCGGATTACCAGCTAACTGATAAAGTGTTGGAAATTGCAGACAAAAGTCAGGTGCTTTCAGTGGGCATTTCGCCTCCGGGAATTAAAGAGAAGGTTCCGGTCATAGCCACTGATTCACCGATTGTATTGTGGAATCACCGCTGGGCGTTTGATAAAAACCCGAAGGATTTTTTTAATGTGCTGTTTCGGCTTGACGAGAGAAATATTCCCTTTCGCTTAGTCGTGCTGGGAGACCATGACCTTCACTGTGATGAGATTTTTGATCGTGCCCGAGATCAGCTAAACCATAGAATTCTTCACTGGGGCTTTTTAGAAGATAAAAATGACTATTATCTATGGTTGTGGACTTGTGATGTGTATCCAGTCACTGCGATTCAAGACTTTTTCGGCATATCTGTTGTGGAAGCCATAGCGCATGGCAATTTTCCTCTCTTACCCGATCGATTGGCCTATCCTGAGCACATCCCTGCAGCTTTGAAAGAGATGCATTTATATCGAGGTCTTCGTTCTCTGGAGGAAAAGTTGAGCCAGTATCTACTCCACCCAAAACCCATTTCGCACCAACTCATTGAGCAGGTGGAGGTATATTATTGGACTCGGATCATTGATCAATACGATACGGCTTTTGAATCCTGCCGGAATTAAGCATCGAATCGGCTGGGTCGTAACGCGAGACCAAGGGAAAAGTACCAGAGTGTGAGCGCCGCTAACTTAATCGTAGCATTATCTCTATCGTATTTGGGGTTGACTTCTGCGATATCAAAGGAACTGACTTTAGGGTGTTGGCCCAAAATGAGGGCAATTTTTAGCCACAACCGAGCCGAAATTCCACCTGCATTTGGAGCGCTGACACCAGGTGCCTCGGCCTGTCGCACGGCATCCATATCCATGGTAGCCATAATATGAGAAGCCTTTATTTGATCTAAAGTGTCAGAAACCATTTTGGGACTGAGTTCTTCCTCAAAACAAAAACTTCCCTTCAAAGCAACAAACTCCAAATGCTTTTTTGCGGCTGAGGTTGGGTTAATACCCAGCACATGATAAGATTGAGCCCTTTCAGAGGAATGACGGAGTGCTTGCTGGAAAGGGGATCCAGAGTGCGATAGTCCGTTTTTAAACGGCCGTACATCGGCATGAGCATCAATGTTTAATATACTGACGTTTCGAGGATAGTTGGCATACCCTAAAAAATGACCAAATGAAGTTTCGTGTCCGCCGCCTATAATGATGGGAAACCCACCTTGAGCCCAAGTTTGACTTATTTTTTGTCCCAGTGCTTCCTGATGCTCTTCCATGGGTTCAATCAAGGGTATTTCAGTCAGTTTTTGACTGCGTGCGAAGCATTCAGAATGAGAATAGTAATGCGCAGCATGCGGAGTCAGTTTGAGCAGTTGCTCATAGATAAGATGAGGCGCTTGGGCAGCTCCTGTGCGACCCCCATTGCGACGCACTCCTTCTTCAGATGGAAACCCAATGAAGTGCATCCCTCCACCGTCTTGTTTTTGACCAATCAATTCAGCAACTCTCGGATCTTCCATTTTTTCCTCTAAAATGATTATTATTTTTAATTCTACCAATCAATACTTGCATGAACTGATCCCAAATTAGGATGGGCGATGATTGATAGAAGAGTTTTTGTAAAAACCGGGCATGCAAGGTGTTTGTTTACAGCCCCCTAAAGGTTAGCAGAATGCGGCGACTAGGGTTTATGATAGGATGAATATATGATCACTAGCTATTTTTTAATCGAAAAGTTATTCACATGAAGTGATAAATGGGGAGACAGTGTCAAGCTATATCGTGAGATCCCAGATCTTATCCCTTAACCTTTACCTATCGACTAAAGCGACCTGCCGTTTAGCGTAGTTCTCACAGATTTCCTTACTTTTATCGTCGCAGATTGTAGGCCTGAATGCTTGTTTTGGAGCAACTTTCTCGCGTAAAAGATCGTTAGTGTTTTGAAAGAAAAAAGAATATGTTGAAGAGGATTGTCATAATTTGTATGGTATTTGGGATGTTTAGCTCACTGATTCAGGCTCAGTCGGCTCAATTGGCTCAGCAATATTATAAGGATGGAGAATTTGAAAAGGCGGCGCAGCTCTATCAACAACTCCATAAAAAGTATTCAAATACTTCGGCATTCACAGAAAAATATGTCGAATGCTTGCTTGAACTGGGCGAGTATGGAAAAGCTGAGCAAACCCTGCAGCAGAAAATAAAGGAAAACAAATCTGAACCGATGCTTTATTTTATGTTGGGACAGACTTTTCAACGACAAGGCGAATACGAAAATAGTGAGTCAGCATTTTCAGATGCTGTGAAAAACCTGCCGGAGAATCGTTCGAGGGTTATACAACTGGCGCAGCATTTTTATAAGATCGGAGAAGTAAGCCATGCAATTGAGGCTTATAAAAAAGGAGGAGAGCTTCTGAAGGACGAAACTATATTTGCATACAATTTAGGGGGGATGTATCAGAAAGAGGGAGATATTCCCAATATGATTAAATACTTTCTCATCACCTTAAGAGATCAACCTCAGCGCTTAGATAATGTAAAAACGCTCTTTCAAAGATATTTGACGGAAGCGGAGCACTTTGAAGAACTTGAGAATCAGGTCTATGCAATGATTCAAGAAGATCGCGAAGGGGATCAATATCCCGAATTGTTGGCCTGGTCGGCAGTGCAATCGGAAAATTTTGGAGCGGCTTTAATTCAGATGCAGGCATTGGATCGAAGAAATAACGAAAATGGACGTCGCGTCTATAATCTAGCCCAATCTGCTGAGAATGCTGGAGATTTTAGAACTGCCGTCAAAGGCTATGATTATGTAATCACTCAAAAGGGAGAGAATTCGCCGTACTATTTTGCCGCTCAACAGAAATCTCTCAACGTACGTCTAAAGCAACTCACCGAAGGATACGATTTCGAAAAGGAGCAAGTGAAAATGTTATTCCAAGATTACGAAACCCTTTTGGATAATAAGGGGCGCTCTCCTCGTACTGCTTCTATTATGGAAGATCAAGCTCGGGTTGCAGCGCTCTATTTGAATGACATCCCCAAAGCAATAGGGATTTTAGAACAAATGGTAAATACACCGGGAATGAATCCCTTGGTTCAATCCAGGGCTAAAATTCGATTGGGAGATTATTACCTCATGGACGGAAAGAAATGGGAAGCCTCCCTGCTGTATTCGCAGGTGGATAAAGGTATGCCGGAAGCTGAAGTAGGAGAAATTGCACGCTATAAAAATGCCATGCTTTCTTATTATACCGGCGACTTTGAATGGGCGCAAAGCCAATTGGACATTCTGAAAGCTGCTACCTCACGTATGATTTCAAATGACGCTATCGACCGTTCTGTTTTTATCATGGACCACCTCAACCTCGACACGACTTCCCGGGCTATGGAACTGTTTGCTCAAGCTGAATTGTTAGTATTTCAAAACCGATTTGATGATGCGCAGAAAAAGATGGATAGTATCACTCTAATGTTTCCTGAACATAGCTTGTCAAGTGAGATTTTATATGTAAAGTCTAAAATTGAGCGTCAAAAATTGGACTTTGAAAAGGCGAGAGAATTTCTTCGTGAGATCGTCGAAGAGTTCTCCGAAGACTTGAGAGCCGATAATGCCCTTTTTGAATGGGCCGAGCTCGAAGAAAAGCGATTTGACAACAAAGAAAAAGCAAAAAATCTCTACGAAAAATTGTTTTTGGATTACACCAATAGCACCTATATGGAAGAAGCGCGAAAACGATATCGTCGATTGCGTGGAGATTCTATTTGAGTAACTTAGCGCCACTTTCATCTCAGAGCTTTAGAATACGACATATGGTACAATACAACGTGACGATAAAATTGGAGAAAGGCATCGAAGAAGAATGGCTACAATACATGACTACAAGCCACATCCCCGACCTTTTGGACACTGGCTTATTTGTTAGTGGAAAAATTGCACAGCTCATACAGTCGGTCGATGATGAACCGACCTATAGTATTCAATACTTATTGCCCTCCATGAAGGAAATGCATGCTTATCAAGCCCATTACGCACCTCGACTGCAAAAGGAGCATACCGATAAATTTAAGGATCGCTTCGTCGCATTCCGCACGCTTATGCATATCATATCGGAATTTTCATCAGAAGAGAAGTAAAAGAAGAATAAAAGCCTTCAATGACTCAATGTTTGACAGCTTGTCTAAATGCGGTCAAAGGCGTACCTTCGTTTTTAGTTAAATGTGAGTTTATGAGTCCGAGAACAGAAATTAAGACCTTACTTAAGGAAATGCCTATTGATCAGCGCGTGACGGTAACGGGCTGGGTGAAAACCTTTAGGAATAATCAGTTTATAGCTCTTTCAGATGGGTCTTGTCTAACTGCTCTGCAGTTAGTAGTAGATCGGGAAGTCATGGATGAAGCGACGCTAAAATCCATTCATCCCGGAGCAGCTTTACGCGCCGAGGGATTACTCACACCTTCTCAAGGAAGGGGACAAAAGGTAGAAGTAAAGGTTGACAAACTGCATATTTATGGCGGAAGCGATCCGGAAGTGTATCCCCTACAACCCAAAAAACACAGTTTGGAGTATTTGCGTGAAAAGGCACATTTGCGCATGCGGACCAATACTTTTGGGGCAGTATTTCGCATCCGCCATCACATCGCTTTTGCGATTCACAAATTCTTTCACGAGAAGGGATACTTTTACATGCATACTCCTATTATTACAGCTTCCGATGCAGAAGGAGCAGGAGAGATGTTTCAAGTGACGAACTTCCCACTGAATGAGGCGCCCAAGGGAGAAGACGGCAATATTGATTACAGTCGTGACTTCTTTAAGCGGAAGACCCATCTAACGGTGTCGGGGCAGCTGGAGGCAGAAGTTGGTGCTATGGCTTTGAGTAAAGTGTACACTTTTGGTCCGACATTTCGGGCAGAAAATTCCAATACTTCGCGTCATTTGGCGGAATTCTGGATGGTTGAGCCGGAAATCGCCTTTGCCGATATTCACGACAATATGGATTTGGCTGAGGAAATGTTGAAGTATATTCTTCGGGAGGTTTTGGAAAACTGTGAAGAAGACTTGGATTTTCTTGAGCAAAGAATAATTAAGGAGGATAGCCAAAAGCCCAAAAAGGACCGCCAGCCTATGGCTTTGACGGAAAAATTAAGATTTTGCCTGGAAGATGACTTTCAGAGAATCACCTATACAGAAGCTATTGAAATTCTCTTAAACAGCAAGCCGAATAAAAAGAAAAAGTTCGATTTTGTGATTGAGGATTGGGGAACTGATTTACAATCGGAGCACGAGCGGTACCTCGTAGAAAAGCATTTTAAAAAGCCCGTCATCATTAAGGATTATCCAAAAGATATAAAAGCTTTTTACATGCGGGTGAATGAGGATGATAAAACCGTGGCTGCCATGGATATTCTATTTCCAGGAATAGGTGAAATTGTAGGTGGCGCACAAAGAGAGGAGCGGTACGATAAGCTTACCCAACGCATGGAAGAAATGAATGTTCCCGGGGAAGATCTTTGGTGGTATCTGGAATTGAGAAAATTTGGTACTGCACCCCACGCCGGTTACGGACTTGGATTTGAACGCTTAGTTCAATTCATTACGGGGATGACGAATATCAGGGATGTCATTGCCTTCCCGCGGTTTCCCGGCCATGCTGAGTTTTAACTAAATGGCTTTAAACCAATCTTGAAAATACTCGCCAATAACGGGAATCACCCATTTTTCATCGCTAAGTGTTTGCACTAGACTCACGATCCAAAGAATGAGGACGAGTATACCAGCAAAAACATTTAGTCCTGGAATCCAAGACAGTACTAAGCCTAATAAACTTATTCCGAGCACTTGTCTCAGGTAGAAAGAAGAAAATTCTTCTCTGTTTTCTCCCTGATTTAAAATTAAACTAATAACCCATCCAATGATCGTGATGTGTGCCAATATGGCTTTTCCTTTTGCATTCATACCGAAAAGATAATAACTTTTTTCTACACCTGCAATGCAACTTCATTTTTTTGAGTGTTCAGTAAGCTGGGGGATTATCCGTCATTACTTTTTCCATTGCTCCAACATTTGATAATCCAACCAATACAAGGCGCGAAGTGAGAGCGTTGTTTGTTGGTCCTGTTGAAAGAGGTTTCGGAACTGGTTGAAGTAGGTTCTGTAGGTTATGGCATCGAGAGCAATTAATTGGCTGTTCCAGGATAATATTAAGTCACTGCCTGGAGCAAAACGCCACGTTAAGGTAGCATCAATATTAACAGTATTAAAATTGATATCGTGCGTTCCGGGTTCTAACTCGTATTCTTCAATATAATTGATATTCTTGAGCTGACTCTCTTCATCTAAAATTTGAAATTGTGTGTATTCCACCTGGCTCCAGTAGTGACGCAACCGCAAATCCAAATTAATTCTATTGGTAAAAGTGTATTTGGCGGTCACTTCATTGCTAACGATGACCTGATCTCGAGTACCAATGAGTGTAGATTCGAGATTTTCTGTAGCCGCTGAGACCCAGCCTTGATCGCCGTAGAGTTTAGTATATTCCGCGGTCCAAATCATGAATAGGCGGTCAGAAAATCGGATGCGCGGCTGAAAGCGAAAAAAGTAATTGCTTCGGCCGGGACTATCCCAAAACGTTATTTGTCCTCTTATATTAATAGCTAAAGGACGAGCGTAATTACTGGAGAGAAAGGCTTCTACGTTTCCATTGGCAGGTAAGGGTAAGTACTCTGAAAAATCAAGCGTTCGGGGTTCAAAATAATCCCGGGTTTCTATGGGACGCAATAGAGCATTCGCTCCGTAACCCCAAAAGTTTTTACTCAGTAGAAAAGAGTTGATCCCTAGCTCCCATGAACTGAAACGGGAGGGGGAGTAGAGCTGAGAGTACTCAGTGAACAAACTCACATTGCCTCGGATAAACTTGCCGAAAGGTCGGTTTTTATTGTAGCTACCCTCAGCCCTTACTGCGCGCTCATTTGCGAAAAGCAAAAAACCCATATCGTTGGGGTCGTAATCATCGCTGAGTTCGCGGTAAGAGGTGTTCCAACGCCAAAGACCGCTGATTTTCCCAGCACTTAAGTCATATTTATGCCCGAAATCGGAAGTGCCAGACTCGTATTTTTGCGATAAAGCGACAAAGCCAGAAAGCTGATAGTTTTGCTTTTTATCTCTGAGTCGGGTTTGGAGCGCCGTAACATTAGCATCATAGGCCGATCCACTGCGCCATACATTCGTATTGATGAGAGCAATGCTCGAGTTGTTAGCCAAATTTTGGTCTAATACGAACATGTTGTAATTGGTTAAAGGCTGCGTTTGAACCATTAGCTCTTCTCCACTCTCTGGATTCCTAAAGGTGGCTTGAGTTGAGTTCACAATTCCATTCAATACCCCAACTCCTAATCCCTTGCTGTTTCGACCTGAAATCTTAGTTGCATTGATCAGAGGGCTGATTTGGGGATTGTCAATGATTTCCAAGTCACTATTGTTATTGGCGCGCCGGATGGCTTTCTCTCTATTCAATGGCACCTCTCCAATGCGCCTGGAATAAAATAACTCTCCCCGGTCGAAGAGGTCTATTCCTTCTGTGAAAAATGGACGAAATTCTTGAAACTGAATTTCGAATGGAGTGAGATTAAGTACTTGTGGATCGGTCCTTACGTTACTGAAATCGGGAATGAGCGTCATATCCATGGTATAAGACTCATCAATGCCCCATTTGATATCCATTCCCCCTCTTAAACTTTGATCCCATGACTGGCCTGGATTTTTTTGAGCAACGGTTGCGATATATGGGTTGAGGGACAATCGAAGGGGCGGATGAATGTCTTGTAATTCATTAGTTCTACCAAATTGGTTAATTGTACCCTCTATATTGGGGTTGATGAAATTCCAGTGTGCTGTTTCTCGGTTCCGTCGAATACGCCGCAAAAAATTGACGTTCCATGATTGCTTCTCTTTTTGTGCAAATCTCAAGGCTGCGTAAGGAATTCTGAATTCTGCAGTCCAGCCCGAATCATGCACTCGGGTTTCACTTTCCCAAACCACGTCCCAGCTGCGATCCTCGTTGGAAGAAGTATAGAATATGTCTGCCTGGATATTTTTTGGACTTGCGAAGAAGCCCATTGCGCTGTTGCCGCCTTGATAGGCATCAATCATGATTCCAAAGATATCTGTATTGGTATTGAATAGGTCATCTCGAATTGAAAGCTCACTCAGAATTTTGTTGGGCTGATTATCATACATATCGGCCAGAACATAAAGTGCTTGATTGTCGTACATTACTCTTACCCTTGTTTCCTGTGTTGCAGGCTGAGCGGTTTCAGGGCTTTCTTGTGTAAAACCCTCAATCGGACTCGCACGCTGCCACCACGTCTCTGAACCGTGGGCATCTATTGTGATTTTTGCGGAGTCCGGAACGCGCAAAAACTCAGCAAATCTCAGCTCAATTTCGTTTTGTGCCACAAGGCTAAAAGAGCTGGAGACCAAAATGAGGACTACCATAAATTTCATGACGCAAATCTAATAATTTTGATATATTCTAAAGAAGAGAAATACTTCAGGCCTGTATACTGACACTATACCGATATATGCTGCATTCTATTCGCTGGTTGTTTTTAGGAGTTAGGGAATATATTCCTATAGATCGAGAAGATCACTCGTTCATATTTCCATTCAATTTTACCCTTAAGCCTCGCTTTCCCGAGGATATATTTTATCTTTGGCAAGACAATTGTAGCACAAAACAATAAGTAAAATATATTTCTATGAGTGTGGTTGAAATGAAAGTCCCCTCGGTGGGCGAATCTGTAACAGAAGTGACCCTCGCTGAATGGTTGGTTAAAGAGGGCGATTACGTCGAACTCGACCAGCCAATTTGCGAATTTGAATCAGATAAAGCAACATTGGAGCTGCCGGCAGAAGCGGCAGGAAAAATTAGCTTTGTCGCCTCGGAAGGGGATGATTTGGAGATCGGGGATTTAGTTGCCAAAATAGACACCTCAGCAGAAAAAACCGACGCTGGAGGCGGTGATTCTCAGAAAGAGGAAGCAGCGCAGGAAGAAGAAAAAGAAAAGAAGGAAGAGAAATCTTCTAAAGAGAAAGAATCAGGTGGCGAGGCACAAGATACATCTCAATCGACGGACTCCGCTTCCTACGCTGCGGGTGAGCCCTCTCCGGCAGCTGCTAAGATGATGCGCGAGAATGATTTATCATCAGAGGATATTGACGGCACAGGGAAGGAAGGTCGCATCATTAAGGAGGATGTTCAGAAGGCCATGGAAAAGCAAAAGGAAGCACCGACGAAAAAAGAGAAGGAGAAGGAAAAAGAAGATGCCACTGGCGAAAAGCCACAAAAGCCCGAATTTAGTTCCGGCGAACAGTCTCGAAATGAGCGTCGGGAGAAGATGAGTCGCATGCGTCGAACCATAGCCAAGCGCTTGGTTTCTGCCAAGAACGAAACTGCCATGCTCACTACTTTTAACGAAGTAGACCTTACGGAAATCATGGCGATGCGGAAGAAGTACCAAGATCGCTTCGTGGAGAAAAATAATATTAAGCTGGGCTTTATGTCCCTTTTCTCCAAGGCATGTGCCAAGGTCTTGATGGAGATGCCGGATGTAAATGCTCGTCTCGATGAGAACGAATTAGTCTATCACGATTACGTAGATATTTCCATTGCCATTTCTACCTCGAACGGACTCGTGGTGCCGCCCGTTCACAATGTAGAATCCATGTCTCTTGCAGAGATTGAATGGGGAATCAAAGAATTAGCTGAGAAGGCCAGAAACAACAAACTGACCCTAAAAGAAATGCAAGGCGGTACCTTTACAATTACCAACGGGGGTATTTTTGGTAGCATGATGAGCACACCCATACTCAATGAGCCACAGAGTGCCATTTTGGGGATGCATACGATCCAACAGCGACCTATGGCCATCAATGGAGAGGTGAAAATCAGACCTATGATGTATTTGGCGCTTTCTTATGATCACCGAGTTGTGGATGGGAGTACTTCAGTGACCTTTCTGGTGAAAGTCAAAGAACTACTCGAAGACCCGATGCGATTGATGCTGGATTTGTAGATTGTAGATAGACTACTATTGAATAAATTTAGGGCTCTTCCTGGGCTTTGCAGGTAAAAGTAAAAACAACTTGTTATTTTTAGATGCGGGACTCAAATTAGGTTTGTTTTCTTCCAAAATTAGAACCATTCATCGGGTATTTCCCAGGCGCCGATAGATACATTTCCATCAATGCCGAAAGAACCATAGTAAATTTTCTTATCAAAGTCGACAAGGGTATACCCTAGCCCGTGGTAAATTTCTTCGATATTCGTATTCCAAATAAACTTATTTTGACTGAGATCGTAGCATCTGTTTTTTCCACTCATAAAAAGAAGGTGATTATATGCAATGACATGAACTGGACGTTCACCAGTTATTTCCATTACTACCTGGCCACTACTTAAATCCACAAAGGAAAGGTACAGTGTGCCAAATGGAGGTTCGGGTGATGAACTTTCGTTTGCTATAACTAAAGGGTTTCCTCCTACTTGTTCAGCACTAGCCAAAATAAAGTTTCGCTTTTCACTTTCATTAAGATTACTTTGCCACAGGATATTACCTGAAGGCAGGTCCACACAATGTACAAGTCTGGCGGAAAAGAAGATGACCTTATCATCAAAGATGTTGATTTGTTGAATATTAGAGTTTCCATTCGGATCGACATCTTTATGCCACCAGAGAATGGAATCGGCCGTGAGGTTGTAGGCCAAAATGTCGATACGTCGAGGAAATGACATTCTATGCTGGAAAACCAATATTTCATCGTTCGTTATCGGATCAACCCAATTATTCATGCTATTCATCGATGGTCTCGATCCATCGACATCATTGGTATGGACTTCATAGACTTCTTCCCAATTAGTTAAATCAGAAACATGGGATCGCAAAATAAACCCTTTCTGGCTATCATGGCTCCGAACGGGCAAATAGTAGTAACCTCCAAGTAGTGAACCATAGGTGGCTGAGGAACTGTAGTTACCTATTGAATAGTTACTTAAAACCTCTCCTGAATAAGCATCTAATGCAACGATTCGCTTCCAACGTTGGGCGATAACGGTTTGTGTAGGTTCGTGGAAATGAATGTCTGCAAAGTAGTCTACATTGGGGTCGGAAAAAGTCCAGAGGATGTTCCCGTTTTTTTTCTGGATGCAAACTAACATATGTGAACCTGAGCTCACATTAATGCAAGTGAGGTAAATATTATTTTTCCCTTGAACAGCTTTTCTCGGACCAAAACCTTGCAATAGTGCGCTCGTCCAGGCGGTATCTAAAGCTAAAAAAGTAGAATCCGGATTTGTATCGATAGAAGTGGTATCCTGGAATCGACAACTATCCGGTTCACAGGCATTTTCAGCGCAGGGGTTGGAATTGCAATCGGGTACGGGAATAAGGGGCTCTTCGCAGGCGAGCGGCAGAATCAACAATAGCAGCATATAAAATCTCAAGTAATTCAAACCCTATACTTTATATATTTATAAATTAGAACCATTCATCGGGTATTTCCCATGCGCCGAAGTACCCTTGATTTTTCCAGGGGAAAGCCGCATAATAGACGCGCCTGTCAAAATCCACAAGGGTATGCCCCAATCCATGATAGATTTCTTCGATATTCGTATCCCAAATAAACTTATTTTGATTGAGATCGTAGCACCTGTTTTTCCCAGCCATAAAAACTAAATGATGATGGGGGGTTAGGTCAGCAGTCGAAATTCCATCTATTTCTTTTATCACTTGACCTGTATTAGCATCTACGAATGTTAAATATAAAAAATTGAAGGGCGGCTCATTAATAACTCTTCCATTTGAAATAATAAGTTGGTTGTCATAAGTGAGACCAGCACAGGCTCCCATAAAATTTCGATTTTGGTTTTCATTGAGATTACTTTGCCACAAGATATCACCAGAGGGCAGGTCCACACAATGGACAAGTCTGGCGGAAAAGAAGACGACCTTATCATCAAAGATGTTGATTTGTTGAATGTTAGAGTTTCCATTTGGATCGACGTCCTTATGCCACCAGAGAATGGAGTCGGCAGTGAGGTTGTATGCTAGTAGGTCAATGCGACGGATTGGAAATGCCATGCGATGTTGCAAGACGAGAATTTCGTCTCCTGATTGTGGGTCGTACCAGTGGTTAAATGAATCAGCATCGGGTTCTATTCCATCCATAGAGTCAATATGCATTTTATAGGCCCATTTCCAGTTTTGGAGATCTGAAACATGCGATCGGATCGCCCCTCCCTCTGTTTTGTCTGGCGACTTGACCGGGACGTAGTAATACTCACCTAATAGTTTACCGTAGGTCCCAATTCTGGAAAAAGAGCCTACATGACTGTTAGAAAGAACTTGTCCTGAAGTACCGTTGAGAGCTACTATTCGTCCCCAACGTTGCGCAATCACTGTTTGTGTGGGTTCGTGGAAATGAATGTCTGCAAAGTAGTCTACATTGGGGTCGGAAAAGGTCCAAAGGATGTGTCCGGTTTTTTTCTGGATGCACACCAATAAATGTGAATCGGAATTAATGCAAGCAAGATAAATATTCTCGCTTCCCTGGACAGACTTTTTAACGCCGTAATCCACAGGTAAAGGACTGGTCCAGGCAGTATCTAAACCTAAGAAAGTGGAATCTGGATTTGTATCGATAGAAGTCGTATCCTGGAATCGACAACTGTCCGGTTCGCAAGCATTTTCGGCACACGGATTAGAATTGCAGTCAGGAACAGGGAGAACTGACTCCTCGCAAGCGAAGAGTGTCAATAAAAATAACAACAAGTAAATGTCTAGGTATTCCAGAGCCCAAAACTTTTATCTGTTTGCAATCAAAACCACTCGTCCGGTATTTCCCAGGCGCCGATAGATACATTTCCATCAATGCCGAAAGAACCATAGTAAATTTTCTTATCAAAGTCGACAAGGGTATACCCTAGCCCGTGGTAAATTTCTTCGATATTCGTATCCCAGAGAAATTCGTTTGAACGAAGATCATAACACCTGTTTTTTCCACTCATAAAAAGAAGGTGATTATATGCAATGACATGAACTGGACGTTCACCAGTGATTTCCATTACTACCTGGCCAGTACTTAAATCCACAAAGGAAAGGTACAGTGTGCCAAATGGAGGTTCGGGTGATGAACTTTCGTTTGCTATAACTAAAGTGTTTCCTCCTACTTGTTCAGCACTAGCCAAAATAAAGTTTCGCTTTTCACTTTCATTAAGGTTACTTTGCCACAGGAAATTACCTGAAGGCAGGTCCACACAATGTACAAGTCTGGCGGAAAAGAAGACGACCTTATCATCAAAGATGTTGATTTGTTGAATATTAGAGTTTCCGTTCGGATCGAGGTCCTTATGCCACCAGAGAATGGAGTCGGCAGTGAGGTTGTAGGCTAGTAGATCAATGCGACGGGTTGGAAATGCCATGCGATGTTGCAAGACGAGAATTTCGTCTCCTGTTTGTGGGTCGTACCAGTGGTTAAATGAATCAGCATCGGGCTCTATTCCATCCATAGAGTCAATATGCATTTTATAGGCCCACTGCCAGTTTTGGAGATCTGAAATATGCGATCGGATCGCCCCTCCCACTGTTTTATCTGGCGACTTGACCGGGACGTAGTAATATTGACCTAATAGTTTACCGTAGGTCCCAATTCTAGAAAAAGAGCCTACATGATTGTTAGAAAGAACTTGCCCTGAAGTACCGTTGAGAGCTACTATTCGACCCCAACGTTGCGCAATCACGGTTTGAGTAGCTTCGTGGTAATGAATGTCTGCAAAGTAGTCTACATTGGGGTCTGAAAAGGTCCAGAGGATGCGTCCGGTTTTTTTCTCTATTCCTATCAGAAGGTGTGAATCTGAGCTAAGGTCAATACATGTTAGGTATATATTTTTATTACCTTGAACGGCTTTTCTTGGACCATATCGACCTGTTAGCGCGCTCGTCCAGGCGGTATCTAAACCTAAGAAAGTGGAATCCGGATTTGTATCGATAGAAGTCGTATCCTGAAATCGACAACTGTCCGGTTCACATGCATTTTCGGCGCAGGGGTTAGAATTGCAATCGGCTACGGCTACGATGGGTTCTTCGCAAGCGAAAAAGGTGGATAGGAAAAGAAATAAATAAAACATCATACGTTTCATGGTTCGTTTTTATAAAAACTCGGGAAGGGTTTACCCTTCCCGAGTCATATTATTATAATTAATCTACTTCATCGGTCTCATAAAATAGTCCAAAATCTCCTTCAAACAAACTAATTAAGGCATTTTTTCCAATATCGTCGTTTCGAATAGCCATATGAGTGGAACCATAGTCGACACGGATATCTGGAAAGGCTGACCAATTCCAAACTTTTGGAGTTTCCTTCGAAACAATCACTGGATCTTCCGTAGCTTGTGGAATGCTGCTTTGAACCTCCACTGAGAATAACCCATCAGAAGGTAAGATAGTCCAGTTGTTGATCACCACCTCCTCAATTATAGAGTAGCAATATCCTCCTCCTTGTCCAGAGCCTCCTGGTTCATTTGAAGATGGGGGGATGCATTCTGTTCCCAGTGGAAAGGGCCCAGTTCTGCTTTCCTCCAAATCTGAACCCGAGAAACAAATGCAGTACTGTTCTTCCTCTATTGTCTGATCTAATTCCCGAAGTCCCATAGCGGTGAGGTAGTTGTTATTGAAATTATTAAGAGCATTAATGCCGAGGTCGAACCCATCAACGACTGATTGGTTTTTATCGACTAATCGATTTAAATTTCCAACTTTAGTTCTTAGGGTCCAACACAGGGGATTAAACAATCCTCCAAAACCACTGCACAACAAATCCCTTTGACGTCTAGCTTCCGATCTCTCTTTTTCGTTTTTTCTTAACTTTTCTTCGTAATCCAACTTTTCTGCTATGTAATACAAGCGTGTATTTTCCATAGTTACAGCAGTCTCTTTTTCATTTCTGTCTGCTTCAAACAAATCATAGGAGCTTGCCTTATTCAAGAAATAATGGATATTTGCCCATGCAATTGGAACTGGAAAGTTATCAACGGTATAAGTTCCGCCGTCACTTTCAAGCTCTACACCATCTTCGTAGGTGACCACAGGTCGCTCTGACCCAATAGCAAGAATGGATGTCATATCAGACTCATATGAATTTAAACTTTGTAATTCGGCCGATGAAGGTGTATAATCTTCAGTTATATTGGGTATAGTAATATCCAGATAAAAGGACAGTATGTCTTCAATTAGTATTGATGACAATTTATCTGCGATCTGTTCTCCCGTTGGGATATCCACATCAAAACTAAATAGAGATAAGAGAAAATCAGGGATAAAATCTACAATTGACTCCACAGCTTCAAAAACTAGAGCTCCTGAAGGGCCGGCTAATAGGTCACTTGATAGATCTTCGAGAAAATCAAGTATGATATTCTGCTGCTCTGGATCCGCTATCAAAGCACCTTGATTTGGTGAGTTAAAAGTTACTAACCCTCCAAAACGTGTAGAGGTCTCTGAATTGGTACTTTGATGTTGATCAATCCTTCTGGTAACAATACCGCCTTGGCTATGGCCTATTGCTATTGAATTTAGCCGATCGTAGTTTGCACTGAGTCGGGAATCATTTGAAGCATTGTTTACAAGTTGATTGCCCAAGTGTTGCGCGACTTCAGAAAGTGGGTTGTCCTCTACTGCACTATAATCTATTTCAGTGTCAGACACGAGTTTTCGAGGTGTAACTACGGTATTATCCGAATTATGTTCAAAGGCCAGAGCCGCACTAAACCAACTGTTAACATCTCCACCGAACCCGTGCACCCAGTGCACCATTCGTAATTCATCCTCCGTCATTGAGGTTTCATTCACATCTCTGTCTTGAGGTTCCGGTAGTGATGGTATGGGGCTGACCTCGGTTTGCCCGGGGATTACCCTTCCTGTTTCATCAGGAATGCAAGTGGAGAAAAATTGTTGAAGTAGCGTGTCATTAGTTGACATAGTTGGTGTCATCTGTGACCAAATATTAGTTGATGTCATTAATATTACGAAAAATATAGTTAGGTATTTCATTTTAATAAGTTTTACTGTTTTACAAATTTGTTAACAAGAGTATTGTTTTCCGTTAGAATGCGAACGATGTATAATCCGGAATGATAACCCGAGATGTTCATTCGCATTACTTTAGATGGAAGGACTTTGCGTTGATCAATAATTTGACCAGTCTGACTAATCACTTCTAGACGCGCTCCATCCAGTTCCTTGTCCTCCAGGCTTTCATAATTAAGGGTTATGAAACTATTCGCCGGATTGGGATAGATTCTCAAATCCATACTTACCCTTCTATCCTCATTCTGAGAAGACCTGGGGTCTGCAGAGGAGTTTTCTGCCGTGTCAATACGGCAATAGTTACTAAAGGTTCTTTCAATCACTTGATAATAGCATTCGCCGTTCCGCTTTTCTTGTTTATAGTAATTAGTACTAAATAACGGAACAGTTCTCACCGTATCTGTTGGGTCCCTTTGTATGAACTTGACTGATTTCGTTTGCCCGTTCGAATCTAAAGCATTGAAAATCTCAAAATTCTGAACTGTATCGATTACATAGATAAGGTCACCATAGTCGATCTGAATTAGGTCTCCACCCAATGAAGTTGTGGGAAAGGGTTCGTTTTCGCCCTCCAGAGGAGGCTCAGATGGCCCCTCTTCTAAATCCACTGAATCCAGACTCCATTGACTTCTCGAATATGAACCAATTATAGACTCATTTTGATAAATATAAATGTCTCCTGGCTCTACAATGACATGGGAGTAAGGGACTACATAATCATTAAAATACTCGCTGGGGTTGGATACCGCGCTAATCATGAGCTGTTCATTCTCACTGTTAACTGCGTGCTGAACTTCTTCTATTAACAGCGTCGGCTCCATTCTGGCATAATCATATGCACTATAGGTAGCACCTTCTCCTCCGGTTGTGGGGAAAATAACTTTTTGCTCCGTAGTTTTCACATACGATTCTTGCAGATCTAAATCAGCTGGGACTCCAGGCAAATCTAACATTTGACATTGCCCAAAAAGGAATTGATTCGCCGGTAGCGTAATTACTAATACGGCGATTAATTTGAAGAAATTACCCTTTATATAGTAGGGCATTTTTAAAATATCATAATCTTTCATGACATAAAAATTTTTGGTTATTAAATAAGGCTAAGTTCTAATTATAACAGCATTATGTTTAAATAGCTCATATAATGCATATGCTTGATCAGTAAGTAGCATTGTAATAAACCATTGCTTAATCATCGTTTTGCTGTTTCTTAATTTGTCAATATAAGCATACCAGTTTAAATAGTTTTGTAGATATTTAGAGCTTACGCCATTAAAGGGTTTTAGGAAATCTCTTACTTGTTTGTGTGTGTTATTGACTCTTTGCAGATGTATTGATTTATCCTTTTTATCAACGTGGTCTTTTGCAAGTAACGTCTTGTGTTTTATAATTGAGTTGTCTTTAGCAAAGGCTTTGTAGGATGGGTGTTTATCCGTTATTAATGTGGTATTATCTGCTAGCTTTCCTTCAAATACTTTTTCAATATCTTTTTTGGTAAGTCGTTTTGTTTCAACTGCCGTAAGAAATTTATCTCCATTTCTCTGAACTGCTGTTACTACTTGTACTGTTGTGATTTTATCTTTCCCAACATTTCTCTTAAAATCAGTTCCTCTTTTTCTGGCTTTTCGATCGATATTTCTACTTCCTTTTAAGCTAAGAGCTAATTCTAATTCATCGCATTCTACTTCATTTGACAGCTCAGATGGGGTGAAATCAGATAATGAACTTAACACTTTGTGTCGCCAATCAAAGCTTGTCTGTATGCTTATATCTAATTCTTTTGCTATTTTTTTTATAGGCATCCCTTGTTCCATACAATTCAAGTAGGATTGCCATTTGTGTTTTAATTTTATGTCATACAAAGGTGTGCCTGTTGTTTCACTATACCATTTGCTACAAGTATTGCATCGATACATCTGAACACCTCGTTGTTTTCCTCGCTTATATACTTTTGTGCTTGAGCAATGAGGGCAGGGTTTGGTTTTTCGTTTCTGTGTTACTGCTGCTTGCGCCTCTTGTAGTACTTTTCCTTGTAGCTCTTGTTCTATTAAAAGTTCTCCCAATAAATTATTTTGTGCTTCAATGGGCAAATCGTTAAACAATGCTTTTATTTCTTGACTAGATTTCATTTGGTGAAGGTAAGTATAATTTCTGACTTATTTAGAACTTAGCCTTAAATAATGTATAAGTCGACTAAATACGGTGTAAATATATGGCCCAATGCCTCTCATGTAAAATTAAAAAATGGCTAAAATTTATGTGTTGTTCTAAGAGTTGCTTATATTTCTAAAATAAAGTCCGATTAGAATATTTGTCTAATTCTTTTAGGTATAATAATAGGTTTAATGACAATAAAATGACAAAGATGGAAAGACCTTCTACACCATCAAATGATGAAATTCAACAAAAGCTTATCGATTTTATCGCTGAAAAAGTCGGCACACATGC
>Ga0307966_1001342_pt1 | contig 19476 bp, 20 predicted proteins | sample OrgLakmetagen646_FD_203141 | JGI IMG/M metagenome (GOLD analysis project Ga0307966, IMG submission 203141) | Saline water microbial communities from Organic Lake, Antarctica - #646 | ecosystem: Environmental > Aquatic > Non-marine Saline and Alkaline > Saline | place: Antarctica: Organic Lake... | reverse complement strand
GATTTTGAGGGAGCTAATGCCTGCCAAGATACCTTACAGATCAACGACGGCTACTTTAAGGTGTCGTTTTAGACCGGTTGTAGAAATATTGCTTCTCTTTTCATCACTTAGAAAATGATATGAACACAAGACAGATTGCTCTTGCTTTCACTAAGATAAAAGGCCCGTCAAGCAAATAAATCAAAAGGAGGTTTAAGCGAGCTAAACCAAAAGTAGCAAATTTCATGCATGTACCACAGCACCCCCAATTTCCAATCCTCCATTAGAGCCATAACAAGCTAAACCAATACGGACAGGTTTCCGGCAGGCAGCATAGCACTAGATCATTCCCAATCGTCCATTAGAGAGATAGCAAGCTAAACAAAAAGCGGACAGGTTTCGGCATGCAGTATAGCACTAGATCATTCCCAATCTTTCTCTATGAGCCATAACAAGCAAAACGATTATTGATATTAGAGAAAAATAAATATGTTACAAGCATAATGAGCGAAAATGTAAGCCCAAATGCTATATATATTTGCCTCGGATGGACAACTAAGGATTGATTATCATGAAAAGACTATTGCATTTGAGCGTAATTCTCACCAGTATTATCCTATTTGCCACCGCCTGCGAAGAGGAAATGCCTGAACCTAATGAATGGCGCATCCTGGAATGGACGGTGGATGGCGAGCGGCATAAGGCTTCTTGTGAAAGTGAGGGCCTTTTTGGGTGTTCGGCTACAGATGTGAATTATAATTTAAATAATGGTAATTTGGAGTTGATGGGCGGTACCAAAATTAATGGTTATACCGAGATCGTATATATATATATATTCCGAGGACTTAGATTGAAAGAGCGAATCCCTTTTGGAATAAATGATCATATAGAATATACAAAATTAGGGGAGGATCAATCTTGTAGACTGCATAGAGCCGATAATTCAAATCACCGATTTCTATATATTTCCCGAATTGATAGCACAAGCCGAATCATTGAGGGCTACTATGAGTTCGAGGGAGTTAACGATTGTCAAGATACCATACAGATTAAGGATGGCTACTTCAAGGTGTCGTTTTAGACCGAGCATGTAGAATTATTGGATTTCTCCACCGAACGCACCGGCGATTTGCCGCTGACTTTTGACATTTTTAGTGCCAAGGCGCAAGTCTTGATGTCGCTCAGACATAGGACACAGATTATTTCTCAGTTTTTCTTATTACTGTCTCGGAGCAATCTCTCTGTACTACAATAAATCAGCACTGTAGACCGAAAGGCGACCAATGGAAGCGCACGCACTTTTAATAACCGAGGCTCATTTCTCAGAAACGAAATCTTCAAGTAATTCGCAGCTTACTTTCTTCTTTTCTTACTATAACTTTAAAAACCTTAGCTACTACCAAACGTATCAAAAATGAATGACACGATCACAGTGAACCTCAAGAATTGAAATAACCAGAGAGCTCTCGAACTAAAGACTCAATCCTCACTATATTTCAGCATATGTCGAATGAGGTCAGTGGTAGTTACAATGCCTACCAGTCGATCTCCTTCGACCACAGGTAACGCGTGGTACTCTTCTTCAGAGAAGATTTCAGCTACGCGTCGAAGAGGTTGGTCCGGCCTAACTGTTCTGGGATGTCCTGTCATAACCTGGCTTATGGAAAACATATCGAGTATGCCTTCATCCGCCTGTACTTCAGTATCGAATAAAGCGCCAAAAGTCAGTCGGTTGATGTCCGTTCTGCTAAGCATACCGACGATATTTTCGCCTTGAACCACGGGTATATGTCGAATGCGATACTTGCGCAAAAGGGCGATCGCTTCGTTGATTTCTTGATCCGCCGATACTGTATGTACTTCTCGAATCATCAATTCTCGTATGGGAATTTCTAGGTTCATGTTTTTATGACGCTTTTCCTCCTTTAAGTTACAAAAAAAATTGGAAATCCTCACAAAAGTTCACCTAATTCGATTCTGTACAAACAAAAAATAGTAGACTTCACCTTATATTTTGACAATAAAAAGCGCATGGTAAAAGAGTAGCTAAATTTTAATTTCGAAAGGCTATTGTTTCAACAGCTTGTTACTTCATCTGAGCGGGGTCAACTTCAATAATAATAGGTGGGGTTGAGGTAGCTTATCTTATTCAAAGCATTACTTTTCAATAAGTAGGAGCTATATCCTTAACAATTGAGTAAATAATTGCGTACTTCCTGTGATGGAGTTCTGGAATTTACTAGATTAGGTGATCATTTGGTTAAATAATCCAATATATGTCGGAAATTTCCCGAGGTCAAAAGATGAACCAAATTTTCAATCTTCGTCAGGGAGAAGAAAGCCTGGTCCGACAACTTTTTTTTCATAATTTCTTTCAGGGCGTGGGCATCGCTTTTTTCTACACAGCGGCCAATACTCTTTTTCTGGATTTTTTCAGTGTAAAATATCTTCCGTGGGTATATTTGTTATCTGCGGTTCTGCTGCTCGTTGTGGGACGTGCTTATGCCTACTACGAACACCATTGGCCACTTAAAAAGCTCATGAATTTTGTGGTGGGAATTTTAATTTTCACACCTATCATTTTTTATACGGGCCTGGATGTCTCGCAAAAAGCCGGCGTGATTTTTTTCCTGATGGCTTTTCATCGTGTTTTATATGCCCTCAACAGCTTGGAATTCTGGGGCCTATCTTCTCTGGCGTTTAATGTGAGACAAAGCAAAAGGATCTTTCCGCTCATCGGGGCCGGAGATATTCCTGCAAAGCTTCTTGGGTATTTGGCCGTTACGGCGATAGTTCCTTATACCGGCATTGAAGCACTCTTGCTGATAGCTGCTTTTTCTTTTGTGGTTTCTTATGTATTCCTCAGGAATATCGTCAGTCAAAACGGTCAGAACTTCAAGAACTCTGATGTTCGCCCTCAGTTTTCTTCGCCTTCGCAGAGCACAAAATCTTTGCGTCTAAATGCCTATTTTAAATCTCCCTTGATTTTTTGGATATCTCTTCTTTCGATCATCAGTTTAATCGCTTTGACATTGCTCGATTATGCCTTCTTGATGGAGGTGAAATACAGTTTCAAAGAGAAAGAAGACTTAGCTCAATTCTTTGGCTTGCTATTTAGTGTAGGGTACACCTTAATTTTAGTTTCAAAATTCATCTTTTCAGGAAGGGTGATCGAGCGCTTAGGTGTTGTGCGCTCAACTTTCGTTTTGCCGGTATTTTTGTTTATATCAGCTAGCGCAGCGCTCGTAATATGGGCAACGAGTGGCCAGTCTTCAATCATGCTGTGGGTTTTTAGTGCGATTTTAATCGGAGTTGAAATGGCGCGATATACTATTGATGAGCCCAACTTATTGACTCTTTTTCAGCCGCTGAGTAAATCATTACGCCTGCATGGGCATACGCTGGTAAAAACGATAATGAATCCCATCGGTCTGCTTTTTGCAGGGCTCATTTTATTGGGGATTCTCCGCTGGGGTGGCTCTATTAATCTATTGCTGGTGAGCGCGGTGCTTTGGGGCTTCAGCGCGCTTATGATTTTGATTGTATTTAAGCTGAAAGGTCACTATCTCAATGAATTATATCGTGCGATTCGCACAAAATACTTTGAAGGCGCTAACTTAACTACTCCTACAGCTGAAACACTTGAAATTCTCGAGCAAAGAGTAAGAGAAGGCGAGGGAGCAGAAGCGGTCCATAGTCTTCGGCTTCTTTCAGAATACACACCAATACAATGGGAGGACATTTTATCTTCGGCTTTGAACCATCAGGAGCCGGAGGTACGAGCGTTCGCGGTAGATATTGTTCTACAGCAAAAGCTGAAAATCCATAAGGATCAACTTATCGAGTTACTGAAGCAGGATAAAAATGAAGGTGTTCTAAGGGAGGTAATACAGGCAATTCCCACCATTGCGCCAGAAGCCATTGAACAGTTATATGACTTTCTCGATCACCCATCAACAGAAATAAATACAGCTTGCATTATCGCATTACTCAATAGTGGCCAACTGAAGGCAGAGACCCTGGCGGGAAAATTCGTATTGGACAGACTCGACTCTAATCAAGTAGAAGACCAGGTTCTGGCCTGTCGACTGATTCAGAGTATGGGGAAGCCGAACAACTTTTCCCTGATACGGCCTCTTCTTCGATCGCCATATAGTGAGGTGAAATCTGCAGCTATTTCTGCTGCTGGCGAGGTGAGGCACTCCGATCTGTTAGAGCAATTATTCGGTGAATTTTACGCCGATCCTCAACAGGCTGATTTGCTCCAGTCGATGGCTAAATACGGGAATGATGGTTTACCTATAATTCAAAAAACGATAGAGAATCAACCCACTAATTTTACTCTTCAACGGCAGTGCTGTAATTTACTTGCTCAGATTAAAAGTCCTCAAAGCCTGGATTTTTTATATCAACAAATAGATCATGCTGTTGCTGAAATCAGGGGGCACGCGGTTCAGTTGCTTTATCGAGAAGGGTACACAGTCAGTGCTGAGCAGCAACACTCTTTGTTAAGCCTTTGCGATCAATGGTTGCTCGAAGGCTTTCAACTCTTGCAAGCGGAGGAAAGTGAACCTCAACTCAAGTCTACTTTTCATTCGGAGAGACAGAGGAAAGCACAAGAGCTTCTCATGCTGCTCTCCTTTGCTTATTCAAAGAAGAAAATTCAGAGAATTCGAGAGAGCCTAACCATTGGTCACCAGGACCAATTGGCTAAAGCAATTGAAATGCTTGAATACGAAATACCCAGAGCATTGTTTAAACTTCTCGATTTGCTTTTGGACCCGAGCTATGGTAGCGAGCGACTTGCCCGGCTAAAAAAATTAAAGCCTGAATTTATTTTGATAACGGACTGCCGGAATCACCTGCTGCACGCTCACTGGCATCAGTATAGCCGGTGGACTGTGGGAGTAGCCATTCAAGAGTGGAGCGCTGATAAAGAATTGCCAGGCAGTGTGAAACAACTTTCGAACCACCCTTCAACTTTCATCCGCCAACAGGCGCAATTCACCCTTAAAATGGAAGAAAAAGCACAAGCTATGAAATCGACAGACAATGATTCACGCGAAGGAATACTTCTCCAAATAGAAAAAATTCTTTTACTGAAAAATACGAGGCTTTTTCAGAATATAGCGGAACGCATTCTCGTCGATGTCGCCGACATAGTTAAAGAAATGGAATATAGTGAGGGCGAGCGTATTTTTAAAAAGGGCGATATAGGTGCAAGTATGTATATTATTGCCAGTGGCTCGATACGCATTCACGATGGAGAACATACCTTTTCCCATATGAAGAAACACGAAATTTTTGGTGAGTTAGCTCTGCTAAGTCCGGAGCCAAGATCAGCTTCAGCAACGGCCGCTGAAGACGCACTGTTACTTTGTATTGACCAGGCACCATTTTTCGAATTGATAAGTAGTCACACAGAAGTGACGCAAGGGATCATGCAGCGTCTCGCAGAGCTGCTGAGAAGTCAAAATGAAGAAATTCTTGAGATGAAACGCCAGTTAAAGGAAAAGCAATAGCTACTCAACAATTGAAATTGGGCTCCGTTGAAAACTACTTTCAAGGAAAAAGGAAAAAGGAAAAAGGAAAAAGTGATTTAAGGCTAAGGCTAAGGCTAAGGCTAAGGCTAAGGCTAAGGCTAAGGTTAAGGTTACGACGTCACCAACTATGCTTTTTCAAAGCTTCGTTGGTCGAAGAAGGATAAAGTGGATCAAGCTTAAGGTAAGCAGCGATGATTTCCTGGTGCTTGTAGCCGGCTATTTGTCTGGTCAATAGGCCTGAGTGATTTCTCATTGGAATTCCATAGCTCCCTGGCGCCTTAGCGTCTTAGCGTCTTTGCGGTTTTGCGCCTTAGCGAGAAAATCAATACAATGGTGTTCTATATTTATTTGGTATTTTTTGCTTTCCACTGTAAGACGAGACCTCAGAAAAATCGCCGGGGATGTTCGTTTCATCTAATCAGAGTCCATCGGAGAGAGGTTTCGATCAGTTCTTTTTCTTTATTCGACTGCGAATTTCTTTCAGGTGCTCAGCTTTCTGTTCATTGCGCCAGGCTTTTGCAGTATCGGTAAAATAGGAGTGAGACTTAAAAAATTTAACTTGGAGTTTATTCCATTCGTTCTTGTTATTTACGACTCCCAGGTACAAAAACTCCTTATACAAAGCATTAGAGATCGGCCAAAAATCGTCGCGTCCTAAATAATCTAAATCGGCGTCACACAAGATTTCACCGAGCAACGATTGGGGATTCTGTGGCAGTTTAGTGGCGCTAATGAGCTGACAGAGCTGGTCAATCTCATTTTCCTCGTATCTAAACTCCGGAAGTATTTCATTAGCGTATTGGCAACTGGCCTCTTCGTGTCGCTCTGTAGAAAATAAAAACCCACTATCGTGCAGTAGAGCCGCAGTTTGAAGAAGTGTGAGATCCTCAGCTGAGACATCTTCGTGTTTGGCAATTCTAGTGGCTGAATGTAAAACATCTTCAGTATGGCCTACGGAGTGGTAGGTCAAAAAGTCCGGCAACCCTTCCTCTAATCGTTGCAAAACGAGGTTCTTTACTCCAGCGAAGTCGACGCGACCAATCAGAGATTGGTCTGCTTTCCTTTCACTCCTATTATTATCCATAAATATAAAGTTGTTCGTACATGAGGCGAGGGCGTAATGTTAGACCTATAATAAAAAGAATGCCCCCATTCTTCACAATATATAAAATTTATTGAATGCGAAAGGCATAATCTTCAATGATAGAACAGTCAAATCATATTAGATTCAATAAATGTGCGATCGCGAGTAGTGTTTTATTCGAATATGCCCCCCTTAATAGAGAAGCTATCTGAAAAAGCGAAGACAGGAAACTAAAAGTTCAGGTACATCCTCAAAATAGAATGAAGTGCAGTTGAATGATTGAATTCGCTCTAAAAAATTTACACCGTATCACTTAGGCAAAAGCAGCTGCATTCTGGAAAAGCGCACGGCATCGAGATGTCCCATCAGATTTTGACTCTTACAAAGCAGGTGCAAGTGCATGAACGTATCGTGGTGCGTAAAAATGCCCTGATGTTCTCTGGAAAAGAAACCGACGATTTGTACTGTGGAGGCACTGATTTCAAAAGGTGTTTGGCCGCTGTGAGCCTCTTTCGGCGAGGATACCACAGCGCCGGGAGACAAATTCTGAATATGTATGATTGCGCGATCTATTTGTCCTTCAAGGCGAAAGACAAATGGGCTTGAGGACTCAGACGCGCTTTCATCGAGTAATTTCTCTAAAGAAGCTAAGTCGTGAATTTCATTTGGGAGGGAAAGTGTATCCCAACTTCTCATCTCGGCATAAACAAAAAATGGAGCTGTTGCTCTGGCAGAGGTATTCAGAACGGGACTTCCATCTTTTTGCACCTGACTAATATAGGTGGTTCCGTCATAGACCATAATCTCTCCTCTTAAACCGGCTAGCGGTCCGACTCCATAAAAACCTGAAGCACTCAGAGCATCCGTACTGAAAACACCATCTAATTGTCCCTTCCACATTACATTTTTCATGGCACCTACGGCGACAACAGATGATGGACTTGTCGAGGGCAAATCTTTGCCACGGGAAGTGGAACTTGATTGACAAGCGGGGAGCAACAGGGTGATCAGGGAAAATACGTACAGAAACTTCATATACTGTGGATTTAAAGTCTCCAGAAAGCAAGATAGTACAAATATAAAGGAACTGGTCAAAAGTTCTCAAAGGATAAGTTACCATTCAGACCCTGAAGGGTTGAATTGACCAAGCGAATTTTTAGCTTTCTCTTCGAACTCTACGACCGATATTCACAATTCAATCATTCAGGGTTGCATATCCCATCTCACGCGTCAGCGATGCGGAACTGTGCCCGAAGGGCAGACGCGGAACATTTGTTCCGCGGCCGAGTGAATAACGAGCAGAGTAGCGTAGCGCCGGCCCCAAACCTTTGGGGCCGGGACGCCCAAAAAAAACTTGGATACGCCTGGAATTAGGTGATCAAAACAAGGAAAATAAAGTGTAAGGAAAACGAAAAAAGTTAAAGAAATAAATCTAATTTTGCGGGCTGAAAATAAATGAACTATGGACATATTTAGCTTGCCTCCAATCTGGTTGACCATTGTTATCTTTCTCGCGCGCATCGTAGATGTGGGCTTGGGTACTGTGCGTATAATGTTGGTGAATCGCAATATGAAAATTGCCGCTGCCTTACTGGGATTTGCCGAAGTAATGGTGTGGATTTCGATTACGGCTCAGGTTTTGGCCCAATCGAATAGCGGTATGCATTATTTTGCTTATGCCGGCGGATTTGCCATGGGGAATTATATCGGAATATGGGTGGAAGAACAACTCCGAATTGGCAATCAATTGTTTCGCATTATTACTAACAAAGAATGCAGCTCGCTCATACAAACCTTATGCGATGAAGGCCTCAAGATTACTCAGGTCGATGGTCAGGGTGGAAGAGGACCGGTCAAAATTATTTTTTTGGTCGTCAAGAGAAAGCAATTGAATCGGTTGATTAAGCTCGTGGAAGCCTTTGATAAGGAAGCTTTTTACTCCATTGAGGACATTAAGCACGTCGCAGATTATCAGCCCATGGAGCAATCGAGGCAACGGTCTCGCTATGTGTTTTCTCCGCGTTGGAGTACGCGCATGAGCAAATAAGGAGCGCTGCAGTAAGACCAATATTACCTGTTTTTTAATGTTTTGGGGGTGCCCCTCCCCAATCTTTGGGGAGGGTCGGTCCCTTCCGAAGTTCGCTGTTCGCTCCGTCCTCGCAGACGCGCGAGTCCAGCCCACAAGCCAGCGAGGACTGCTTCGCATTCTCCAGGGCACGTCCAGCAATATCTAGTTAAGCGGTTGTGGCATATTGAGTGAATTTCCGAAGGACAGACACACCCCAGACTCTCTATTGGGTGCTATGCTGGACTCCTCACCCGGGCTTGAAGGGTAGGGCTGAGAAATGGGTGAGATGCGCTGCTCCCGGTTTTCTATGAGAAACCCCTAAGGATAATCGTTTCGGGAATTACAAGCCACCCAAGAGGTCAAGACCTACAAATTTATTGAGGAAAATTACAATGACCATAAGACCCACCACGACCGGGCTGACATAGGAAATGACGATGTTGAAAAACTTTTCTGACAGCGATCCTCTAAACTTCTGGTTGCCTTTTTCTATCTCATCGGCTGCGCGCTGCACTTTCCATTTATAAGCGACAAAGATGGAAATCAAAAATCCACCGAGTGGCAAGCCTACATCTGAGAAAACATCGATGACAACGCCCATAAAACTATGGGTTTCGCCTCCATAGGAGACAAATTCCGTCAGCCAGGATACAGCGCCTTGTCCCAACATACTGGGTAAGCCCAATACAAAGATCACAGCGGCCAATCCGATGACTGATTTTTTGCGCGACCAGGAGGTTTCATCGGTCAAAAAAGCAGTGGGCACTTCGAGCAGGGAGACCGTAGAGGTGAGGGCAGCAAAGCATAGGAGCAAAAAGAAGGAACCGCCGATCACGGGGCCCAGGGTGGGGCCCATGGCTTCAAAAATAGCCGGCAGAGAAACAAAAACCAGCCCGGGGCCCTCGGCGGGCTCAATGCCTTGAAAAAAGACGAGAGGGAAAATCATTAATCCCGCCATGAAGGCAATCAATGCATCTGCAGTGGTGACCAGTGCAGCTGAGGTGATGATATTATCGTTTTTACTGATATAGGATCCATAGGTAATGATGGCACCCATACCCAGAGAAAGCGAAAAGAATGCCTGGGAAAGAGCCATGTAATAGGTGTTGGCAGTGACCTTGCTAAAGTCGGGGACGAGATAAAACTCCAGACCTTGACTGGCATTGGGTAGTGTGATGCCATAAATAATCAACCCTACGATGAGAGCAATCAGCAATGGCATGAGAATTTTGGTCCAGCGCTCTATTCCTTTCTTTACTCCGGCAATGACAATGAGCGCCGTGAGAATCATAAAGGCCAATGAAAAAATAAGATTGTCTCCTACGTTGGCGACGTAATTTGAGAAATATGCGGAATAGTCGCTTTGTTGAAGTAAATCCCCAAAGGAAATTTGCAGAAAATAGCCAAAGGCCCATCCGGCAACGACATTATAGAAAGAGAGGATGAAAACGCCGATCAGTACACCGGAAAAGCCGACAATCGCCCAGTTTTTATTGCCTAGTTTTTTAAAGGCTCCGTAGGGGTTGCTGCGCGTATTGCGACCCATGGAAATTTCTCCGACCATGATGGGCATGCAAATCAAAAAGGCAAACAATAAATAAATCACAAGGAAGGCCGCCCCGCCATTTTCTCCTACTTCGTAGGGAAATTTCCAAATATTGCCTAATCCAATAGCTGAACCTGCAGCTGCGGCAATAAATCCTAAGCGATTGCTAAACGTTCCCCTTGGTTCTGACATAGAAGTTCTGTTTTATTGCTAAAAATATAAAAAAGTGGGGAAATGAACTCAGTTCTGTTCAATCTATCGAGTCATTCTGGATGGAATAAATAAAAATCCCCCTGCCGAGGATTCGACAAGGGGAGAAACAAAAGTTTTTTATGCTTACTGCGTGTCAGCCTAGAATAAAGATTGAATTTCTTTCCAACCATCGGCAAAGGAATCTGAAGCCTTAGAAAATGCCTTTTTTGCCTCTTCCAACTTTCCTTCAGCCGCCTTCTCTAATTCTTGATATTTGGCTTGCAAATCTTTTGCATTAGATCGTGCTTTTTCCAGCTGTTCTTGATACTTTTCTTTCGCAGCCGAACTGGCTTCATCTCGTTTTTTCTCTAATTGCTTTACTTTGTCAAAAGCTTCATCTACTTTTTTCTTTGCTTGTTGCTTAAATTCTTTTAAATCCATATTATTAGTGTTGCGATTTGTTTATATATATACATAACGTGTTGATTATGAAATAGTTTTAATTCTGCCGGGTTTTTTTATAGCCTCCCCATCTGATGACCTCTTATTTGGTCTGGGGCTGGTACTTCATATTCATGGTGTCTAAAATTACAACAAAGGCGTTGCTCCAATATGGGCTTAGGCTCTTAATTAGCTTAAAATAAATTGAAAAAGCGCCTGAGAGAGTGCGTAAGAATTATTTACATTCAATTCTGTCTAAATGGTTGTGTCAAAGACCAAGTCACATAGAATGCGAGGGCTGATGATTTCTTTACGGTAAGGGTTCTGAAAGCCTTTTTGTGAAATAATTTGAGATTTCTTTTATCCGACTGTAACAAACCCGTGATATTGCCCATCTTGTAAATAGAATCATTACTCATGACAATATCCTCCGCGGACCTTTCTGAACTAATCGGTCAATGCCGAAAGGGGAGTAATCGGGCTCAGATGAGTCTGTATCATATTTATTCGCCAAGGGTCTTTGGAAGCGCTCTGAGCATACTAAAGGATAAACAAGAGGCAGAGGATGCCATGCAAGAAGCATTTTTAAAGGCATTTACCAAAATGGATACCTATTCAGCTTCTGCGCCCTTCGAAAGCTGGCTGCGGCGTATCGTGATTAATGAGGCTATAACGGTTTATCGAAAGCGAAAGGCTCGGCGCTACATACCTGTTGAGGAGACTCCACCATCAGATGACCGATTAAGAACGCCCTCGGCTATCGAAAAAATGATGGTTTTTGACAAAGTGAGTCAGGCCTTGGCTCGGCTAAAAGAAAATTACCGCCTGGCACTGACGCTCTTTCTTATAGAGGAATACAATTACCGGGAAATCAGCCAATGTATGGATATTTCCTACGCAAACAGCCGAACGCTGGTTTCCCGTGCGAAACAAGAATTGAGAAACGAACTAGCTAAATTATGAAAGACGAAATCGATCTATTTTTTGACCAACATCGGAATACCTTCCGATCGGAAGATCCCCCGGAAGGCCATGAACATAGGTTCCGACTTAAACTTGAAGGACAGAGTTCCAAGGGCAAACAACGATTTATGACGTGGTTACCGTTAGCCTGGGCGGCTTCTTTAATACTAGCAGTTTTGGCCGGCGCATTTTTTTTCAGTAATCAGGATAGCTCTGGTGCTAAAGACTATGTGAAAACCAGAAAGCACTTTGAAAGTCTAGTCGAGCAGCAAGAAAGTATTTTGGTTTCAATGAACCAGGAAGTCACCGGACATTGGTATGCAGACGTCGAAAACCAACTGGATAAACTTCAGTCCAATCAAAAACAGCTACAAGACGATTACCGTCAAACAGGTAAAGACCCGCGCGTTTTACAAGCAATGATTCAAAACTATCGAACGCAAATCGAATTACTAAAAGAAATTCAACACAAAATTCAGACTCATGAAAAACAAAAATCAAATAACCACCGTGAAATATAATTTAATTTTTAGCCGGATGCTGGCCGTACTCGTTTTTGCTTTTGGATCCCTCTCGCTCTACGCACAGGATGTGGAAGAAAAAATCATAGAGAAATCTTACAAGGTGCATGCGGGAGCGACATTGCACGTGGAAAACGAGCGGGGGAATATAGCGATTTCAACATGGGATAAACCGCAAATCGATATTATGGTCCGTATTGTAGTAAAAGGAGACGACCGCAATTTTTTGCGCCAGCGGGTTGATGAAATCAAACTCTACTTTTCTCACTCTTTGGATAATGTGCAAGCTCGAACAGAGATCGGCGAACAAGGCTGGTGGAGCTGGCTCTGGGGCGAAGAAAGTCAAGTTGAAGTGCACTACACCATTTTTATGCCGGTGGATGGGAATGTGCAGCTGACCAATGATTACGGTGACATTTCTCTTGATAGTTTGAATGGCCGATGCGAGATAAATTGCGACTATGGCAATATAGATTTGGGGCACATCAACGGACGCACGGAATTGAACCTGGATTATAGCCCGGCATCCACTATTGGTTTTACCCAGTCCCTTGAGATGAATGTGGATTACAGTAAAATAACGGTCGGCTCAGTGGGACGGGCCGAAGTCAACGCGGATTATTGCACGGTCACCATTAAGAAGGTAGACCGATTGGATTACAATGGTGATTACGGTGCACTGCAGGTCGCTCAGGTAAATTCAATAGCGATTAATGCTGATTACGTAGATCTCGAGTTGGGTCGATTGAGTGAGAGCCTCGATTATAAAGGAGATTATGGCTCATTGAATGTGCAAACTCTTATGCCTGGGTTTGAAAAAATAGCGCTCAAATCAGATTATGTATCCATTTATATAGGTATTCACCCCGAAGCGGCATTTCGCATTCAGGGCGAAGACTCCTACACTAACTTATCTACGGATAATGAGATAGCCATTCATGTGGAGGAAAGAGAGGGAAGTTCGTCCAGCTTTTCGGGCTTCTATCTTCATCCAAAGGCAGTCTCACTTATTCGGACAGATATGTCTTACGGCAATTTAAAACTCAGAATTACTGAGTAAATGGATCTAATGAATTTTTGAGCCGCGGAGACGTGGCTCAAAAATAGGGTGGAGGAGAACTGACTTCGGCTTAACGAAACGATCCTTTTAAATTCCGAAAATTGCAGTAGCATCCTACAGCGACTTACCATCAGCTCAGCAAATTACTCTATTGTTTGGATTTAATTCAATGCAGGTAAAAAACCTTTGAATCGCATACTCTTCCTCAGTGACACTTAAAATAATCAAAGGGTTCCAGACAATCCTTGCAAGTATACAGGGCTTTGCAAGGAGTAGAGCCATATTGGGAGCTGACTTGCGTATTTTTGGATCCGCAATGGGGACATTCTACATCCGGTGTTTCTCCTAAAAGAGCATCCATGCGTGATTGCTGCGTCGGAGGCGCTATTCCGTATTCTTTTAACTTTTGTTTCCCTTCGTCAGACATCCAGTCTGTCGTCCAGGGCGGTGACAGGACTGTCTTGACTTCTACGGGAGCGTACCCTTCGGCATCCAATACGGCGCGCAATTGCATTTCGATCATATTCATCGCCGGACATCCGCTATAAGTAGGAGTAATCGTCACTTTGACGCCCTTCCCCCCAGCCAGCGGCTCAATCTCTCGAATAATGCCGAGATCCTCCACGGTGAGCACGGGAATCTCTGGATCTTTAACTTCCGATAAGATCTCTCGCACTTCCTCCTCAAAGGTGAGAATGTCAGACATATTTTTTAGTTTTTACCAGGTCAAGCCGGGATGAGCGCGCTGTACAGATTGCATTTCAGCTAAAATATATCCCAAATGCTCTGAGTGTACCCCGCCTTTACCGCCGGTTTGCATATGGGTGTTTTCCGGTGGTGTCAATCCCGCCCGCTCTAAAATATTAGACAAGCGATCATAATAGTGTGGACGCAGAGCATCTATATCTACACCAAAACCTTCATTTACAGCGTTTTCATCTACTTCATCCGGTGTGACTAACTCGCCGCTATACTTCCACAAGCTCTCCAGAGCGTTTTGCATTTTTTCGTGACTTTCCGACGTGCCCTGACCGAGACGCACAACCCATTCAGAGCTGTACTTCGCGTGATAATTTACTTCCTTCAAAGATTTATTGGCAATGCCTTGCAAATGCGTATCGGAAGAGTGGGCCGCCATTTCCTGCAAAAAGAGCTGATGAAAAGTATCAAATAAGCACTGACGCATCAAAGTGGTCCCCCAGTGACCATTGGGCTGCTCCACCAAAAAAGGATGGCGAAAATCCATCTCGTCTCTGTGATAAGCCAAATCGTCTTCATCTCGTCCTTGACCTTCTATCTCACCGGCATATTGATAATACATGCGCGCCTGACCAACGAGGTCAAGAGCGATATTCGTAATGGCAATATCCTGCTCCAAAACAGGCCCGTGACCACACCATTCCGACAAGCGATGCCCCAAAATAAGGGTGGTATCGGCCAGTCGCAGAGTATATTCCAGTAAAGGTTTTTTAGAATAATCTTCAAATGCCATATTACATATGTTCTATTTCATCCGGCACATCGTAAAAGGTGGGGTGCCGATAAATTTTGTCTTTCGCCGGCTCAAAAAGAGCTTCCTGGTCATCGGGGTCGCTGGCGGAAATGTGCTTTGACTCCACAACCCACAAACTCACGCCTTCCTGGCGGCGACAATACACATCGCGCGCATTTTGCAGTGCAACTTCACTATCCGGAGCGTGCAAACTCCCCGCGTGCTTGTGGTGCAAGCCATTCGACGATCTAATAAATACTTCAAATAAAGGCCAATCTTTAGACATATCAGTATATTTTTATGCAGTTGCCCGCTGTTGCAAGTGTTTTTCACTTTGTTTTTCGGCATAGGCCGAAGCCGCTTCTCTCACCCATCGGCCATTTTCATGGGCCGATCGTCGGGCCTCTATGCGCTCTTCATTACACGGTCCATGGCCCTTGACGACTCGCCAAAACTCAGACCAATCAATCGCCCCAAAATCGTAGTGTTGCGTCTCTTCATTCCACTGTAGGTCCTCATCCGGAACGGTCAAGCCCAAGTACTCTGCCTGTGGAACGGTGACGTCCACAAATCGCTGTCTTAACTCATCATTGGTAAACCGCTTGATTTTCCAATCCATCGATTGCTTGGTATGCTTAGAATCTTTGTCCGAAGGTCCAAACATCATTAAAGAGGGCCACCACCATCGATCGAGCGCATCCTGAGCCATTTTTTTCTGGACGTCGCTTCCCTGCGCCAATTTCATCATAATTTCATAGCCCTGTCGCTGGTGAAAACTTTCCTCCTTACACACGCGAACCATAGCTCTTGCATATGGACCGTAAGAAGCTCGACACAAAGGCACTTGATTCATTATCGCAGCCCCATCGACCAGCCAACCAATTGCTCCCATATCTGCCCAACTGACGGTCGGATAATTGAATATACTGGAGTATTTCGCTTTGCCACTGTGCAAATCATCGATCATTTCATCGCGACCTTGTCCCAGGGTTTCTGCGGCACTGTATAAATATAAACCATGCCCAGCTTCATCTTGCACCTTTGCCATTAGGGCTACCTTGCGCCGCAGTGTCGGCGCACGGGTAATCCAATTCCCCTCAGGCAACATGCCTACAATTTCGGAATGAGCGTGTTGTGAGATTTGTCGAAGGAGCGTTTGCCGATAATTGTCCGGCATAAAGTCCTTCGGTTCTATCTTTTCATCGCGTCCTATCTTCTCATCAAATTTTTTCTGCAGCTCGTGGGTAGCCATAAATATACTTTTTCGGTTAAGAGTCATAAAATTAACGAAATTCATGGGTAAAGCGTTCGCTTCCTGTAGCTTTTTGACAGAAAATCAACGGAAACGCAAAGCGCAAAAGCTTTAGACACCCAGATCATCATCGAATTCATCAAACAGCGGATCATCATATACCATGAGAATGGCTGATTGTGGCACGATAAAGTATTTTTGTGCATCCAGCCGCACTTCCCAGGAAGAGTTTTTCAAAAATACAGCTATTTGTCCCTCCTCTACCTGTAGTGGCATGAAGTGTTGTCGCTGATCTATTGGTTTCCACTCCTCGTCCTCATCGCCGGAAGGAATCATATACCCCGGTCCCACCTTGAGAATTCTCCCCTGTCGCACCTGCTCCTTATCTTTTACCCCCGGCGGCAGATAAAGGCCCGATCCTGTCCGTTGCTCCTCTGTTGAAGACTCAATGAGGACCTTATCTCCAATCATTTCTATAAAGTCCACATCCCATTTCATGTTACAATTTTTTGGAGATGGAAGATACGATTTTTCTTTTTGTTTTGGGGCTGCCCCCGCCCCACGCTGGCGCGGCGCGGGGTCGCTATGCTCCGCCGCTCATTATTCATTCGGCCCTTCTCCCTCAAGCCCCATTTTATTTTGGCTGGAGGGATCGGTCTCCCTCCCTGCGGTCGGGCCGGCTGCGCAGCGCTCATCCGTTCGTTTTCGTTTTATTCTCACAGAACGAATAGTAAACAATAGTGGTAAGGGATAGGAGGCGATTTTTCTTGATACCGGCATATTCATTTTGCTAATGAAAAATGTTTACTTCTTGGGCGCTATATGCAGGAAACTATCCAGGCCTATCGCCAATCCCCTAAACAGCTGTATTCTGGTGGCTATTCAATGACAACCTTGAGAGGAGAAAATGAACTACATAGCTGAGAAGACGTAAATTCAAGCAGAGCAATATACACTTTAATGTGAGCAAATGAGAATAAAATTCTGTTCATTGTGATAAATATAGGCGTAAACAAGATGATAAACTTAATATGAGTTTTCTTCTTTTTAATTTTGTTATTATTTAAAAATAAATTATCTTTAACAAGCAAGTATGGAGTGTATTCTTATTTTGAATTACGATTTTATTCGTACATCTTGATCAACTTATTGTAGGGTACCTCCGGAAACTGTTTTTTGATGTGAAAATAATGAAATATGTGAGTAAGCAAGGCATGATGAGAGAGCCTAGCAAGAGCTAAGAGACCGAAGAATAACGATGCTTACGTACATATTTTACATTTAGACTATTTCATTAGAAATGGTTGTTCACGCAAAAGGATAGTTTTCGGAACTTCCCTGTAATGACACAGAGCGTGGATAAATGAGTGCAATAGTTTTTATTCGAAGGTGCCAGAGGGCGCAATATGAATGGTCAGAGAGATACATATTCTTTATAGATAGTTTGCTACTTGCTTTCACGCAGCAAGTACTTGTATATCTACAATTTATTCAGGTTCAAAAAGGGACAATTCATTTATGAAACGAATCTTACTAATTCTAGTCACCTTTTCACTGTTGAGCGCAGGTGGGGCTGCACAGGATCTTCCTAGCTATTTTGGCTCCTATGATCCACATGTGGGAGGCTTTGATTTACCTATTTATGACATGAAAGTGCTGCCGGTATACCAGGAGGCGTGGGATCTTCGAGAAAAACGAATACGGGTCTCTCAATGGCAGGCCGGCACATATACCATACTTTATCTACGGGCTGGCATACCCATTTCTCGTGGACGGGCTGTAATTATTAAATGATTTGGAAACAAACAAAAAGATTATTTTATGAAATTGCTTTACATCTTCTCCCTTTTACTTTTCATTCCTTTGACAATAATAGCCCAGGAAGTTGACTTTGCACCCGTAGGAGCCAAATGGTGGATCAATCAAATCGTTACCGAACCGGTTCCGCCCAGAGACTCCTTTATTATTGCTGAGGTGATCGGCGAAGAAATGAAAGCCGGGGAGTTATGTCGAGTGATTGAAAATGTCGGTGGCTGCCGGTTGCCCGATCCCACACATGTTTTTACGAGAAATGACTCCGTATTCTTTTTCAGCGAGGTAACTCAGCAATTTGAGCTCCTCTATGATTTTACAGCCGTTATTGGAAGCAAGTGGACCATTCGAGGGCTTGCCGGCGGTGCACCCGATCAAGAAATTGAGGTCATTGATGTGGGATTTGAGGTCATAAATGGTGACACCTTAAAGACGTGGACCATTCCTACACCCGGAAATACATCTTGGGGAAGAACCATTTATGAACACATTGGGAATTCAGCCTACCTGAGCCCCCATTATCCGCATCAGTGTGGTTTTCTACACGAGCCGTCGGGCGTTCGTTGCTACAGCGATTCGAACAGAATGATAAACCTGAGTGGTGATGATTGCGAAGTCATTTACAGCTTTTCATCCACCGAATCCTTTCAAACGAAAGTTGATTTGCAAGTCCACCCCAATCCCGCATCAAATCAAGTAGAGCTGTCTATCACGGGGATAACTGACTATTCCCGCATATTGCTTTTTCTCTATAATCAACACGGGCAACTGATCTCAGAGAAGGCGGTTCAGCAAAACAATCCGATTATCGATGTGTCTACCTTGCCTCAGGGATTGTATTATTTGATCGTTAAAGGAGAGGGTCGGTGGCTCGGACGCTCAAAATTTGCAGTGCATAGATAGAGGGGCTCAAGGCTTCATTTCCAGACTATTTGCTTTCCAGCGCATTTTTGTTGAATGGAAACAGCAAAAAATGGTAAAAATGCTGCCTCGAAACAGCAAAAAGACTTAAACCCCATTTGTCATAAAACCTCAACACCTCAACACCTCAACAACTCAACGACTCAACATCCCTAACTCTGATCAAAGTCCACTACTACTTTCTTACTTTTTGGGTGCGACTGTTTTTTGCACAAATGGAAAGCTATGCTATCGACCTTGACACCCTCCATCGGCCGCGGCGGAGTCGAAAACTACCCAAAGTATTAAGCAAAAAAGAAGTAAAGTCGATTTTAGATGCGCATGGGAACATCAAACAACGAATGATGCTAAGTTTAGTCTATGCCTGTGGACTGAGAAGCGGTGAGTTGTTACAACTGAAGCTAACAGATATAAACTCAAGCAGGGGTATTCTTTCCATTAGTCAAGCCAAAGGCCGCAAAGAGCGGATTGTGCTCTTACCACAAAAGCTGCTAGACCCCTTACGAGCGTATTATAAAGCGTATCGTCCGGAGAACTGGTTATTTGAAGGGCAAAAGGTAGGTAGGTCTTATTCGCCTAAAAGCCTACAAAGTGTTTTGAAA
>Ga0307966_1001341_pt1 | contig 19476 bp, 13 predicted proteins | sample OrgLakmetagen646_FD_203141 | JGI IMG/M metagenome (GOLD analysis project Ga0307966, IMG submission 203141) | Saline water microbial communities from Organic Lake, Antarctica - #646 | ecosystem: Environmental > Aquatic > Non-marine Saline and Alkaline > Saline | place: Antarctica: Organic Lake... | reverse complement strand
TAAACTTGCAAAGTTAGTGGCACTCACCGTAGTACTTGCCGATAAATCCAAGTCATCCCCTTCACAAATCGTTACATCATCTCCCGCCTCTGAGGTTGGGGGATTAGAAACAGTAATACTTACATCTGTATCGGAATCGCCACAAGTACCTGAATCGTCACTGATAGTATACTTAAAAGTGTAAATCCCCTCAAAAAGCAAATCCGTTACCAACGAGTTGGGATCATTTGTATCGTCAATTTGAGCATTTGCCCCTCCGGGTTGAGCTTCCACAGTCCAAGTCCCAGTTTCTCCTGATTGCACACTATTTCCATCAAGATTATAGCTATCACTACAAATAGCCTCATCTGAACCGGCATTCGCTATAGTCGGTGTAATTATTTCGATACTTGGCAATACCTCAGTACAACCATTGCCATCAGTCACAGTTACTTCATAAGATCCAGAAGATAAACCAGTTGGATTGTCTGTATTTCCAATAGCTGTAGGTCCTGTCCAGGAATATGCATAAGTACCTTCTCCTCCAGAAGCTGTAATTTGGATTTCGCCATCATTGCCAGTACAAGCAGGTAAAACATCATCAACAGTAATTTCTATATCTAGTGCTGGATCTAATCCAATTGCCTGGTAAGTAAATCCTCCTGTAAATCCATCACCATAAAATACTCCAGGAGTAGTTCCACAACCTCCGTTACTAAGTAATAATAAATAGTCACCTTCAGGTAAATTAGAAAATAATAATTGATTTCCATTAAAAGAGGGATCGTCTACATCATTTAATGACGGATCAGGATTATTGCTGGCATACACAAATTTCCCTGAGCCACCATTAGCTTGATAATCATACAACCTTACAGTGTAAGTACTTCCGTCAGGTGCTGTTCCAATGTTGAAAGTAAATGTTATACTACCAGAACCAGTAGCACCACCGTCCCAACAGGGATTTATATCAGTATTTCCTGGAGTTGGGCACTGAGCACTAGAATCAAATGCAAACAATGTAATTCCAAAAAAGATAAGTAAAAAGTATAATTTCTTCATATTATTCAATTCTTATTCCTGCATAAGGGAATCCCGTAAACCCCTCCCCTACATAAATATTTTCACAAGCAAAGTTTTCAAAAATCAACAAATATTCACCCTGAGGTATTTCACTGATCACTATTTGCTTTGTATTTTGACTAAATTCAAAATTCGGCTGATCTACACTCACTAAAGTTACAGAAATAAAGTCATTGATTGTTTCATAATTATACAACCTCAACTTATAAGACGTCAAATCCCCAGAATAATTCGATAGATCCATTTTCAGTTCCTTGTTATCTAGCTCGATAGACACGTCATCTTTTGTCAAACATTGAGAATAACCAAATGAACAAGAGAAGAATAAGCCAATTACTACTGCCAAAAACTGTAAACTTCTATTTAAAATATCAATATATTTCATTGTAATCAAATTGAATAAACAATAACCATGTGTAAAACTAAAATATTTAACTCCTAATAAACCACAAATCTAACTCCTTTTGGTACATATCTAAGAAATTCATCTAAAGAAAATAACAATTCTTTGAATTTGTATACATACGGAATAAATTCACTCGTGGGATTTTAATGCAATTCAAATATAAGTGATTCAGTTTTCTAAACAATAAAAAACAAGTAAAACTTTAAGTACACAGTATTAACTTTCTATAAAACAGTCTTTTATATCGATAATTAGAATTTTTACAAATACATATTATCCTTGTTTCCACATAGGATAAAAGTCTCGATTTTGTATCTTTGCAGAAAATAGAAGAATTTAAATTAAATAATATAATATGGCTTTTGATATAGACATGATAAAATCTGTTTATGCTGGAATGAGTGAAAAGATCGCTGCAGCAAGACAGGTAGTCAACAAACCTTTAACCCTATCAGAGAAAATACTGTACTCGCACTTGTGGGATGGTAAAGCAAAAAATGCATTTACCCGGGGTAAATCTTACGTTGATTTCGCACCTGACAGAGTTGCAATGCAGGATGCTACTGCTCAAATGGCACTTTTGCAGTTTATGCAAGCTGGAAAAGATCAAGCTGCAGTTCCTTCAACTGTACATTGTGACCATTTAATTCTTGCCAAAGAAGGTGCAAAAGAAGATTTAAGAAGTTCGTTAACAGCTTCTGGTGAGGTTTTCAACTTTTTAGAATCTGTTTCTAACAAATACGGAATAGGATTCTGGAAACCAGGCGCAGGTATTATTCACCAAGTTGTTCTAGAAAATTATGCGTTCCCGGGTGGAATGATGATTGGGACTGATTCACACACTGTAAATGCAGGTGGGTTAGGAATGGTAGCCATCGGTGTTGGTGGTGCTGATGCGGTGGATGTCATGGCTGGAATGCCTTGGGAATTGAAATTCCCAAAATTAATTGGTGTGAAGCTAACCGGAAAATTGAACGGTTGGACTTCAGCTAAAGATGTTATATTAAAAGTAGCCGGAATTTTAACGGTTAAAGGTGGTACAGGTGCAATAGTTGAATACTTTGGCCCTGGAGCGCAATCCCTCTCTGCTACAGGAAAGGGTACAATCTGTAATATGGGTGCTGAAATCGGTGCAACTACTTCTACTTTTGGTTATGATGATGCAATGGAGCGCTACTTAAGATCAACTGACAGAAATGATGTCGCAGATGCTGCAAATAAAGTTCGTGAGGACTTAACAGGTGATGATGAGGTTTACGCCAATCCAGAGCAACACTTTGATCAAGTGATAGAGATTGACTTATCTACTTTGGAACCACATGTAAACGGTCCTTTCACGCCAGATAGAGCTACTCCTATCTCTCAACTAAAAGCGGAAGCAGAGAAAAATGGATGGCCTACTAAAGTAGAATGGGGATTAATTGGTTCTTGTACCAACTCCTCCTACGAAGATTTATCTAGAGCTTCTTCGATTGCACAGCAAGCAGTTGACAAAGGTCTTAAAACTAAGTCAGAATTCGGGATTAACCCTGGTTCCGAGCAAGTTAGGTTTACTGCCGAAAGAGATGGCTTGTTAAAAATATTTGAAGATTTAGATGCTACTATCTTTACCAATGCTTGCGGACCTTGTATTGGTCAGTGGTCAAGAACCGGTGCTGATAAAGGAGAGAAAAACACTATCGTTCACTCTTTTAATAGGAACTTTTCAAAAAGAGCTGATGGTAACCCTAACACTCACGCATTTGTGACATCACCAGAAATGGTAGCAGCAATTGCCATCAGTGGTGATTTGGGTTTCAATCCATTAACAGATACCTTGACCAATGAAAAAGGTGAGCAAGTAAAATTAGATCCTCCATTTGGAGCTGAATTACCTGATGCTGGATTTGCAGTTGAAGATAATGGATACCAAGAGCCTGCAAAAGACGGAAGCAATGTAGAAGTAAAAGTTGCTCCTGATTCAAAAAGATTGCAATTGCTAGAAGGTTTTGATGCTTGGGATGGTAAAAACATTACTGGAGCTAAGTTATTAATCAAAGCTTTAGGGAAATGTACCACTGACCACATATCTATGGCGGGTCCTTGGTTGAGATTTAGAGGTCATTTGGATAACATCTCGGACAATTGCTTAATTGGAGCAGTGAATGCTTTCAATGAAGAAACTAACAAAGTTAAAAGTCAGGTAACTGGCGAATATGATGCTGTTCCTGCTACGCAAAGAGCATACAAAGCGAAGGGAATACCTAGTATAGTTGTGGGAGACCATAATTACGGAGAAGGATCTTCAAGAGAGCATGCAGCTATGGAGCCTCGACATTTAGGTGTTAAAGCAGTATTGGTTAAATCATTTGCTCGTATTCATGAAACTAACTTGAAGAAGCAGGGAATGCTAGGGTTAACATTTGAAAATGAGGCAGACTATGACAAAATTCAGGAAGATGATACTTTCAACTTCACTGATTTGGATCAATTTGCTCCAGAAAAGCCAATAACGATTGAAGCAGTTCATGCCGATGGTAGTAAAGATACTATTATTACAAACCATACTTACAATGATGCTCAAATAGCTTGGTTTAAAGCTGGTTCTGCTTTGAATAAAATCAAGGAAGAAGCAGCTGCAAGAGGTTGATTTGTAGATTGAAATAAGATTGAAAAAGGGCTTACCAGTGGGTAGCCCTTTTTTTATTATTTAAATTGAATCCATATTTAGAGGAAATCTAATTTAAGATTAAGATTCAGCTCAACTTTATTGCAGATTATTATGTATAATGCATACAATAGAAAATGAAATAATTATGAAGGATATTATAACACCAAATAGGTCATTAGCGGTAGAAACCGAAAAGAAATTAAATGAGCAGATAGAGATGGAAGGAAAATCATCTGCTTATTATTTATCGATGGCTTCTTGGTGCGAAACTAAAGGCTACGAAAATTCTGCAAAGTTTTTATATGATCATTCAGATGAAGAAAGAGGTCATATGCTTAAATTATTTAGCTATATCAATGAAGCTGGAGGTCATGCGCGACAGCCAGCAATTAGTGAAATCAGACATGAATTTAATAGCCTCAGAGAAGTTTTTGAGTTGATTTTGGATCATGAAATAAAAGTAACCAAATCAATTCACGAGTTAGTGGATCACTGCTTTAGTACCAAAGACTTCACTACATTCAACTTCTTACAGTGGTTTGTAACAGAACAGCGAGAAGAGGAAACCATCTCAAGAAGAGCCTTAGAAATTTTCGATATTATCGGAGAAGAAGGAATGGGCTTATGGCATATTGATATTGAGTTAGGAAAATTGCATGGTATTGAAGGTTCAGAAGAATAACCTACATGTCTGAAATCAATTAAAAACCCTCATAATTCATAATTTTGAGGGTTTTTAATTACCTGCTCATCCAATTTAGTATATCATCCATCAGATTTTCAAAATCGACATCATGATGAATTTCATGCTTTGATTTTGGATAACTTTTGAAAGTGAATAAGTTGCTATCCTTAGCGAATTCAGCAGTGGCATCGTGAGAAATGATTTTATCCTGCTGCCCATGTGCTAAAAATACAGAATGCTTAAATTTATGCGTATTGTGAATAAGGTACTCCCCTCCTTTTGTGATGGAAGTAAATAATTTAGCTGAAATTTTACTATGAATTAATGAGTCATCCTTATATTTTTCAACTTCTTCGTTTATACTGGAAATATCCTCTGCCTTCAAACCTGTAGATTGAATTAATCCAGGGATCACATCTGCAATCCAATTCCCTAAGTTGACTTTCCAACTAGGAGGCTCAAATGCTAATCTTATCCAAGGAGAAGTAGCAATTCCAGCTTTGATCTCATCTGAATGGTCTTTGGCTAGATAATTCAAAACTATATTACCTCCCATACTATGACCATAAAGAAATAATTCAGCATTTAAATAATTCACTCTAACAAAACGAATGAAGTATTCAATATCCGTCAGCAGCTGGTCAAGGCTTGGAGCATGTCCCTTTTTACCTTCGGAATTTCCATGTCCTCTTAAAGTCACAGCCATTGCACTTACTCCTTTTTCATTAAAATACTCGGCTACTCTCTGAAATCTGCCGGCATGTTCTCCATGGCCATGAACTAGCAAAATTATTTTCTCAGGATTTTCTGAAATTATATATTCTTGAACTTCTAAAGATAAATTGTCCGAGGTTCTGAAATGTGAGATTTTCTTTTCCATAAATGGGTTTAGATTAAGATGATATATAAAAATGCCGCAAATGCTGCACCCGTCAATGGCCCAATGATGGGGATCCAACTATAAGACCAATCGCTATCACCCTTTCCCTTGATAGGTAAAATTTGATGCATAATTCGGGGTCCTAAATCCCTAGCAGGATTAATGGCATAACCTGTAGTGCCGCCTAAAGCTAATCCAATCACCCATACCAAAATAGCTACTGGTAAAGCACCTAAATCGCCTAGCCCTATTGGGGTTCCACTAGTATCCATTATTTGTGGCGGGGTTGAAAATAAGATCACGATAATCAAAACAAATGTGCCAATAAACTCTGAAATAAAATTTGTTCGTACATCTCGGATCGCAGGCGCAGTTGCAAATGGAGCAAATAAAAGTCCTTTATCATTTGTAGCTTCGAAATGTCTTTGATAGATCAGCCATGCACAAAATGAGCCAAATGCTGCACCTAAAACCTGTGCAGGAATGTAAATCCATAATAAATCCCAAGCGAAATCTCCAGTAAGTGCTAAAGCCAAACTCACAGCTGGATTGATATGAGCTCCGCTATAAGGACCTGCAACAACAACTCCAATAAAAACGCCAAAAGCCCAGGCAGTGGTGATGACCATCCAGCCTGAACCAGCTGCTTTGGTTTTAGGTAAAACCACATTTGCCACAACACCGGAGCCAATCAATATCAATAAAAAAGTACCTAAAAATTCTGCTACAAAATAATTCATAAGATTTTATGATTCTAACCAATCCTGACTGCGATTAACAGCCTTGTGCCAAAAATGCAATAATTTTTTCACTTCTTCTTTGTCCATTTCTGGATTATAAGATTGCTCTGCTTCCCAAAGCGTTTGTAAAGCATCCATATCCTTCCAATAACCAACCGCTAGTCCAGCCAAAAAGGCCGCTCCTAAGGCAGTTGTTTCTGTTATTTTTGGACGTGTAATGGTACAATCCACCAAGTCGGATTGAAACTGCATTAAAAAATTATTTTCTGATGCACCGCCATCCACTCTCATTTCTTGGGTTTTGTGTCCTGCGTCTTTTTCCATAGCCGCTAAAACATCATTAACTTGGTATGCAATTGCTTCCAATGCCGCTCGAGCCATATGTGCTTTGGTAGTTCCTCTAGTAATTCCGAAAAATGCTCCCCGCGCATCCTGATTCCAGTGTGGTGCTCCTAATCCAGTTAAAGCAGGCACAAAGTAAACTCCTTCATTGTCCTTTAGTGATGTAGCTAAAGCTTCCGACTCACTTGCTTTGCGGAAAAGTTCAAGTCCATCTCTTAACCACTGAATAGCTGCTCCGCCTATAAAAACACTACCTTCCAGAGCATATTGCACCTTATCTCCTATTTGCCAGGCCACAGTAGTTAATAATTTATTTTTGGACTTTACAGGCTCATCTCCAGTATTCATTACCAAAAAACAACCAGTACCATAAGTTGTCTTTGCCATTCCCTTTTCGGAACATAGCTGTCCAAAAAGTGCTGCTTGTTGGTCTCCGGCAATACCTGCGATAGGAATTTTGTGAGAAAATAGATCGCCTGCAGTTGTACAGTATACCTCACTACTTGATTTTACTTCTGGTAACATAGAATTAGGAATATCAAATACATCCAACAATTCCTGGTCCCACTCTTTCTCATGAATATTAAAAATCATAGTGCGACTGGCATTGCTTATATCTGTATAATGATGCTTTCCACTCGTCAATTTATAAACCAACCAACTATCAACCGTCCCGAAACATAATTCGCCATTCTCAGCTTTAGCCCTTGCTCCCTCTACATTATCTAAAATCCATTTGATTTTTGTTGCCGAAAAATAGGCGTCTATAATCAATCCCGTCTTATCATTAATCTTCTCAGACAGGCCTTTCTTCTTAAGTTCATTGCAGTAATTGGCTGTCCTCCTATCTTGCCATACAATAGCCTTATGAATAGGTTTTCCTGTCTTTCTATCCCAAACAATGGTAGTTTCTCTTTGATTGGTAATGCCAATTCCAGCAATTTGAGTGGGCGTAATATTTGCTTTAGTAATCGCTTCGGTAGCAACAGAAGCCTGCGAAGTCCAGATTTCATTTGCATCATGTTCCACCCATCCTGACTGCGGAAAAAACTGTTCAAACTCTTTTTGCGCAACAGCTACAATTTCGGCCTTTTCATTGAATAAAATTGCTCTAGAACTGGTGGTTCCCTGATCAAGGGACAAAATATATTGAGATTTTTCCATAGTCGTTTTATAAATTTTATAATAAAATCAAACATCACTTTGATGTTTAAAGCTGATTATCAAATGATTCTATTCTTTCTCATGTTATTACCTAAAAGGTAATAATTAAGATCCTATCAGATATCGATTTGCCAATTTATTAAAATCTTTCAATTGCTTTTCAATCCAAGCCTCATCTTTTCCTAACTCCCTTGCCATAAGCTCCGCAACTACCGGTGCCATGTCCAAGCTAGCCTGGGCATCTAAGAATAGTATTCTTATTCTTCTGGCCAAAACGTCCTCCACTTTCATTGCCATTTCATTTCGACAAGCAAAAATCACCTCTGCTTGTGTATAAGGATATTTAGGATGCAAAACCTCATTCCATTGAGAATTTTCATTTTGTAAGAATTTGATTTGCTCTCTGTCAACACCGTAAACTCCTAAATAATCGATGGATTTTTCTTTTGTATGTCCATGAATCTTAATATCTGCAGAAGTACTTTTTTGTAGTTTTTCACCTGTGATTTTAGCGAAGTACTCAACGGTATCCTCGCCCATTTTACGGAAAGTTGTCCATTTGCCTCCCGTCAGGGTTATTAAGTTACTATCCGATACAATCACTTTATGACTGCGTGAAATCTCCTTGGTTTTCTCATTTTCATCAGTAGGAGCAGCCAGTGGCCTTAAGCCTGCATAAACCGATAGCACATCACTTCTTTGCGGCTTTTTAGTCAAATACTCTTGAGCGGTATTCAACACAAAATCGATTTCCTTTTGTAAAGCCGCTGGTTCCAACTTCGGTTTTTTCCTCATGGTGTCTGTGGTCCCTACCACTAATTTATCATGCCAAGGGACTGCAAATAAAACTCTTCCATCACTTGTTTCAGGAATCATCAAGGCATCATCACCAGACAAGAAAGACCGATCTAAAACCAAATGAATCCCCTGACTCGGGCGGATCATATTCTTTGCTCCAGGATTATCCAACTGCAATATCTTATCGGCAAAAACACCAGTAGCATTTACCACCATCTTAGCTCTAATTTCGAAATTGGTATTAGTTAATTGATCATTGACGGATAGACCCTTGATTTTACCACTACTATCTTTATTAAGCTGATTAACCTTAAAATAATTTAGAACAGCCGCTCCTTTCTCATTACATGTTTGCGCAACGTTAAGTGCTAAACGGGCATCATCGAACTGACCATCATGATAAACAACGCCACCTTTCAAACCTTCTTGCTTAATGGTAGGCAACCGCTCCACTGTTTTTGCTTTTGAAATAAATGTCGATTTCCCTAAGCTTAGCTTTCCAGCCATCCAGTCATACATTTTCAAACCCACTGTATATTTCAGTCGGTCGAAAAACGTATAAATAGGAATTACAAAAGATTGATTATGTGCTAAATGAGGAGCATTTCGCAACAATCTTCCTCTTTCTTTTAAAGCTTCAAAAACTAAGAAAACATCTCCTTGAGCTAAATATCGAACTCCTCCATGAACTAGTTTTGTGCTTCTACTGCTAGTACCTTTGGCAAAATCCGATTTTTCAAACAAAGCAACGCTCAAGCCCCGAGAAATAGCATCTAAGGCAACGCCAAGCCCAGAAGACCCTCCACCTATTACTGCAATATCCCAAACTTTATCCGTATCTGATATTTGCTTTATGTTTTCTTTTCTAATCATTTTGTTTCGTTTTGCTCAAATATAGTATTAAAAGAAACATATCAAAAGAATAAACAAGAATTTAGCTTGTTTTACCTTTCTATTTATTTACTTTTAGTATCTTTTTAGGTATTTTAATTATATTTTTGAATCATATGACAATTGCAGAAAGACATAAATTCATTTTAGACCAACTTCAGCAAGAAGGCTTTGTTAGTGTAAGTGATTTAAGTAACGTACTTGAAGTCACTAAAGTGACAATAAGAAAAGATTTAAAATTACTTGAAGATAAAGGCTTACTTTACCGCTCCCACGGAAGCGCCACTTTAGTATCTCCCTATGTAAACGAAAGACCTGTTGACGAAAAAGAATTGGTAAATGTTGAGGACAAACAAGCAATTGCTAAAATCGCGGTAGATTCTTTAAAATTGCATGAAGCTATTATTATTGGATCAGGGACTACTGTTGGAGCATTTGCCCAAGCAATCCCTCGAAATGCTCATTTAACTGTGCTGACATCCGCCATGAATGTTACCATGGCATTATTAGACTGTAAGGATATTGAAATCGTACAACTCGGAGGAGTTGTACGAAAAGGTAGTTCCTCCGTGGTGGGTCACTATGCAGAAGAAATGATGCGAAATTTCGCTTGCAGTAAATTGTATTTAAGTGTAGACGGGATAAGCTTAGAACATGGATTTACCACATCCAATATGATGGAAGCTCACCTGAACGCAAAAATGATTGAATCTGTTCAGAAAACGATTGTTTTAGCAGATGCCAGTAAGTTTGGAAAGAAGGGATTTGGTAAAATCTGTAACTTAGAAGATGTTGACCAGATTATTACTAATAAAAGTGCCTCAAAACAATTTATTAGTACTTTAGAAGCCAAGGGAATTGAAGTGATTTTAGTCTGAAATCTACCTACAACTACAGGCAATATATTTAGCGGAAATATGCTCCCATAGTTATTAATAATCCTATATTTGCAAAGGAAATCAAAAATTCAAAATACCTTTGAGAAGAATCTTTATCATACTATTCCTGTTCATATTAATTTTAGCAAGTGGATACGGGATTTATTACTATTGGGATAAACAAAAAAGCTTAGATGCTTGGTCTCTAGTACCTGAAAACACTTTTTTAGTTTATGAAAATAAAAACCTTGTTAGCTCTTGGAATGAAATTCAAGACAATCCCATCTGGCAAGACCTACAAAACATAGAGTACTTCTCTTTATTAAAAGAACATTTTGAAGCATTAGACAGCTTATCAGGAAATAGCGGCATGCTTGACGATGTTTTCAGGAACAATCATTTATTAATTGGGATGTCTGTTATTGCCAATGATGATTTTGATTTTGTGTTTTACCAAACCTTAAAAAACACTGAACAGATTGAGGTAATCAAGAAAATAGAATCCAAATTTGAAGAGTTTGAAAAATCAGAAAGAGTCTATAATAAAAACACTATTTATGAATTAAAAAGCGAGAATTCTGATAAAAGATTCAGTTATGTGCTTTTGAGGGGAAATTTTGTAGGTAGCTTCTCTCCAGTTCTAGTTGAGGACGTTATCAGAAATCTTGAAAAGGATGCGGATAATTTTAAAGAAAGTATCGATGAAGCCTTTAAGATTGCAAACTTCCAAGATGACCTAGGAAATTTATATATCAATTTCAATCGGTTAGATAAAATTGTAAAAGTCTTTACAAAATCAAATCAATCTACACTTTTCAATATTCTATCTCAATTCTCTGAAGGTGCCTTCCTTGATTTATTTTTAGATGGAGATGATTTATACCTCAATGGTTTTACTTTCCCTCACGACTCTATCAGTTATTTAAACACTTATCGTAGTCAAATTGGAGGAGATGTTACCTTAGAGAATTACTTCCCTTCAAAAACAGCTATTGTTCTCCATGAGCGATTTGATAATCCAAAAGCCTTTCAAGATGAAAAGTTTAAATTTTGGAATAAACTAGACAGCGAATTTGGACAAAAAAGAAATCTTATCGCTGAGCAATACGAAACTGACTTCAGAGAATTTTATCGATTCATGGCGGGCGAAAATGCCCAAGCTATCTTGAACAGCAGTCAAAGTTTAGTAGAAAACAAAAAACTCATTTTCATCAAAATGACCGATAAAAATGAAGGCTTGAATAAATTCAACAAACTAGCTGAAGAGGCTGCAATACTAACACAGGATACTTTATACTATGAATATTACGCAGAGAATGAAATAAGAGAACTGGTTATCAAGAATTTCCCTTACTATTTATTGGGTAAAAATTTCAAAGGTTTTTCACATACTTTCTTCACTTCAATTGATGACGTGATGATTATTAGCAATGATATCCAATCATTAAAGGAATTGATTTTGGATATAGAAACTGAAAATACTTGGGGAAAATCCATTAAAGAGAATCAGTTTATAGAATCTACACTTCAGGAATCTAACTTAAACATATTTATTAGCCTGCCACAAGCATGGTCACTGCTTCTCCATAATCTGAATGACAAATGGAGGGATAATTTTAAGAAAAACGAATACCCAATGAAGAATTTTGATATGCTGGCCATTCAGTTTAGTCATGAAAATGACCGCTATTACAGCAATGTTGAAATCTCACATTCTGATAATAAAGTGAATCATGAAATGAAATATTTCGATGAAGTGATGCGAGTTGAAATAGATGCGCCAATCATCAGCAAACCATACGTAGTCAAAAACCATATTACAGGTTTATTTGAAACTTTAGTACAGGATTCAGCATTCAACCTTCATTTAATCTCAAACAATGGGGATATCATATGGACGGAACCATTAGGAGCACCAATAATAGGCGATGTATTCCAAATGGATTATTACCAAAATAATAAGTTGCAATATGCTTTTGCAACTACTGAAAAAGTATTCCTTTTAGACAGGAATGGCATTGCATTAGAGTATTTTCCAAAAACATATGGAGATAAAAAAGTGGATAATCAATACTTCAATGTTATCGATTATGATAAAAGTAAAACTTATCGCTTGCTACTTGCTAAAGAAAATGGAGAAATCTATTTGACTAGCAAATATGGAGATGTACTTGGTGATTGGAAACCGTTAAAAATGCGAGACAAAATCGCGGCTATACCTGAACATATAAGAATAAGGAGTAAGGATTTCATGGTAGTGCTTCAAGAAAGCGGCACCGTAAAAGTCATGAGCCGAAGTGGCGAGATGAAACCTAATTTCCCAATCAATATTAATGATCGGTTATCAGATAACTTATTCTTTGAAATTGGAAATAGCTTTGAAAGCAGTTATTTAGTAACCATTACCAATGGCGGAGCATTGGTTAAAATCAGCTTTACCGGGAAAATAATGGATAAGGAGCAACTTTACATGCCAAATAAAGAGACTTTATTTAAAATAGTAAAAAATGCTTCTGAAAGAAGCTATATACTAGCTAGGCAAGATTTAAACAGGGTCAGCTTATTGAAACCAACAGGAGAACTGATGTTCGAGAAGGATTACATCAACCAAGACGAAATGGAAATCCAATATTATGAATTGGCTCCAAATAAAGAAGTAATTGCGGTAACTGATAAAAAACAAGCTTTTACATACCTTTACACTAGTGAAGGTCAATTAATAAATCAGCAACCTATAGAGAGCAAAGATGAAATTGCTGTGATATATTACAATAAAAATAATGAAGTGCATGTCTATAAATGTCATGAAAACACCTTCAGTATTCTAAAATTTAATATTTAAGGATGAGATATTTTTTTATACTTTTTATACTTTTTAACTACAACGTATTTGGTCAAAATGAGGATACTAAAACATTAACGCCCGCCAGTCTATCATCTCCAAAAGCAACGGTCAATACATTTCTTCAAAACTTACAGGAAGAAGAATTTCATCCAAAAATAGCCTCCCAAACACTGAACCCTCAATACATTAAGAATAATAATGCGGAATTAATTATCACTCAGTTAAAGCAGGTTCTAGACGGTGCAGGCGTGCTAATTGACATTGATGATATACCTGAAAATTCTAACTACTCAGATTCTACCGGGCGTAATAGATATTATTTGTCAGAAATTGAGTTTCCTCAAATTTACCTTGAAAGAAGTAAAGGAAAGTGGTATTTCAGTAAAAAAACTATTGAAAAGACACCCGAATTACACCAACAGGTATATCCTTTTGGAACTGATAAATTAATGAACATTTTACCCAGCATGGGTACACAAAAGATTTTAGGACTTCATGCTTGGCAATATATCAGCATTTTGATTCTAGTAATTATATGTGTGTTAATTCATAAAATATTAAGTTGGGTTTTTGATTGGTTAATTTACCAACTCCTTAAAAACAAGGGTTACGGAAATATTGCGCACGATTACATCATGCCTGTTGCAAGACCTTTCAGTCTTGTAATTATTGTCGGAATTTTAATTATTCTCATTCCAGTACTGCAACTTCCTATTACCTTCAATCATTATTTCATTTTATTGCTTAGGGCCTTACTACCACTATTTGGCACTATGATGGTTTATAAAATTGTAGATATTCTAGGGGAATACATGCTAAAAAAAGCTGCCCAAACAGAAACCACAATGGATGACCAGATCGTCCCAATCCTCAAAAGAGTTTTGAAAATTTTTGTGGTAATTATTGGGTTTCTTTACATTCTAAACAATTTAAGATTTGATATTACAGCACTTCTTGCAGGTATATCGATTGGTGGTTTGGCTTTTGCTCTAGCAGCACAAGACACAATAAAGAATTTCTTTGGCTCACTAATGATCCTTTTTGATAAACCATTTCAAATTGGTGATTGGGTGACAGCCGGAGATATTGATGGAACCGTAGAGGAAGTTGGTTTTCGTTCAACTAGGGTACGGACTTTCAGAAATTCGTTAATTACCGTACCAAATGGTAAATTAGCTGATATGCCTGTAGATAATCATGGCTTAAGAAAATACAGAAGATTTTATACCACTATTACTATAACTTATGACACGCCAACCCACCTCATAGAAGCATTTACAGAAGGTTTGAAAAAGATAGTAGAGGAACATCCAAAAACATGGAAAGAGTTTTATAATATCTATTTTAATAATATGTCTGCATATTCTTTGGATATTATGTTTTATGTTTTTCTTGATGTACCGACTTGGGGGGAAGAATTAAAATATAAGGAAGAAATATTGCTGAGTATAATGAAGTTAGCCAAACAATTAGGAATCAATTTCGCCTTCCCTACGCAAACACTGCATATGGAAAACTTCCCTGGGCAGCCCTCGTTATCTCCAGGATACCATGAAAAAAATCAAGTATCGGAGAATTTGAAAAACTTTTTCCCATCGACAAAACCAGAATAAATTCTAATTTTAAATCAATGTTAAAATAGAAATCAATGAGTAAGTCTAATAAATACAGATTTGGCACCAAAGCCATTCATGCAGGAGTTGAGCCTGACTCAGCAACTGGAGCTATCATGACTCCTATTTATCAGACATCTACTTATGTTCAATCAGCACCCGGAGAGCATAAAGGCTACGAATACAGTCGATCGCAAAACCCTACTCGAAAAGCATTGGAAAAAAGCATTGCTGCTTTAGAAAATGCTGATTATGGACATTGCTTTGCTTCAGGACTTGCTGCTATTGATGCTGTAATTAAAACATTAAAACCAGGTGATGAGGTAATCAGTACGAGCGATCTCTACGGGGGTACATACAGAATTTTCACTAAGATTTTTCAAGATTTTGGTATTCACTTCCATTTCATCAGTATGGAAGAGGCTTCTAATTTAGAAAATCATATCACAGACAAAACTAAATTGATTTGGGTAGAAACTCCTACTAACCCAATGATGAATATCATTGACATCAAAGCTGTTTCTGAAATTACCAAGAAAAAAAATGTACTATTGTGTGTTGACAACACTTTCTCCACCCCATATTTACAAAATCCTTTGGATCTGGGTGCAGATTTGGTGATGCATTCATTAACCAAATATATAGCAGGTCATTCTGATGTAATAATGGGTGCTTTAGCTACCAACAAGAAAGAATTATCTGATAAATTAGCATTCATTCAAAATGCTAGCGGAGCGATACCAGGTCCGCAAGATTGCTTCCTAGTTCTCCGAGGGATTAAAACATTACACCTTCGAATGCAAAGGCATTGCGAAAATGGTGCAGGCATCGCCAATTTCCTGAAATCGCAACCTAAAGTAGATAAGGTATTATGGCCCGGTTTTAGTTCTCATCCAAACCATACCATTGCAAGCAGACAAATGCATGATTTTGGAGGTATGATTTCGTTCTCCTTAAAAGAAAATACAAAGGAAGCTGCGCACGAGATCTTGAAAAAATTTAAATTGTTTACTTTAGCAGAATCTTTAGGAGGAGTAGAATCATTAAGCGGTCATCCAGCAACTATGACGCATGCCAGCATTCCTAAAGCTGAACGAGATAAAATAGGTCTTTCAGATTCATTGATACGGTTGAGTGTTGGTGTTGAAGATTTGGAGGATTTAATTCAAGATTTAAAGCATGCATTATCATAAATTGATATGAAGCTAAAACGCTATAGAAGCAAAAGAAAATACGAACCCATTTTACCGGGCCCACGCGAATGGCCTGTGGTACAACTGAGTCGTCATAGAAAAGAATTTCTTAAAGAAGTAGTAGAGGAGGCTTATGGTCGTATTAAAAACAATACGAGAAATAAAACCGCACTGATTGAAGAGTTGGAAACTACCTTGTACAAGGAAAAAGCAAGAATTAGGCAAACTCCTTGGAAAGTAGATCCAGATGATGAGCATCAATTTTGGGGAAAAGTAAAAGATGAATTGCTGGAAATTTCCCACCAAAAAGTAAAAGACGAAGAAAAAGCTAATAAAATTCTGCTCAATATCATAGAACGCTATGCTGACGAAATTGCTGGAAATTTTAATACCAGTCATTACAGATTTGCAAGAGGAATTGCCACTTTTGGTTTTAATCGCTTATTAAATGCAGCCAGAGTAAAAAAATTAGGTGGGTTTTGGAGTAGCGAACTCTCTATGGATGATAAAATCCAAATTAATGGAGAGGTGGATAAATTACGAAATTTAGCCAAAAAAGGAACAGTTGTAATGGTTCCTACTCATTCAAGCAATTTGGATTCTATTTTAATAGGCTGGGTAATATACACTTTAGGGTTGCCTCCTGTTATATATGGCGCAGGACTAAACCTGTTCAATATTAGTATAATTTCCTATTTCATGAATAGTCTGGGTGCTTATAAAGTGGATAGAAGGAAAAAGAATTTGATTTATCTGGAAACATTAAAATCCTATTCGACTTTAGCTTTGAAAAAAGGATGCCAAAGTTTATTTTTTCCTGGTGGAACTCGATCCAGGGATGGAAGAGTGGAAAAAGATCTAAAATTAGGTCTGCTAGGTACGGCAATAGAAGCACAAAGGGCAAATTACCAAGAATTTGGAAATGATGCGGAAAAAATATTTATTGTTCCCGCAAGTTTGAATTACCATTTTGTTCTAGAAGCACCTAGCCTTATCCGTCAATATTTAGAAAAACGTGGTCAAGAGCGTTATTATGTAGAAAATGATGAGTTCTCTTCCTCTTACAAAATCATTACCTTCCTTTTTAAATTCTTTACAAAAGGCTCGGATATATCAGTCTCTATTGGAGAACCCATGGATATTTTAGGGAACAAAGTAGATAACGAAGGAAGAAGCTTTGACTCAAAAGGCCGAGAAATTCACCCAAAGGATTATTTCGTATTTCAAGATAAAATCACAATAAATAAACAAAGAGAAGCAGAATACACTAGAATGCTTTCCAAAAAGATTGTTGAGCAATACAGCATAATTGCTCGTGTATTTTCAAGTCATTTAATTGCTTTTGTTGCTTTTGAAATCATCAATAAGCATAACAAAAAACTAGATCTATTTTCCTTATTACGATTAACAGAAGAAGACTTGGTAATCTCTTACAATGAATTTAGAAGTGCATGTTTAAAAATAAAAGTCAAGATTGCAGAGAGGATTAAAGAAGGTAGAATGTCGCAAGCCGAACACATGGACGATAATATTGACAACATCATAGAACATGGTTTACTAAATTTAGGAATATACCATTCCAAAAGACCATTAATTAAAACAGAAGATGGTGATATTACAACTATGGATATGAATCTTCTATATTTTTACAGAAACAGATTAGATGGATATGGGCTCGAAAAACATATTTGAAAAACCTATAGGGGTTGTTGGTGCGGGTAGTTTCGGACTTTCAGTGGCTAATCTTTTGGCTGAAAACTCGGAAGTTTTACTCTATGCACGAAACCCTGAAGCTCTGGAGAACATCAACACAAAAAGAGAATGGAACAGCTATCGTATTCATCAAAACATAAAAGCTATCGATGATTTAGAACAGTTAGCTAACTCATGTGACATCATTTTCCCTGTGGTTCCCTCAGCTAATTTTCGAGAAATGATGAAATCTTTATCACCATTTCTTCACCCCTACCATATTCTAATTCATGGGACAAAAGGTTTAAACCTAAACCTACCGAAAGGTAAAACATTAGATACTATGCAGGTTCTTGAAAGGCATCATATCAAGACCATGAGTGAGCTTATTATGGATGAAAGCGTAGTGGTAAGAGTTGGTTGTCTTGCAGGTCCCAATTTAGCCAAGGAAATTGCTCAAGGACTTCCCGCAGCAACAGTAGTAGCCAGTCCATTTAACGAAGTAATTCAAATTGGACAACAATTACTTCGCAGTGACAGGTTTCAAGTTTATGGGAACCCAGATTTAATAGGGATTGAACTTTGCGGAGTTTTAAAAAATATTATAGCCATAGCTTCAGGAGCGTTAACAGGCTTGGGTTTAGGTGAAAATGCACGCTCATTGCTGATTAGTCGAGGAATGGCTGAAATGATTTACTTGGGAAAAGCATTGGGAGGAGATGTTCGTTCTTTTATAGGATTAGCTGGAATAGGTGATTTGATGGCCACTTCCCACTCTACTTTAAGTAGAAATTTTACTGTTGGTAGACGATTAGCAGAAGGCGAAACGCTAGAAAATATATTAGGAGACATGCAAGAGGTTGCGGAGGGTGTCAATACCATTATGATCGCGAAAAAAATTGCAGAAAGTTTTAAAGTTCGAGCACCTATAACCGAAATATTGCATAGAGTCCTATTTGAAGGGCTTACCATGGAAGAAGCTGTCCAATATTTGATGAAGTATCCTCTTAATGTAGATGTGGATTTCATCTAAACACCTCGATTTGCTATTTCCCCTTATCTACTCATCTAGTGTTTTCCTAAGCTTTCAAAAATAAGTCGATTTGTGAAGAAATAAATTTATCACAGACTAGATAATTTAACAAAATCGGACTAAAGCAAATTAAAAATCCATTCTATTTCTCATATAAAATTTTATCTTTGTGGTTCGCTAAAAAATTTGGTGACTGAAATAGATACTTGATCAATTCATCAATATTTTGAACAAGCCAATTCAAAATTAAGTCAGTTTACCGATTAACTTTTTAAAGCTAAAATTTAAATAAATATGGGTAAAGTAATTGCAATTGCTAATCAAAAAGGAGGAGTAGGTAAAACCACATCAGCTATTAATCTTGCAGCAAGTTTAGCTGCTTTAGAGTATAAAACGCTTATTGTTGATGCCGACCCTCAAGCAAATTCTACTTCAGGAATAGGATACAACCCTAAAGAAATAGACAGCAGTATTTATGAATGTATGGTGGATGAGGTTGATGCCCAAGACATCATCGTGGAAACTGACTTAGATTACTTGCATATTTTACCTTCTCATATAAATTTAGTGGGTGCTGAAGTTGAAATGGTAAATATTAAGAACA
>Ga0307966_1001317_pt1 | contig 19648 bp, 16 predicted proteins | sample OrgLakmetagen646_FD_203141 | JGI IMG/M metagenome (GOLD analysis project Ga0307966, IMG submission 203141) | Saline water microbial communities from Organic Lake, Antarctica - #646 | ecosystem: Environmental > Aquatic > Non-marine Saline and Alkaline > Saline | place: Antarctica: Organic Lake... | reverse complement strand
TTCTGCATATTTTTCCTCCACAACCGCATTCTCGACCTTTAATTCAGATTCGTGCGATATACTAATCGATTGATTACGAAGCGTATTTAATTGTTTCGAAGCTTGGAGTTCCTCATAGTATATCTTTTTGGGAAGCACGTGATAATTAATTAATTCAATTAAGGCATCTTTATTCTCTTCATCCATAAAGTTCTCCAACACATCTTCAGGCAATAATTTGAAGGCTCTATTGCTAGGGATCATCAATGTCATTTCATCAAGCTTTGCTATTTCCTCAGATAAATCTGCTTGCTCTATAGCATCGTAAAAAATAGAAAATTGTGGATTATCTTTTATAGTTTTGAAAAGTCTGTCAACTTCATTCAATCCTAACTCCTTTTCAACCGGTTCTGCAAATGTCTGTGTTCCAATTATAGATCCTACTAAAACTCCTATTACTAATATTATGTTTCTCTTCTTCATCTCTTATTCAATTCAAAATATCTGTGTTAAAAATTTAATACTATACCAACACAGAACATTTCGTTTTGTTTAACAAATTGCGATTATTCATTAAACAAAATGAAATTACTCATATTCCGACCTTTTTTGAGGATCATATGTAACAAAGAGATTAATATAAGCAGATCGTGATAAGCGAAATGTTATCGGAATCATGATTAGAGAAAGAGAAATCGACAGGGCAATGATGAGCCATAATTCCGCAAAGCCTAAAATATTTAACGCTACAAATACAGTAATAATTAAAGCCACCTGCATAGCATAGCTGATGTACATTGCTCCATCAAAGAAAGAAGGTTCCGACATATACCTTAAACCACAATTAGAACAATGCTTTGGCATTTTCTGAAAATTTTTGATGTCATAGGCATTGGATTCAAACAATTCCCCTTCGTGACACCGTGGACATTTAAATTTAAAAATGCTGTACAATTTATTTCCTTTCTTCATGAGATCATTTCAATTGGGATTTAACCATTTTTATTATTTCCTTGAAATAAATAATAAATCATAGCCTCTATACAAATAAGGGTTTTTTTAGGTATTTAACCATCTCCAGAATTTACCCAAAACTGTTGTAGGTCGTGACTTTCTCTCTGGTGCTGTCCCTTCTACTGTTGACTTCTTTTTACTAGGTCTGCTTTTTTGCTCAATCTGCTTAGGCTTTAAGATTTTTTCTTTGTAGAACTGCTCGCGCTTCTTTTTCTTCTCCCTCTCAGTTTGCTCACGTTCCCTCGCCTCTTTTTGTTCCGCCCTTCTCCTGATTTCCGTTGGACTTAGCTCACGATTTTGTCTTCTTCGAGAAGATTTGTTTGCAACTGAATGTGGGACTACTTTCTTAGGCTGCCTAACATTCCGTTCTTCTTTTTGCTCCTGTTTTGGACTTTGTTCTGGAAGATCAATTTTCCCTACAACATTGAGTCCTTTCAATTCCACTTTTGCAGGTTTTATTACAAAATCTTCGCCTAAATCTTCTTCCCCTTGCAACAGTTCATCCACTGTCCTAAATGATTTTTTCTTAGGCTCTTCAGTATTTTCCTCTTCGGAAATCTGATCTCCTTCTTCTTCAACAGTTTCTTTTACTTCTATTTCTTCACTTGTAATATCTTCTACAGTATTCTCCTCTATCTCTGAATTTTCAGACTCCACTTTCTCAGCACTTTCTTCAGCTTTAGATTTGCTTTCATCCTCCACTTCAATTACGGAATCAGCATCTAATTTACTTTCTTCTTCAATCTCAAAATACTTATAAAGCATTTGGACAGCTTCTTCACCTAATTTAGTGTTGGACTCTTTTTCAATAGTAATCCCTCTAATCTCTAGGAAATCAACAATATCTTCTGTAGTAATGGAAAGCTTTCTCGCTGCTTGGGCAAGTCTCATGGTTATTGTTGGTTATAGTTTGGTTAGTTGCAAAGATACCAATTTAAGGCTATTTATGAATACTTATTCATTAAGCAGGGCACTAAAAAAAACTAGAATTGCTGGATGACTACAAAGAATATTTTTAAACATTGAAACAAAAACAGCAGTTCATGTGAACCGCTGCTTTCATTATAACTATTCTCCTTGACCTAAGGAAAACCCTAGTTCTCCATCAAAAGTATATAAATTTTCAGTTTTGATAATATCGTATCCTGCTTCATTCAAAGAATTCATTAACTCCAAAACCTCTTTGTAGTCTATAGTTTTATAATCTGGCTTTCCTTCTATTGCCTGAGCATTTTTAGATATAAACCTGCATCTCCAGTGATCAGTACAGAAAGTAGATTTCATGCCGCCCGGATATACTTTAACCCCTCTATTGGTTATCATCTTCAGTTTCAAGAAATTCTTCGAATCTGTAGTCAATGAATCCCCAAATTTATTAGCGTCTCTATCTCTGTAATCAATGAAAATATCTACCCCAACTAACTTCTTTTCTTTCGGAGCATGTGTCTTTTCTTGAATATTAATTCTGAAATCTTCGCCTTCCTTAACTTCGATTTTCTTGAACTTTTCAGGTATCTGACCCAATCTTTCAATTACCGCATCGGCAAATTCTAAAGTACCTACCTTTTGTTTACTATGACCTTCTTTGTAAATTTCACCTGTGTGGATTCCATCTTCTAAAGTGGTTAACCAAGCATTATGTATTAAAGCAGCTTTTTCTACCTCTCCGAAGTATTGCAACATTTGGATTGCCCCGTGCAATAAACCCGATGGGTTGGCAATTTTCTTTCCTGCAATATCAGGTGCAGAACCATGTATAGCTTCGAACATGGCATAATCTTTTCCTATATTTGAAGAACCAGCAAGTCCTACAGAACCGGAAATTTCAGCAGTTACATCCGAAACTATATCTCCATATAAATTTAACGTAACAATCACATCATAATCTTCCGGACGGTTAGCAACTCTGGCAGTCGCGATATCGATAATTTGACTTTCAGCCTGAATATCAGGATACTCTTTTGCTACTTCTTTGAAAACGCTGTGGAATAAACCGTCAGTGATTTTCATAATATTATCTTTCACCAAACAGGTCACCTTTTTACGGTTATATTTTTTTGCATATTCAAATGCATAACGGCAAATTTTTTCAGAACCCGGTCTTGATATTAATTTTAAGCATTGTGCTACTTCATCTGTTTGCTGATGCTCAATTCCAGCATATAAATCTTCCTCATTTTCTCTCACTACAACTAAATCCATCACTGGATGCTTGCTTTCCACGATAGGATGATAAGAAACTGATGGACGAACATTTGAGAATAAACCCAAAGATTTTCTAATGGTAACATTCAAGCTTTTGTATCCAGATCCTTGGGGCGTAGTAATAGGCGCTTTTAAAATCACTTTTTTCTTGTGAATAGCTTCCCAAGCACTCTCTGGAATCCCAGAAGTATTCCCTGATAAATAAGCCTGTTCCCCGATTTCAATATAATCCGCATCTAATGTGACATTGGCTGCATCTAAAATTCTTAATGTCGCGTCCATTATTTCAGGACCTATTCCATCTCCTTTTGCAACTACTACCGGCAGTGGTTTGGTTGCTTTTTTTAAATAATCTGCATTAACAGCATCTTTCATGACTGGATATTTATGTTCTTTAAAATAGTATTTCCGACTGAAGGGTAATTTTATTGATGAGGTTATACACGGTATAAATGTATTATAGTTGATATAGCCCCTAAAATTGTTGCAAAAATAGTGCAGAAGGCGTTGGAATCAAAGCGGTTGTAAGTTTTAAACAGAACTAATAAGTTTCAAGCAGTTAACTCAGGCTCAGGTTTATCTGTGGGCAAGCAAACGCCTGGCGGCAAATCCAAAACAGGATCGTCATCATTTTCACTGGAGCCACCTCCTCCTCCACCTATATCATCATCATCAGAATTATTACCATTTCTTAGTACCCACTTTATAAAGTAAGACACCAAGAAAGCACAACTTAGAACCAAGATAATATAGTCCGGATTTTGAATAATATAGTGAAAGAAAGTTTCTGTCATTTCTTTTAATACAAATTTTCAACTAAAAGCATTCAAAAGTTAATGATTTTATTATCAAATTGTTAGAAGAAAAGCCAAGAAATTTTTTAATCGTTACTAGCAACTTAACATTGCATTTTTAGAATTTCACAGGCTTAGTTCGAATTCCTGCGATCAATCTATAAACAAACAGATTATCAAAAATCCATTTTTTCATACCAGTTGTAAACTTTTTTTAGACCGTCTTTGAATCTGACCTGAGGCTTATATCCCAGCAGAGTTTCAATTTTTGAAATATCGGCTTTTGAATGTTTTACGTCTCCTGGTCTTTCTGGTCCGTATACCGGCTCAAGATTTTTACCACTAATATTTTTTAGCAAGCCGATCATGTCATTTAAACTCATCTGGTCTCCGCAAGCCACATTGTAAATCTGATTCAGTGCCTCCTTGTTTTCGGTAAAAAGAGCTAAATCATTGGCATGAACAGCATTTTCCACAAAAGTAAAATCACGACTCGTTTCCCCGTCTCCATTTATGGTAGGCTTATTTCCATGAATAAAAGCCTTACAGAAAATTGGAATCACTGCCGCATAAGGATTATCAGGATTTTGCCTTGGCCCGAAAATGTTAAAATAACGAAGCCCTATGAAATTTAATCCATAGGTTTTTTGGAAGACCTCTGCATACAGCTCTACTGCATATTTAGTCACCGCATAAGGACTTAACGGATTTCCAATAATATCTTCTTGCTTGGGCAAATTAGGACTGTCTCCGTAAGTACTTGAAGAACAAGCTAGCACAACTCGATCAATTTTATTTTCAACCGCTGCATACAAAATATTCACGGTCCCATCAATATTGACTTTGGTGCTTTGCATCGGATTTTCAATTGAACGAGGTACAGAGCCCAATGCTGCTTGATGACTGATTAAATCAAAGCCTTTAGTCAACTCAAGCATTTTATTATAATCGCAAATATCCTCATTGAAAAACTCGAACTTTGGATGGTTTTCAAATTCCTTAATATTACTGTAATAGCCATTTGAGAGATTATCAATTACGCGCACCTTTTCTACCCGATCATCATTTAGATATTTTTCTACCAAATTAGACCCAATAAATCCGGCTCCACCGGTAATTATGATTTTCTTTTGCGACATTATGAATTGTTTTTTGTGGGCAAAGATAGGAACTCTATCATCTTTCGACTACTATTTTACAAAACTTATAGATATGCACTTTTGGTGCGAAATAAATTAAAGGTGAAGATCTTTCTAGTAGTTATTGTATATCCACACCTACATTAATATCTATAATGCGAAGGCTCTAGAATTACACAAAACGAACTCAAAGATTATCCAGCCACAAACTCTTGAAATTCTCTAAAATCTGCTTCTTTCATGACCTTTTCCATCTTCACTTGCCCTCCTTTTTTCTTGTTGGCATCATTCCACTCCACAAATTTATCCACGGAGATCAGACTGACCTTCACATTTTTCAAAGCTTTATCTCTGGCTACATTATAATTCTTATTAATATCCCGCAAGTGTTCATCCAGATGTTTTGTGATAGCTTCTTCGTCTAAATCATTTTTAAAATCCTCCAATCCAAGGTACCAGTGATGAATATAATCCTCATTTTCCTTAACTGCCGAAACAGTAAATTCTTTAATATTCAAGGGGAAATTCTGGTTCAGACTCTGGACAGCATCATCCATTTTAGTGACCGACAATTGAGATCCTACAACATTGAGGAAGAATTTAGTTCTACCTGTAATCTTAATTTCCGACCTTGAAACATCTGTAAACTTGATCGTATCCCCTATCATATATCTCCAAGCTCCACTAACCGTAGAAATCAATAGAATATATTCTTGTCCTTCCACAACTTTAGAAATATCAATGGCCTTCTTTTCAGGATTAACTTTCCCAGATTCTAAAACACTACCTTGTTCAAAAGGAACAAATTCAAAATAGATTCCATTATCGCAAATCAACTGCATGGCGTCCGTGTCTGGACGAGTTTGAGTTGCTAAATATCCTTCTGAAGCCAAATAAGTGTCAATATATTGAACCGGTCTACTGAAAAGTTTCTCAAAACTCTTTTTGTACGGATCCAATGCGACTCCCCCAGATGTATAAACTGCTAAATTAGGCCAGATATCGTGAATGGAATCTACTTTATGATATTCCATTACTCTTTGTAACATTAATTCAATCCATGAAGGAATTCCGGAAATAGTACCGATATCCCAATTTTTAGCTTCTTTAGCTATAGCCTCCACCCTTTCATCCCAATCATCAATACTACTTATCTTTTCTCCCGGTTTGTAGAAATTACGAAACCAGTTGGGAATATTGGAAGCACTAATACCACTAATCTCTCCTTCTAAATGGCCATTGACTTCATTCAAATTTGTGCTGGAACCCAACATTAAAATTTGTTTGGTAAAAAAGCTCTCAGGCAACTCTTTAAAATTAGAAAGACTAAGGACTTGCTGAATCCCGGTATTTCTTACACTTTCCTGCATATCATCCGTGATGGGAATGTATTTACTGTGCCCTGTGGTACCAGAGCTAACAGCAAAATTCTTTACTTCACCAGGCCAGCAAATGTCTGATTTACCTTCCCACGATTTCTTCCACCAAAACTCCATATCATCATAATCATGATAGGGAACTTCCTCCGCAAAGCTTTGAGAAAAATCTTGATCTTTCAATATTCCTTTGAATCCATAATATTTCCCGAAAGCAGTATTCTTGGATTTTTCGAGTAGTTCTTTTAAAGTTTCTTTTTGAGCTTGGACTGGAGAGTCGTGAGTTTTTATTCGACTTCCTACGTCAATCGCTGACTTAATAATATTACTGATGATTTCCATGAAAAATTATTAGTTAAAAAAGATCAGGCAAAAGTCTTGCCTTCTTTTTTAACCAAAATATTTCTCCAAGGTTGCAGCAACTCCGTCTTCTTTACCGGGCAGCGTAATCTCATCAGCAATGCTTTTCACTTCTTCTTTTGCATTCCCAACTGCCACACCGCATCCTACCGCTTTCAGCATTTCGACATCATTGTGATTATCTCCAAAAGCAATCACGTCTTTCATCTCTATGCCGAGTTCCTTTTCAAGTAATTGATGGAGTGCAGTTGCTTTAGAAATTTGTAAGGGTGCAATTTCTAAATATGTATCCTTAGACCGATAAAGGTGCAATGCTGCATTCATGGATCTCAATTCACTAATTAGGTTATCAATTAGCACAGGTTCACCCATACACATGATTTTATGAGCTCCATTTTGTTGGGGTTTCCAACTCTCCATTAGATCTAGACCTGATAAAATGGTAGCCTGCACCTTTGTATTATTGATTTCCCTTTCTGTCCACCGGTCTTTAGATGGAACATACCATTCGTCTTCCAAATAAAACCCTGCATGTAATTTTTTATCATGACTCCATTTTGCAATAAAATCGCATAATAAAAAAGGAATTTTTACAGAATCGAGTATTTTGACTTCCTGTTTCTGGGAAATAATAAATCCTCCATTATAACAAATCAACGGGTGCTTGCCTATACCTAGTGTTTCCTGGAGATGTCGCATGGCGGCTGGCATCCTGCTGGAAGCTAAAATTATCGGTACATCATCTTTGATACTTGTAATGATGTCAATCGTTCTTTTCGATAATTCCCTTTCAGGATTTAAAAAGGTTCCATCAATATCTGTGCAAATTGCTTTGAACATAATCTTTGTGCTTGGTTTTTTCAAAAAGCAAAACTAATGCTTTTGAAATGTTTCAAAACAATCCTATACATTATTTGTCGTGCCAATGACCATGTTCTGATGACCAGACTTTACCGGGAGGTGCTTCTCCTGCTGGCTGAGCTACTGATCCACCTTGTCTATTTATATTCTGAGCTGGACTTTGCTGTGAATTATAATAGATGGAAAAACCAGCGATAGCTATTATTACTACCATGATCGCTATGTACATCAAATTCTTATTGTTGTTAATGCCCGATGATGCTGCCCCCATGTGACAGTTTTTATATTTTTTTCCACTTCCGCAATGGCAAGGCTCGTTTCTTCCTAATTCCTTTTTCATAAGATATATGATTAATTCAGAACATAATTTACGAAAAAATTAGATATTCTGAAGCAAATATATTTTCAATGAAATTTATAGCAATATTAAATTATCTCCAATTAATCACCTGAATTTCATTTTCTTCCCTTTGCTTCATGTTTTCAGGTAGATGGTCGACTATCTCTTTTTGCAAAGCTTCAATAATTCTTCTCTTTAGGAAATCTCTTTTCATCACCAAGCTAATCTCTCTAAAAGGAGTGGGCTTCTTAAAAGTTCTTAGTTTTTTACTGTCTTCATCAGATAAATCCAGAGTAGCTAACTCAGGAAGCAGTGTTACCCCACCCTGCTTATCGACCATTCTTTTTAGTGCCTCCAAAGAACCACTTTGGTAATTTAAAATATTATCGAAATTCCTATTTTGACATATATTCAAAACTTGTTCACGGAAACAGTGCCCTTCATTGAGGAGCCACAATTCAGTATTTTCAAGATCTTTACCTGAAATTGGTGCACTAGCAGGTTCTAAATCAGTTTTATGAGCATAGCCAAGAAATTTCTCATAGTACATCGGAATCTCTCTGAATGAGCTATCGTTTAAAGGGCCCGCTACAATACCTACATCGATTGCCTCAGATTTAATTTTTGATAAAGTATCCTCCGTTAATAACTCTTGCACTTGAATATGGATAGAAGGGTATTTATTCATAAAACTCTTTGCAAACAAGGGCAAGAGGTAGGGCGCAATTGTTGGAATTACCCCTATTTTCAAGGTACCTGTAACTTCTAATTTCTGATCCTCTATGATCTCTTCCATTTTCTTTGCCTCATTTACGACCTTCCGGGCTTGCTCTAAAATTAAAGTTCCAAGTTCGGTCGGGACAACGGGTTGCCTGCTTCTGTCAAAGATCTTTACCCCTAAGTTATCTTCCAATTTATTGATCTGCATACTTAAAGTAGGCTGAGTGATAAAGCAATTATCTGCTGCCTTCCCAAAATGACGATAGGTATCCAAGGCAATAATATATTCGAGTTGTGAAATAGTAGCTTTCATTAATTCAGAGGATTTTATGCACTGTACGATTTAGGGTCGCAATTTAAATAATTGCATCAAAATAATGGCTTTATTATTTAGAATTAATCCAATTATGATTAAATTTGCCATCGAAATTTTAAAATCAACTACTACAATGAAAAATATAATCTTAACGCTATTAGTACTAAGCACCATTGTGGCATGTACGCAAAGCACTTCCGATAAAGAAGGAGAAGGTGAATCTGCAAAGGAAGAAAGCAAGGAAGTAAATGTTTATACTCACAGGCATTACGAGTCTGATCAGCAACTTTTTAAAGAATTTGAAGAAAAAACCGGCATTAAAGTCAATGTGGTCAGTGCAAATGCAGATGAACTCATCCAAAAGATGAAACTAGAGGGTGAAAATTCTCCAGCTGATGTTTTGATTACTGTGGATGCAGGGAGATTACATCGTGCAAAAGATGCTGGTCTTTTACAATCAGTAGAATCCGAGACTTTAAATAGCACAATACCATCAAATTTAAGAGATGTTGATAATCAGTGGTTCGGCTTAACTATAAGAGGTAGAGTAATCGTTTATAATCCTGAGAAAATCAGCGGAGAAAAGATTTCTACTTATGAATCTTTAGCTAGTCCTGAGATCAAGGATAGATTATTAATACGTTCTTCTTCTAACATCTACAATCAATCATTGATGGCTTCTATCATAGCGCACAATGGAGAAGAAGCAGCTTCAGCTTGGGCGAATGGAATAGTGGACAATATGGCAAGAGATCCTAAAGGCGGAGACAGAGATCAAATCAAAGCTGTGTATGCTGGCGAAGGAGATGTTGCGGTATCTAACACTTACTATTTAGGTAAAATGTTAAATTCTTCTAGCGAAGAGGAAGTGAAAGTAGCGAAGGCAGTTAAAATTTTATTCCCTAATCAAGATGGTAGAGGAACGCACATTAACGTGAGTGGTGCAGGAGTAGCCAGATATGCTCCCAACCAAGAAAATGCAGTGAAATTCATTGAGTTTTTGGTATCTGAAGAATCTCAAAAAGTATTTGCTGGAGTAAATTATGAATACCCTGTAAATGCAAAAGTAGAGTGGGCTCCAACGCTAAAAGAGTGGGGAGAATTCAAACAAGATACTTTAAATCTTTCTGTATTAGGAGAAAATAATGATTTAGCAGTTAAAACGTTTGACAGAGCAGGTTGGAAATAATTTGTGAGTAAGCTAAAGTCAATTTCAAAATTAAAAAAGTATGCCAATGGTTGGTCCTTTGCATTAATTGCATTGGTGCTGATTATTGGCTTACCTATTTATACGCTTTTCTTTAAGCTTTTTGATAAAACCACAGAAAGCGTTTGGAGTCATTTAGTCGAAACCGTACTAGCTGACTACATACTCAATTCAATAGGCTTGGTCATACTGGTAAGCATACTGACTTTGCTGATGGGAATTTCCTCTGCATGGATAGTCAGCACATGCAGAATCCCCTTTCGAAGGCAATTTGAATGGATGCTTATTCTTCCCCTAGCTATCCCTACCTACATTGCGGCTTACACCTATGCTGGTATTTTTGACTATACCGGACCCATCCAAGTGTTCCTCAGAGACATTGGGTTTTCTGAATTAGTTTACATTGACATCATGAACTTCTGGGGAGTAGCGGTAGTAATGGCTTTGGTACTATTTCCTTATGTTTATGTAGTGGCTAGATCTACTTTCATGAGCCAATCTGCTACATTATTAGAAGCCTCGAGAATTTTGGGCAGCTCCTCTTGGAAAACATTTTTCAAAATTGCTTTACCCATAAGCAGGCCTGCAATTATTGGCGGATTGTCTTTGGTTATGATGGAGGTCCTGAATGATTATGGGGCGGTAAAATATTATGGAGTGAGTACTTTTACCACTGGTATTTTCAGAGCTTGGTTCTCTTTCGGTGACCCAAACTCAGCCATTAATTTATCGGGGATTTTAATGGTCTTCATCTTCATCATGATCATGGCGGAAAGATTGCAAAGAGGAAGAACGAAATTTGATGAAGGTGCCCGAATTGGCAGGCAATTAAAAAGATACCAATTAAAAGGATGGAAAAAGTTTTTTGCCTGGCTCGTCTGTTTCATCCCTCTGTTTCTAGGCTTTATAGCACCTGTGTTTCAATTGATATTATGGTCCTTTCAAACTATAAAGAAAATTATTGATTTTGAGTTTTTGGTCTTGATGGCAAATAGTTTTGGACTAGCGCTATTGGCTGCAGCTTTATGTGTTACCTTTTCAATTATCATACTATTCGCTGTCAAAGTAAACAAAAATCGCTTTTTCAGCTTGCTAGCTAAATTTGCTGCCTTAGGTTACTCGATACCCGGGGCAGTTATTGCAATTGGCATTATGATTCCTTTACTAGGATTTGACAAATTTCTGATCAGCACTTGGGAGCACAGCTTTAATTTAAAAATAGGACTCATATTTAGCGGGACTATTTTTGCGCTCACTTTTGCCTACGTGGTGCGTTTTTTAACAGTTTCTTCAAACCCGATAGAAGCGGCTTTCAAAAAAACGGGAGACAGTATTGATGAAGCTTCTTACTCATTAGGAGCGGGTTCTTTCAAAACGCTCCTAAAAGTGAATTTGCCCTTAATCAAAAGTGCATTAATCTCTGGTGGCATTTTAGTTTTTGTGGACATTCTAAAAGAATTGCCACTTACTTTAATTTTAAGACCTTTTAATTTTCATACTTTAGCAACCAAAGCCTATGAGCTAGCCAGCGATGAAATGATTGCTGAATCCGCAACACCTTCGCTTATAATTATCGTTATTGGAACCATCCCCATTATAATTTTGAATCGATTAATGAAAACCTCTAAATCTGATGGAAGTATTATCAATTAAAAATTTACATAAGCGATTTGGTAAAAAACTTCAATACGCGGTCAACAATGCAAGCCTGACGGTCAATAAAGGTGAACTATTGGCTTTGGTTGGTGAAAGCGGGAGCGGAAAAACTACATTACTAAGATTAGTTGCTGGCTTTGAAGAAGCTGACCAAGGACAGATTTCAATTAATGGAGACATCGTTGTCGATGATAATTTCAGTATGAAGCCAGAAAAAAGAAAAATCGGGATGGTTTTTCAAGATTATGCTCTATTCCCACACCTAACTGTAGCTGAAAACATCAAATTTGGTTTATCTAAAAGTCAATTCCCAAATTTGAATGAGCGCGTCAGGGAAATTACCGATATGGTGGGCTTGAGCAGTTATGAAAATAGATATCCTCATCATTTATCAGGAGGGCAGCAACAAAGAGTCGCACTCGCAAGAGCATTAGCGCCTAATCCAGGATTAATATTATTAGATGAACCATTTAGTAATTTGGATGCCGTCTTGAAAGATCAAGTGCGAGAAGAAGTCAGGAGCATTATTAAAAAAGCAGGTGCCACTGCCCTGTTCGTTACGCACGATATGAGAGATGCGCTTTCCTCTGCTGATCGGATAGCTATTTTAAAAGATGGTAAAATTCAGCAAGTGGGCACACCTCGAGAGCTTTATGAAACACCTAAAAATCTCTACGTAGCTAGCTTCTTCGGTAAAATAAATGCAATGAATGCCACAGCCGAAAATGGCACATACAAATTAAAAGCTGGGGAGATAAAAGGAGCCAAAACAGACAAAAAAGGGCAGATTCTAATCGCTATAAGACCCGAAAATATTGAAATATTAACAGAACCAAAAGACAATACCTTTCCTGCAAAAGTAGAGCTTGCACAGTATTTTGGAGATCATCAGCAAGTTCACGCAGATATTGGAGCAGAGACACATGTGGTAATTCACGCTCACGAAAAAATCTTATTTGACAAAGGCGATAATATCTATTTACGGTTTAACCCCAATAAAATTCATGTTTTGGATACTTGCTGGTATCCGGGATTGGTGAGTTGAAGCATCATTCATTAAATATTGAATAGAGTCAAATTTATTACTCCCGCAATAAATAGTATGTTCCACTGCTAAGTTTTTGGCTAAATATTTGTGATATTTATGAAAATTAACATTTCAGTTATGAAAAATCTATTCTCAACTAGTCTTATTATTTCTCTATTATTTTTTACGTCATGCGATTTCCTCAATGATGCCATAGAAGAGCAAGAAAACAATATTGACATTGCCGCTGGATTAAAAGAAGCCTTGAGAGTTGGCACCGATACCGCTACTTCTAAATTGGCTGTCGTTGATGGCTATTTGAGAGATGAAGCTGTTAAAATTCTTTTACCTGATGAACTTGAAGCTCAAATCAATGCACTAAAAGCAGTTGAAATCAATGTTTTCGGATTAGGAACAATAACAGGGAATCAAATTTACAATACTGGTATCCCATTTTTAGGAATAAATAGTTTAGCTGAAAAAGAAGAAGAATTGATACTAGGAATTAACCGAGCGGCAGAAGAAGCTGCGAGAGAAGCTGGACCTATCTTTTTTGATGCCATACGCGGAATTACCATTTCAGATGCTGAAAACATTTTGTACGGATCTGACACTGCAGCAACAGCTTACCTGGTTAATAATACTTATCAATCATTATTTGATACTTTCGAACCAAAAGTTAATACTGCTGTAAATTCTGTAACCATTGGAGAAAGAACTGTAGAAGAGCTTTACGGTAACTTTATTATCGAGTACAATGATATTTTAAGTACCTCAGTGCCTATCGGTTTTTTAGAAACTCAAACCCTAGGTTCAATTTCTGGTATCAACAGCATTGATGAGGCTGATATTTCAGCTTATGCTACAGGAAGAGGATTAGATGGGTTATTCCTAAAAGTACAAGACGAAGAAGCTAACATTCGTAATAACGTCAATGCGAGAGTCACAAGCATTTTGGAAGAGGTCTTCGGATTGCTTGATTAAGGAATAATAATCTTATCAAGAGTTCCCTAAAAAGTATAATTCACCTTTAATAAAGCCCTTCTACCCTGAACAAAATTCTGATAAGTGCTCACAAAATATTCTGATAAATAATCCCTACTAATGGACTGGGTATCAAAAATATTGAAAACCTGCGCATCAAATCGCCATGGAGAGTTGGGCCATTGATAACTAACTTCTGCATCCGCCAGCCACCAATCACTACTAGTGTTGGTTCCTTCATATCTCTTGTATTCCACATCAAAATGAAGCTCAAAAGCTTTACCCCACTTTGCTTCCCATCTGTTTTTTAGACTTTGCAGATTAAACTCGCTACTGGAATTTCCATTTGCATATTGCGTCAATTGGTAACCATATTGTAAAGTACTTGAAATATAATTACCCACATTAGTTTGAAATGCTAAACTATGCTGTTGATTCCACTGCTCATTATTCATTTCAACATCATCTACCATATTCGAATAAGACTGATAAAGGCCATTAGACGCTAGAGTTAATCTAAAAGATTTGAAACGCTTATCGATTTTACCATTATACTGCACATCATTTTGGGGCTTACTGCTATTGATAAGCCGCGAATTATTAAGCTGTCCTTCAAAATCCGTTGCCTCCTGGAAAGAATGCTGAACTTGATTATATGATGCTAAAAAGAAGGCATTCATCCCATTAAATAAATTAAAGAAATGATAATTGAATTCCACCGAATTATAAAAAGCAGGATTAAGCAGCGCATTTCCTGTTAATATATTTTGATAGGATCGCAATTGCATGGCTTCACTTAACCATTCACTCTGTGGGCTCCGCACTTTCTGCTGGAAGCTCAAATTCAATCCTTGGACACTATTAATATCATATTTCACTCTGAAATTTGGTAAAAAATAATGTTTTGTTTCAAGATCTCGATTTGCCTCTGATCTAAATGATAAACGATGATCATTCAAGTTGAAATAGCTAATTCCAGGTAAAAACAAAAAGCTTCCTACTTTTGATTTCCATTGCGCACCAATCGCAGCATTTGACCATCCGCGGGTATAGTCCATTTTGTAGTTTGAGAGCTCTATCTTGTCTCCATTCTCTAACTTGCTGTCCATTTTTGATTTGCAATTTTGATACGAAAGTGAAATATCTAAGTGGTTCTTTCGATTCCATATCCAATAGTAATGCAACTCGGATTGCATTGTTTTACGATCTTGTTTAGCTAATTCCTGCCTTAAAATAGCTGAATCTGATGCTAGTGTTGTGCCATACAGCAAATCCCAGTCATTCTGTCCATTTTCATTTCTCCACAAAAACTGACTTTCAACAGAGAGCAAATGATTTGGGCTAAATTGTGTGTAATAATTTAATTGCTGGTTCCAACTCCGTTGATCTTCCTGATTTTCAATGTCGCTCTCTTGTCCGTTAGCCCAATTGGACATAATATTTTGATCGGAAGATAAACTGCTCCCCATCCACTGACTTTTGTATTGCCAATTACTGAAGGCTGAAGCCACATAATCTAGCTGATATTGACCTAAAATACTACCGTAATCCTGCTGCTGAATGGTTTCACTGTTTTCAGGCTCAGGTGCCTGCTCACTCAAAAATCTCCTTTGCTGCTGCTGTTTTTCCAGTACACTTGCATTATTTGCAATAACATAAGCTTGATGTTGCCATTTTTTAGAAGGTTGAAAAGAAAGATTTAAGCCTGTAAAGGCACTTGTCAAAGATTGCACCTGTGTTTTATCTTTTTGAGGGATTGCGTTGCTACTTGCAGACTCCTCAATTTGTAAAGCGCCTCTTTGAATGCCCCAGGGATTTTGCGCCTGTTTCATTCGTTGATAATCATTAAAATTAAAAGCTTGCTCTCCTATGTTATTAGCATCAACGATAGCATTTACACTTAATTTCTCGCTATAATAAAAAGCATTTCCATGGGCAGTGTAACTTTCCTGAAGACCTAAACCTACGATAGCATCCCCAAAAATCAATGATTTTTGATCCTCCTTAAGGGTGATATTCATTGCAATCTTATCATCAGTGCTCACATTCCGTAAAGCTGGGTTGTCCTGATAATTTTTTAAGACTTGGACCTGATCGATGGCTTTCGCTGGGAGATTTTTTACCGCCATCTTGCTATCGCCATCAAAAAATTGTTTACCCTCGACCATTAACTTATCTACTCGCTTACCCTGTACAGTCACACTTCCATTCTCATCTACCTCAACTCCAGGCAATTGCTTAAGCACATCCTCTAGCTTCCTTTCATTTCCTTTTGTAAATGCCTCGGTTTTGTAAATCAAGGTGTCACCAGATAAAGTAACGGGCATTTCTTTTACTACCTGCACCTCATTTAACATCCCTTGATCTTGTGACAGCGTGATGATCAAATTTTGAATTCGATCAGGGTCAGTAGTAAAGTTTTTAACAAATGGAACATAGCCCACAAAAGTTGCTCTTAACTGCACCAAAAGACCTGTTTTAATCGTCATTTTGAAATTACCTGAAGCATCTGTTACAGAAAATGCTTTTATCTCATTGGTAGTCGTATCTTTCAAGAGCACATTGGCATAAGGTATAGGCTGATTCAAAGAATCGACTATTTTGCCTTCCATTCGGTAATAATCATCGTTATTTTGTGCAGATATAATTAAAGGAGACGACAAGAGAAAAATCGTGATTATAATTCGTACAATATTCTTCATAAATCTGCCTTAACCGCCAATTATGATTTCAATATTAGAATCATCACCATTGCTTTTATAGCGTTGCATCATCTCTTTCATTTTATCCTCAGAAATCGCCTCAAATTCATCCTTTGTGACCTTTTCCCCTCTATCAGGAAAACTGATCTGTTCAGGATTTTTGTAGTTCATGCTCACTTTGGTGCAAATAAAATGACGGCCATTTGCTTTCAATTCTAGTATTAAACCTGGCAGACCGTAGTATTTCGTAGGTCCGTGTGAAACGGGAATATCCATCGTAAACCAAACCTCAACTTCAGTAGTATCTTGGACTATTTCCATTTCTTCCATGCCGGAAGCAAACTTTTTAGCTTCTGAAATTTTAGTATACAAAGCTCTACGGCAATTATACTCACCAATTTGCTTAGTCTCATTGGTGATTTTCCAATCATATTCCGGCAGGCTGTCAATGATCAAAAATCTTTTCCCCATCATTTCCTTAGTATTTCTACTCAGGCCCTCAGCCAGGTTCCTGTATAGCTTATCTTTTGAACTACCGTTAGAAATCATAATTTCCATTCCGCTGGATGAGGCAGAAGCAGGACCTGACTCTACGCTTTCTAATTGCTCCCATAATGATTCCTGCGCATTGAATTTAAGCGTAAAGGCTTTCTGCATTTTTTTCGTCAACTGTTGCTTCAACTGTTGCATTTCTTGTGGAGACATTGCGGTAGAATCTAAGTCTAATTGAACCTGACTACTGCTCTGGTAAGTGGCAGTACCGCTAAAGCTCTGCGCTGAAAGCCTAACTACAGTAATTAAAGTAATTACTATTATTATAATCTTTTTCATAAGTTTAATTTTTTGTTCTACACAAAGCAACTAAACCCACACCTCATTAAGTGTTAATGAATGTTAAAGAGTGTTAAAATTCAATTTGAAAGGCTTGTTTTATTTATCTTAGCAAAATGAATTCTAAAAAATTCAAATCGATAGGCATTCTAATTATAGTGGTGTTTTTAGCCGCTATTATTTTTCATAGTTTCTATTTCATTAAAAACTATCAGGAAGCATATTCTAACTTCACCAAAAACGTAACTTTTTCATTCGATACGGCTTTGAAAGACTATTTTGATGATCTTTCAAAGACTGATGTTATTGTCATCACAGATATTCAAAGTGTTGGCAATAAAAATATTAAAACCGACTCCTCAGTATTAAGTCAAGCCATCACAAAAGACTTTTTTCAAAGATTTAATGAAAGCCCATTTTCTAAAAACGGGAGTAAAATATTAGAGAAGCAAATCCAGGAATTGGACGGTTTACACATTACCCAAATTCTTGTTGAGGGAAAGCACCAACAAGAAGAGGAGGTGTTTTTGGATCAAAAAAATGATATAGTAATGATGTCCGGAAGGAAAGCTGTCGACAGCGTTTTATCCCTCCCGGCAATTTCCAAAAGACTGGTAATTTCAGTAAGCAGAGATAGTATTGATTTCGAGCTATTGAATCGTTATTTCAATGAGGAGTTAAGAAAAAATCAATTAGAAATTACTTATGGCATTAAGCACACTAACAAAGACTCTTCTGTAGGTGCTTACAAAGCTAACCTAATTTCTAAAATGCCATTACAATATATCGCTAATGACAACTTGTTACCTCCTAACGAAAAAATTATCCTTTCATATGAAAATGCTTCACTATCTATCTTGAAAGAGGGTTTTTCAAATAGCCTTTTCTCTTTAGGTTTCTTTCTATTAATCATTTTTGTACTTGCCTTTCTTTACAAAACCATTAAAAATCAAAAAGACCTAGCAGAAATCAAAAATGACTTAATCAATAACATCACTCACGAATTCAAGACCCCTCTAGCTACTATTTCAACGGCTGTAGAAGCGTTACAGACCTTTAATCCGGAAAACGATCCTAGAAAAACGGAGAAGTATTTGCAGATAGGGCAACAACAACTTGGAAAAATGAATGGCATGGTAGAAAAGCTTTTAGAAACCGCCACCTTGGATAGTGAAAAGTTGATGATTAAGAAAGAAGCTATCCATGCCAAAGATTTCTGCAGAGATCTCTTCGATCGCTACCAAAATCATAACACTGGCAAAAAATTAACATTAGATTTATCTGAACAACCTCAACCGCTTGAAGCTGATAAATTTCATTTGGAAAACGCACTTTCTAATTTGCTTGACAACGCCTTAAAATATGGAGGAAACGAAATCACTCTAGCATACAGATTTGAGCATAAAAAGCACTTTTTTAGTGTCAAAGATAATGGTACCAATATATCAAAATCTCAAGCCAAGCGAGTGTTTGATAAATTTTACCGGATTCCTCAAGGGAATATTCATGATGTTAAAGGCTTTGGCATAGGTTTGTACTATAGTAAAAAAGTAATTGAAAAACATCAAGGCAGCCTAGAAATATATATTTCAAAAAAATTAACACACTTTGAAGCTTGTCTGCCATGAATAAAAAACACAAACTTTTATTAGCTGAGGACGAACCCTCTTTAGGACTCATTTTGAAAGAAAGCTTGGAAAGTCGTGGCTTTTTGGTCAATCATTGCGAAAATGGAGAAACCGCTTGGGATTTGTATCAAAAAGAATCCTTCGATTTACTAATTTTAGACGTGATGATGCCTAAACTAGACGGCTTTAGCCTGGCAGAAAAAGTGCGTAAATCAGATACTTATATCCCTATCATTTTTCTTACTGCTAAGTCCACTACCGAGGATGTGGTAGAGGGCTTTGATAAAGGAGGCAATGACTATATCAAAAAGCCTTTCAGTATGGAAGAATTGATTGTACGGGTCAAGGCATTATTGGAACGAAAAAGTAATCCGCTCCATCAAGAATGGATTGGGGTTGGTAAATATCAGTTTCACCCCGGTAAGCAAATATTGAAATGGCAGGATGATGAACATTACCTCACCCATAAAGAATCAGAGCTACTGAAGGAATTAATTTTGCATAAAAAT
>Ga0307966_1001313_pt1 | contig 19685 bp, 13 predicted proteins | sample OrgLakmetagen646_FD_203141 | JGI IMG/M metagenome (GOLD analysis project Ga0307966, IMG submission 203141) | Saline water microbial communities from Organic Lake, Antarctica - #646 | ecosystem: Environmental > Aquatic > Non-marine Saline and Alkaline > Saline | place: Antarctica: Organic Lake... | reverse complement strand
ATCTCCTGCTGCATAAATAATTGGGTTTAATGTGTTTTGTAGGTGTTCGTTCACTGAAATACCTTTTTTTGTAAAAGCAATATTTGCTTTTTCTAAATCCAAATCAAATATTGCAGGTGGTCGACCAGCAGAATTAAAAACAGCATTGGCTTCAAAATATTCTGTTTTCTCCGCAGATTTACCTTTAACTCGATACTTGCTACCCGATTTTTCAATGGCCGTTACTTCTGTATTTAGAATAAGTTTTACACCTAATTCTTTTGTGGCAGAAACAAGGTGTTTTACAATATCTTGTTCAAAATTTTCCAAGGGATTATTTCCACGATCTAATATAGTTACTTCTGCTCCACATCTCTCTGCAATATGTGCGAATTCAAACGCAATATATCCACCACCGATGAATAATAAAGATTTGGGCAATTCTTCTAAATTCAAGAAATCGGTACTGGTCTTGGCAAAATGACCACCATCAAATTCTAAAACCCTTGGTTTTGAAGCCGATGCAATAACAATTTTTTTCGCTTTTATTTTGTCATTCCCAACTTTTAGTGTGTTTTCTGATAGAAATTCTGCCGAACTATAGTACGTATCTATTCCATTTCTTTTATAACCTTTTTCTATTTTGGGTGGCATTTCATCCACAAAGGATTGTTTAAAGGCCATTATATCTTTCCAATTGACTTTGGGTATTGTATCGATACCGCTCCCTTTAAGCCTTTTAGCAAATTCTCGAACTTCCGTAGTACCAATAATTACTTTTTTTGGGTCGCAACCTCTCAATGCACAAGTACCACCGTAAGGTAATTCGTCTGTAATCCCCACTGTTAGTCCTTTTGAGGCACATTTATTGGCGATGGTCATTCCTGCCATTCCTGAACCAATTATAAAAACATCGTATTCTTTCATCTTACTTGATTTCTTTTTTGTCGGTTACTTTATAGCCTGTGGAATTTATGGCTTTCTCAATTTCAATTTCATTGGATTTGGTTCTGTCAAATTCTATAATTGCGTTTCCATTTTCGTATGACGCTTTTGAGTTTACAATTCCTTTGAGTTTATTTACTTCGCGGTTTACGTGTTCTTCGCAACTTGCACAGGTCATTCCACTGATTTTAAATTCCTTTGTTTTAATATCAGATTTATCAACTACGATTATCTGCTTTTCTGTGTTTGGGTAAAAGATTCCTGAATAGTAAGGGAAAGCCATCATTATAAGTGCAAATACAGTTACAATTCCTAAAAACGTTCTCGTTTGTAAAAATTTTGGTTTTACGTCCGTTTCACATTCACAGTCGATTTCCTTTTGAGGTTTTAGTTTTTGATACCAAGCAAAATCAAAGCTGTAAAATGGCTTAGGTTTATTACAAAGTCTTATCCAAATTTGTTCTATCATTGGGAATTGGGGTACAAACTGGTCTAAATTTATTTAGACTTTATCAACTGTATAACAAGAGCCGTATGAATCGAGAGGTTCAACGTACGGTTCTGTGAGAGGTTTAGGGGTGAAATTCCCATTTATCTACTCGACTGAATGAATCCTCGTACCTCGGAAGCTTTTAAGGTCCTGTAAAAAATACATTATCTTGATGAATTAACAAAAAATCTATAATGATGTATAAAAAAAGTAAGACTATTGAGTAAATCGCTTTGGACGGAGTTTCAGAGTTTGAGGTATTAGTAGGTAAACTCACACAGAGTTTTGCCATCTATGGCAAGGCCAAAAGTACTCTCAAGAAATACTTACGCTGCCTGTCGCACCTGGCCATTCATCTTAAGACCAGTCTCGAGCAGCTTACCGAAGAGCAGGTCAATGATTATCTGTTTCACTGCAAGATCTTACACAATACCCCTTCCGAAAGCTTTTTTAAGCACACCACCTATGGTCTTCGATCTACTTACAAGGTGATGGCAATGGATAAAAAGCGCATTGGGCTTCCGCAAATAAAAAGGCAGAATGATCTTCTTATTGTGCTGAACAAAAAGGAAGTTCGCGAGTTATTAAAAGCTCCTAAATACCTAAAACATCAATTGATGTTAGCTATGCTTTACGGCTGCGGATTGCGCAGTTATGAACTCTGTAATTTGTTGCAGACTGATGTTAACTTTGAGCGTAATACGGTATTTGTAAAAAAAAAACAGAAAGAAAAAATAGACCTTTACGTTCCTTTGAGTGCACATTTAATTAGAGGCTTACAAAAATATTTTAAACAAAAAATCCTGTAAAACATGTTTTTAAGAGTCAGAAGACTCCAGACGGTCTGCCAGAACCGCTCACCATTCAGGGTTTCCAATGGGTTATTAAAGAATGTCGCCCCAAGGTAAACACACACAAAAAGTTTACCACACACACTTAGATATTCCTACGCAACTCGTTTGCTCAAAGATGTACTCAATATTATGTGTTTAACAGAGTTTTTAGGGCACGCTCATATAGAAACCACCATTGTGTATTTGCAAGTGTCCAATTTGGAAGTTCGTTTAAATTCAGTCCCCTTGATACCTTGTTTGCAAACTAATGCAACCCAAACATAGACTGGCAGATGTATTGAATCTAGAGGTAGATCATCTGCAAGAAATAGCCAATACCAGTTGAGAGCGACGACCTATTTTTTGCCTACTCATAAAAAGGGTGGCGTCATTTTGGTAGAAAACCAAAAAAGCGAGGGGAAAAAGCAAGTAAGGCTGGTATAAGTGATGAAAAAGCGGCTGTTGTGGCTACTTGTGACAGGTCTGGGAACAAAGACTTTAAAGTGGCCACAAGAGGTCGTATCAGCAAAAAAGACCCAGATAAGATACTCAAGGGAAAACTTAATAAGGCAGAGGTGCTTTGTAGCGACAGCCATAGAAGTTATGGTGCTTTTGCAAAAGCCAATTCAATAACCCATAAGAAGTTCAACGCATCAAGAGGCCAGCGGATTGTAGAAAAAGTATATCATGCCCAGAATGTGTACAATATGGATAAGAAATTGAGAAAATTCATGGACTCTTTCAATGGTGTGGCCAAAAATATTTACAGAATTACCTGAATTGGTTCTTGGTACTTGAAAAAATCAAGAACTCAACCAGTAAAATGACAACAGTTGCAGCTATTGCCTTTGCTTCAAATAGCGCATGGTACGAGTACAAACAACAACTACTCAATATGCTAATTAGAACTTAGCTTATAGTTTTAATGGCAGGTATATAATTGAGAGTTATGGGTTTTTAATCAATACCCATAGCTTTAAACATCAGGGTGTTGAGTGAAATTAATTAGGTGCGAAACTTGAGATCCTATTTAAGTTCGAACTTCCAAGACGTAAAAAAATCAAATCTTAGTTTAATAATCGGGATCATCCCTCAAATGAAGCTTAAGGTCGATTGATTAAAAGAAACGTACTTATATTGCAGGTTTCATTATGAAATCAGAAAATATAACAAGGTCAGTTTTCTACATTAATAACCTGTAGTAATCAATTGTCAATGAAGTTGGTCATATATGGTATGGTAAAATTGAGTTACTTTGCTAAAATTAAATTTTGATATGATATGTTTAAATATGGAGTTGACCAGCTTACTATAAAAAAAGTAAAGGACATAGCCAATGGCACTTTGAAGGGGAGTTTAACAAATACAGCAATAGATAGAGTAAACTCATGTAGAAACAAAGTAGAAGTAATGGCCAATGGCAATAAAGCAGTATATGGTATTAATACTGGATTTGGTCCATTGTGTGATATACAAATAGCCCTAGAAGACACTAAAAAGTTACAAGAAAATTTATTGATTAGTCATGCAGTTGGAGTAGGAAAGCCAATTGATAAAGAATTATCAAAAATCATGATGATTTGTAAAGTACATGCTTTATGTCAGGGGTACTCTGGAGTACGGCTTAGTTTGATTGAGCGAATTATATATTTTATAGAAAATGATTTAATACCAGTAGTACCAGAACAAGGTTCCGTAGGTGCTTCAGGAGATTTGGCGCCACTATCTCATTTATTTTTGCCTTTAATAGGAGAAGGTGATTTTTGGATTGAGGATGCTATTTGTTCAGCCAAAGAAGTCTTATCGTCTCACGGATTAATATCATTACAATTAGAAGCTAAAGAAGGTTTAGGGCTAATAAACGGGACACAATTTATTTTGGCTCATGCTATCAAAGGGCTTGATAAAATGAAATATTTATTAGATTTAGCAGATGTATCAGGGACTATGAGTTTAGAAGGATTTCAGGGAAGCGCTGCCCCGTTTAAAAAAGCCTTGCATAAAATTCGTCCTTTTCCAGGGAATTTAAAAGTAGCCAAGAGAATTCGAAAATTGCTTAAAGATTCCCAGAATTTAGAAAACCATTTGGAGTGCAACCGTGTACAAGATCCTTATTCTATTCGTTGTATGCCCCAAGTACATGGTGCCTCTAGAAATGCTTATTATCACTTAAAAGAATTGATAGGAATAGAAATGAATTCCGTTACAGATAATCCGATTGTGTTAAGTGAAACCGAAGCTATCTCTGGTGGTAATTTTCATGGACAATCTTTGGGAATGGCTATTGATTATGTCGCATTGGCTGCTTCAGAATTAGGAAATATTTCTGATAGACGATGTTATTTATTATTAGAAGGCAAGTACGGTTTGCCAAGATTGCTTACGGAAAATGAAGGCTTAAATTCAGGTTATATGATTCTGCAATATACTACAGCTGCATTGGCATCAGAAAATAAATCATTATGTTTTCCGTCTTCTGCTGATAGTATTCCAACATCTTTGGGGCAAGAAGATTTTGTATCCATGGGGAGTATTTCAGGTCGTAAACTAAATCAGATTTTAGAAAATATAGAAAAGATACTGGCTATAGAATTGATGCTTGCTGTACAGGCTATGGAATTTAGAAGACCCAATACATTTTCAAAAATTATAGAGGAAAATTTTGTAATTGTACGAAGTAGAGTAAATAAGTTAGAGGATGATAGAATATTAAAATATGACATCGACAATATGATTGATTTGGTTAAAAATCGATCTTTTATTGTAAGATAAATTACCTAAAATAAGATAAATTACCTAAAATATGACATTTCAAGAAAAAATTCTGCAAGGAATACCAAATAGTTTGCCTGCAAAAAATGCATACGCTAAGAATATTAATAGAGCACCCAGGCGAAAAGATATTTTATCAGCTAATGAAAAACAATTAGCAATTAGAAATGCTTTGAGATACTTTCCTAAAGATTGGCATCAAGAATTAGCAGTTGAATTTGCTCAGGAATTGACCAATTTTGGTCGTATTTATATGTATCGATTTAAACCGGATTATCAAATTTATGCAAGGGATATTGCTGAATATCCCGGGAAATCCTTACAAGCCAGAGCAATTATATTAATGATTCATAACAATCTTGATCCAGAAGTGGCACAGCACCCTGAAGAATTGATTACATACGGAGGTAATGGTTCGGTTTTTCAAAATTGGGCACAATATCTTTTGACAGTTCAGTATTTAGCTACTATGACCGACGAACAGACGTTACACTTATATTCTGGACATCCAATGGGATTATTTCCCTCATCGAAGAACGCTCCTAAAGTTATTGTTACTAATGGTATGGTGATACCCAATCATTCGCAACCAGATGACTGGGAAAAATTCAATGCGCTGGGCGTTTCTCAATACGGACAAATGACTGCAGGCTCATTTATGTATATTGGTCCACAAGGAATTGTTCATGGAACCACGATTACTGTAATGAATGCATTTCGAAAAATCTTGCCAAAAGGTGAAAAGCCAAATGGAAAAATCTTCTTAACCTCGGGATTGGGTGGAATGAGCGGTGCACAACCAAAAGCAGGAAACATTGCCAATTGTATTACAATTTGTGCAGAAGTTAATCCAAATGCAGCAATCAAAAGACATGAACAAGGCTGGGTAGATGTTCTAATTGATGATATGGATAAACTAGTTGATAAAGCAAAAAAAGCGCAAACGGATAACCAAGTTGTTTCCATTGCCTATATAGGTAATGTAGTTGAGATCTGGGAACGTTTTTATGAAGAAAACATTTATATTCATATTGGTTCAGATCAAACCTCGTTGCATATTCCATGGACAGGAGGATATTATCCTGTAGATATTTCTTATGAAGAATCTAATCGATTGATTCGTGAAGAACCAGTTTTGTTTAAAGATAAAGTGCAGGCATCTCTAAGAAGACATGCAGCCGCGATAGACAAACATACTGCAAGAGGCACTTATTTCTTCGATTACGGAAATGCATTTCTATTAGAAGCTTCCAGAGCAGGTGCAGATGTAATGGCAGAGAATAATATGGATTTTAGATATCCAACATATGTACAAGACATACTAGGACCAATGTTTTTTGATTATGGTTTTGGGCCATTCCGTTGGGTTTGTACTTCAGGAAAACCTGAGGATTTAGACGCTACAGATGAAATAGCTGCAACCGTATTACAAGAAATCATGGAAAATTCTCCTGAAGAGATTCAATTGCAAATGCAAGATAATATTATATGGATCAAAAATGCTAAAAAAAATAAAATGGTTGTTGGTTCACTATCACGTATATTATATGCAGACGCAGAAGGTCGATTAAGAATTGCAGAAGCATTTAATAATGCAATAGCAGCTGGAAAAATGGGACCTGTAGTTATAGGAAGAGATCATCATGATGTAAGTGGAACTGATTCACCCTATCGTGAAACCTCTAATATTTATGATGGAAGTAAATTTACTGCAGATATGGCCATTCATAATGTGATTGGCGATAGCTTTAGAGGCGCAACCTGGGTTTCTATTCACAATGGCGGTGGAGTAGGTTGGGGAGAAGTAATAAATGGGGGATTCGGAATGGTATTAGATGGTACACAAGAGGCTGAAGCAAATTTAAGGAATATGTTATTTTATGATGTTAACAATGGAATTGCACGTAGAAGTTGGGCCAGAAATAAGGAAGCTACCTTTGCTATTAAAAGGGAAATGAAAAGATCACCAAATCTAATTGTTACACTTCCAAATTTAGTTGAAGATACTATTTTAAATAATTTATTTTAATGGTTATCTTATACAAGAACCTTAATGAAATAATTCAAGTTTTACAAATTCAATTCTACTAGTTTCTGGAAAAGATATAAATAAATTGAGTAGAGTTACTTTTTGAAAAAAGTTCGATTTTTGGCTTCGGTAAAATGGCTGAATGCCCAAAAAAGTAATTAATGCAGGCTTGCCGTTAGCACTGGCTAAAGATTACAACCCTAGTTCTGCAACTTCTGGAAATATAAATTTAGTAGTTTCCCTGATCTGTATTACATTGAAAATCGGTCCTAAAGAGGCAGTAAATAGTGCCAAAATTAATGGTGCTAATGCCATGGATTTAGAACATAAAGTTGGCTCAATAACTATAGGTAAGAATGTCGATTTAATACTTATAAAGGCAATTAATTCCTATGCAACCATCCCATAATCTTTTAGTATTAACCAAATAGAGAAAACTTTTTCAAGAGGATTGAAGATTAAATAAATGTTTGAATGAAGATGCGTGCATTAAATAATATAAATCATTAGTGTCCGATAAAAAAAGCCTCAATAATTGAGGCTTTTTTCGTATCTAGAAAAATTAATCTCTAACCAAAAATTCAACTATGGGTAAAAGTACTATTTTTTATCGGACAGCCGATATTCAGTCAAATGATAAGTTTGTTTAATAAGAGTAAAATAACGACGCGTGCCTTATCTCACAAATCGGATCATTACTGCAAGCGGTTTTCAACATTTCAGCACTTAATCACAATGGTATATGGTGTGACCTCAGGATGCAACTCTCTGCGTGAACTGTGTGGAGGCATTGTAAGTTATGGTGATAAAATTTCGCATTGTAAGTTTGATTATTCTCCAAAGAGGAGTACAATCTCTGATGCTAACAAAAGAAGAGACTGTATTGTCTTTGAGGATATTTATTGTGATTTAGTAACCGAGCATCTCCCAGATTTATCGGACAGCCACAAGCAGTTGGTAATCGACAAAAAAGTATATGCCATAGATTCTACTACAATAGCTCTTTTTCAGCCAATTTTTGAGTGTGTAGGGCGTAATCCTAACAATGGAAAACGAAAAGGAGGAATAAAAAGTCATCAAAAACTGGATATGCAGGCAGGGATTCCTGTAAAAGTATACCATAGTAATGCACGTGAGCACGACTCTTTGTTTATACAAAAAGAAGGAGTAATGAATAAAGGCGAAGTAGCATTGTTTGACAAAGCATACAATAACTATGCGCTCTTTGATACCTGGAATGAGGAAGGAATCTTCTTTGTTACCCGATTAAAAAACAACGCTAAAGAAACACTTTTAGAAGAGTTTGACCTCCAAGAAGCCACTCCAGATAATATCTTAAGAGATGCTAAAATTGCCCTTAAATATAAGGATGATCAAGGAGAAGAAAAGCAGGCTGAGCTGCGATTAGTATCGTTTTATCACGAAGAAAAAAATAAGGTTTACTATTTTCTATCCAATCTATTTGATTTGCCTGCGGAACAAATAGCGCTGCTATATAAAAAACGATGGGAAATAGAATTGCTATTCAAAAAAATAAAACAAAACTTCCCACTGCAGTATTTTTACGGTGATAATAGGAATGCAATACAGATACAAATTTGGTGTACACTGATAGCCTTGCTTCTGATTACGGTTATGAAAAAGAGGCTAACTAAATCGTGGAATTTTTCAAATTTAGTTAGTTTATTACAAAAGCACCTTTTTAGTTATGTGAATTTTGTAGACTTTTTCAACAATGTAGATTCTTATGCTAAAGAATTTGTTAGAAATAAAGGGAACCCAGATGGTTCTCAAGGAAAATTTGAGTTTCAATAGAATAAATAATAAGGGGGCTTACTTTTATGTTTTCAAGATATCGATACGGTTTTATTGACATTGAAGACAATAACTACCTGTTTTTAACTTTTATCGGACAACAATAATTCTAAATACAGATTATCAATCTGCACAGAGAGTATGCTGGACAGGAAGAAAGTCAAACCCAGATATAGGAAATCAATATTGGTATCAAGAAATTGAATTATACGATATTTCTGATTTAAAAATAAAGGAAAGCTTGATATCGCAATATTAGGTCTTGTTTGTGAAGAAGGTGTACGTAGAAATTTAGGAAGAGTAGGGTAGGCACAAAGCCCCAGAGTTCTTAGAGAACGATTGGCAAAACCACCAGTGCATTTTAATTATAAGAATGTCGCAGATTTTGGGAATATTATTTGTATTGACAAATACATAGAATCATGTCAACTTGCTCTTTCTAAAGTCATAAGTTTGTTAATTTCTAAACGAATTTTTCCCATAGCTATTGGTGGTGGTCACGATATGGCGTATCGTCATTTTATGGAAATTCGTGATGCTATTAAAAATAGACCTAAAAGAAATATTGGCATCATAAATTTTAATGCTTATTTTGACTTACATTCTATAAAAAGAAAATCAAATCTTGGAACCCCTTTTAATCAAATCATTACAGAATTAGAAAAAAGTAATGAAACTGTCGATTATTTTATTATTGGCATTCAGCGGCAATCTAATACCAAGAAACTATTAGAAATCGCAAAAAAAATATCAGGTAGAATATGCTATTAACTACGATTGCTAATCATCTTATGAATAAATAAAATTACTCCAACAACGTTTGATTCCATTTACTCAATTAAATGATTATTTATACATCACAATAGATTAAGACTGGTTTTCGTCTGCTTACGCACCAAGAGTAAGTGCACCCTCTTACTTAAGGTTCACACCTTATTTTGTGTTTAAAAGGCTACTTTTTTTATTTAATTCTATATGACTATCACCAAAAAATATCAAGTCGTTTCAAGAGGAGCTATTATTAGTCTATCCGATAATTTGTCGCCAAAATATCTTCTGTTGAATTTGTAGCAAAATTCGTCCAAATAATTTTGTAGATATTGGTCATTTATACAATTATGATGTATTCCTAAAAGCCCTTTTTTAGCATTACTGATTGTTCTATTTACCCAAAGGAAAACTTTTGCCGATTTGGTTTTGTTGGGTTCTACTACAATATTATGTTTAGCAATTACTTCTATTAATTTGTTGCATCCTTTTTATCCATCTGTTAATATTGTAGTCGATTTTTGCACGGATTTTTCAACTTCTTTGTTTAATTTTTTTTCCCTATAAATCTTCCATAACAGTCATTTTTAGATAACCTACTTTTCGGTTTGGTATTCCTTTTTTTGGTGCTGATATACTTTTTTCGGAATCTACCATTACCAATACTTTGGTCTGTCTTTCACTACCTTTTATTATTTGGAGGATTTTCGCTGTTTGAGTCCTCTTTTATTTTGATAAGAGATATCCAAATTCGTTACCGTACACTTTTGATATAGATATGCGAAGTTGAGGATGCACGAATACTAAAAGGAGTTGTGTCAAAAGATCACGTTCATATGCATATTGAATATCGTCCATCGATGAGCATAAGCTATTTGGTTAAGAAGTTAAAGGGTAGAAGTTTTCGGAAGCTTCAACAGGAATTAAGACCGTTGTAAAATTCAATAATTTACTTACATTCATTATTTAGATGGATTTTTGTTTAGTTTTTGTCGAAAAATGTAGTTTTTCGTTCTATTTATTGCCTTCGTTGGTCATTTTCTTGATGTTTATCCCTTAATTTTTACAATTGGACGCAATCATCCCTGGACTTCGGTACAAATTATAGGATATTGCCTCCATCAGGTTTTGGGTATGCATTTTTGCCATCCCTCGGTATCTAGCCAATCCTCCATTGAACCATCTTTTTATTCCCCCAAAAGTGCGCTCTACCTTGAACCTGGTTTTACCTATGAGTTTATTAAATTTCTTTTCCCAACGGGTCAAGGGTTTATTTTTGTAAGCTTTTTTTAGGATATGGTTCTTTAGATTTCGTTTTTTCAACAACTCCGCATTTTTCTTTGATTGGTAGCCTTTATCGGCTTTCAGTGGGATGTCCCTTGGTAAATCTATGTTCACTGTTTCCAGCACTTCTTCTAAATTGGCTATCTCATTTTTACTTGCCGTAGTGGTTAAAACTCCTATGACAAGACCCTCGTTATCAGTTACATGATGTTTTTTAAAGCCAAAATGATATTTTCCTCTTTTCTTTAACCAAGTACCCTCTTTATCCACACTCTGGGCATATTCCTTTTTTACTGCTATTTCTTCTTCGCTGCGATCTTGGGTTACCTTGTGATTGGTCTTCCCTTTTGGCCGAAGTGGGGTATCGATGACACTAGCATCGACTATGATCCCCTTTTTAACAATGATGTTGTGAGCTTCCAATTGTTCATTAATGATGCTGAATAGCTTCTCAAAAGTTTTAGTTTTGGTTAGTGCGGTTCTAAACCTACTAAGTGTACTATGATCTGGCGCAATTTCATCTATATTCATCCCGCAGAAATAACTGAAAGAGATGCTGTCGTTCAATCTGTCTTCTACTTCATAATCACTCAATCCATACCAACTTTGCAAAAGACACATTCTAAACAATAGCAGACCGCTATAGGAAGGTTTGCCTACAGCACTTTTACCTTTAGAATAATCAACATCGATTAGCTTTTCGATACTATCCCAATCGATTAAATCGTTTATTTGAGTGAAAAACGTTCTTTTTACCTTTCTTGATCGCAAATCACAAATCGTGTCTACTAAAGTGGGCTTTTCCTGTAATTTCATACGTTAAAAATAAGACGTAACTATCTAAATAACAAATAATTAGACTTTTTTTAATTGCTGGTTTATAAAGTTTTTACCATGCAACGGTCTTGAATTTCCAACATTGAAATCCAAATATTGGGATCGTCATTTTTGGGCAATAGGTCATGGCTGTTGGAGTACAGAAAATATAACAGATGAAATGGTAAATGAATATTTGGAGCATCACAGAAAACAAGACGATGTGGAAAACACTGACTTCATTTTGAAGAAATGACCGTTTCGTGACTTTAAGTCACTAGCCCGAAACTATGAACTTTCAGTCGGTGTGGTTCATTTAATTGTACAAGTAACGGACAGTTATATAATTATAAGAAAGTAATATCCTACGATATTGCTGAATTAAACCCAATATGGGATAGAGATGATCTTACTGCGAATTTAGCAGCTAAACTGGTAGATTTCATAGTTACGAATAATTTTAATGAAAAAAAATTAGCGAAATGAACACAATAAAAATTATGAAATGAAGCTTTAATTTATAGTTATTCCTCTACAGTAATTTTAAAAAATTATCTAAAGAAGGATTTGTATTTTTTCTATCCCATACCACCGATAAAGTGGTTCGCTGTGGAATATTTATTAATTCAATAAACTTGATATTTTCATAATATGGCATTTGTAAAGATTTGGGCACAATAGAAATACCAAAATTATTTTCAATTAGCTTGAAAATAGAATTAGCATGTATAGTACTATGAGACACTTTTGGAGTAAAATCATTATCGTCAAAAATTTGCATTACTTTTTCATAATATGGCGGACTAAATTCGGGGTCAAACATTATGAAAAATTCATCTTTAAATTGAGATAAGCTATTAAAATTAAAGCTGTTGATTGGATGATCTTCAGGTAAAACTAAACAGAAAGTTTCTATTAAAACAGATCGAATACTCAAACCTATCGGTACCCTATCTAGTCTAACAAATCCTATATCAATATTTTGTAAAAGTAAATTTTCTACTTGTTTTTGGTTATCCATTTCTTTCAAAACGAAAATAATATTTGGGGACCTCTCTTTAAATTTTAACAATAATTCTGGTATGATTTTTTGTATTGCAGACCCCACATAACCTATAGTTAAACTACCCTCCTTACCACTTTGGATTAATTTGGCATGGTTAATTATTTGATTTAAATTTTTTAAATTTTTTGTTATTTCAAATTTAAAGTATTCTCCTACATGTGTCAATTTCACTTTTCTATTATGTCGTTCAAATAATTGGATTCCCAGTTCAACTTCCATTTGTTTTATTTGCCTACTTAGCCCTGGCTGAGAAATGTATAATCGCTCTGCCGCTTTTCTAAAATGTAAATCTTCAGCCACTGCTAAAAAATATCTAAGATGTCTAATTTCTATTTGATCACTCATAAGTATCAATAATTAATTAAATTGGTATTATTTGTTATCAAAAATAACGTTAAGTTTGTCTTATCCAAAAGTTAATTGGTAATTATTATGAATTTAATGTTCTATACATTGGAAAAGCTAGTACACATTTAACTTCAGAAACATTATTATCTAAAATCAAATATTTATGAAAAACAAATTGAAAACAATTTATACATTATTTTTAGTGTTGTTAGTGCAATTGGTCATTGCACAGGAAAAAACGATTTCTGGAAATGTTATGGATCAAAAAGGAATCCCAATGCCAAGTGTGAACGTATCTATCAAAGATACCCAAAGCGGAACCCAGACCGATTTCGATGGTAGATACTCTTTAAAAGCTAATGTTGGGGATGTGCTTATCTTTAGTTATATAGGTATGAAAGTTTTAAACCGTACTGTTGGTGTTGAAAATGTTATTGATGTAAAAATGGAGAATAGCGCACAATCTCTTGATGAAGTGATGGTTGTTGCATATGGAGTTTCTAATAAAAGAAGTTTTACAGGTGCAGCAGAGACTGTTCAATCCGAGGCACTTACACGTGGATCAACAGCTAGTTTTGAAACGGCTCTTCAGGGAAAGGTTTCAGGGATTAATGTTTCTACTTCAGGACAGCCGGGAGGAAGATCAAACGTTCAGATAAGGGGTATTGGTTCTATTAACGGTAATACTCAGCCTTTGTATGTTTTGGATGGTGTTGTTATTAATACCAATTCAAATTTAAGAGCTGGGGATAATATGGTAGGTTTTACCTCGTATAACCCATTATCGACAATTAATTCAGAAGATATAAAAAGCATCACTGTTTTAAAAGATGCAGCGGCTTCATCTCTTTATGGATCCAGAGCTGCAAATGGTGTTATAATAATAACTACTAAAGATGGAAAAAAAGGAGAAACGGAAATTACATTAGCTGTTGAAACAGGTTTGGGCCAGAACCTTACGGAAGAAAAGTTAATCAACAATGATCAGTTTAAAGGCCTTTGGATTGAAGGACAAGTAAACCAATACATCCAAAATACTGAAAATGCTGAATTCACGAGAGTGTATGGAGATAATGGTCTTTATAGTAATTATGAGAATCAGGCCAGGAGTGATTACGAAGGAATATATGGAACCACAAATGCCAATTCAGATTGGCTTGATGCTATTTATCAAGATGGTTTAATTAGAAAATATAATTTATCTGCAAGAGGAGGGGGTGAAAAGACTTCTTTCTATGTTTCAGGTAATTACCTTGATCAAACAGGAACGATGATAGAAACAGGGCTGAAACGTTACTCCGGTAGAGTAAATCTTGAAAATCAGGCTAAGGACTGGCTTAAATTAGGAGTAAATCTTTCTGTAGCTAAGTCTGAAAGAGATGCAGCGATCATCGATGGCTCCTATGCAGGCGGTTTAAACCCACTATATATGGCCCGTGTATTACCACCGGCCGCCCCCATTTATGATCCGGAAGGTTTCGGAGGTTTTGCAAATCTGCCGAATGATATTGAGAAAAATGCTAACCCGATTGGGCTGCTGACAGTGGGAGAATATAAAAATACTGAATTTAGGGTAAGAGGAAATGCCTATGCTGAATTTCAAATCATAGACCCGCTTAGCTTCAAGACCACCTTTGGTGTAGATCAACAGGCAATAGATGAAACCTTATATGACAATAAAGTATTTGGTGCAGGTGGAGGAATTTGGAATGGTGTTCTTAATCGTGTGAAAAGTGAAGTATTTCAATATACCGTTACGAATATTTTAAATTACAATAACGACTTCGGAAAACATGGTTTTGATGTTTTGTTAGGGCAGGAATCTCAGGTTTCAAAAATGAATTCTATTAATGTCTACGGTTATGATGTTTTAGATAGTGAATTGTTATCTGCAAGCAGTATTGGTACTCTCTGGTCCCATACCGGTTTTTCAGAAAATTATTCACTACTATCTTATTTTTCTCAAGTATCTTATAATTTTGATCAAAAATATTATTTATCATCAAGCTTTAGGCGTGATGGTTCTTCAAGATTTGGAAAAGATTCTCGTTGGGGTACATTTTGGTCTCTCTCGGGAGCCTGGGTAGCGACCGAAGAAGATTTCTTGGATATAGATGGATTGGATTATCTGAAATTTAGAGGGAGCTACGGAACAAATGGGAATTTGCCTCCTCAATATTATGCCGCTCTGGCGTTTTTTGAAACCGATAGAAAAGGCTATGGTGGAGAATCCGGCCTGTCTTATGGGCAACTTCAAAACCCCGATCTTTCCTGGGAATTAAGTAAAAATTTTAATGTAGGAATGGACGTTAATTTATTTGGCGAACTAAATATGACAATTAATTACTTCCATAAAAAAACTGAAGATTTATTACTAAACGTCCCTGTTTCTAATACTACTGGATTTATCACCCAATTGCAGAACTTCGGTGAAATGATCAATAAAGGATGGGAGTTTGAAATTGGATATAATCCTATATCAACAGAAGATTTTTCTTGGAGTACCAGTGCTAATCTAACCATTCTTGACAACAAGATTACAAAGTTAAGGAATGATATAGTTCCTACATATAGTTCAAGATATGGTCAGGATCCTTTAATTATTAAGGAAGGAGAAAGTATTTATTCCTTTTATTTAAGGGATTATGCTGGTGTGGACCCTTCAAATGGATATGCGCAATATCATGTTTTAGAGAATGGAGAAAGGACTGGAGAGATAACAACAGATGCCCAGGAAGCCGGATTTGGGATTTTTGGCGATGCGTTGCAGGATTTTCAGGGAGGTATCTTCAACCAGTTGTTCTATAAAGATTTTACACTGGATTTCCTATTTACTTTTGGCTTAGGAGGAAAGGTATATGATCGAACCGCATTTATGCGTGATGATGATGGATTTGCTCCGCAGTACACCAACACAGTTGCTCAATTGAGTCCATGGAACCCAAATAATACAGATGCTACTGTGCCTATCAGGATTAACGGTAACCCAACATTCTCAAATGATGTTTCCACAAGACATTTATATGATTCAGATTATCTGAAGTTGAAGAACGTCAAACTGAGTTATAATCTTCCGGCCTTAGGGAATACTATAAAGGGAGGATCTGTATACCTACAGGGGGATAATTTATTTCTGTTAACCGAGCTGGATGGGTATGATCCCGAAGCTATTGCTGACGGAGTAAACTTCTTCCAGGTACCAACAGCCAAGACTGTACTGTTAGGACTTCAATTACAATTTTAGAACTCATTTAGAACTTAAAAAGCATTAAAATGAAAATATTTAAAAATAGCATTCTCATATTAGGATTAGTTTTTCTTCAAGGTTGCAGCGAGGATCTGCTGGACCAAACACCAGATCATGTTATCTCAGAGAACCTGGTGCTTAATTCAGTAGAAAAACTTGACAAACTATTGACGGGGACGTACAACGAAATATCCCGAAATACATACTTAGGAAGGATTTTATATAAAAGGGCGGCCGTTAAAGGTACCGACTTTAGATTTATTAAAACCACCTATAACCCCAGGGATTATGAAATCATAGCCTATAAATACGAAGAAAACAGTAATAGCAGTGGAAGCTGCGAAGACTTGTGGATTCAGTCTTTTAAGGCAATAAATAATTTGAACCTTATCATAAACAATATCGACGCAGCTGAAGGTAATTCTGCAGAAAAGCAGGAGATACTTGGAGAAGCTTTAGGTCTAAGAGGAATGATTTATTTTGACTTGGCCAGGACCTTTGCATATCCGTGGATAAAGTCAGGAGCATCTTCACAGGGATTACCTTTAAAGCTTTCTTCTGACGAGATTGTGATAGAGAGAAGTAGTCTTGGAGCAACATATGATCAAATTATACTTGATATGCAAAGCTCTCTTGATTTGTTAGAGGAAAACAGCTGGGATCAAGGAAGCACCAAACATCTGACTAAAAACGGAGTTAAGGCTTTGTTAGCCCGTGTTTACCTCTATAAACAAGATTGGGAGAACGCTCTTAAATATGCAGAAGAAGTGATCGCCACCAGAGGTGAGGATAAACTTATGGGGGTTAATTCTTACGTTTTTGAAGATTATAATTCTGAATCTCTTTTTGAATTGAGTATCTCAGGTGAGAACTCTCTTGGTAGTAATGGACTGGGGGCTCAATTTGATTTTAAAAATGGAGGTCAGGGAGATATAATAGCTACCCAAACTTTTGTGAACTTATTGAGTGCATATGAAGGAGACCCAAGAGCTGCATTGCTTGAGGAGGATAGAGAAGGCACTCAGCTAGCTTTCATAAAATATATAAACCGTAGTGATGGAGGTGGCTTAAGTGCTCATAACATTCCAGTACTAAGACTTTCCGAAATGTATTTAATAGCTGCAGAAGCTGCTGCCAACGGTGTTGGTGGCGGAGAATCAGAAGCATTAAGTTACCTGAATACTCTTATTGAAAAAAGAACTACGAACTTCGCTGCTAATCAGGTTACAGAAACCGGAGAAGCATTACAAGAAAGAATAGCGAAAGAGAGAAGAAGGGAGCTTGCTTTGGAAGGCCATGGCGTTTATGACTATATACGAAGAGGGAAAGATATTAACCGTCCTGTTTCTGAACACGTAAACACTGGGGTAAATGTATCTAATTTGGATATTCAGGCTACAGATAATAGGACTATTTGTCCAATTCCAGCCAGCGAAATTGAGGCATCTGGTGGAATGGAACAAACGGAAGGCTACTAAGAAGGTTAATAAAAAACAGATAAGGGGAAGGTTGTTGATTATATCAACCGTCCCCTTCCAATTTAAAAATTATGGTAAATAGACACACAGCAAAAAAAATCAGGAAAACTCACAGGTATTTAGGCTTATTTCTTGGTATTCAATTCATCATGTGGACTGTTAGCGGGCTTTATTTTAGCTGGACAGATATAGATGAAATTCATGGGGACCAATTTCTTAATCAAACGATGATAAAAACATCGTTCAATAATTTGATTAGCCCAGCCGAAATAGAATCAAATGAAGATATCACATCATTAGAATTGTTAAATATTGCAGATAAGCCCTATTATTGGCTGAATGAAAGCAAACTCTTTGATGCTAAAACAGGTGATTCGAAAAATGGAATTACTCAAGATGAAGCACTTTATATTGCAAAAAAGAGAATAAGGGATGATTTAAAAGTATCATCAATTGACATATTAACAGAGACTGGAGGACATCATGAATTTCGCCAAAGAAAGGATGTCGGAAAATTGCCAGCATATGTTGTTTCTTATTCAAATGATGAAGCTTTAAAAGCATATATATCGGTTAATAATGGCCAATTTCAAACTATAAGACATCGCGACTGGCGTATTTTTGATTTTTTGTGGATGACCCATACAATGGATTATGAAGGCAGAGATGATTTTAACAATATTATTTTGCGTGCGTTTTCTATTCTTGGGTTAATAACAGTATTAAGCGGATTTACGCTATGGTTTACTACCTCCCCTACTATTAGAAAGGTTTTTAAAAAAAAGAAAAAGAAAAAAGCATAAATCACCTAAGTTCCATTTGATAGGTTTTCATTAGAACCGTTGATTAAATTTTATTAGCAAGATATTAGAAAATATAAGTCTTAATCTTAATAATTCATTGAATTTGGCCGTTATAATCCGCAATTTCTCCTATAAATTTTGAGTACGTTTAATTATTTGAATTAGCAAATGTTGTTTTAAAGCTAGGGGGTTGGAAAGATTAAGGTTAAGGCTTTTTTAGTAGTGTTTAATGTTTCATAAATATTTGCGATTCAATTGTGATTTTACCTTATTAGTAGGAGATTATAGTTGTAGATCCTCAGAAGAAAAATAACATATGTCTAGATTTCACCCACTCCAGATAAAGGCAATTAATAAAAACACGAATAATGCCGTTATCATTGATTTTAATATACCTCAAGACTTAAAGGTTTTTTTTAGATTTAAAGCCGGACAATATATAACGCTTAAAACAGAAATTAACAGCAAAGAAATCCGTAGAGATTATTCAATATGCGCTTCCCCTATAAGTGGAGAACTCAAAGTTGCTGTTAAAATGATTAAAGGAGGTAGTTTTTCGGTTTATGCCAATAACTTTTTAAAAGCTAATACTGTTTTAGAAGTAGCTCCGCCAAAAGGTCGTTTTGTATTTGAACCGATTAGATCTATTAAAAGAACAATTGTAGCTTTTGCTGCTGGAAGTGGTATAACACCTATTATAAGTATTTTAAAAACCGTTTTAGAAGAGGAACCTCTTAGCACATTTATCCTTGTTTACGGTAATAAAACCCCTAGAGATACCATTTTTTATTCCGAATTACTTGTACTTAAAAGCAAATATCCTATCCGATTTAAATTAGAGTTTGTTTTTAGTCAGTCCGATGAAGAAAATACTTTATTTGGTCGCATTGATAAAAATACAGTTGAATATATCGTTAAGGATAAATATAAAAATCTTAAACTTGACCTCTTTTATCTTTGTGGTCCAGAAACAATGACAACAGCAACTTCCGAAGCATTACAAAAACATGGT
>Ga0307966_1001310_pt1 | contig 19693 bp, 12 predicted proteins | sample OrgLakmetagen646_FD_203141 | JGI IMG/M metagenome (GOLD analysis project Ga0307966, IMG submission 203141) | Saline water microbial communities from Organic Lake, Antarctica - #646 | ecosystem: Environmental > Aquatic > Non-marine Saline and Alkaline > Saline | place: Antarctica: Organic Lake... | reverse complement strand
GCAACCTGTCGGGATCCAAAATAAGCCTCTTTTTTCTCCTGCACATAAACCTTGATGTTGTCTGCGGTAACGTACACAACCGGAATAAGTACAAGTGTAATGAGTGTTGATGCGGTCAGGCCGCCAATCACAACGCGGGCAAGCGCCGCCTGTATCTCTCCGCCTGCGCCCCATCCAAAGGATAAGGGAAGAAGGCCAAGAACGGTTGTCAGACTTGTCATGAGAATCGGACGAAGCCGCAGTTTACCGGATTGGACAACTGCTTCGAAAACGCTTAGATTTTTGTCGCGCCGCATCAGGTTGATATAGTCTACCAGCACAATCGCATTGTTTACCACAATACCAATCAGCATAATAAGCCCCATTATACTCTGCATGTTGAAGGTGGTGCCGGTTAGAAGCATTATCGGAATCACGCCCACAATTGCTACGGGAACAGAAAACATCACGATCAGCGGATCAAGGAAGCGTTCAAACTGTGCGGCCATCACCATGTAGATCAGGATAAAGGCCATAAAGATAGAGATCAAATAGTCGGTCTGAGCTTCCTGCTGTTCCTCATATTCACCGCCATACACAATCGAGAATCCTGCCGGCAGAGACATACTTGAAAGCTCTGATCTCACAGCTTCCACCGCTTCTCCAAGCGTGGAGTTTCCCTCTAAATTTGCAGATATATACGTCACACGCTGTCCGTTAATTCTGTTAACGCTGACGGGCCCTCGGGCCGAACGTTGATTGATAACTGTGGATACGGGCACAGTTTCACCTGATGCTGTCCGAACCGGAATATTATCCAGATCCAGCGTGCTCATTCTGTCGCTTTCCTGAAGGCGGACATTAATATCAAACTCCTCGCCCCCTTCCCGAAATACGCCGGCCGTGGTTCCACCGATATTTGCCTGAATTGCCTCGGCGATATCCCGGCCACTTAGCCCAAGCTCGGCTATCTTCTGCCGGTCAAACACTACATTTTGCTCCGGCCGGCCTTCCTGCCGGCCTGACCGCGCACCGCGAATCATAGGGAGACGCTCCATTCGGCTCACGATTTCATCTGCAATGATGTCGGCCTGATTCAGATCGTATCCCCGGAGTTCAAGCTGAACTGCTTCCTCCCCGCCCGATCCAAAAATTCTCCGCAGAATCCACAGCCCGGTTTGCGCACGTACTCTAAAAGATCCGCCTGGAATTGTACCCTCAATTTTTTCACTGAGCTCATCTGCAAGTTCATAGGTGCTCACGGTGCGCTCACTTTGGTCAACCATCGCAAGCTCAACTTCCGCATTCCCATTTCTGACCTCGGTGGTCATATATTTCACCTGGTCCATCGGAGCTATAGCGGTCACTTTATGCTTCAGCTCTTCGAGGTATTCATTGGCGATAGCGATATTCATCCCGTCCGCCAGGTAGAAATCAATACTAATTTCATCGGCCTCAGTCTGTGGCGCAAGCTCTGTAGAAATAAACCCGCTTCCGTAAACTGCAGCTGCCATCAAAACAGCAGTGGTTCCAAACACCAGAAATTTGCGGCTGATCATCCGTCGGAGGAAGCTGCTGTACCTGTCTTCAACACGTTCAAAAAAGCGCTGAAACCGGCCTTTGTCTTTCTCCGTCATTTCCTCATTCGTTTTGATGGTCATAAACTTGCTGGCCAGCATCGGTACAAGAGTCAGTGCAACAAAAAGCGAGCAGACCAGCGCAAAAACAACAACAAGGGCAAGCTCCTGAAACAGAGTCCCCGTAATGGTTTGCATAAATACAACGGGTAAGAAAATCACGGACGTGGTTAACGTAGATGCAACGATGGCACCGGAAACTTCACTTGTTCCCACAAGCGCACTCTCCTTCAACGACCTCCCGTTATTCCTGAGCCGCACGATGTTTTCAAGAACTACAATAGCGTTGTCCACAATAAGCCCCACCCCGAGAGCCAGGCCGCCAAAACTCATCTGATTCAGCGTCAGACCGGAAAAGTAAAGAAGTCCAAAGGTTGCAATAATTGAAACCGGAATAGCGAGCGAGATGATAAACGTTGTGGATCCATTCCTCAGAAACAGGTAGAGAATAAATATCGCCAGTACAGCTCCCCATATAGCCGATTGCTGTACATTATCGATTGAATTTTGTATAAAATCACTTTGATCGATGACGATCATCAAACTAACGTCGTCCCTCTCGGCATTAATACGATCCAGTTCACGCTGTATACCCTCGGAAACTTCCACGGTATTGGCGCCGGACTGCTTACGAATTCCCATCCGGATCATCGGCTCATCGTTTATACTTACAAGCCTGCCCACATCTTCGAATCCGTCTTCAACTTCAGCTACATCACGAACCCGGATTGGTTTTCCGTCAACTGTTGATATTATGGTTTCGGAAATCTGGCTGATATTGTCAAATTCTCCTACTGTTCGCACATAGAGATCGCTGAATCCTCTTTTCACATTACCGCCGGGGAGCGTACTGTTTTCAGCAACAATAGCATTGCGAACATCCTGAGCCGTCAGACCGCTTGCATTCAGGCGGTCGCGTTTCAGGTTTACCCTGATCTCCCTGTCAATACCGCCCCAAACATCAATGGTACCTACGCCGGGTACTTGCTCCAGCCGTTTTGAAATATCATTTTCAAGTATTCTTGTAAGCTCATCAAGCTGCAGCGTTGATTGAGCGCCGATGATAACAATCGGAGAGTCGTTAGGATCAAATTTTCTTACACGGGGTGGATCTGCTTCCTCCGGGAGACTCCGGCGTACCCGATCGAGCGCCGCGCGAACATCATTGGCCGCCTCATCAAGATTGGCGCCGCGTGAAAAGTTGAGATTTACCTGACTTCTACCCTCTTGAGACTCGGATGTAATTTCTTCGAGATTGGCAACGCCTGCCAATGCATTTTCAAGCTGGTCGGTGATAATTGTTTCGATCTCTTCCGGCCCTACGTTCGGATAGTCAACCGAAATACTAAGCCGCGGATATTCAATTGGCGGCAGCAAATCAACCGGCAGAAAACGGAAGCCGGTAACTCCAAGCACAATCACAATCAGGTATACCATCGCAGTTGCGATGGGGCGTTTAACGGATGTTTTTGTTAGTCCCACTGATGATATCCTATGATTCTGTTGATTCGCTTGTTACCGTACGCTCAGCCATCCGCTCGTTCATAATATCCCGAAGCAGGTCCTCGGGCTTCATCTGCTGCATTCTGATGATACGATTCCATGACGTTGCCCGAATTCTCGCAGTCCCGCTCTCATTATTGATTAGCAAATTTTGCCCTACCGTTACAATCCAGTCGCCCCCCTGAACGCCCACAACGCCAGCTGTTTCCCTGCCTTGTGCCACTACGTCAATACCTACAAACTCAACCATTGTCGGCTGACTGAGGGGTGGTGGATTTGAGCTGTCAACTTGTTCTACCGGCTCCGTCTCCGCACCGTAATCAGGTGCCACATAAACCCCCGTCTGTCCCGTTCTCGGGTGGCGGTAAATAGCACTGAGAGGAATTATTGTTGCCTGTTCACTTTCACCATACATAATGTCTACGGTCACAAACATGCCTGGAAGCAGAATGTCCCGGATATTTTCTACATCAATTTCAGCCTCTGTACTAAAGCTGTTCATCCCCAAAAATGGTGATATTCTGGACACCTTGCTTTCAATCACCTGTTCGGTCATGCTCTCAGATCGGATGATTGCTCGCTGGCCAGATTCAATATATCCGAGCATCTGCTCCGTCAGACTGATGGTGATTCGTGCATCATTCAGGTCACCTACAGTAAACAGCGGCGCACTTGGCGACGCCTGCATGCCGGGTTCAACATTGCGCTGCCCGACGGTTCCCGTCATGGGTGATCGAATTGTCGTTTGTTCCAGAAGCTCTTGCTGCTCTTCAAGCGTAGACTGAGATTGATCAACTTGTGCGACGGCAAGCTCATAATTTGCTTCGGCAGATTGTTTTTCTGCCTGAACTCTTTCCAGTTCAATTTCACTGCTCAACTTCCTCTCAAACAAATTCTGCTGGCGCCGGAGTTGCGATTCAGACTCATTAAGCGCCGCTTCAGCCTGTTTCACTCTTGCGCGATTGATACGGAGGTTTGCTTCAGCTTGCTGCACCCGTGAAACAAATTCCCGATCCCTCAGCTTTACAAGCGGCTCACCCTGCTCAACCTGATCTCCGTCTTGCTTAAAAACTTCTTCTACCGGGGCCGTAATTCTTGGATAGATTTCAACTTGTTTTTGAGCCTGTACCACGCCGCTCAGCCTCTGCTGAAGAGGTAGCGAGCCGAATCTTGCCTGAACTGCTTCAACTGATGGAATGACAGCATTCGTTTCAGATCCCTGCATTTCCTCATCACCGGAACATGCACTTACCGTCAATACGGCAACTAAAAAAGTAACTATTTTTAAATGTCTCATAAGTCTATTTTGTCAACAATTATTTCGCAATATAACGTGTTACATGGCTTGCGAATGACTACCCTCTGTAAAAGCTTTTAAAACAACGTCTTTATTTGAAAAGAACAGACTTCGATTTAACGATTTTAAATTCTTTACTGTTCTCTTGCTTTTGTAAATAAATATAAATTCTATGGATTCCATCACTCAGCTCACGCTTGGGGCCGCTGTAGGCGAAGCGTGTCTCGGAAAAAAGATCGGGTATCGTGCGGCGGCATGGGGGGCAGTACTGGGTACACTGCCTGATCTTGACATCATCGTAAATCCACTGGTTGACGGGGTATCGCAGCTTTATTTTCATCGAAGTATTACCCACTCCTTCACGTTTATACTACTGGCGTCACCACTGTTTGGCTGGGCGTTCCACACATTTTATAAGACCCGTGATGTTGGCTGGAAGCCATGGTCTCTGTTTACGTTTTGGATCTTTTTGACCCATGTTTTGATTGACTTGCCAACCACATACGGCACCCAGATTTTTCAACCGTTTACAAACAGGCCCTTCACTACAGACTCCATTTTCATTATTGATCCTCTATTTACGGTACCACTCATTATAGGCTTGCTTGCCGCACTGATTTTGCGACGAAAAACAGATCTCGGGTCAAAGTTAAATATTGCGGGCTTATCCATTGCAGCCATCTATCTGCTTTGGGGCCATGCCATTAAATCACACGTACACGGCGTATACCAGGAATCATTCCAACATCAGTTTGGGTACTATGATGAGCTAAAAACTGTGCCCGGTGGTCCTACCACATTTCTATGGTCCGGATATGTATTGAAACAGGATACGATTTACCAGGCTACCTATTCTATTTTTGATGAGTCATCTGATCTGGAGTTCACAGACATCCCCCGAAACTCCGGCCTGATTGAACCCTATATAAACGACAGAGCCACAACTGCACTGCTCTGGTTTTCACGCGGCTACTACACCGTCGAGAGGACGGACACCAACACTATCTATTTATATGATTTGCGTTTCGGCAGAAATGACTTCTGGCTTTCTGACGGTGATAGCGTTGAGTATGTCTGGTCCAATGAACTCATCATTAGTGATGATGGAAAAGCCAACACGTTTAAACAGTCCATCCCCTCCTTCGGGGGAAGAGGCAATAACATTGAATTATTTTGGAATCGGATTTGGGGCAAATAATTTCTTATTTTCATCGTTTAAAGATCACCTTGATTTTATAGCTCTGAAAAAACTAATTGTATGAAACGCCCACTTATTATTACAGGACTAATCGCAGCATTTCTCGGTGTCTTCCTTTATAACGCATTGAATGAAGTGACGCCTCAAGACATTCAGAATGCTCCCGACTGGCTTCCGATAGACGAAGCTATGACAAAAGCCGAACAAGACGGCCGCCTAATTATCATAGATATTTATGAGGTGGGCTGCCAGTTTTGCCGGGCCATGAATCGCGATGTGTACCCTGCCCCATCTACAAGAGCCGTCATCGACAGAGACTTCTATCCCGTCAAGATCAATGGGAATTCTGAAGAGAGCATTATATTTATGGGCGAGGAAATTACCCAGCAGGCATTTGCCAACAGCCTTGGCTTAACGGCATTTCCGTTTACTGTAGTGATGGATCACAATGGTAATGTAATAAACAGCAGGCGTGGTTACATGGGTGTTCAGGATTTGACTCAATTCATGAGAAATGCCCGCGAACAAGTCGTCGAAAGATAAAGACTACAGGCTTCATTTTTTACAAAAAACCGAACCTTAGTTCGATTAATAAACCAAGTTATTGAAAGTTCCCTTCCGTCGAAAGCCGGACTGGCTCCTATCGCGCCCTGTCGGGACTTGATAGGGAGGGGAGCTTCGGAATAACATCCATCGGCCTTAAAAAGTTAACCTACCCGACGTTTGCTATATTATTTTCTCACAGCCTCATTAGGGGAGACTTCTGTATTCGTTTTTTATAATCGAACTCAGCTTCCGATCTCTTTCTCCATTTTACCGGTTTTCAATTCGCACGATTACCAGCCGGCGTTTACCCCTCCGCATAGGCTCTGACGCCAGCCATGTCCACCATCAGGTCAAACAGTGCAGTATTACGGACAAACGTGGGGATGCGATCGCTTCCGGGACCCCAGGCTGAAAGTTCAACATAGTCTGCAGTGTGGTTCGTCCCGATAAAGTAGATGCCGTTGTAGTTGGCCAGAACCCCGGCAAGTACAGCTCCGGTTCCCTCACGGTTTTTGAAGGGAGCCCGAAACTCTCCCTGAAATGCCCTTTTGATCATGAGGGCCTCGTCATTTTCAATCTGTGTTTGCGTGGCGTACTCTACAACATCTTTGATCTCGCTAACCATAGGCGCACCTCCTGAACCGCCTGCCTGCCGATTTCTCAGCTCATTGTACATCCACTCAAAGCTGTGACGATAGTCGTGAATCGTTTCCAGCATTTTGGGTGAATCCCTGTAGCCGCTGCCCAGGCCGCTTAAACCCGGGTTTGCATTCCCATGGTCTGTTGTAAGAATCACCAGCGTATCGTCCCGTCCATCCGTAAATTTCACCACTTCGCCAATGACATCATCAAACGCAATCTGATCGTAAATCAACCCGGAAGGATCGTTTCCATGAGCAGCGTGATCTACCCGGGCGCCTTCAACCTGAAGAATAAACCCGTTATCATGTTGATCGAGGCGCTCGAGCGCCGATGTTGTCATCTCGACAAGGGTAGGCACCTCGTCGTGTAATTCACCCAGCGTATTGCGGTCAACCGTGTATGGAAGATGAGAGTCGCTAAATATTCCGAGAAACTTACTGTTTCTTGTGGCACGGTTCAGCTCTGTCCTTGTTCTTGCAACAGTGTAGCCTTTTTCCCTGAACACCTCATACATATCCTGTCCATCATCTCTTTCCTCTGCATGAAAGTGGCGATTTCCCCCTCCCATCAGAACATCATAATCCCTTTCCGAATACTGCACGGCAATTTCGTCTTCCATTCCCCGCTGAGGCATATTAATTCCGAAGCCGGATGGCGTAGCGTGCGTGAGGCGTGCTGTTGACACAAGGCCGGTGCCCTTGCCCGCATCCCTGAAAATCTCGCAGATGGTTTTATACACTTCATCATTCGGCCCCCAGTTAACGCCACCATTATTAATCCGGTGTCCACATCCCCAGGAGGAAGCGGCAGCGGCTGAATCTGTTACAACAGAATCGAGGGCCGCCATATCCATCAGGCCCCGATGATACTCCCGGTCAGATTCATACAGTTTGATCCAGTTCGTTTTATCTCCATACTTCTCCTTCTTCACAAGGTCCGCAAGTGCCATTGTTCCCGAGCTCATGCCATCTACCACAAGAAAAATGACATTTTTCGCATCTCCAGGAGCGCTTTTAAATTTATTCGCCGGGGCCTGCCTCTTACCAAGCATTCCCCCGCCAAGTGCTAACGTTGAAAGTGCTCCTGTTTTCAGAAAGTCGCGACGGCTAAAAGAATTGTCAGACATGGTAGAGTAGTTTACTTGAGGTTATGTTGATATGAACTGTACTTCAGGTGGAGATAGACTAACGGTACTAAAGTTTATGCAATTTAAAATAAGGTTTTTAAAAATAATCAACTGCCATTAAACATGAGTTACCTCATTGTTAACGGTTTAATTCCTGTTCTCTTTTACTCCCGCTTCGTCTTAAGCCGATCTATGCGGGTTTGATGGCGCTCGGCATCCGTTTGCTCATCACCTGTGTACAATGCCCGCTCCCAGGAACCATAGTTTGGATTGGGAAACACAAACCATTTAAAGCCCCACTTATCTCTGTGTTCCTCAACCAGTTGGGTTCTCTCATCAATTGAGATACCACGAGCCGGCACGAAATCGTTCAGGTCATCGCCAAACAGCATCAGCACCCGGTGGTCATTCGCCACCAGCTGCCGCCGTTCGGTTTTTGCTGACGTCCAGTTCGGGCGTCCGCCGTTGCTCATCACAGCGCCGGCCGATACCGGAAATCCCTGATCACGCAAATTTTGTTCTGTTGCGTCCTGAACCTCTGCGGATCTGTTGGTGATGTAAAAAACAGAAATCCCCATATCATCGGCCTGCGATGTCAGCTCAGCAGCACCCTTAATTGCTTCCGCTTCCATTTCGCGCACCCAGCGGTTCCAGGTTTCAGTTTCGAAACCTGTTTTATCCACAATGCCCCGCGCTTCGTAATACGAATTGTCGAGAACTGTTTCGTCCACATCCAGAATAATTGCCGGTGGTAAATCTGCATACGTCCCACTCTGTTCAAGTGAGGCTGTCCATGTAGAATCGTCAAGAGCAACCGGCAGCAAGCGACCTGATGTATTGTATGCCTGGTGAGTCAGCGCTTCATACTCCGCTGCGGTTTGAATCCAAAGTGTTGAGTAGAGCGTATTATTTGAAGTGTCCGTAACAACTTCAGCTGTCTGGCATGATGCAAACAGAAGAATCAGACCCAGTCCTGCGAAACATTGTTTCATACGAATTAGTGTAATTGATTAAGATGATCACCCATAAAATAATGAATGATCACGACAACATTCATGCCTTCTTTAAAGAGACGCCTGAACACCTCGCTGACAACACTATTCACACAACAAACCTCTGCCTGAAGTGCCCATCGAGGCATTATTTTCCTTATATTGGTGAATGATATTAGAGTCAATCTGCAACTTAAATTTTACTGATATGAATCATCAAACCGGAGCATTTCCATCGGAGACGTTCTCTTTTAAAAAATGGGCCCTCTTACTTGTGGCTCTTCTGTTCACTGCAAACACAGCTCTTCTTGCCCAGGGACTAACACCCGAAGATGTAGCGAAGATTGAAACTGTGACCAGCTCAATTGTTTCTGATGACGGAAGCATAGTAGCATACACAGTTAGCGTGCCTGCCGACCCCTATGAGGAGAATGCAGGTAGCAGCACAGAACTTCACGTGCTTGACGTTGAAACGGGAGAAACCAAGCCCTACAACACGACCGGAAGTATTGCCGGTGTCCAGTTTCGACCGGGCTACAGCAGCCTGACGTTTTTAACCCAAAGGGACGGAGACAACACCCGCTCGCTCTATGAACTGCCACTCTACGGCGGTGAAACTGTAAAAATCTTTGAATTTGACAGAGATATCTCAGCATATGACTGGCATAACGACGGAAATCATATTGTGTTCTCTTCTACTTTGTCAGCGGCAACATCAGACTCACCACTTCCCTATCAGGCAGATGTGTATGAAGAAAATCGCCCCCAGCGCCCCGCCTACATCACAAATGTATCGCACGATCATATGGATCACGAACCTCATGAAATCCAGGTCGACGGCACTGTACACATGATGCAATGGAGCCCCGATGGCTCAAAGATTGCCCTGAGCGCGACTCCCACCCCAAATGTGGATGATTTTTATATGGCTCAGAGTGTTTACGTAGTTGACTACGAAACACGTGAAGTCGCGGCAGAAGTTAATAATGAAGGTAAAATTGGTCAGATTGAGTGGAGCCCCAACGGGCAGCGGCTCGCACTTCGCGCCGGAGCTGATATCAATGATCCGATTGACGGCCGAATTTTGATCGTTTCCGCAGAAGGTGGCACACCCGGTATTATTGACGAAAACTTTGAAGGTAAATACGAGCAGATCGCCTGGACCGGCAACAATCAAATCCACTTTCTGGCAGGTGAAAGCACGGCGTCTGTTCTGGGAACCATCAGCCCGAACGGCCAAAATAAAGAGACACTCTTTCGATCGGCGGAACACGCCATCAGCTCGTTCTCCCGGTCTGATGACGGCCTCATCTCGTTTGTAGCCAGCAGTCCGCAGCATCCCGGCGAGCTGTTTGTGAAACAGAGCGGCAGAAATACCCCGCCGGAGCAGGTAACGAATCACAACGCGTGGCTCTCAGATGTTGAGCTTGGACGTCAGGAGGTTGTAACCTATACCGCCCGCGACGGAGAGTTTGATATTGACGGCGTGATGATCTACCCGGTCGGTTATTCAGACGGCGACAGAATTCCATTGATTACCGTCGTTCACGGCGGCCCTGAGGCCCATCAAAGCAATGGCTGGCTCACATCCTACTCATCTCCCGGCCAGATGGCGGCAGCAAAAGGGTACGGTGTATTTTACCCCAATTACCGCGGCAGTACCGGCAGAGGCATTGAGTTTGCCTACAGCAGCCAGGGTGATCTTGCCGGCGCCGAATTCGATGATATCGTGGATGGCGTAGACTACCTGATTGACGAAGGTATTGCCGATGGCGATCGCATAGGTGTAACCGGCGGTTCATACGGCGGATACGCCTCCGGTTGGATGAGCACGTATTACTCCGATCGATTTGCCGCATCTGTCATGTTTGTGGGAATCAGTAACAATCTTAGCAAATGGGGCTCCAGCGATATCCCCAATGAACTCTATCTGGTTCACTCGAGAGAACGTATGTGGGAGTCGGACGAGAAATGGATGGACTATCTGAAACGAAGCCCAATCTACTGGGTTGACCGTGCGGAAACGCCACTCCTGATTATGCACGGTGCTGATGATCCCCGTGTTCATCCGGCACAATCTCTTGAGCTCTACCGGCACATGAAAGTGCGGAAACCCGAGGTTCCCGTTCGGCTTGTATACTACCCCGGCGAAGGACACGGTAACACCCGTGCATCCTCACGGTTTGACTACTCCCAACGTATGCTGCAATGGTTTGATACCTACCTGATGACCGGAGACGCGTCAGCTGAAATTCCGGGGTGGGAAGCGCCTATTCCTGAACGGGAGTAAATGTAGGTCGAAGCTCCTGCTTCGACAGCCCTGCACATGTCCAAATTTACTTTACAGGGAAATCGTACTGCGGATACTATCAACTCGCTGCGAAAATCCGGGCGCTGGTTGAGTAATCGAAGCAGGAGCTTCGATTTACGTAGGTCGACACTCCCGCTTCGACAGCCCTGCACGTGGCCACATTTACTTTACAGGGGAATCGTACTGCGGAAACTATCAACTCGCTGCGAAAATCCGGGCGGTGGTTGAATAATCGAAGCAGAGCTTCGGTTTACGTAGGTCGACACTCCTGCTTCGACAACCCTGCACATGGCCACATTTACTTTACAGGGGAATCGTACTGCGGAAACTATCAACTCGCTGCGAAAATCCGGGCGCTGGCTGAATAACCGAAGCAGGAGCTTCGATTTACGTAGGTCGAAGCTCCCGCTTCGACAGCCCTGCACGTGGCCACATTTACTTTACAGGGGAATCGTACTGCGGAAACTATCAACTCGCTGCGGAAATCCGGGCGCTGGCTGAATAATCGAAGCAGGAGCTTCGGTTTACGTAGGTCGAAGCTCCCGCTTCGACAACCCTGCATGTGTCCAAATTTACTTTATGGGAAAAATGCACTGTCAGCCCATTACCCCCATTGCCTATAATCCGGGCGCTGGTTGAGTAATCGAAGCAGGAGCTTCGATTTACTTTGAAACAGATTTCATTTAACGTAGTTATATGAGCATGGTATTCAAAGACGACTCAACATTGCAGGCTAAACCGTTCTACAAGCGCCCTAGATTTTACGGCATTGCTGTTCTTTCTACACTGCTCGGCCTCTTTCTGCTTTTAATTACTTCAATTATTGTTCTCCGATGGGTTAATCCGCCGTCAACCAGTTTTATGCTGCAACAAGACTGGGAGTCCCTGCAGGCCGATCGATACAGCCTGAGAGATCACTGGGTTGAATATGAGGACATGCCGAATCATTCAGCATGGGCAGTCGTGGCGTCTGAAGACCAGCTGTTCTGGGGGCACAATGGATTTGATTTTGAATCGATACATGAGGCGTGGGATGACCGGCAGGAAGGGATAAGAAGCCGCGGAGCGAGCAGCATCACCCAGCAGGTCGCAAAAAACCTGTATTTATGGCCGGCTGAATCGTTTGTCAGAAAAGGCGTTGAAGCCGGCATTACCGTTATGATCGAGGTCTTTTGGCCAAAAGAGAGAATAATTGAAGTGTATCTGAATATCGCGGAGTTTGGGCCGGGTGTTTTTGGAATTGGAAAAGCGTCTGATCAATTTTTCGGGTTACAGGCTTCACAGATCGAACCCGATATGTCGGCCCGGCTTGCGGCGGTTTTACCGAACCCAAAACGGATGAGGGTAAATCCCCCCTCTCCTTTTGCAAAAGAGAGAAGCCGCTGGATTCTGCAACAAATGACTCATCTCAGCGGTATTGCCTATGTACCGGTTGATCCCATTATTCAGTCCGAACATGCCTCGGAACCGGAAGATTCTTCCGTCTCAGCGGATACCCTGATAACCATTCAACCCGTAAACTCTTCCTCACTTACATCAGGCACGATCGATTCTGGCAGATCAGTGAAAGATCAGGTAGTTATCGACTCATTGCGCGAAGATGCCGATCCTGACTCAATCCCTTCTTTTTAAGTCGATCTTTGCATACCCATCTTCTGAAGATTCTCACTATTTTCAAAAATAAAAACAGATAAGTTGTTGATGGCACGATATTTGATAGTTCCATAGTTAGATATTACTCTGTTCGCTAAAATTTGTATGAATCAACTGTCGTCCAATCAAATAATGTCTTCTGAGTCCTACCATTGGCTTTGGTATGTAAATGATGATCGGTTTTTACTGCCACGTTCTTTCTTATCCCGGTTTGAACCGGATCGCAACGGTGAGGCTCTTTCAACCCGCGAGTGGTGTAATCTTTTCATATCCAATGACAGAGGAGAGATTGAGAAACAGCTTAACAGCTTTAAAGGTGGAAACGGAGACACGCCGCTGTCATTTTCAGGGATGATACCCGCCGGTGCTCATGAATCGGTCCATGCCCAATGCACGGGGCAGGCTGTTGACTATAAAGATGGAAAGCCATCGATTGTTTCGGGTCAAATTGAAATTATGCCCGCCGAACAGCTGCCCGACGCATCTGTCTTCACTGATTCATATCTTCTGGATTTGATCATGAAACGGTTTCCGTACAGTATATTCTTTAAGGATCGACAGAGCCGTTTTATAAAAATCAGTAAAGAGTGCGCCACCAAATTTGGACTCAGCCATCCCGATGAGGCAATAGGAAAAACAGACTTTGATTTTTTTGATGATATCCATGCCAGCGCAGCCCTTAAAGACGAGCAAAAAATTCTCAAAACCGGCAACCCAATTAATGGCAAACGGGAAAAAGAGGTGACAACCGGGTCAGCCCCAACTACGCTGTGGGCGTCAACCACAAAACTGCCGCTTTACGATTCTGAAAAGAACATCATCGGGACATTTGGTATCACAAAAGATATCACTGAAAAAATTGAGGTGGAACATGCTCTCAAGAAGAGTGAGAGCAAGTATCGCTCCATCTTTGAGAACATACAGGATGTCTATTACCGCACAAACCGGCAGGGTATTGTCACCGTTATCAGCCCGTCAATAAAGTCTTATTCAGGATACTCCGTAGATGAGGTGATCGGAAAGCCTGTGTCCAATTTTTATTACTATAAAAATGATCGCGAACTACTGATTGAACGGTTAAAGAAAAAAGAACAGGTCACTGATTTTGAAATTCGCCTCGCCAATGCCGAGGATAAGTTGCTCTACACATCTGTAAGCGCAAAAATAATCCGTGATGAACATGGTGAGGTTATTGCCGTTGAAGGGATCATGCGGGACATTACACCGCGGAAGATTTCAGATATTAAACTGAAGGAGACTTACAACTTTTTTGATCAGATTCTAAATAATACCAGCGAAGGAATCTACGTCATCAATGCGGACTATGAATATATCTACTGGAACTCCATGATGGAGAGTATCAGTGGAATGACCTCAGAGCAAGTTCTGTGTAAGAAACCGTTTGAGCTGTTTCCTCACGTGGATCAAGAAAAACTGACCATCAAGCTTCAAAAAGCGATGTCGGGCAAAACAGTGAAATCTGCCGATTATTATTACGAAATTGAATCAACAGGACACAAAGGCTGGGCTCACGCTTACTACACGCCGCTTCGCAATGAAAATGGTGACATAGATAATGTACTCGTTGCAATTTCCGACATATCGGAGCGAAAACAGGCGGAGGAGAAGCTTCGCAAGAGTGATGAAACGTTGACTAAACTCTCCCAGCAGGTTCCGGGGGCAATCTACCAGTTCCAGCAGTTTCCTGATGGTTCCTCCTGTTTCCCGTTTGTAAGCAAAGCGTTTAAATATATTTATGAACTAAAGCCTGATGATGTTCTCCACAATTCAGAAAAAGCTATTGAGCGCATCCACCCTGATGATCTGGAGTCCGTAGTAGCTTCAATCAACGAATCGTACAACACACTTGAGCCCTGGGAGCTCGACTACAGAGTGCAGCTACCAAAAGGGGGGCTCCGCTGGCTTAGAGGGCGGGCCCGGCCTGAACAACAACCGGATGACAGCGTCGTCTGGCACGGCTATCTTGCCGACATTACCGATAAAAAGCAGCAGGAAAATGAACTCAACGAAACACTGAATATTGTCGGCGATCAAAACAGCCGGCTGCTTAACTTTGCACACATCGTATCTCACAACCTCAGAAATCACGCCGGTAATATATCTGCACTTCTTTCTCTGATCGAATCAGAAACGTCTGAAGAGGAACAAGCACAGCTGTTCGACTATCTTAATATGGCCTCTGTGCGACTGAATGAAGCCATCAAGGACCTTAATGAAATTATCGATCAGCAGGCGGGTTTATCAAAGAGCATCAGCAGTGTGAATATCAGCGAGTTCTTAAAAAAAATCAGGGAAATTCTTTCAACAGACATCATCATTCACAATGTGACGTTTGATGCCGACATTAGTGACCACTCGGAGATCATGTACAATCCGGCATACCTGGAAAGCATTCTGCTGAATTTCATCTCAAACGCTATCAAATATCGCCATCCTGAAAGAGATCCGTTAATTACCGTTTCATTTAAACGAACCGACGAAGGCCCGTTGCTTACTATACAGGATAACGGACTTGGAATTGATCTTGACAAACACCGTAAGAACCTGTTTGGCATGTATAAAACCTTTCATGAAAACGAAGACTCGAAAGGAATCGGACTGTATATCACAAAAAATCAGGTAGAGAGTATGGGAGGCTCTATTGACGTGGAAAGCGACCTCGGCAAAGGAACAACATTTAGAATCCTGCTGACCTGTGATCTTGCACGGATAGAGCAGGAATCGCGATAAACCCGGCATTTCCCCCCCCTTCATCACTCCACGGATATTTTTACCTCATCAGAGATAACCTCATCATCAACTGCGTACACGCTGTGTTCATTGGTGTTGAGTGTCACCCGAAGGGTATAGTCTCCTGCCGGCAATGGACCCAAATGAGCAAAATTAGCGTAGAGACGGTCCGCTTTTTTGTCGTTGATATAGAGATGTGCGTGACCTTCTCCAGGCTCGTGCGGCAGCCCTACTGCGTCCGGAGAGAACGTAAAGTTTTCTGTCTCCAACCGTATATTCCAGCCTGAAATTCTATCTTCGGTCGCTTCTATATCAACCGTCGGGATAGACTCTTCACCCGATACATCAAGCAACACATACTCCTCGGCAACTGGTCCGCTTCGTGTTTCATATTGGTACATGGCGCCCAAACTGTATGTAGTCATCAATATCACAAGTAAGACGACAAAGTTTACACCCCCGAAAGCAGACCTGAGACTCATTTTATTATGAAACGTAATGGGCGCCTTGTACAGTTTACCCGGGCCTTCAAGCAAGAATACGATAAGTGCGCCGTGCGCAAGGGTGTGTCCGATGACCTCTACTTTTCCAAATACCAGGGTTGTTGAGAAAAAGACAAGGGTAATCACCAGCGCAAGCGGCCTCTGAAGCAGACAGATAATCAAAAGATAACCGAGTGCATATTCAACAAATGCAGCGCTCATTAAAAAGAAATCTAAATCGAGCCCAAGTGTCAGCTCAGGATTTTGTTCAAGAATATAAAGCCCCCACTGCGGGTAGATGATCTTTTCGATAGCAAGCCAGCACAGCGAGAAGCCTACCGTAGCGTATAAAGCCGGGAGCCTGCTCTCCTTTATGAACGTATTCTCAGATTGGCTCACCATCAGAAAGTAGCCAGCACCGGCAAACAGCACATGGTCAAGCATGTGAAACATGCCGTACTGAAATATTGCAAAGACGTACAGAAGGACAACTCCGGCACCTGAGTATTTTACAAGTCGGTCGAACAGAAGCATAAATGCCAGTATAAACTGCGCCCATCCCACCCATGAAGCCGTAATCTGCAGTTCCGGAACAAGAACAGCATCACCTTGCCATGACAGAAGCAAGGTTGCGCCCGTCACAATTCTCATGATCAGAAGACTGTTTCCTTTTCGCTCCTCCAGCCACCCGTCGATGTTTTGGTAAAACGACCACGACTGTAGTTTTTTGTCCAGGAACACCATTGCAGCGATAGCCACCATACCCATCACAGACAAAATGATAAAGAGCGGGCCCACTGCCTCGGATAGTGATAGTGGCTGATCATTAAAACTGAAATCAGCAAACCATTTTACGTGACCAAAAGCTGCATACGCGGTTCCAGAAAACAAGATAGATAGGAGCAGATAAGTTTTCTTTCTGAAAAATGAAGCCATGTCAATGGGGGTTTTGTTGACAAATAAAGTTACCTAACAGTTACGTCATGGTCTGCATTCAAAGTTTTTACGGACCCTGTACCGTAAATTATACTTGAATCCAACGTAAATATGTTTTTGTTATAGCAGTACCCAAGCCAACAGTTGAATTGTAATAAGCCCTGTAATGCCCATTATCAGTGTGGCTACCGTATGAGTTTTGAGGGCAGTAGACGTATCCATCTCTGAGAATTTAGAGACGACCCAAAAATAGCTGTCGTTTACATGTGATACCGTCAGCGATCCGGCCCCGATCGACAGAACAGCGAGAGCAAGCCCGTTTGATGAATCCAAACCTAAAGATTCAACCAGAGGTGCACAAATCGCCGCGGTTGTTATGATGGCTACTGTTGACGATCCCTGTGCCGTCTTCAAAAATGCGGCTATGAGAAAGGGTATTAAAACACCAAGGCCGTCAATGGCTGCAAACTGTTCTGCAAAAGCACTCAGGTTGGTTTCCCGCAGCACGGCTCCAAACGCACCGCCCGCACCGGTAATTAAAATGATTGATCCGGCTTTATTCAAACCTTCCTCAAGCCATTTTTTCTGTATCTTTTTACGGCCTCCTTTCACCATGAAAAATGCCGTACAAACACCAATTAACAGAGCGATAATGGGGTCGCCCAAAAAGACGGTTGTTTTGAAGAGTAAGCCGTCTCCCATTGGCTGAGACGGAATTTCTGCAATGGATTTGAATGCGATCAGCAGAATTGGCACCAGAATGGGTGCAACAGCCGCTTTAAATGAGGGCGAAATATTGCTCTCGGCCGGCTCAACTTCGGTGAACTCGTAATCTACCTTATATCTACCGCAAACTTTGACAGCCCAAAGTAAGGCCGCCCCAACAACAGGAATCGATACTATAAGCCCCAAAATCAAAACTCTGCCGATATCAGCACCAATTGTAGCTGCAGCAGCCAGCGGGCCGGGTGTGGGGGGTACAAATACATGAGTGGCGTACAGTCCGGATGCGAGCGCAACGGCCAGTATAGTTAGCGGAATCTTAGTTCGCTTTGCAATGGCTTTATTGAGGGCAGACAGAACGATAAATCCTGAATCACAAAACACAGGAATAGAAACAATGTAGCCGGTCAGACTCATCGCTAACGGTGAGTTCTTCTCACCCACATTTTGGAGAATGTTATTTGCCAGAACATGTGCCCCACCGCTTTTATGAAGATACTCCCCAATTATGGCGCCGGCAGCAATCACAATTCCGATACTTTGTAAGGTTGCCCCAAAACCGCCCGCAATAGATCCAATCAGTATGGACGTACTCATCTGAGACAGAAAGCCAATGGATATAGCGCCAAATAGAAGTGCAAGAAACGGATGAAGATTCAGCCGGGCGGTCAGCAACACAATAATGGCTACAACCAGTATCAGCCACAGGAAAATTATCATATAAAACCCGCGATTTATGATCGGTTACTGATAGACCTTACTCAATGAGTCATAGAGCGCCATTTACCGCTTGCCCTCCGACAATTTCAACCCACACCTTGCATCACAGCTACATTTGAGCGCCACAAGTTCACGGAATGGTATCAGAGTTCCCGTACCCAGATATTCCGGAAGCTCACCGGATTACTGTGATCCTGCAGACCAAGCGAAAGCTTATCCGGGTGTTCAACATAATCTGAAAGCCCGATATAAACAGTCGGTCCCTGCAGTTCTTGTCTGTGATGAATCAACACTCCATTGTGTAAAACGGTAATAAAAGCCGGTTTGACGAGAGATCCGTCATCTCCGAAATGCGGGCGTTCAAAAAAGATATCGTACGCCTGCCATTCTCCCGGCTGCTTGCTTGCATTTACCATAGGCGCCTTCTGTTTGTAAATTGCCCCGGCCTGACCATTACTGTACGTCCTGTTTTGCCAGGAATCGAGCACCTGGATTTCGTAGAGCCCCATCAAAAACAACCCGCTGTTACCGCGGCCCTGGCCATCGCCGTCAATCACATCCGGAGTTCTCCACTCTATGTGTATTTGAGCATCACCAAAGGCTTGCTTTGTCATAATATTTCCCGTTCCTGGTGCCACGGTCATAACGCCATTCTCAACCGTCCACTCTGCCGGACCGTAATTGTCTTCAAGCTGGCTTAAATAATCCGGCACACCTGTAACATCCGGAAAGTATCCCGGGGCGCTTTCCCATTGTGAAAGGTCTGCTCCATCAAATAGAACAATAGCATCCGATGGCGGTTCGCCGAAACTGTCGGTATAGACAGAATCTTCTACCGGAATCCAGCTATTGGTGAGGTTTGGATCCCATTCAGGGGCGTCTTGACCCTGAGCGCAGGCTGAACTCAAAATAGTAAACGAAAAAGCTGCAATTAACGCGCTGTAAGTTATAGATCGAATCATAATTTTTAAGTTTTTGCAGAGTATGACCGGCCTGTTTCGAGTGCTTTTTAGTAGGTCATCAGGACAACTAACTCATCATTTTCGGTTAGCGATATATGTTCGTGCTTCGGGGGATTTAATATAAGTTTATTTTTCCTTTCTGCATTCTTTTTGTTTCTGCACACTCCAAGAGCTGTTTCTCCAAACTCTGACGCAATCTGCGCTATCTTGTGAAATGTGTATTGTCCGGGTTTGA
>Ga0307966_1001308_pt1 | contig 19704 bp, 18 predicted proteins | sample OrgLakmetagen646_FD_203141 | JGI IMG/M metagenome (GOLD analysis project Ga0307966, IMG submission 203141) | Saline water microbial communities from Organic Lake, Antarctica - #646 | ecosystem: Environmental > Aquatic > Non-marine Saline and Alkaline > Saline | place: Antarctica: Organic Lake... | reverse complement strand
AGGATCAGATCTTCTCCACGGCCTACGAGTCCGGCGCGGCCTGGAATGACAGCAGCTGGTCGAACGCGCGGTTCGACGAGTTGCTGGTGCAGGCCCGGGCCGAGCTGGACGAGGATACGCGCCGTGCGATGTATTCCGAGATGCAGCAGCTTGTGTCCGAGGATGGCGGCACCGTGCTGCCGATGTTCGCGAATTTCGTCTTCGCGACCAATGGCAAGATCGCGCATGGCGAGTTCGCGTCCAATTTCGACATGGACGGCGAGCGCTGGATGGAACGCTGGTGGTTCGCCTGACCCCTCGTCACAACATTCAATAGGCGTGGTCGTCGGGCCGGGTCGCTGGCCGGACGATCTCGGCGCCTTCCCGAGGCGTCGGAGTCGGGTATCTGGACCAAGAAGAAGTCAAAGCCGCGGTTTCTTCTTGGCAAAAATATCCGAAATCCAAGGCTTAAAGCCGGGCGCGGACCTCGGCCATGAAATCCTCGCCGCGCCGCTCGAAATTGTCATACTGGTCGAAGCTCGCCGCCGCCGGGGCCAGCAGCACCACCTCGCCCGGCGCGGCCTCGGCCATGGCCGCCGCGACCGCGCGCGCCATGGTGGTGCAGATCTCGGCCTCCACGCCCTCTAGCCCGAGCGCAAATTGCGCCGCGTCGCGGCCGATCACGTAGGCCTTGCGGACGTTTTGCAGGCCGGGGGCGAGGCCGGCCAGCCCGCCCTCCTTTTCCAGACCGCCGCAGATCCAGCGGATGTTTTCGAAGGCCAGCAGCGCCTGGAGGGCGGCGTCGACATTGGTCGCCTTGCTGTCATTGACATAGCGCACACCGGCTGTCTCGGCGACGATCTGGCTGCGATGCGGCAGCCCCTCGAAGCTGTGAAAGCCCTGCTCGATCACCCGGGGGGCGAGGCCGAGTGTGCGACAGGCGGCATAGGCGGCGCAGCCGTTCTGGTGGTTGTGACGCCCCGGCAGGCCGCGCACCGCACGCAGGTCGATCGCGCCGACCTGTTTGCCCTTGCGGTACTCGCTCAGGAACCCCTTGTTGGCGAAGACGCCCCAGCCCGGACCCGACAGCTTGCCCGCGACCGAGACCCGGATCACGCGGTCATCGCCGCGCCCCTCGCCGAGTTGTCCGGCCAGATGCCGCCCCTCGGCCTCGTCGATGCCGATCACCGCGCGGTCCGGGCCGCCCTCGACGAACAGCCGCCGCTTGGCCGCGAAATAGCCGCCCAGGCCACCGTGACGATCCAGGTGATCGGGCGAGAAATTGGTGAACACCGCCACGTCGGGGGTCAGCGCGCGCGCCAGTTCGATCTGGTAGCTCGACAGTTCCAGCACCACCACGCCGCCATCGCCGGGTGGGTCGATATCGAGGACGCCCCGCCCGATATTGCCCGCGAGTTGCACCGACCGCCCCGCGGCAGTCAGCACATGATGGATCAGCGCCGCGGTGGTGGATTTCCCGTTCGAGCCGGTGACGGCGATCACCCGCGGCGGCACGTCGAACCCGTCCCAATCCTCGGTGGCCAGCGAGCGGAAGAACAGCCCTATATCGTTGTCGACCGGCACGCCCGCTGCCAGCGCCGCCGAGACCACCTTGTGCGGCGCGGGATAGAGATGGGCGATGCCGGGGCTGACGATGAGCATGGCGACATCCTCGAACGCGCCGGCGCGGGTCAGATCGCGCACCTCCAGCCCCTCGGCCTCGGCCTGCGCGCGGGCCTCCGGGTTGTCGTCCCAGCACAGCGGCTGCGCGCCGCCGGCCCGCAACGCGCGCGCCGCCGAAAGGCCCGACCGGCCCAGCCCAAGCACGGCAATGCATCCGCCCTCAACGCCCCTGACAGGTATCATCTCGCCCCCCACGTTCCTTGGCCACGCCATTTGCGCCGGGAGCGGTCGGAGTTGCAAGCCGATGCGTGGCACGCAGCTTTCTGCAGGGTCGCAAAAGAAATGACTCGACATAACCGGAATTGTGGTTATCTTTGCTGCATGAGTATCACAAGCCCCACCGCCCGCGCACTCGCCGCCCTTGGCCATGACGCCCGTCTCTCGATCTACCGGCTGCTGGTGAAGGCCGGCGACGGGGGCCTGCGCGTCGGCGAGATCGCCGAGCATCTGGGCCTCGCGCCCTCGACGCTGGCGCATCACCTGAAGGCGCTGGTCGAGGCCGGGCTGGTGGTGCAGGAAAAACGTGGTCGCGAGGTGGTCAACATGGCCGATTACACGGCAATGAACGGGCTCGTGCAATTCCTGACCAGGGAATGCTGCACGGGCGTGACCTTGAAGGCCCGCGAGGATGCAGTCTGAACGACGGTATTTTCGCGGCCAAAGAAACGACAAATCCGGAGATTTGGATATGACGGACACGACCCTTCTCCCCTCAGCCGCACTGGCCCGCGCGGTCTGGCGCGATCACCACGTCTGGCTGGCCTCGGCGCTGATTCTGGCCGGGCTGGCACTGGTCGATCCGGGCCAAGCCTGGCAAAGCCTCGGCTTTACCGCCGACGCGCTCTTGCGCACCGCGCCGTTCCTGATCCTGTCGATCGCGGTCGCGGCATGGGCGACGGCTACCGGGGCCGACAACCTGATCGCGCGGGCCTTTACCGGCGCGCCGGCGGTGATGATCCTGTTTGCCGCCCTTGCCGGCGGGCTGTCACCGTTCTGTTCCTGCGGGGTGATCCCGCTGATCGCCGCGCTTCTGGCGATGGGGGTGCCGCTATCGGCGGTGATGGCGTTCTGGCTGGCCTCGCCGGTGATGGACCCGTCGATGTTCGTGCTGACCACGGGCGTTCTCGGGGTCGAGTTCGCGATCGCCAAGACACTGGCCGCCCTCGGCCTCGGCGTCGCCGGGGGCTGGGTGGTGCACCTTCTGGGCCGCGCCGGTGCCCTGAACGATCCGCTGCGCCCCGGCATCGGCAATGGCGGCTGCGGCGGTGGCAAGGTCCGCGATCCCAAGCCGGTGACGTGGCGCTTCTGGGCCGAGCCTGAACGCCGCGCCAAGTTCGGGCGCGAGGCGCGGAACGTGACGCTGTTTCTGGCGAAATGGCTGACGCTGGCCTTCCTGCTCGAAAGCCTGATGCTGGAATTCATCCCCGCCGAGACGGTGACCTCGGTTCTGGGCGGCAGCGGCATCGGCCCCATAGCCCTTGGCACGCTCGTCGGCGTGCCCGCCTATCTCAACGGGTATGCCGCGCTGCCGCTGGTCGGCGGGCTGATCGGGCAGGGCATGGCGCAGGGCGCGGGGCTGGCCTTTCTGGTCGCCGGCGGCGTGACGTCGCTGCCCGCCGCCATCGCGGTCTGGGCGCTGGTCAAGCCGCGGGTCTTCGCGCTTTACGTCGCGCTGTCGCTGTCGGGGGCCTTCGCGGCGGGGCTGCTGTTCCAGCTTTGGGGCACGCTCCAGATCGGATGACGCAGGTGCTGCGGCGCGGGATCGACCCCGCGCCGCCGATTTCGCAAATGAATAAGAAATAGACACAAGGCTGTTACATTGGCATTCTAGTCGGGTCTCGGAATGTTGAAGAAACAGAGGAGCCATCATGACCCGTATCACGACCCTCACCGCCTTTCTCGCGCTGACGCTGGCCCTGCCCGCGCAGGCCGAGTTCAAGCTGAGCGATCGCTACACCGACGCCGATGGCGACCTGATCGCCGATATCCCCGAGGACAGTTCCGAATGGCTTGACCCCGATACGCTGATCTTCGCCTATACCCCGGTCGAGGACCCGGCGGTCTATGCCGATGTCTGGCAGGAATTTCTCGATCACATGGCCGAGGTGACCGGCAAGAACGTGCAGTTCTTTCCGGTGCAATCCAACGCCGCCCAGATCGAGGCGATGCGCGCCGGGCGTCTGCATGTCGCGGGTTTCAACACCGGCGCCAACCCGATCGCCGTGGCCTGCGCGGGCTTTCGGTCCTTCGCGATGATGGCCGCCGCGGACGGATCCTTCGGCTACGAGATGGAGATCATCACCTATCCCGGATCCGGCATCGGGTCGGTCGAGGATATCCGCGGCAAGGAGCTTACATTCACCTCCGAAACGTCGAATTCCGGTTTCAAGGCACCCTCGGCGCTTCTGAAGGGCGAATTCGACATGATCGCGGGCGAGGATTACGACACCTCGTTCTCGGGCGCGCATGACAATTCGGTGCTGGGTGTCGCCAACAAGGACTACATCGCCGCATCGATCGCAAACTCGGTCAAGGCCCGGATGATCGACCGCGACGTTGTTTCCGAGGATCAACTCGAAGTGGTCTACCAGTCGCAGACCTTCCCGACGACCGGGTACGGCACCGCCCACAACCTGCATCCCGACCTGCAGGACAAGATCAAGGAGGCGTTCTTCAGCTTCGACTGGGAGGGCACCAAGCTTCTGGAAGAGTTCGAGAAGTCCGGCGAGGCGCAATTCGTCGAGATCACCTTCAAGGATGACTGGGAAGTGATCCGCACCATCGACGCGGCCAACGACGTCACCTACGACTGCAACTGACGCATCCTTCCTGTTGCGATCTGTGGGCGGCTGCGTGCCGCCCACTGTGTTTTGACGAAAGAGGCCGCCATGCTGACCCTCGACGGGCTGTCAAAGACCTACAAGACCGGCGAAACCGCGCTCAGCGATGTGACACTGGAGGTGCCGAAGGGCCAGATCATGGGGCTGATCGGACCATCGGGGGCGGGCAAGTCGACGCTGATCCGCTGCATCAACCGTCTGGTGGAGCCCACTCAGGGCCGGGTCCTGCTGGGCGATGTGGATCTGGTGCGGTTGGGCAAGCGTGACCTGCGCCGCCAGCGCCGCCGGATCGGCATGATCTTTCAGGAATATTCCTTGGTCGAGCGGCTGACGGTGATGGAAAACGTGCTGTCGGGGCGGCTGGGATATGTGCCGTTCTGGCGCAGCTTCCTGCGCAAGTTCCCCGGCGCGGATATCCAGCGCGCTTACCAGTTGCTCGACCGCGTCGGGCTGATCGACCATGCCGACAAGCGCGCCGATGCCCTGTCGGGCGGGCAGCGCCAGCGCGTCGGCATCGCGCGCGCATTGGCCCAAGACCCCGAACTGCTGCTGGTGGACGAGCCCACAGCCAGCCTCGACCCCAAGACCAGCCGCCAGATCATGCGCCTGCTGACCGAGATCTGCGCCGAGCGCGACCTGCCGGCCATCGTCAACATCCACGATGTGCCGCTGGCCCAGCAGTTCATGCAGCGAATCGTCGGGCTGCGCGCGGGCCGCGTGGTGTTCGACGGCCCGCCAGCGGATCTGACCGAAGCGGCCCTGACCACGATCTACGGCGAAGAGGACTGGAACGCGATGCGCCAGGGCGACGAGGAACAGGCCCAAGCCGAAGCCGATGCGCGCGCCCGGATCGCGGCATTGGCGCAATGAGCCCGCAGGACTACCCTACCACGTGGCGCCGCCCGCCGCAGATCGTGCGCGACAAACGCTGGCGCATCGCCCTGCAGATCGGCATCGTTCTCTACCTCGTGCTCGCCATCGGCACGGTCGAGGTGGACTGGAACCGCGTCTATCAGGGGCTGGAACGCGGCCAGCGCTTCGTCATGGGCTTCCTGCAACCCGATTTCACCAGCCGCTGGTCCGATATCGGCAAGGGCCTGTCGGAAAGCCTGACCATGACGCTGACCTCGACGGTAGTGGGCGTTTTGATCTCGGTGCCCATCGGCGTGGGGGCCGCGCGCAACCTCGCCCCGCGCGCGGTGTACTATGTCTGCCGCAGCATCATCGCGGTCAGCCGGTCGCTGCAGGAGATCATCATCGCGATCTTTCTCGTGGCGATGTTCGGCTTCGGCCCTTTCGCGGGGTTCCTCACGCTCAGCTTCGCCACAATCGGCTTCATCGCCAAGCTGCTGGCCGACGATATCGAGGAAATCGACCCGACCCAGGTCGAGGCGATCCGCGCCACAGGCGGCTCGTGGGGGCAACTGGTGAATTACGCGGTCCAGCCCCAGGTCATGCCGCGGCTGATCGGGCTGTCGCTCTACCGGCTCGACATCAATTTCCGGGAATCGGCGGTGATCGGCATCGTCGGCGCGGGCGGCATCGGGGCAACGCTCAACACCGCCATCGACCGCTATGAATATGACAGCGCCGGGGCGATCCTGCTGATCATCATCGGGCTGGTGATGGTCGCCGAATACGGCTCCAGCTATCTGCGAAAGTTCCTGCAATGACCGAAATCAGCCATTACAGCCAGGTCTGGGCGCACCGCACCCCGCGCAAGCGGCTTTTCATGTGGATGGGCTGGCTGGCACTGGTGGCGCTGTTCGTGTTCTGCTGGCAGTTGATGACCCGCGACACGATCTGGGCCTTCGTCGCCGACGCCCCGCGCCAGGCCGCCGATATCGGCAACCGGATGATGCCGCCACGCTGGTCCTACCTGCCCGAGCTTTGGGGCCCGCTCTGGGACACGATCAACATCGCCACATTGGGCACCATCGGCGGCGTGATCATGGCGGTGCCGGTGGCCTTTCTGGCGGCGCGCAACACCACGCCCTCGCTGCACATCCTGCGCCCCGCAGCACTTTTCGTGATCGTCGCCTCGCGCTCGATCAACTCGCTGATCTGGGCGCTGCTTCTGGTGGCGATCATCGGGCCGGGCCTGCTGGCGGGAATCGTCGCCATCGCGCTGCGCTCGATCGGCTTTGTGGGCAAGCTGCTCTACGAGGCGATCGAAGAGACCGAGATCAGCCAGATCGAGGCGATCGAGGCCACCGGCGCCAGCGGCGCGCAGGTGCTGAATTACGGCATCGTGCCGCAGATCATGCCGGCCTTCTGGGGCATCTCGGTGTTTCGCTGGGATATCAACATCCGTGAAAGCACGATCCTCGGGCTGGTGGGCGCGGGCGGCATCGGGCTCAAGCTGCAGGCCTCGCTCAACACCCTTGCCTGGAGCCAGGTGACCGTGATCCTGCTTCTGATCCTCGCCACCGTGGTGCTCAGCGAATGGGTCTCGGCCCGGATGCGCCATGCCATCATCTGACGGGGCACCGACCACGGGACGCCGCGCGCCCGAAAGGTCGGACTCCGGGTATTTGGACCAAGAAGAAACCCGGAGCGCGCTGTTTCCTCTTGGTAAAAATACCCAAAATTCGATGCCTGAAACCTGGTGCACCACGGAATATCATGCCCGTGGCTCCGGCGCGCGGATGATCTGACCGCGCGCAATGGACATGGATTTGACGATGGCATGCACCGCATCGCCCGGTGCCAGCCGCATCTGGTCGGCCGCGCGCCGGGTGATGCGCGCGACGATCTCGTGGCCCGCGACATCGATATGCACAAGCACCCCCGGCCCGGTCCCCGACACGCTGCGCAGGACGGTGCCCGGCACGATGTTCTGCGCCGACAGCCCCTCGGGGCGCTGGCGCGACAGGATCACGTCCTGCGCCATGATCCGCACCCGCACCTCGCGGCCCGGCGCATCGGTGATCCCCGGCAGGAAAAGCGGCCCGGTCGGTCCCTCGAGCCGCGTCAGACCGTCGGCGTCCCGTTCGATGATCGTGGCGGGCAGCATCGCGGCCAGCTCGCGGATCCCCATGGCCCGCAGGGCGGCGGGATCGGCCATGACCGCCGCCGTCGGCCCCTCGGCCACCATGCGCCCGGCCTCGATCACCACCATCCGGTCGGCCAGAAGCTGTGCCTCGGCCATGTCATGGGTGACAAGCACGACCGGCATGTCGAGATGCGCGCGCAGCGCGATCACCTCGGCCTGCAGCCGTTCGCGGGTGGCGCGGTCCACCGCCGAAAACGGCTCGTCCAGCAACAGCGCCTGCGGCTGCCGCGCCAGCGCCCGCGCAAGTGCCACGCGCTGCTGCTGCCCGCCCGAAAGCTGCGCGGGCCGGCGGGTCTCCAGCCCGTGGAGATTCACCAGATGCAGCAGGCGCCGGGCCTCGTACTCGTCGGCGCGGTCCATCGCCGCCATGACATTGCGCACCGCACTCATATGCGGGAAAAGCGCATAGGCCTGAAACACCACCCCCAGCCGGCGACGGTGCGCGGGGCGGTTCACGCGCGCGCCCGTATCCAGCCACGTGGTGCCGCCCGCGGCGATCCGCGCCTCCTGCGGGTGCCAGAGCCCGGCGATGCTGCGCAGCACCGTGGTCTTGCCCGAGCCCGACGGCCCGACCAGCGCCAGCACCTCGCCCGCCTCGGCCCGGAACGCCACGTCCAGCGGGATCGCCCCGGTCGCCCGCAGCCTCACCTCCAGCGCCATCAGGACAATCTCCGTCCGACACGCGCCGACAGCCAGTAGGTCACCGCGATGGTGACCAGCGAGATCCCCACCAGCACCGCCGACATCACCGCAGCACCCCGGTTGTCGAAGGCCTGCACCCGGTCGTAGATCGCGATCGCGATGGTCTTCGTTTCGCCGGGGATCGAGCCGCCGACCATCAGCACGATGCCGAACTCGCCCAGCGTATGCGCGAAGGTCAGCACCATCGCCGTCATCACCCCCGGCCAGGCCAGCGGCAGCTCCACCCGCCACAGGCTGCGCGCGGGTGACATGCCGCAGGTCGCAGCGGCCTCGCGGACCTCGACGGGCACCGCCTCGAAGCCGCGCTGCGCGGGCTGGATCGCGAATGGCAGGTTGAAGATGACAGAGGCCACCACCAGCCCCTCGAAACTGAAGACAAGCTGATTTCCGAAGAGGCTTTGCCACAGATCGCCCACCGGCGAATTGCCACCGAAGGCGACCAGCAGGTAGAAGCCGAACACAGTGGGCGGCAGCACCAGCGGCAACATCACCAGCGCCTCGATCAGCCCCTTGCCCAGGAACCGCCGATAGGCCAGCGCCCGGCCGAGGATCACCGCCACCGGCAGCAGGATCACCACGGTCCAGCCCGCGAGCCGCAGCGACAGCCCAAGCGCGGTCCAGTCCATGATCTATTCGTCCCCGGGCCGTTCGAACCCGTGGCGCGCCATGATCGCGCGCGCGCGCGGTTCCTGCATGTAGGCATAGAATGCCTCGGCCACCGGACCGGCCCCGTTCAGCAGCACCATGCGTTGGCGCAGCGGCGCGTGCCAGCCCCCGGGGATCAGCGCATGGCTGCCGCGCGCACCGACCTCGGGGGCCAGCGCCAGCGAATAGGCGATGATCCCGCCCGCCGCATTGCCCGACAGCGCGAATTGCGCGGCCTGTGACACGTTCTCGCCCAGCACCATCACGGGTTGCAGATCCTCCCAGAGGCCGCGGGTGATCAGCGCCTCTCGCGCGCGCATGCCGTAGGGCGCATGTTCGGGGTTGGCGATGGCAAAGCGGGTGATCCCGCCCGCCGTCAGCATCCTCTCCAGCGCGTCGAGATCGGCGTCCGGTGTCAGCGTCGAGCCCTCGGGCACGATAATCACGAGCCGGCCGAGCGCATAGAGGTCTCCTGCGTCGCGGGTGAAGCCGTCCGCGTGCAGATCGGCGACGAACGCCTCGTCGGCGGCCATGAACAGCTCGAACGGCGCGCCCGCGCGGATCTGCCGGGCGAAATTGCCGGTGGAGCCAAAGGCCAGCCGCACCGCCTGCCCGGTTTCGGCGGCAAAGGCCTCGGCCAGTTCCGTGACGGCAAATTGCAGATCCGACGCGGCGGCGATCACCGGCGCATGATCCTGCGCCGCCCCCCGCAGCGGCATCGCCGCGATCAGGGCTGTCAGCGCGGCCCATAGTATCCGGCGCGAGAGGGAAAAGAGCATGACCAACCCCTGATATGTTCCGCCATACATATCGCCGCGCCATGTCCTCCGAGTCAACCGTTATTCCCGCCGAACCATATCGCCCCCGACTCAGGGATCGGGCAGCGCGTCTAGGTGGCCTTGCGTGATGACGATATGCGGGTGATCTTCAGGCAGGGCGGCGCGGAAGATGGCCAGCGCCTGATCCAGCATCGCACGCCCCTCCGATACGCGGTCTGTCTCACCCAGAAGCCTCCCGAGATTGCTTAGGTGGATCGCATAGCCAGGATGCGCCTCACCGATGGTCGCGCGGTCAATCTCCAGAGCCTCGCGGCAAAGCCCCTCGGCCTCGTCATACCGCCCCTGCGCCTCCACCACGCTCGCAAGGTTGTTCACCTGCTCGGCGTAAGCGGCGCTTTCCGCCCCCTCTGCCTCCTTAACCCGTGCGATGAGGTCTTCGTGAACACGCACCGCCTCTTCTCCCTTGGCCAGCCGCCAACAGAGCCGGGCGTATGCCTCAAGATGGGCAAGGTCGTCCGACAGATGGGACGCGCGTTTATAATGGCCATAGGCATCGTGCCAGCGGATTTCGGCCTCGGCGACCTCGCCCCGTCCATAGGCGGCGCAGGCGGTTTCCTGCACGGCGAGTTCGTTGCGGGCCTCGATCTTGGCGAAGATATCGTCGGCGAGGGAGTAATCGCCCTGTTCCAGCGCCGCCTTGGCCTCGGCGATCCGGTCGCCGCCGATATGGTTGGCTTCGCGGTCAAGCAAGGCCTCAAGATCGGCGATGCGCTTTCGCGCTTCTTCGAGTGACGCATCCGGGTTGAAGATTTGTCTCTGAAGCTCCGCGATCTGTGCGGTAAGCTGTGTCTTTTCTTCTTCATGCGCGGCTGCGAGTTGCTCTTTCAGTTGCGCCTCGCGCTTTTCAAGAAGTTTCAGGTGCAGGTCCATCGACAACACATCGCCTGTCGGACGGCGTGGCGTTGAGACGTCACGGGGTGTCTGGCGTTTCGGTTTCAACGCTCTGACGAAAAACACCAGAACACCGACGATGGTCGCAATGAGCGTAACAAGCACGCCCACGACCGTCGCAATCGCAACGGCGCGGCTGCGATTGTCGTCATTTCCGAACCACGCCCAGATGGCGTTGCCCATTTCCACAATTTGATCGATCAAAATCTTGCCATACCCCTGCACTACAGCGCTGACCGTATCCCACACATCCAAAAAGGGAAGGGTCGGAGTCGCGCCATCGCATGTCCGCGGGCAGGCGATCCGACTTATATGCGATGCACTTTATCCCGGCCAAACCGCAAAAGCCCCAATCGATGCGCAAACTTTGCCAATCGCCTGTCCGTCACGCCGGAGGCGTGCCGATGTGGATAGGCGCACCTTTGGTGCGACGGGCGGACATGCGATGGCGCGGCGGCGCTGCACGCCTCGATTCCGCGCCGGGGAACAGATGAGACAGTCGCGCTACCGCAATTTCAGCGTCGCGAGCCCGATCATCGCCAAAATCAGCGCGATAATCCAGAAGCGGATGACGATCTGCGGCTCGGCCCAGCCCTTTTTCTCGTAATGGTGGTGGATCGGGGCCATCAGGAAGACGCGCTTGCCGGTGCGCTTGAAATACAGCACCTGCACGATCACCGACATCGCCTCGGCCACGAAAAGCCCGCCGATGATGCCCAGCACAAGCTCGTGCTTGGTGGCCACCGCGATGGCGCCAAGGGCCCCGCCAAGCGCCAGCGATCCGGTATCGCCCATGAACACCGCCGCCGGCGGCGCGTTGTACCACAGAAACCCGAGCCCGCCGCCCACGAGACCCGCGACGAAGACCAGGATCTCGCCGGTGCCGGGCACGTAATGCAGGCCCAGATAATCGGTGAAATCGGTGCGCCCGACCGTGTAGGCGATGATGCCGAGCGCGCCCGAGGCGATCATCACCGGCATGATCGCCAGCCCGTCCAGCCCGTCGGTCAGGTTCACCGCATTGGCCGACCCGACGATGACGATCATCGCGAAGGGGATGAAGAAGAACCCGAAATTCAACAGCAGATCCTTGAAAACCGGCAGCGCCAGTTGCAATTGCAGCTCGGCGGGGTGGTGCCAGCTCGCCCAGCCCGCCGCCAGCAGCGCGATCACGAACCCCAGAAGCAACCGCACGCGCCCGGGCACGCCCTTGACATTGCCCTTGGAGACCTTGGCGTAATCATCGGCAAACCCGATCAGGCCGAAGGCCATCGTCACGAACAGGACCAGCCAGACATAAGGATTGTCGAGCCGCGCCCAGAGCAGCGTCGAAATCACCAGCGCGCCGACGATCAGCAGCCCGCCCATGGTCGGCGTGCCGGCCTTGGACAGATGCGTCGCGGGGCCGTCGCTGCGGATCGGCTGGCCCTTGCCCTGACGGCGGCGCAGCGACAGGATCAGCGGCGGGCCGAACAGAAAGCCGAAGATCAGCGCCGTCATGAAGGCGCCGCCCGCGCGAAAGGTGATATAGCGGAAAAGATTGAAGAAATCCCCGCCTTCGGACCAGATCGTCAGCCAATAGAGCATCTATGCGTTCCCTTCCCGGCCCGGCATGTCCTGATCGAGCTTGCGGATCGCCCGCACCACGGCCGCCAGCCCCGTGCTGAGCGATCCCTTGACCAGCACGACATCGCCCGCGTCAAGCTCGTGGCGGACGCGCGCGGCCATCTCTTCGGCGGTGTCACAGGCGCGCCCGCGCCGCGCCTCGGGCAGCGCCTCCCACATCCCGCGCATCAGCGGGCCGACGGTGTGGACCACGTCGATGCCCTCCATCGCCGGGTGCCGCGCCAGCGCGCGGTGCATGTCGGGGCCTCGCGGGCCAAGCTCCTTCATGTCGCCCAGATAGGCGATGCGCCGCCCGCGCGCGACACGCCCGATGTCATGCGTCACCCCGGCGGCGGCCAGCACGTCAAGCGCGGCCTCGACCGAGGTCGGGTTGGCGTTGTAGCTGTCATCGTAAAGCAGCACGGTCTGCGCCTCGTCCGCCCTGTCCAGCCGGATCACCTCGCGCACGCCGCGCCCGGCGGAAGGCCGCCATTGCCCGAGCGCCATCACCGCATGCGCCGTATCGGCATCGAGCGCCTCGGCGGAGGCAAGGGCGGCCAGCCCGTTCATCGCGAAATGCCGCCCCGGGCTCTGGATGCGGAAAATGATCTGCGCGTCGTCGATCACGGCCTCGGCGATCGTCTTGTCATCGACCAGCCGCACGGATTTCAGGCGGCATTGCGTGGCCTTGGACCCGAAATCGACGACGCGCGCGCCCGCCGCATGGGCCGCGTCGCGCAAGGTCGGCGTGGTCTCCAGATCTGCATTGATGATCGCCACCCCGCCCGGCTCCAGCCCCTCGAAAAGACTGGCCTTCTCATGGGCGATGCCGGCGATGTCGTCGAAGGCCTCCAGATGGGCGGCGGCGACTGTGGTGACGATCCCGACATGGGGCCGCGCCATGCGCGCCAGCGGCGCGATCTCGCCGGGATGGTTCATGCCGATCTCGATCACCGCATAGTCGGTTTCGGCGGGCATCCGCGCCAGTGTCAGCGGCACGCCCCAATGGTTGTTGTAGCTGGCCTCGGCGGCGTGCACGCGGCCCTGGGTGCCGAGGATGGCGCGCAGCATTTCCTTGGTCGAGGTCTTGCCGACCGATCCGGTTACGGCCACGACCCTACCTTTCATCCGCGCGCGCCCCGCACGTCCCAAAGCCTCGAGCGCGGCCTGCACGTCGTCGACGACCAGCAGCGGCGCGTCCGTCGCCACGCCCTCGGGGACATGGCTGACCATGGCGGCCGCAGCGCCCTTGGCCAAGGCGTCGGCGACGAAATCATGCCCGTCGCGCGCAGCTTGCAGCGCCACGAAGAGATCGCCGGGCTGCAAGCTGCGCGTGTCGATGGAGACCCCGCTTGCTGTCCAGTCGGCGGTCGCGCGGCCGTCCGTCGCCTCGGCGGCGTCGGCTGATGTCCAGAGCGTCATACCCGCCCCCGATCCAGCACCGACACAGCAAGGCTCGCCTGTTCGGCATCATCGAACGGCAGCACGTCATCGCCGACGATCTGGCCGGTCTCGTGCCCCTTGCCGCAGATCAGCAGCGCGTCACCAGGGCCGAGCGCATCGACCGCGCGCAGGATCGCCTCGGCCCGGTCGCCGACCTCCTGCGCGCCGGGACAGCCGCGCAGCACGGCGGCGCGGATGCTCGCGGCATCCTCGGAGCGGGGGTTGTCGTCGGTGACGATCACCCGGTCGGCGAACTCCGCCGCCGCCTGCCCCATCAGCGGGCGCTTGCCACGATCGCGGTCGCCGCCCGCACCAACGATGGCACAAAGCCGGCCCATGACATGCGGGCGCATCGCCTTCAACGCGGTAGACACCGCATCGGGGGTGTGGGCGTAATCGACGAACACAGCCGCACCGTTCTCGCGTTTTGCGGCCAGTTGCATGCGCCCGCGCACCGTGCGCATCTCGGGCAGAGTGTCGAACACCCGCGCAGGGTCGGCCCCGGCACCGATGGCCAGCCCCGCCGCCATCAGGACGTTTTCCGCCTGAAACCCGCCGATGAGGTCGAGCCGCACCTGATGCGTGCTGTCCTCCCAGTCAAAGCGCAGCACCTGCCCGGTGACATCAAAGCGTTGCGCCACCAGATGCAGATCGGCACCCGGCCTGCGCCCCACGGTGATCAGATCCTGCCCGCGCGCGGTCGCGATCTCGGCCATGCCGGTGCCGCGTGGGTCGTCGATATTGATGACGGAGACGCCATCCTCGGGAAGCACGCGGCTGAAAAGCCCCGCCTTGGCGTCGAAATACGCCTCGAAATCGGCGTGATAGTCGAGATGGTCCTGCGTGATGTTGGTAAACCCCGCCGCGACAAGGCGCACACCGTCCAGCCGCTTCTGGGCCAGCCCGTGCGAGGAGGCCTCCATCGCGGCATGGGTGACGCCCGCCTCGGCGCAGTCGGCCAGAAGCCGGTGCAGGGTGATCGGCTCGGGGGTGGTGTGGCTCATCGGCGCGCTAAACGCACCCTCGACCCCGGTGGTGCCGAGATTGACGGCATCAAGCCCCAGCCGCTCCCAGATCTGGCGGGTGAAACTCGCGACGGATGTCTTGCCGTTGGTGCCGGTGACGGCGACCATGACCTCGGGCTGCGCGCCGGACCAGAGGGCGGCGGCAAAGGCCAGCGTCTGGCGCGGGTCCTCGGCCACCACGAGCGCCGCGTCACTGGCCGCCAGCGCGTCATGCGCAAGGCGCGCGCCCTCGGGATCTGTCAGCACCGCGCGCGCGCCCTGCGACAGCGCGGTCGGAATGAACGATGCACCATGCGCCCGGACACCGGGCAGGGCCGCAAAAAGCATGCCGTCGCGCACCGCACGGCTGTCGACGGCCAAACCCGTCACCTCTCGCTGACGGCCCGCCATCGCGGTCAGGCCAAGCTCGGCCAATGTTCTGATCTGCCCCGCCACGTCGCTTGCCCCGCTTCAGTTGGATGCCTGTCTTATACCAGCCAGATCGAGGGGTTCAATCGCGGGGCGCAGGCCCATCAGCGGCGCGACACGGCGGATCATCTCGGCGGCGACCGGCACAGCGGTCCAGCCGGCGGTGCGGCGCGGCGTCTCGCCCGAGGTCTCCACCGGCTCGTCGAGCGTGACCACAAGCACGTATCGGGGATTGTCGGCGGGGAACATGCCGGCGAAGGTCGAGATCACCTTGTCGTCGTAATAGCCGCCCGTCGGTTTGGGCTTGTCGGCGGTGCCGGTCTTGCCGCCGACGGCATACCCTTCCACCTCGCCAAGGCTCGCGGTGCCCTCGGTCACGACCTCGCGCAGCATCTTGCGCATCGCGCTCGCGGTCGCCTCGGACATCACGCGGGGGCCGGGCGCGTTGGCGTCGTCCCGCAACAGGGTGGGCACGATCCGCCGCCCGCCATTGGCGATCGTGGCATAGGCGGCGGCCAGATGCATCGGGCTGGTCGACAGCCCGTGCCCGTAGGAGATCGTCATCGTCGAGATCTCCGACCAGTTCCTCGGCAACAGGGGCTTGCTGCCCGAGGCTTCGGTGATTTCCAGCGGCGAGGCCTCCATGAAGCCCAGCTCGCCCAGAAACGCCTTCTGCCGGGTCGCGCCGATCTCCATCGCGACGCGCGCGGTGCCGACATTCGAGGATTTCACGATCACCTTCGCGGCGCTCAGCTCGGGGCCGTAATTGCGGAAATCGCGGATGCGGAAGCGGCCCCATGTCAGCGGGGTCTCGGTGTTGATCTTGGTGTCGGCGTTGATCAGACCCAGATCCATGGCCTGCGCGATGGCGAACACCTTGAACACCGAGCCCAGCTCGTAGACGCCCTGCACCGCGCGGTTGAAAAGCGGGCTGTCATCGGGATTGCCACTGGTGGGCAGGGCAGGCCGGTCATTGGGGTCGAAATCCGGCAGCGAGGCCACCGCGACCACCTCGCCGGTGCGCGCCTCCATCAGGATGCCCGACGCGCCCTTGGCGTTCATGATCCTCATGCCGCCATTCAGCACCTGCTCCATCGCCGCCTGCACGCTGAGATCGAGCGACAGCGTCAGCGGCTCGTGCGCGCGGGCGGGATCGCGCAGCCGCTCGTCGAGAAATTTCTCGATGCCCGCGACGCCCACCACTTCGGCGGCATGAACGCCCTCGCGCCCGAAACTGGCCCCGCCCAGCACATGCGCGGCCAACCGCCCGTTGGGATAAAGCCGCATCTCGCGCGGGCCGAACAGCAGCCCCGGTTCGCCGATGTCATGCACCGCCTGCTGCTGTTCGGGGCTGATCGTCTTGCGGATCCACAGGAACTTGCGATCCCCGGTGAAATCCCGGATCAGCCGCGCGCGGTCCAGACCCGGAAAGATCTCGACCAGTTTGTCTGCGGCATGTTCGGGATCGACCATGTCGGGGGGCTGCGCATAAAGGCTGTGGGTGTCGAAATTCGTGGCAAGGATGCGCCCCGCGCGGTCGGTGATATCGGCGCGCTGCGCGAGAATGCGCGCGCCCGCGACGCTGGTGCGCGGCTCGCCCGGCTCGCTATGCGCCAGCAGCGCCATGCGCCCGCCGACCAGCCCGAAGGCGCAGAAAAACAGCGCCGCCAGCACCAGAAGCCGCCCCTCGGCGCGGCGCCGGGCGCGGTCGCGCATTTCCTCATGGCGCAGGCGGATGTTCTCGCGCTCGATCGCGTCGGGATTCTCGCCCCGGCTGCGTGCCTCGAGGATGCGCGCGAGCGGGCGCAACGGGGTGCGGGTCATTGCGCGGGCTCCATGTTCGAGACATCGACGGGATTGGTGATCGCCAGATAGGGCGGCGGCGGGAAGGCGACCTGATCGATACGCCCGAACTGGTCCGATCGCATCGGCATCAGTTCCAGCCGCTCGTAATTCAGCTCGACCAGATCCATCAGCCGGTCGGGCCGGTTGAGATAGGCCCATTCGGCATTGAGCACCCGCAGCCGGTGGCGTGTCGCGGCGATGGCCTGTTGCAGGCCTTGCGCACGGGTCTGTGCCTCCTGGGTGCGGTAATTCTCGCGGTAGGCCCAGAAGGCGAGGCCGATCACGGCCAGCGATGTCACGACGTAAAGCAGGCTGCGCATCATGGTCCTCGCTTGAGCATCGGCATGCCGATCGCCGCACGATCCGCCGGGCCGGCCGGGGCCGCCGTGCGCTGCGCCACGCGCAACTTGGCGCTGCGCGCGCGCGGGTTCTCGGCCAACTCGACCGCATCCGGCCCGATGGCCTTACGCGATTTCAGGGTGAATTGCGGGTCGGGTTCGGCTTGCGCGGGGGCATGGCGGCTGCCACCCCCCATGGCCCCGGCGCGCGCCTGCATGAACCGTTTGACCATCCGGTCCTCGATCGAATGAAAGGTCACCACCGCAAGCTGTCCACCGGGGCGCAGCGCGCGCTCGGCGGCCTCCAGCCCGTCGATCAGCGCTGCGTATTCGTCATTCACCGCGATCCGGATCGCCTGAAAGCTGCGCGTGGCGGGATGGGTCTGGCCCGGCTTGGGGCGCGGCAGGCAGCGCTCGACGATCCCGGCCAGGTGCAGCGTGGTCTCGATCCGCGCCTCCGCGCGCGCCCGACCGATGGCCCGCGCGATCCGACGGCTCGCGCGCTCTTCGCCGTAAAGGTACAGGATATCGGCCAGTTCCGCCTCGGGCATCTCATTCACCAGATCAGCGGCGCTCAGGCCCGCTTGGCTCATCCGCATGTCGAGCGGGCCGTCGCGCATGAAGGAAAAGCCCCGCCCGGCCTCGTCAAGCTGCATCGACGACACGCCGAGATCGAGCACGACACCGTCGAGATCTTCGGCGTAGTCGTCCATCCGCGCGAAATTGCCCTCGACCAGCCGCAGCCGGTCACCGTAAGCCGCGCCCCAACCTTCGGCCATGCGCAGCGCGGCCGGATCACGGTCCACGCCGATCACCCGTTCCGCCCCGGCCTCGAGCAGCCCGCGCGCATAGCCCCCGGCCCCCAGCGTACCATCCAGCCAGACGCCCGAAACCGGCGCCACCGCCGCCAGAAGCGGCCGAAGCAGAACCGGCACATGGCCGGCCTCATCGGGGGTTTGCGCGGCCGCAGCCATGGCTCAGACCCCGCCCGGATTGTCGAGCAGCGTGAGCGGGTCAAAATCCTCGGGCTGAGAGGCAAGCCAGTCCTGGGTCTTCGGGGCCTCCTCGGCCTCGTAGGTCTCGGGGTTCCAGATCTGGAACGTGTCACCCGCCGCGATGAAAAGCGCTTCGCCGTCGAGCTGAAGCTTCTCGCGCAGCTTGGCCGGCAGCACCAGACGCCCGGTCTCGTCGATGCTCGTCGGATGGCTGTGGCCATGCATCATGGTCTCGAGGATCTTGCGCGCGTTCGAGCCGCGCGGCAATGCGGCGATCTTGGCGTCGACCTCCTGCATCGCCTCCATCGTGTAGCAGTCGAGGCATTTGCGGCGGGGATCACCGTAGACGATGACAAGCTCGGGGTTGAGGCCGTCCGTCCAGTTCGGGTCCGAGGCTTCGATGACGCGGCGAAACAATGCCGGGATCGAGACCCGGCCCTTGCCGTCCACCTTGTGCGTGCTTCTGCCTCTGAATACCCGACCCACTGCCTCGCTGGTCCTTCTTGCGCCCCCGGCTGTGTGACTGCGCGCGTGCAAACACGAAAACAGCGGGCTGATCTGCTGCCACCGATCAACCCGCCGCCCTCGTCCCGTCTAGCGGGGTGTCCGACTGCGCGCGCCACCTGGGGGGATGTCTGCTCGCCCGCGCGCCGGATCTCTTTATGCGATGAAAGCGGGTGCCTGTATGAAACCTGACTTGGGAGTTTTCGGGGTCTTGTCGCCCCTCTTTGTTCCCGTCCTCATCGTGTTACATGGATACTACGGGAATTGCTCCCATAGCAATGAATTTCTGCCTCTTGCATCATGGAACAGGGCTTGTGACCGTGCTGAAACCTAAAATCCAGCGTTCAATTGCGGGTTACATTGTCTTATATGGGTGTATCTGAGGAAATTTCCACAATATATACCCCTGATATCTCAGGCCTATAATTTCCCATGATTTCCAAGAAAATTTCCGAAAATCCTAGAAACAGCCCCTGATATCACGCTTACAGGGATGATCCGGCGCAGTTTTCGCAGGTTCTCAAGGCGACTCACATGGTTTTGATTCGTCATTGCCCCCGGGTCAGACCCGTGCTCTGGCATCGCCCATGCTTTCCCATGCGCGCGGATGAAACTGTTGCAAAAGGCTTGCACGGCGGCGGCGCACGGCCTGTGCGGGCCTACAGGTCAGCCGCGCGGCGCGTCACGCGTCCAGCCACTTGTACATCACCCGCGCATCCACCAGCCCGGCCGCCGGGTGATGGAACGCGCGCGGCAACCGGCCCACGGTCCCGAATCCCATCCGCTCCCACAGCGCGATCGCGCCGGTATTGGTCTCGACCACGAAATTGAACTGCATCGCGCGGTAACCCAGGCTGCGCGCCTCGAACTGTGCGCGCAGGCACATCGCCCGCGCCAGACCCTGCCC
>Ga0307966_1001306_pt1 | contig 19722 bp, 18 predicted proteins | sample OrgLakmetagen646_FD_203141 | JGI IMG/M metagenome (GOLD analysis project Ga0307966, IMG submission 203141) | Saline water microbial communities from Organic Lake, Antarctica - #646 | ecosystem: Environmental > Aquatic > Non-marine Saline and Alkaline > Saline | place: Antarctica: Organic Lake... | reverse complement strand
ACACCGGCATGACGGGCTACCAGGAGACACTGACCGACCCGTCTTATCATCGCCAGATCGTGGTGATGACGGCGCCGCACATCGGCAATACCGGAGTCAACGACGAGGACGACGAGTCGCGGCAGATCTGGGTCGCGGGCTACGTGGTGCGCGACCCTGCGCGGCGTTCGTCGAACTGGCGCGCACAGCGCACCTTGGACGATGAGCTCGAAGCCAGCGCCATCGTGGGCATCAGTGGCATCGATACGCGGCAGCTGACGCGGGTGCTGCGCAGCGCCGGCGTGATGCGGGCCGGCATCTTCTCCGGCGACGCGCTAGCGCAGACGGGCGACCTCGTGAAGCGCGTGCGCGGCGCGGCGGCCATGGAGGGCGCGAATCTCACCAGCGACGTGTCGGTCGATGCGGCCTACACCGTCGCACCCCCGGAGGGTGTGGCAGAGATTGCGCATGTCGTGGCAGTGGACCTTGGCATCAAGGGCATGACCCCCACGCTGATGGCCCAGCGCGGCCTGCGCGTGAGCGTGGTCCCGGTGAGCACCACCGCCAGCGAGATCCTGGCGATGAACCCGGACGGTGTGTTCTTCTCGAACGGCCCGGGGGACCCGCAGGCCGCCACCCATGCCGTGGAGGTGCTGCGCGAGATCCTCGACGCCAAGGTGCCGTTCTTCGGCATCTGCTTTGGCAACCAGATTCTGGGTCGCGCGCTGGGCTACGGCACCTACAAGCTCAAGTTCGGGCACCGCGGGATCAACCAGCCCGTCATGGACCGCACCACGGGCAAGGTGGAGATCACGTCCCACAACCACGGCTTCGCGGTGGATGCGCCGCTCGACGGCGAGGCGCCCGCCCCCGAACAGCGCTTTGGCCGCGTACGCGTCAGCCATGTCAACCTCAATGACAACGTCGTGGAGGGCCTCGAGTGCCTCGATCTGCCCGCCTTCTCGGTGCAATATCACCCCGAGGCCGCGGCGGGTCCGCATGACGCCGCCTACCTGTTTGATCGTTTTGTTGACCTCATGAAGCACGCACAGAAGGTGACGGCCTAGCAATGCCACGTCGCGACGACATTCAGTCGGTCCTTGTGATTGGATCGGGGCCCATCGTCATTGGTCAGGCCTGCGAGTTCGATTATTCAGGCACGCAGGCGTGCCGCGTGCTGAAGGCCGAGGGGCTGCGCGTGATTTTGGTGAACTCCAATCCGGCCACCATCATGACCGACCCCGAGTTCGCCGATGCCACCTACGTCGAGCCCATCACGGTGGAGGTGATCGAGTCGATCATCGAGAAGGAGAAGCCCGACGCGGTGCTGCCCACCCTGGGTGGGCAGACGGCGCTCAACGCGGCCATTGGACTCGACGAGGCGGGAGTGCTGGCCAAGCACGGTGTGGAACTGATCGGCGCCAACATCGCCTCGATACACCTGGCCGAGAACCGCGAGCAATTTAAGGGCGTGGTGGCGCGCTGCGGCGCTGACAGCGCCCAGTCCGCCATCTGCCACACGGTCGAGGAATGCCTGGCGGCCGCAGACGAGTACCACTATCCAGTGGTGGTGCGGCCGTCCTTCACGATGGGGGGCCTGGGCTCGGGCTTCGCCTACACGCCCGATGAGCTCCGCCGCATGGCTGGCGCGGGCTTGCACTACTCGCCCACGACGGAGGTGCTCATCGAGGAGTCCATCCTGGGATGGAAGGAGTACGAGCTCGAGCTCATGCGGGACAAACACGACAACGTCGTGGTGGTGTGCTCGATCGAGAATGTTGATCCCGTGGGTGTGCACACCGGCGACTCGATCACCGTGGCACCGGCGCTGACGCTCACCGATCGCGAGTACCAGGCCATGCGCGATATCGGCATCGCCATCATCCGCGAGGTGGGCGTGGACACCGGCGGGTGCAATGTGCAGTTCGCCGTGGACCCCGCAACCGGCCGCATCATCGTGATCGAGATGAACCCGCGTGTGTCGCGGTCCTCGGCGTTGGCCTCGAAGGCCACGGGCTTTCCCATTGCCAAGATCGCGGCGCGGCTGGCGATTGGCTACACCCTTGACGAGATCCCCAATGACATCACGGGCTCCACCCCCGCGAGTTTTGAGCCCACCCTCGACTACGTGGTGGTGAAGGTCCCGCGCTTTGCGTTCGAGAAATTCCCCGCGGCGGATCCGGTGCTCACCACCACCATGAAGTCGGTGGGGGAGGCCATGAGCATCGGCCGTAACTTCACTGAGGCGCTGGGCAAGGCGCTGCGCTCGATTGACAAGAGGCAGGTGAACTTCCACTGGGACGGCGATGTACCCCAGGGCGAGGTGCTCACGGCGTTGCTTGCGCAGATCGCGATACCTACGGAGTGGCGCCTGATTCAGGTCCAACAGGCACTACGTGCCGTCGAATCGGGGCACACCACGGTTGAGGCCGTCTTTGAGGCCACCGGCATAGACCCGTGGTTCCTGGACCAGATCCTGATGATGAATGAAATCGCCACTGCCACGGCGGCAGCGCCCGACCTAAGCGAACCGGTGCTCCGTCACGCGAAGCGCCACGGACTGGCGGACGAGCAGATTGCCGCGTTGCGCGGCATCGATGTGGCGGAAGTCTATGCGGCGCGAGCGGACTTGGACGTCCAGCCTGTATACAAGACGGTGGACACCTGTGCCGCCGAATTCGAGGCGCTGACCCCGTACCACTACTCGACCTATGACGTCGAGAACGAGGTGTTGCCACGTGAGCGCGAGGCGATCCTGATCCTGGGCTCGGGCCCCAACCGCATTGGCCAGGGCATCGAGTTCGACTACTCCTGCGTGCACGCGGCACTGGCGCTCAAGGACCAGTACGAGACAGTGATGATCAATTGCAACCCGGAGACGGTGTCCACTGACTACGACACGGCCAACCGGCTGTATTTTGAGCCGCTCACGTTCGAGGACGTGATGGCGGTCTACCAGGCGGAGTTGGCCGTGGGCCCCGTCAAGGGCATGTTTGTCCAGCTGGGGGGCCAGACTCCCTTGAGCCTGGCACAGCGACTGGCCGATGCCGGGGTGCCGATTTTGGGGACGTCGCCAGAGGCAATCGACAACGCTGAGGATCGTGCGGCCTTCGGTCGTGTGCTCTCCACGGCGGGACTGCCGGCGCCCGACTACGGCACGGCCCACGGCATCGACGAGGCGTTGGAGATCGCCGGCCGCATCGGCTACCCCGTGCTAGTGCGACCGTCGTATGTGTTGGGCGGCCGTGGCATGGAGATTGTCTACTCGAGTGAGGCGCTGGTCGACTATCACTCGCGGGTCAAGGATGTGGGTGACCACGCTACCGATGCGCCGTTGCTGATTGATCGCTTCTTGGATGATGCCATCGAGATCGACGTGGACGCCATCTTTGACGGCACCGACCTGTTCCTGGGTGGCGTCATGGAGCACATTGAAGAGGCCGGCATCCACTCCGGTGACTCGGCGTGCGTCATCCCGCCGGTGACGCTGTCGCAGCGTGAGATCGAGAGGGTCGCGGCGTCGACGCGCGCGCTGGCGGAGGGCATCGGAGTTCGAGGTCTGATGAACGTGCAGTTCGCCCTCGCTGCGAACGTTCTCTACGTGCTGGAGGCGAACCCGCGTGCCTCTCGCACGGTGCCGTTCGTGGCGAAAGCCACCGGCGTACCACTGGCCAAGGCCGCATCATTGGTGATGGCAGGGGCCACCATCGCTCAGCTCAAGGCCAACGGTGTGCTGCCTGAGGTTGACGCCACGGTGCCCCAGGGCTCACCGCTGATGGCTGTCAAGGAGGCGGTGCTGCCGTTCAAGCGGTTCCGCACCCATGAGGGGCACATCGTGGATTCCGTGCTGGGGCCGGAGATGAGGTCGACGGGTGAGGTGATGGGGATGGACCTGACGTTCCCGTTGGCGTTTGCGAAGTCCCAGTCCGCCGCTATTGGTGGGCTGCCCACGGGTGGGCGCGCATTCGTGTCTGTGGCTGATCGCGACAAGCGCTCCATCACCTTGGCGGTCTCGAGACTTCATCACCTGGGCTTCGAAATCCTTGCGACCGGGGGCACCGCACAGGTACTGGCCCGCAACGGCATCCCCACCACTCCGGTGCGCAAGTATGCGGACGGCACGGGGCCCCACGGCGAGCCGACCATCGTGGATCTCATCAACCAGGGCCAGATCAATCTGGTGGTCAACACCCCGTCAGGTCAAGGGGCCCGAGCCGACGGGTATGAGATTCGCGCAGCAGCGACTGCGGCCGACGTGGCGATCATCACCACGACACAGCAGTTGGCAGCCGCAGTGCAGGCGATCGAAGTGATCAAGAATCGTCGTTTTGATGTGATGAGCCTGCAGGAAGCCGCGACGCTGACTTCCCTGCCGAACTAGCAGCACCCAGGTAGGATGGGGCAAGTGGCACCAAACCCGGACAAATGGGGGCGACGGAGGATTCAATGGCGTTTGGCCAACGGCTCGCAAGCGCGATGGACCAGTGGGGGCCATTGTGTGTGGGCATCGACCCTCACCCGGAGATTCTGGCGCGTTGGGGCCTGACCGATTCCGCTGAGTCGCTTGTTGCCTTCGGGGAGACAGTGCTAGAGGCATCTGTCCGCTCCGCGGCTGCGGTCAAGCCCAACTCGGCGTTCTTTGAAAGGCATGGCTCACGCGGCATTGCGGCGCTCGAGCACCTCCTGCGCCAGGCACGGGAGATGGACGTGCTGACCATTCTGGACGTCAAACGTGGAGACATCGGGTCGACCATGGAGGGGTATGCGGATGCGTATCTCGCCAACGGAGTGCCACTTGAGGCCGATGCCATCACCGTCACCCCATACTTGGGATTTGACTCCCTCAAGCCGGCGTTCGAGCTCGCCGAGCACACGGGCAAGGGGGTGTTCGTCTTGGCGCTGACCTCGAACCCCGAGGGAGCGAGCGTGCAGCACGCCAAGGGAGACGACGGCGTGTCTGTGGCCGGACACGTGGTCAACGGTGCATTCGCGTTGAATGCGGGCAAGGAGCCTATGGGTGATATTGGACTCGTGGTGGGGGCCACGACCGGGGAAGCGGTCCACGAGTTGGGCATTGATCTTGGGGCGTTCAACGGCCCCATACTCGCTCCGGGTGTCGGGGCGCAAGGAGCAGGACCGGCGGAATTGCTCCAGGTATTCGGGAACGCGCGCCAGCGCGTACTCGTCAATCAATCACGGGGCGTGCTCAGCGCGGGCCCGTTTGTAGAGAAGTTGCGCGGCGCCATTCAAGCAGCATCCGGCGCTGCGCAATACACCCTGCAGTCCTCACAGACGCAGGATTAGCGAAGGGAGGGGACCGTGCCTACTCCGGAACTCACAGATGAACAGCGCGCGGATGCCCTGGTGAAGGCCACGGCGGTGCGATCCGCACGGCGCGTCTTCAAGGAGAAGTTGGCTGAGGGAGAGATGACCTTGGCCCAGGCAATCGAGCGCGCCAAGGACGACGAGGCCCTGGCGGGGATTCGTGTGCATGATCTCTTGCAGTGTCTGCCGGGGGTCGGCCCCAAGCGGGCGTTGCGACTCATGGATGACATCGGCATCTCGCACGCACGGCGAGTGCGTGGACTTGGAGTACACCAGGCGGAAGCACTGTTGGTGCGCGAGCGCCGATGAGCCGACTGCTGGTGCTGGCGGGCCCCACGGCCGTCGGCAAGGGCACGGTGGTGCGCGCATTGGCCCAGCGGCGTCCCGATATCTGGGTCTCGCTGTCTGCTACAACGCGACCGCAACGTCCTGGAGAGACCGATGGCGTGGATTATCACTTCGTCACCGGGGACGAGTTCTCCGCCATGATTGAACGGGGAGATCTCCTCGAATGGGCTGTGGTGCATGGCTCCCACCGTTACGGGACGCCCCGCCAACCGGTGCTCGAGCAGTTGGGCACGGACGTGCCTGCCATCCTGGAGATCGATCTGCAAGGCGCACGCCAGGTGAAGGAGAGCATGCCGCAGGCACTGTTCGTCTTTCTCGCACCGCCCTCATGGGAAGTGTTGGTCGACCGCCTGATAGGGCGGGGCACGGAATCCCACGAGGAGCAGGAACGCAGGCTCGCGACCGCACGCGAAGAGATAGCGGCGCAGGACTGGTTCGATGAGGTGGTCATCAACGACTCTCTCGAGGAGGCGGTGGACCACGTGGAGCGGCTGATTGACAGGTCGCGGTAAGATAGTTGTCGTTTGAGGGACGTCCCATCAAGTATTGGAGTAGCAGTGGCTGGCACCGTACCGAACCCCGAGGGCATTACGAATCCGCCTATCGACGAATTGCTTGCGAAGGTCGACTCAAAGTATGCCCTGGTGATCTACGGCTCCAAGCGCGCCCGCCAGATCAACGCCTATTATGAGGCGCTGGGTGAGGGTCACTTCGAGAACGTGGGACCGCTGGTCGAGGCTGACACCACCGACAAGGCACTGTCAGTCGCCTTCCGCGAGATCAACGACGGCTCGTTGCTGACACTGGGCGAAACCGCCGACTAGGCGGCCCCGACAACGATGCGCGTCCTCCTGGGCGTCACCGGCGGCATCGCCGCCTTCAAGGTGGCGACCGTGGTGAGGCGGCTGCGTGAGGATGGCCACGATGTACGCGTGGTTCCCACGGCATCGTCCCTGCAGTTTGTGGGACGTGCCACCTGGGAAGCACTGTCAGGACATCCCGCTCCCACCGATACTTTCGAGAACGTCCCCGGCGTGGAACACGTCCGGTTGGGTCAGCAGGCCGATGCTGTCCTGATTGCCCCCGCGACCGCCAACTTTCTGGCGACCATGGTGCGCGGCGAGGCCAAAGATCTGTTGAGCAACGCGTTGCTCGCCACGGGCGCTCCAGTGGTGGTCGCTCCCGCCATGCACACCGAGATGTGGCAACACCCCGCGACGCGCGCCAACGTGGACACGCTACGCGAGCGCGGCATCCAGGTGATCGAGCCGGCCAGCGGCCGTCTCACCGGTGCGGACAGCGGCCCGGGACGGCTTCCCGAGCCGGAGGAGCTGGTGGCCGCCCTCTACGCAGCTGTGGGTGGGGACACGGTGGCGGCAGCGCGCGAGCGCCAGTGGGGTGACCTGACCGGGGTGCGCATGCTCATTAGCGCAGGCGGCACCAGGGAGCCCATCGACGCAGTGCGCTTCCTGTCGAATCATTCGAGCGGACGGCAGGGCTTCGCGTTGGCGGAGGCCGCGCGTGAGCGTGGGGCCCAGGTGACGGTGGTGGCGGCCAACGTCCACCTGCCGTTGGGTGAGGCCATTGCACGGGTCGATGTGGAGACCACCTCTCAGCTGGCGGAGGCGATGACGGCGGCGGCGCCCGCGGCCGACGTCGTGGTGATGGCGGCGGCGGTGGCCGATTACCGACCCGCCGAGACGGTCGCCCACAAACTCAAGAAGACCGCAGGCGAGCTCATTTTGACGCTCGTGCCCACCGAGGACGTGCTGCAGGCACTGGTCGGGGCACGCGGCGCGGGCCAACTGGTGGTGGGGTTCGCGGCTGAGACGGGCGACGATACCGCGACGGTGGCCGAGCACGGCGCCGCGAAGGCGCGACGCAAGGGCGCTGACTTGTTGATCCTCAACCCGGTAGGGGAGGGGAGGGGCTTTGGGGATGTGCCCAACGAGGTGACCATGCTTGACGCGCACGGCGAGGCGGTGGCTCACGCCCACGGCACCAAACTTGACGTGGCCCATGCGATCCTGGACCAGATTCGGGCACTGCGCCTCGAGTGAGCGTCCGTGGCGTGCCTGCTCGCGCGGCTATACTGAACGGCATGACCGATCTGCGCCTGTTCACCTCCGAATCAGTCACGGAGGGCCATCCCGACAAGATCTGCGACCAGGTCTCGGACGCCATTCTGGACGAGATGCTCCACCAGGATCCGCAGTCCAGAGTCGCGGTCGAGACCATGGTGACCACTGGCCTGGTGCACGTGGCCGGAGAGGTCACGACCCAGGCGTACGCGGACATTCCTGGGGTGATTCGTGGCGTGGTGCGGGACATCGGCTACACCTCATCGAAGGAAGGCTTTGACGCGGACTCCTGCGGCGTGTCGGTGTCGATCGGGGAACAGTCCCCGGACATCTGGCTCGGTGTGGGCAAGGCGACCGACGTGGACGACGCAGAGCTCGGCGCCGGCGATCAAGGGCTGATGTTTGGCTACGCATGCCGCGACACCCCAGAACTGATGCCGCTGCCGATCATGCTGGCCCACCGCCTCACGCAGAGGCTTGCGCAGGTGCGCAAGGAGCACGTCATCGATGGTCTGCGTCCTGACGGTAAGGCGCAGGTGACGATCGGCTACGACGGTGACACCGCCACGACCGTGGACACTGTGGTGGTGTCCAGCCAGCATCGTGAGGACCTCGACATGGCTGCGCTGCGTGCGCAGGTGGAAGAGCTGGTGATCGCGCCGGTGCTGGACACTGTCGATCTGGACTCGAGCGGCCACCGGTCGCTGATCAATCCCACTGGGCGATTTGAGATCGGCGGCCCCAAGGGTGATGCGGGGCTGACAGGACGCAAGATCATCGTCGATACCTACGGCGGTATGGCTCGTCACGGTGGCGGTGCCTTCTCTGGAAAGGACCCGTCAAAGGTGGACCGGTCAGCAACCTACGCGATGCGATGGGTGGCGAAGAACGTGGTGGCGGCCGGGTTGGCCGACCGCTGCGAGGTGCAGGTGGCGTATGCCATCGGCACTGCCCACCCCGTGGGGCTGTATGTCGAGACTTTTGGCACAGAGACGGTGCCCGTGGCGCGCATTACTCAAGCGATCCGCGATGTGTTTGACCTGCGCCCATCCGCCCTCATCCGCGAACTGGATCTGTGGCGTCCCATTTACCGCCAGACCGCCACGTACGGGCACTTTGGCCGGGAACTACCCGATTTCACGTGGGAACGCACTGACCGCGCTGACCACCTGGCTGCCGCGGCACAGTCATAGCAGTGACTCCTGCGTCGATCGCACGGGTGTGCATCGACACGCCTCTGCCACATCTGGATCGGCTCTTCGACTATTCTGTGCCCGACAAGTGGCGGGCGCAGGCGCACGTGGGCGCGCGGGCGCGCGTGCGATTCGCGGGTCGGCTCGTGAACGCCGTGATCGTGGAGACCGCGACGCACTCCGACTTCGACGGCGCTCTCACGCCACTCAACTCCGTCGCCGCAATGCCGTCCTACACTCCTCAGGCACTGACGCTGGCGCGCGCCGTCGCCGATCGCTATGGCGGGTCGCTGTGGGATGTGCTGCGGCTCATGGCTCCGCCGCGCGTGGCCGCAGTGGAAAAGCGTGAATGGGAATCGCCAGCGGTCAACCTTGAGCGCTATCGGGCGGCGGCCCAACACTGTGAGAGCGACGCCCGCGAGGGCGGACTGGACGGGTGGGACGTGACCCAGGCCCCGCGCGTGGTGTGGACGGTACCGCCCGAGCGCGAGACGCGCACCACCGTCCCCGCGCGGCGCCTGCTCGCCGCTCCGCTGGCCGTCGCCGCTGCCGGGCGCACTGCGCTCGTGGTGGTGCCTGACGCACGGGCCATCCAGGCACTTGAACGCGCCCTCAACGACCGTGGACTGACGCGATGGACCAGCAGATCGGGCGGGGACTACACAGTGCTGGACCATGACGACGGCGCATCTCGACGCTACAGTTCGTATTTGGCGGGGATGCGTGGCCACGTGCGGTTGATCATCGGCACCCGCCCAGCGGTGCTGCATCCGGTGACAGACCTGGGCCTGGTGGCGGTGTGGGACGAGGGCAGCAACACCTACGAGGAACCGCATGCCCCGTATCCCCACGCGCGCACCGTGGCGGCGATGCGCGTGGGTGTGGACGGGTGCGGGTTGTTGCTGGCCTCCTTCGCTCCCAGCGTGGACGCGGCGGCGTTGGTCGCGCACGAATGGGCGCACGCCGCGCACGCGCCTCGCGACACCGTCCGGCAGATGGCCCCCGCGGTGGACGTGCTCACCGAGACTCGACGCGAGGCGGAAGGAGGCAGCGGATGGCACTGGATGCCCGGAAGCGCGTGGCGCCACCTGACGCGCGCCATCGCCCACGGCCCCGTGGCGGTCGTGGTGCCGCGGGCAGGGTATGTGCATGCGCTGGCATGTGCGAAGTGCGGCACGTGGGCGGCCTGTCTGGCGTGTGGTGGCACTCTGCGCATGCCTGCGCGGGGCGCCGCTCCCGAGTGCACGGCCTGCGAGAGAACACACGAGCACTGGCACTGCGCCGAGTGCCAGTCGTCGACCCCCAAGCAGGTGCGCCAGGGTGTAGAACGCGTCACGGAGCAGTTGCGGGTGATGGCGCGCGGGTGGGCTGTGCATGCGTCCACAGGGGCCACCGGACCGTTGCCGGATTTCGCCGTGGAGGCCGGCATGGTGGTAGCGACGCCCGGTGCGTTGCCCGCGGTGGGGGGCGGATACTCCCACATCGTGGTCGTGGGCGCGCAGACCCCCGCCAGTGGCGGTTTGGGCGCTGAGATGACAGCCGTGCGGTGGTGGCTGGCAGTGGCGGCACTGGCCCGCCCCCGGGGCGACGGCGGCGCCGTCACCTTGGTGGGTGACCTGCCCGAGTCGGTGCAACGCGCATTGACCACATGGTCTCCGTGGTCGACTGCAGTGGACGAGTACACCGAGCGGGCGCAATTGGGGTTGCCCCCGGCGCGGCGCGTACTGCGAATCAGCGCGGCGCGTGCCGACTGCGCCGCAGTGGTGGCGGAAGTGGAACAGGGAGTCCGCTCGGGACAGTGGGCCGCACCCACCGTGGTCAACGATGATGACGGTGTCACAGTCCTGGTGACCCGCAGCGACGCCGGCCCCCTGACCGCGCATCTGCGCCAGTGCCAGCGTCAATGGTCGCGCGCGAATGAACGCGAGATTCGGCTGCGGGTGGATGGTCCCCTGGTGTGAGCGCAGTCCGCGCAGCCACCCTCGCCCTACGATGGTTTCATGCGCCTGATCTTCGCCGGCACCCCCGACATCGCCATTCCCACACTCGACGCCCTGATGGACTCAGACCATGACGTGGTGGGGGTTGTCACCCAACCTGACGCGCGGGGTAGGCGGGGAAAGACTCGCCATCCCAGTCCCGTCAACGAGGCGGCAGTGGGCCATGGGCTGACTGTGCTCACGCCAGAACGGGCGTCAGAGCCAGCGTTCATCGACCAGGTGCGGGAATGGAACGCGGATGCGGCGGCCGTGGTCGCGTACGGGCAGATCCTCACCCCGACACTGTTGGAGACAGTGCGGATCGGCTGGATCAATCTGCATTTCTCGCTTCTGCCCACATGGCGGGGGGCGGCGCCGGTGCAGCGCGCGATCATGGCCGGCGACGAGATGACGGGGGCCACCACCTTTCTCATCGAGGAGGGTCTGGACACCGGCCCCGTCATTGGCGCGATGACCGAGCGTGTGCGCGGCGACGACACGGCGGGTGAGTTGCTGGCGCGCCTGGCAGACGCCGGTGCGCCGTTGATGGTGCAGTCCTTGGCGGCGCTCGATTCGGGCGCAGCCACGCCGGTGCGCCAAAGCGACGAGGGCGTCAGCTATGCGCACAAGTTGACCCGCGAGGATGCTCACGTGGCCTGGGAACGGCCGGCTCACGTGGTCGATCGCCAAATCCGAGGGTGCACACCCGCGCCCGGGGCGTGGACCACGCTTCCCGATGGCACGATGGCCAAATTGGGGCCGGTCACGTTGGTGGAGCACGCGAGTGGGTCGGTACCGGGCCAGCTGGCGGTCGATGGGGATGAGGTGCACGTGGGCACCGGCTCTGGACGCGTGGCACTGTCGTGGATTGCCCCGGCAGGCAAGAAGGCCATGCCTGCCGCGCAATGGTGGCGCGGTGCGCGGTTGTCGACCAGCGCCGTGCTCGGAGAGACATGAGCGAGGACCGTGCGCGCGGCGCAGCGTACGCCGCGGTGGCTGCCGTGGAGCAGGACGGCGCCTACGCCAACCTGGTGATGCCCACTGTGCTGCGGCAATGGTCGCTGACGGGGCGCGACGCGGCCTTCGCGACGGAACTCGCGTACGGATCCCTGCGCATGCAGGGGTGGTACGACGCCATCATCGAACGCGCCGCGAAACGGCAGGTGCACACTCTGGATGCTGCCGTACGGCAGTGCCTGTGGCTGGGGGCCCACCAGGCGCTGAACATGCGTGTGCCCGCCCACGCCTCGGTGTCTCAGACCGTGGATCAGGTGCGCCGCCATGCCGGTCCCGGAGCGGCAAAGTTCGCCAACGCCGTCATGCGACGCATCACCGAGCGGGATTCTCAGGCATGGGTGGCGCTGGTGGCGCCGGGCTCCAGCCGTCGGGATCTCGGCACGCGACACTCGCACCCTGCCTGGGTCGTCAACGCGTTGGCCGCAGCGCTGGAGGCGGACGGCCGCGCCCACGAACTTGAGGAGCTACTGGCGTCTCACAACACCCCTGCCAAGATCGCTCTCGCGGGCCGGCCGGGGTTCGCCGACGCCGCAGAGCTGATGGACACCGCCGGCGCCCACGCCGGTCGCTGGTCGCCACAAGCGGTGATCCTGGAGTCGGGCGATCCCGGTGCCATCCCTGCTGTGGTGCAAGGGCGTGCGGGGGTGCAGGACGAGGCAAGCCAGGTGGTGGCAATGGCGCTGACCGCCCACGCACCGGTCGCGGCTGGTGAGCGCTGGCTCGATATGTGCGCCGGGCCCGGCGGCAAGGCCGCGCTCCTGGGCGCTCAGGCCGCGAGGGACGGCGCGCACCTGGATGCCCTTGAACTCCACGCTCATCGGGTGGAGTTGGTCAAGGCCGCAGTGCGTGCGCTGCCTCAGAAAGCGGTGGCGGTTCACCAGGCGGACGCGCGTCAGTGGGATGGCGGGCCCTATGACCGCATTCTGCTGGATGCGCCCTGCACTGGACTGGGCGCGCTGCGGCGCCGGCCCGAGGCGCGGTGGCGGCGTACCGAGCAGGATCTGCGGGAACTGACGGTGCTGCAGGCACAGTTGCTCGCCCAGGCGACGAACTTGCTCACTGATGATGGGGTCATCGCCTATGTCACGTGCTCACCGGTGCTCGCCGAGACGCGCGACATCGTGGCGGCCGCGGCGGGACTCGCGGTGGTGGATGTGCGCCCCGCTGTCGCGTCCGTGACCGGCACGCAGGCACGCCAATGGGGTCCACGTCCACAGGTGCAGTGGTGGCCACACGTGCATGGCACTGATGCAATGTATGTGGCGCTCTTGCAGCGCGCTTGAGAGACGCGGTGCATGCGCCAGTAGGCTGAGTCCATGGGAATTCAGATCGCCCCCAGCATCCTTGCTGCGGACTTCGCCAACCTTGAACGAGACATCGTCGCTGTCAGTGACGCGGACTGGCTTCATGTCGATGTGATGGATGCGCACTTTGTGCCCAATCTGACCTTGGGCCTGCCGGTGCTGGAACGCCTCGCGCAGGTCAGCCCACTGCCCGTCGATGCCCACCTGATGATTGACGATCCCGACCGCTGGGCCCCCAAGTATGCGCAAGCGGGAGCAGCGTCGGTGACGTTCCATCTGGAGGCGGCACACGATCCGGTGGCACTGGCGAGGACTCTGCGTGGCATGCACACGCGTGCGTCCGTCGCGCTCAAACCGGGTACTCCGGTGGACGACCTGTTGCCTCACTTGGGTGAATTCGACATGGTGCTGGTCATGACAGTCGAGCCCGGCTTTGGAGGCCAGGCCTTCATGCCGGAGATGTTGCCCAAGATCACGCGACTGAGGCAGGCGGCCCACGACGCGGACCTGGATTTGTGGATTCAGGTCGATGGCGGCATCTCTGGCGACAACGTGGAATCTGTGGTGGCTGCTGGCGCCGATGTGCTCGTAGCGGGCTCTGCCGTGTATGGCGCGGACAACCCCAACGCCCAGGTGGGCCTGCTGCGTGCGCAGGCGCAGGGAGCCCATCATCACTGACAAGGCGGGTCCACTGGCTGCACTCGATGCCGAGGCGGCGATGCGCAGGGCCGTGGAGCTGGCGGCACGAGGACCCGCCACCGGCGCCAACCCGCGGGTGGGTTGCGTGCTCACGGATGCTGCCGGCACCATCATCGGCGAGGGCTATCACCGGGGCGCTGGGACCGCACATGCCGAGGTGGCTGCCCTTGACGATGCACGCGCGCGGGGCACGCAGGTGCAGGGCGCGGTCGCCTACGTGACGCTCGAGCCGTGCGCGCATACTGGCCGCACCGGACCCTGCGCCGTTGCCTTGAGTGAGGCCGGCGTGGCGCGGGTGCACTATGCGGTGGCCGATCCCGGTGACGCGTCCGCGGGTGGCGCCGCACTGTTGTCACGGTCCGGCGTCGAGGTCGAGTTCACACCGCTCGACGAGGCTGTCGCACTGAACAGGCGTTGGCTGCAGGGCGTCCGGCAGGGGCGCCCCTATGTGATCGCCAAATGGGCGGCGACGCTCGATGGCCGCACCGCCGCTCGAGATGGCACCAGCGTGTGGATCACGGGTGACCAGGCGCGCAATCACACGCATCATGAACGCGCGTCAGTCGACGCACTGGTGGTCGGCACTGGCACTGTGCTCGCCGACAATCCGCAACTGTCCGCACGGCCGCAGGGCGTCACCGACCCCCACCAGCCCCTGCGTGTCGTGATGGGTCATCGAACGTCGCCGCAGGCGGCAGTGTGGCGCGATGACAATGCCCTGCACTGTGATACTCACGACCCGCACGCAGTGTTGGCCGCCCTCGCCGCCCGTGAGGTGCGCACGGTGATGGTGGAGGGGGGATCCACCGTGACGTCAGCGTTCGTAAGAGCGGGCCTCGTCGACGAGATCCACGCCTACATCGCCCCCATGCTGCTGGGTGCGGGACCGAGCGTGATCTCCGACGTGGGAATCGACACGATGGGCAGTGCGTTGAGGTCTATCAACGTGACTGTGACGCCGCTCGGCGTCGATACCCTGATCACTGCACTGCTGACGGAAGGATCCTGATGTTCACCGGCATCATCGAGTCTGTGGCCACCGTGGTCCATGTCCCCGACGAGGGAACCCCTGGCCAAGTCACCATCTCCTCACCGGGATTCGGTGGCGACCTGCAGCATGGCGAGTCGATCGCGGTCGACGGGGTGTGCCTGACCGTGGCGCACCATGACGGTGAGGAGTGGGTCGCCGACATCATGAAGGTGACGCAGGCGACCTCCACCCTGGGCGACCTGGCGGCGGGCGACCGGGTCAACCTGGAACGGGCGATGCGCGCCGAGGGTCGTCTTGGCGGGCACCTGGTCCAGGGACACGTGGATGGGGTGGCCACGCTCGTCGTACGCGACGCCCACGATGAATGGGATGATCTGACCTTCGATTTGCCTGCGGAGCTCGAGCGCTATGTCGTGGCCAAGGGGTCGCTGTGCCTCAACGGGGTCTCGCTCACGGTGGCGTCGCTGGACGGCACCAGGGCGACGGTGTCGCTGATACCGACCACGCTGTCCGACACCAACTTGGGCGAGCTCCAGGCAGGGGACCGAGTCAATGTCGAAGTCGACATCATCGGCAAATACGTTGAGTCCATGCTGGACGCCCGCGCATGACCCACGATCCTCACGCGCTTGTCGAGGCGGCACTGCGCGACCTCAAGCAGGGCAAACCAGTGCTGGTGGCGGATTCTCTCCACCGGGAGAATGAGGCTGACTTCATCATGTCCGCCCAGACCACCACTGTTGACTGGGTGGCCTGGGGGATCCGCCACTCGAGCGGATACTTGTGCGCCCCCATGCCGGGGCCCAAGGCGGACGATCTCGCGCTGCCGCTGATGGTGCCCAACAGCCAGGATCCGCGCCGCACGGCCTACACGGTGTCGGTGGACGCCGTCGACGGCATCACCACAGGAATCTCGGCGGCGGATCGTCACCGCACCCTGCAGGTGCTGGCCCAACCCGAGGCCACGCCCGAGGACGTGATCCGACCGGGCCACGTGCTGCCCTTGCGCGCCGTTGCCGGGGGAGTGCTGCATCGTCCCGGCCACACGGAAGCGGCCGTCGACCTCTGTCGCCTGGCCGGCCTGGAGCCGGTGGCAGTGATCGCGGAGATGGTCAACGACGACGGCACCATGATGCGCTTGGACAACGCGACCGAGCTTGCGGAGCGCGAAGGACTGGTGCTGATGACGATCGAGGACTTGATCGCTTATCGACAGGACACCGGCGACGCACCTGCACCGATCGAACCTGTCCCACATCGCGTGGTGGCCACGGGATCCGCACGCCTGCCCACGCGGCACGGTGAGGTCATGGTGCACGGATTCCGCGATGCACGCACCGGAGACGAGCACGTGGCGCTGATATCGCCGACGCCTGACGGCGCGGTGCCGGTGGTGAGAGTGCACTCCGAATGTCTCACCGGGGATGCCTTTGGCTCACTGCGCTGTGATTGCGGACCGCAACTGGAAGCGGCGATTGAGCGTGTCGCCACAGAGGGCGGTGCGGTGGTCTACTTGACCGGACACGAAGGCCGGGGCATCGGCATCCTGGCCAAGATCCAGGCCTATGGCCTGCAGGACGCGGGGCGCGACACGGTCGACGCCAACACCGACCTGGGGTTGCCGGTGGATCGCCGCGAATATGGTGCCGCCGCCGCGATCCTGCACGAGCTCGGCATGTCGAGCGTGCGCCTGCTCACCAACAACCCCGCCAAGGTCGAGGGGCTGCGCGCCTCAGGCATCACCGTCACGGAGCGACTGCCGCACCACGTGGGCGCAAGCGCGGAGAATGAACTGTACCGCCGCACTAAGATCGAGCGCATGGGCCACATCCTGGGAGACAACGCATGAGCGGCGGGGGCGCACCGAGCCTGGACGTGGCAGGGGAGGGGCTGACCGTCGAGATCGTGGCCTCTCAATGGCACACACCCGTCATGGACGGACTCGTGGCCGGTGCGATTCGTGCCGCTGACGCCGCTGGTGCCCAGTACCGCGTCACCCGTGTGCCGGGAGCCTTTGAGCTCACGGTCGCGGCCGAGCAATTGGCGCGAGGGGGAGCGCAGGCGATTGCCGCTGTGGGCGTCGTCATCCGCGGGGGCACCCCGCACTTCGAGTACGTCTGCGATGCCGTCACCCGGGGTCTGACCGATGTCGCGCGCACCCATGCCGTACCGGTCGGCTTTGGTGTCCTCACCTGTGACGACGAGCCTCAGGCGTTGGCGCGTGCAGGCCTGCCGGACTCTCAGGAGGACAAGGGCGCCGAGGCCGTTGAGGCGGCGCTGGCCACCGCGCAGGTGCTCAGGGCGTTGCGCTGAGCGACGCGGCGTGGCGCGGGTCGCCGCCGCTGGTATGCCTGCCCTAGGCTGGGGCGGTGAAGACTTTTGATGAGCTGTTCGCGGAACTGTCCGACCGCGCCAAGGAGCGCCCGGAGGGGTCGGGAACTGTCGCACTCCTCGACGGTGGGGTGCACGCCATTGGCAAGAAGGTGGTCGAAGAGGCCGCGGAGGCATGGATGGCTGCCGAGTACGAAAGCGACGACGCCACTGCGGAAGAGATCTCGCAGCTGCTTTATCACGCCCAAGTGCTCATGATCGCGCGCGGGCTCTCGCTCGACGACGTCTACCGCTACCTGTGAGGAGTCCTGTGCTTCGCATCGCTGTTCCCAACAAGGGATCACTGTCAGAGCCTGCCAGCACACTGCTGCGCGAGGCTGGCTACAAGCAGCGCGCCGATCCCCGCGACCTGGTGCTGGAGGACCCGCGCAACGAGGTCGAGTTCTTCTTCTTGCGCCCACGCGATGTGGCGGTGTACGTGGGTGCGGGCACGGTGCATGCCGGCATCACCGGCCGGGACCTGCTGCTCGACAGCGGGGCGGACGCGGTCGAGCACCTGGAGCTGGGCTTTGGCGCCTCGACCTTCCGCTACGCCGCACCAGCGGACACGGTGACGACGGTGGAGGGGATTGCAGGCAAGCGGGTGGCGACATCGTACCCACGCCTGGTGGCCAATCACCTCAAGTCCTTCGGGGTCGAAGCGGACGTGGTGCACCTTGACGGTGCGGTGGAGTCCTCCGTGCGACTGGGGGTGGCCGATGTCGTGGCCGACGTGGTCTCCACCGGCACCACCTTGCGTGCGGCTGGGCTGGAGATCTTCGGCGAGCCGTTGCTCAAGTCAGAGGCGGTGCTGATCCGCGACTCTGATGTGCCGGAGCGCGACGTCGCTGTCCTCGCGGCGCGATTGCGCGGGGTCCTCATGGCACGCCAGTTTGTCCTGTTGGACTACGACGTGCCAGCAGACAAGTTGGAGGCCGCGGTCGCCGTGACGCCCGGCTTCGAGGCCCCCACCGTGACGCCGTTGCACGGTTCCGATTGGCACGCGGTGCGCGTCATGGTGCCGCGAGCCGAGATGAACCAGGTCATGGACCGCCTGTACGCGGCCGGGGCGAGGGCCATCCTGACCACGGAGCTGCTCGCCGTACGGGTGTGACATGGCTGCCATCGATGCCTCAGAACGGCTGCTGAATCTGGTGATCGCGCTGTCGCATGCGCGTGTCCGTATGACTCGCACCGAGATTCGCCAGACGGTGGCGGGGTATGACGCGGTGGGCCCGTCGCTCAGCGAGCAGGAGGCCGCCAAGCGAGACGCGGCTTTTGAGAGAATGTTCGAACGCGACAAGGACGACCTGCGTCGCATGGGGGTGCCGATTCGCACCGTGACCGATGCCGCGCACGGCGACGACATCGGATACAAGATCGATGCCTCGGATGCGGCGATGTCACCCATTGACCTCACTCCGGGGGAGCTGGCCGTGTTGGGCCTGGCGGCCGAGTACTGGCAGGGCGCAACGTTGGGCAACGATGCTCGCCAGGGGCTCACCAAGGTGGCGTCGGCGGCAGCGCACCACCCACGTGTGTCGTTGCCGCTGGCCGCACGCTCGACTGCCTCGCACGACGCGACGGCCGCGCTGATCGAGGCGATTCAGGAGCGGCAGGCAGTCACGTTCGAATACGCGTCAGCCACCTCGGGCACGTCCGTGCGCACCCTGCAGCCGTGGCGCATCGTCCTGCGCGGCGGCAACGAGTATGTGGTGGGACTCGATGTCGACCGTGGCGAGCCACGCACGTTCCGCATTGGGCGTGTCCACGGTGCCGTGCGCGGCCAGGGCGCAATCCGCAGTTACGAGCCCCCGAGCGACGTGCCCGTGGGCACATGGGCGGCCGTCGGCGAGGCGGGGACTGCGGTGGTCGCGCTCAGGGCCGAGGCAGGCCACGCCATCCGGGCACGCGGCACGCATATCCGCAGTGAGCCGGATTGGGATGTCTACGAGGTGGAGTATGTGCATCCTGATGCACTGCGCGATGAGGTGCTGAGCCTCGCTGGGGCCGCGCGGGTGGTGGAGCCCGTTGACATGGCCCAGGCGGTCGCCGCACACGCCCAGCGGGCACTGGAGGTGGCCGATGGCTGAGAAGGCGCTACCGCGCTTGACGCGGCTGTTGGGACTGGTCACATACCTCGAACAGCGGGGTGACGCCACATTCGAGGAGCTGGCCGAGCACTTCACTGTGACCACCGCACAGATCCACCGTGACGTGAACACGCTGTGGGTGTCGGGACTGCCCGGCTACATGACGGATGACCTGCTTGACTTTGACGCGGCGGCTTTCGACCAGGGCATCGCGAGTCTCACCAACAGCCAGGGTGTGACGCAGGTGAGGTTGAGCGCGCGAGAGGCGGTCGCGCTCATCGGGGCGCTGTCCACCCTGGTGGCGGCTGGTGCCGCGCCCACCGCAGCGACCACGGCCCTGGCA
>Ga0307966_1001303_pt1 | contig 19741 bp, 17 predicted proteins | sample OrgLakmetagen646_FD_203141 | JGI IMG/M metagenome (GOLD analysis project Ga0307966, IMG submission 203141) | Saline water microbial communities from Organic Lake, Antarctica - #646 | ecosystem: Environmental > Aquatic > Non-marine Saline and Alkaline > Saline | place: Antarctica: Organic Lake... | reverse complement strand
TTCCCGACTGCGAACTCTTCGACGGCACCGTGGTGCGCGGATGGACCGGCAAGTTCAACATCGCCTTCGCCAACGGCGGGCGCGAAGGCGACCCCGCCGAGGGGGCCGCGTGCGCGATGCGCACCGTCACCGAGTTGACGGGCGTCAACTTTGACCACTACGCCGTCATGGACTTCGCCGGCTTCCGCGACATGATCGACTCCCTGGACGGCGTGCCGATGTGCGTGGCCCAGGACATCAACTCCCCGAAGGCAAAACTCACGCTCGAGGCAGGACCGCAGGTATTGGACGGCACCACCGCGCTCGCGTATGCACGCGCACGCACCGGCACAGGCCTGGGAGACGGCAGTGACCCCTCCCGCATCGGCCGTCAGCAGGAGCTGATGGAGAACACCATGCGCAAGGCGCTGGGCATGAACCTGCTGACCGACACCAGTAAGCTCACTCAGTTTGTGCGGTCTGTGGCGGAAGCGCTCACCCTGGACCCGCAGCTAGGAAGCGTCGCCTACGTCAGCGGGCTGGGCTTCAGCCTGCAGAACCTCAATCCCGACAACATCGTCTTCGCCACGGTGCCGTGGGGCTCTGCGGGAGACGGCTCCGGGGACATCGTCGCCAGGCCGGGCACTCAAGACCTGTACGACGCCCTCGCCACCGACACGCCGATGCTGCCCGACGAACTGGTCGAGGTCACCGAGCCCTCCCCGGAACCTTCGGAAGAGCCCGTGCCGCTGCACCTGCGCATCAAGCAGGGCGAGCCCACCCCTGAGCCGGAACCCGAGCGCACCCCTGAGCCGGATGTCGACGCGCAGCTCTTGGACGCCTGCTCCTAAAGTCACGGCTCGCGCACCCGCTCAGCTTTCCCGCAGCGCCACGCCCTTGGCCTCGGCGGCGGCACGCAACTCCGCCTGGAATTTGATCATGTCGGCACGCAGTTGCGCCGCCTGGGCATCGCCGCCGGCGGCCAATATGCGCACCGCGAGCAGTCCCGCATTGCGGGCACCCGCCACGGACACGGTGGCCACCGGCACGCCCGCGGGCATCTGGACGATGCTCAGCAGCGAGTCCATGCCATCCAGGTGCTTCAGTGGCACGGGGACGCCGATCACTGGCAGCGGGGTCACTGCCGCCAGCATTCCAGGCAGGTGGGCCGCGCCGCCCGCGCCGGCAATGATGACGCGCAACCCGCGCTCGTGAGCGCCCCTGCCATACGCGATCATGGCGTCGGGCATGCGGTGCGCTGACACCACGTCCTTTTCGTAGGGAATAGCGAATTCCTCAAGCGCGGCTGCCGCGGCCTCCATCACTGGCCAGTCTGAGTCCGAGCCCATGACGAGCCCGACCTGTGGTGAGTCAGTCATGGCGCACCTCCGTCCCTTACGATAGCGGCCGCGTCCACGGCACGCCGATAGACCTCGTCACGGTCATCTCCCGTCACGGTCACGTGTCCGACCTTGCGGCCAGGCCGCACGTCCTTGCCGTACAGGTGCAGCTTGGCCTCCGGGTCGTCCAGCTCACTCAGTGCCGATGCCAGGTCCGTGCGGTGGCCGCCCAGCACGTTGGCCATCACCGTCCACGGAGCCAGCGCGCGGGTGTGGCCCAGCGGAAGGTCCAGCACGGCGCGCAGGTGCTGTTCGAACTGACTGGTCACGCAGCCGTCGATGGTCCAATGGCCCGAGTTGTGGGGGCGCATCGCCAGCTCGTTCACCAGCAGCTCCTCGCCCACCTGGAACATCTCAACGGCCATCACGCCCACCACGTCCAACTTGCTGGCAATGAGATCCGCGATGCCGCCAGCCTTGCGCTCCATCATGGCGCTGAGGTCCGGCGCGGGCGCTGTGACCTCCGCGCACACCCCTTCACGTTGAGTCGACTCCACGGTGGGCCATAACGCCACCTCACCCGACGGGGTGCGTGCCACAAGAATCGCAAGCTCGCGATCAAACGGCACCTGCTCCTCGATGAGGATGGCAGGCCCGCCAGCATGGCTGGCCTCCAGCCACTCGCGTGCTTGTGCGGCATCGTCAATGACCCGCACACCCTTGCCGTCGTACCCCCCGCGGGCCGTTTTAAGAACTCCGCGACCCTCATGTGCTGACAGGAACTGTGCCACCTCGTCTTCTGAGTCCACCGGGGACCAGGCTGGATTCGGCAGTTCAAGCGCATCCATGCGGCGACGCATCTCGATCTTGTCCTGGGCATACAGCAGCGCGCCGATGCCGGGGTAGGCGGGGACGGCAGCCCTCTCGCACGCGTCGAAGACCTCCGCCGGAATGTGCTCGTGCTCCCAGGTCACCACCGCGGGGCGCGGCTCAGCGAGCAGCTGCGCGAGGGCCTCAGGGTCACCGGGCATGCCCACCACGATCTGATGAGCGGGCAATGCCGCCGCCGCCTGTTCAGATTCCACCAGCACTCGCAACGTGATGCCCAGCGCAGTGGCGACTGGTGCCATCATGCGGGCCAACTGCCCGCCGCCCACGACGGCCACCACGGGAGAAGTCATGGATATAACGTACCTGCCGTTAGGCTCGTCAGTCGTGGGACTGACTGACGTGTTTGCCAATCGCGGCCCAGAACTGTCGAAATTCGGCACGGTGGGCGTCGCGGGCGTCGTCGTGGACGCCGGAGTCTTCAACCTGCTGCTGTGGGGGCCTCTCGCGGCCGACAACAAGGTGGTCACCGCAAAGGTCATCGCCACGACCGTCGCCATCGTGTTTGCGTGGGTCTCGCACCGGCTGTGGACGTTCCGGCAACGGCGTGTGCACCACCCCGTGCGCGAGTTTGTGCTGTTCGCCGTGGTCAATGGGGCGGCTCTGCTGATTCAGGCAGGAGTGCTGGCGGTGTCGCATTATGGATTGGGCCTGACGAGTCAGGTGGCCGACAATATCGCCGCATACGCGGTGGGCCTGCCGTTGGGCACCATCGCGCGGTACGCCGGTTATCGGCTGCTGGTCTTCACTGGAGTCACCGACGACGATTCACCTTGATCGACCGCGAGTGCGGCACCACGGAATCCAGGTCCACCATGCGCGGCACACCCTGCAGGAAGACCGAGAAGGCGGCGGGCACGCGTTGGGCGAGCTCGAGCCGGCCACCGTCCGCCGTCACCAAGTCGCGCGCCAAGGCCAAGCCCAGCCCCGTTCCCTTGCCACTGGTGACCTCGCGCTCGAAAATGCGCGGCGCCAGATCCTCGGGCACACCCTCGCCGTCGTCACGCACCTCGATCACTATCGCGTGATTCGCTCCCGACTCGCGCGCCGACACCACCGTTGTCCCACCACCATGCTTGAGGGAGTTCTCGATCAGGGTGGCCAGCACCTGCGCCAAGCCGCCCGGGGTGGCGAACACAGTCGCATCAGTGTCATTGATCACCAGTCGCCTGCCCACCTTGCGGAAGGACTGGCCCCACTCCTCGCGCTGCTGCGCGAACACCTCGTCCAGGTTCAGCAGGTCCGTGCCTGACCCCAATGCTCGGCGCGAGCGTCCCAGCAACTCATCGACCACACCCACCAGACGCTCCACCTGCTCCAATGAGCGTTCGGCCTCCTCACGCACCTCGTGCTGCGTGGTCGTCGTGGAGATCTCCTCCAGGCGCATCGACAGCGCGGTGAGAGGAGTGCGCAACTGGTGCGAGGCATCGGCCGCGAACTGGCGTTCGGACGCCAGCCTGGCCGCCATGCGATCCGCCGAACGCGCAAGTTCCTCGGCCACCAGGTCGATCTCCTCGACTCCGCTCTTATCGATAGAGGGGCGCACCTGCCCTGAGCCCAGCTGTTCGGCAGACGCCGCCAGGTAGACCAGTGGGGCGGATAGCCGATTGGCCTGCCACGTCGCCATCGCGACTCCGGCGAACACCGCCACCAGGCCCACAGCCAACACCAGGCCCACAGCGCTGGCCGCCTCCCAGAACACATCCCACCACGGGATGTACATCAGCACGACCATGCCGGAGTCGGTGATATGGCTGTCGGAGATCGCGGGCGAGGGCTCCTCACCCGACGTCAGCAACGTGCCGTCCGGGAGCCCGACGCTCATGTAGGACGGTGCCCCGGGGCGTCCGCTCAGGTACGCGTCAAGCGTCTGCGGTGTGAGTGTCTCACCCGCCAACTGGCGCACCTCAAGGGTGCGCGCGGCGGTCGCGGTGCGCAGGTCGAGGTCGCGGAGTGTGTCATTGCGGACCAACTGGGCGGCCGCGACGCCCAACGGGATCCCCAGCAACACCACCGCCACGGCCAGCGCCGAGATCGTGGCCTGCAGCATTCTGCGCCGCACGCGAGAATTCCCTAGGCGTCGTTCTCGAAGCGAAAGCCCATGCCTCGCACCGTCGTGATGAAACGTGGGCTGTTGGCATCGTCGCCGAGCTTGCGGCGCAGCCAGGACACGTGCATGTCCAAGGTCTTGGACGGCGCACCCGTGTCCGCATCCCACACCTCGTGCATGAGGCTGTCGCGCGAGACCACCGAACCCGCATTCGCCACCAGCACATGCAACAGGTCGAATTCCTTACCGCTGAGCTGCAGTTCCGTGTCATCGAGGAAGGCGCGGTGCGCGGACACATCCACACGCACGCTGCCGCACGACACCTCGCCGGAGGTCTCGTCACTCGAGCGACGGCGCAAGAGTGCTCGCACCCGGGCGAGCAACTCGGCAAGCCGGAAGGGCTTGGTGACGTAGTCATCTGCCCCAGCATCGAGGCCCACCACCAAGTCGACCTCGTCCGCGCGGGCGGTCAGCATCAGAATCGGCACCTGTAGGCCCTTGTCGCGGATGCGGCGCGCGACATCCACGCCGTCGATGTCCGGCAACCCCAAGTCGAGAATGACTAGATCTGCGGAATCGGCGGCCTCCACGCCACCGGCGCCGTTGCCAAACCACTCCACCTCATACCCCTCGCGTCCCAAAGCGCGGGTCAAGGGTTCAGAAATGGTGGGGTCATCTTCCACCAAGACTATTCGCGTCATGGGGCAACGATACCTGTGCCACAGGACTTTGCAAGACGTTGACACTCGCGCGATCGCTGTCACTCCTATGAGTCATGCAGCAGCGCCGCTAGGCTGGGCGCACCGTGAAACCTGTTGCCCGCCCCTCCCCTGCCACCACCCGCGTGCGCGTCATGCGCGCGATCGTATCTGCCCCCGAACGCCTCATGCTGATCGCGGTGTCACTCGCCGTGGCCGCGGGCCTCGCGGTCTCGCTGGGTCAGCACCACCCCTGGACTGTGCTCCCGCTCGCGGCCCTGCTGGTCGCTGCCGGATGGCGCCCGCTCGCCCCCACGCCGGACTCGACCCGCCGTGCGGTGTGGGGGTCTGCCGCCCTGCTGGCCGCCGTCGTCGCGTGGATCGTGGTCAATGCGGCGATGGCCGCGGAGTTCATGATCGTGGTGCGCGACCCGGGATTCCTCACGCTGTCCGGCATGTGGCTGACGGACCACCCCCACACCGACATCCCCGCCTTGGGGGCCGTTGAGGCTGCGAGTCTGGAAGTCAACCTGCTGGCGGATGCCGCGCAGGCGTGGAACCTGCGAGGCGACGTGATTCAACCGCAGGGAGCGAAGATGCTGCCGGCCACCATTGCTATCGGTGGCTGGATAGCGGGGCAGAGTGGGGTGTTGGCCGCCAACGTCGTGATCGGTGCGATGGGGCTCGTCGCGGTCTATGTGCTCGCTCGCCGATTCCTGGGTCCTCTGGCCTCGCTGGCTCCGGTAGGTGCATTGGCCGCCACCGTGGCGCACATCGCCCTGTCGCGGTCGGCCTACACGGAGCCGCTCACCCTGCTGTTGGTGGTCGCCGGAGTGTCATGGGGGTGGAAGGGCGTCACTGACCATCGCATCGGACCGCTGATCGCTGCGGCCGTCGTGAGCGGCGCCACCAGCTACATCCGCATCGACGGAGCGGCGTTCGCTGTCGGTGCGCTCGCAGGTGTGGTGGTCGCCCTGGCCCTCAGTGACGAGGACCGTGCATGGCGCCGGCATGCACTGCTTGCGTTCGCGGGTGTGCAGGCCACCGTGCTGCTCACGGGATACGCGGCGCTGTGGCGGTGGAGCGAGGCATACCTCGAGCGACTCTCGAGCGACGCGACTGCCCTGATCGCCGGCTATGTGCTGTGCGCACTGGCCGCCGCGGTGTGGGCCCTCACCTGGAACAGACGGCTGCGCGCGGACCGGCTGCTGGCCGCTCCCGTCGCCCGAATGGGCAGATCCGGCGCGCTGATTGTGGGTGGCGGCGTGGTCATGGTGCTGACCATTCTCGCCTCGCGGCCCTGGTGGACCACGGTGCACAGGGGGACAGAGCAGGACAATCATGTCTTCGCCAACGGGGTGGTGGAGCGATTTCAGCGCAGCCAAGGGCTGCCCATAGACGGCACCCGCACCTACGCCGAGCACACCGTGACATGGCTCAGCTACTACTTCACCTGGCCGCTTGTCATCGCTGGCATCATCGGCTTCGGCATCATGGGCTACCGGATGTTGCGCCACGACCGCGGATGGGCAGTGCTGCTGGGCGCCATCCTCGCGCCCACTCTGCTGTACCTGTGGACGCCGTCGATCATTCCCGATCAGATCTGGGCGATCCGCCGTTTCGAGCCGGCCACCATCCCCGGTTTCGCCCTGGCCGCTGCCCTCGCGGGATGGGCGCTGGTGACCCGGTTGTCCACCCCCTCACGCCGTGACACCGGCAAGCGGCTGGTGGCCGCCGCCATGGTGCTCCTGCCGCTGACCACCTGGGTCAGCATCGTCCCCGATGACCGCTTCCCGGTGGCCACCGCGACTCCCGTGACCACGCGGGAGATGCTGGGTGCACGCGCGCAGATCAACGGACTGTGCGACCTCGCCGATGGGCGACCCATCATCCTGGCGGGCACGTCCTCACACTTTGGATCGCTGCGGACGGTGTGCAATGTGCCCGTGGTGCTCGCACTGCGCGCCCCCACCACGGACACTCTCGCCACCCTGTCCGCTCAGTGGGACCGCACTCCGCTGGTGCTGACCCGTGAACCGGACTGGTTCACGTGGACCACCGCGCCCTCCGTGGTGCTCGAGTCCACTGTCGTGCAAGCGGGCTACTCACTGCAGCGCATCCCGCGCAGCGTCATCAGGCGCGGCTACAACTGGCACGCAGGCCTGGTGACGGCCCAGGGAGAAGTGACGCCGGTGACGCCGAGCACTCCGTAGTACGACTCCACGTTATCCACAGATCCACGCCCGGGTGTGGCGTGGTTGGCGCCCATCGCGCGACCGTGAGGTCATGCGTATCAGTGTCGAGTCCGGCCCCGATCTGGACCTCACGCCACGCGCCCGTGCCCGGCACCTGTCAGCCCACATGGGCGAACCGGAGGGAACAGCCGTGTGGGTCGGGGACGTGAAGCTCCACCCCGATCACCCCGCAGGGGTAGCGCCCTTGGTCCACGGCGCGCTGGTGCGCACGGTTCCGGGCCCGCTCACCGCCACACCATCCGGAATGTGGCTTGCCGTCATCGCTGGCCCCGACGCCGGGCACGTGGCCCCGCTGGGCTCGCGAACCATCACGATTGGCCGTGATCCGCAGTGCGACGTGCCGCTAAACGACCCCGCCCTGTCGCGGCACCATGTCACCATCGAACCCACCACGCCGCCGCGCATCCGGGAGCAGCGCTCCACCAACGGCACCTGGGTGTGGCACCAGAATGAGCGTCACCGCGTACGCGGTGTCAGGGCGCTCCACCCGGGTGACGTGGTGTGTGCAGGTAGCAGTGTGGTGCGGCTCGGACCAGTGCCGACGCCGTCGAACGCTGACCTGCGTCCTCCGGCCGCCACGCTCGGCAGCGGGCGTCTGGCAGGCATGGGCGGGGGCGCCATGGCGGCGATCACCATGGCGGCTGTGACGGGGCGCTGGTACTTCGCTTTGCTCGCCCTGGTGTACCCCGCCATTGCCTTGTACCCGTCGCTGCGTGCGCGGCTGCCCTTCCCACGACAGCAGGCTGACCCGACGCCCCCTGGCTTTCCGGAGATCTGTGGGGTGGAAGCGGGGCAGGCCGAACAGTCCGCCCTGCCCGCCGGCACCATCGCGGTGACGGGCACGCCCGGCGCGGCTCAGGCGCTGGCACGCGCCCTGGTGCTGGCACGGGGATCGCGCCCACACCCGGACGACTGGCATGAACCATGGATGCGCTGGTTGCGGCCGCCCGTTCCTGGGCAGCATGTGGTCGTCGTCGACCCTAGTGAGAGTCCTCCCTCCTGGGCCGCCACGGTGGCGCGGGCTGGCTCGGAGGGTGTCACCTTCACCCATGACACCGCAGTGCGGTGGCCGCCCATGGCAGTGAGTGAGGCGACAGCCGACCTTGCCGCGCGTCGCCTGGCCGCGCGTCGCGAGACCACCGAGCTGCCCCGGGTGGCGCGTTGGGCGGACCTCATCGACGAGGCGGGCAGGGCACAGGCGGGTAGCGGCACACGGCAATTGCGCGCCACTGTCGCCGCCGGTCTGGACGGGCCCTTCACCCTCGATCTCGACCATCACGGGCCTCACCTGCTCGTCGCCGGCACCACCGGCGCCGGGAAGTCCGCCTTCCTCGAGACGCTAGTGCTGGGCCTCGCCCACATGCACGGTCCGGACCACCTGTCGCTCGCGCTGATCGATTTCAAGGGAGGCGCGGGACTGCGTGCCTGCATGGACCTGCCGCACGTGGCGGGGGTGCTGACGGACCTCGACCCCCACCTGGCCCATCGCGCCCTGGCTGCGCTGGCGCGCGAGATCGAGGATCGCAAGAACGCGCTCGCCGCCGCCCAGTGCGCCTCGTTCACCGAATGGGAGCACCGCGGTGGGGCACCTCCCCGGCTCCTGGTCGTGGCAGACGAATACCAGGAGGTGACCGCCCACTATCGGGAGTTCCTGCCAGACCTGGCGCGGTTGGCAGCCCAAGGACGGTCGCTCGGTGTCCACCTGGTGCTGGCGACCCAACGCCCTGCAGGTGCCGTGACGCCCGAGGTGCGCGCCAACGTCGGGACCACCATTGCGCTGCGCGTCGCCTCTGACGCTGAGTCGCGGGATCTCATGGGGACAGGAGACGCCGCCCTCCTGCCGCGTGAGGCTCCGGGGCGCGCCTATGTGGTGCACGGCGCCACCCGCACCCCCGTGCAGGTGGCGCTGCCCATTGCCACCACGACACCGCTGATCACCCCTGCTGACTCACCTGCGGACGTGTCATCCCCTGACCTGCTGACGCATGCCGTGCGCGAGAGATGGCATGACGCGTCCCACTCCAGCCCGCTATGGCTGCCTCCCCTGGCCTCCACCGCGGACATCCCGCCCGACCATCCTGAGATCGTGCTCGGCATCGGCGACTGGCCTCATGAGCGCCGCCAAGGTCCTCAGACGTGGGACCTCTCCCGCGGGCCCATGGTCGTGGCCGGCCCCCCGGGCTCGGGACGCACGACCACCCTGGCCTCCATCAGTGCACAAGCGTCCCGGCGCGGGTGGCGGCCCGTGTGGCTGCCCGCCGATGCGCGAGAGGCCGCGCGCACCATTGAGCTCGCTGCCGGTGACTCTCAGACTCTGCTGATTGTCGACGATGCTGTCGCCGCCCTGGCACGCCTGGGCAGTGTGGATCGTGCGCACTCGGTGGACACCCTGTCGATGATGCTCACCCGCGGTGCCCCCGTGGCCTTGGCCTTCCCCCTCGCGGGCCACCACAGGTTGGCCACGCATGCGGGCACACGCGTCATCCTCACGGGTGGCGAACCGGCGGACGAGGCCCTATGGTCGGTGCCCCGGTCGCTACAGGGGCTTGCGGCGATGCCCGGCCGCGCCCGCATCGGCTCTCAACACCGCTGGTGCGAGGCTCAGGTGGTGTCAGGAGCTCGGCCCGTGGATCACCCCGTGGTCGCGTCACTGCCGGCCAGCATCACCCCTCATGAGACCCGCACCTGGCCGCCGCAGACCTTGGGCCTTGGCGGCGACAGCGCCTGCCCCATTCGCGTTCCACGGGACCAGGCCATCACCGTGCTGGGCCCGCCCGGCGCCACTCGCGAGGCCATCGAGCGCCGCCTGCACGACCTCGGAGTTGAAGCGCCTGCCATCACCACCGCCGACAGCGCGCTGATGCTGCCCGGCGCACGGGTGACGGATCCCGTGGTGATCGTGGCGGAACCGCACACACGGACTGCGCATGAGCTCGGGCGCACGGACCTGTGGGGGCTCACTGATCCAACACCCGTCAAGCACAGAGCGGTCATGGCGGATGCTGACGGCGCTCGCGCTGTCCAACTCCCCGAATTCTGAGGACTATGGTGTGGGCCGGCCTTCACCCTGATCGGCGTTTGCCTCCAACTGCGCAGCCCACGCCACGCTGACGCCCGCGACCAGGGCCGTCAGCCACAATGCCGCCGCCACGAGCGGCTCCACACCCACATAGAAGGCGCCCAGTGCCACTTGCATCAACTGCCATGTCAACGCCACTGAACGGGCCCACCGGCGATGCTTCCTCAACGCTGCAGCGGTGGCTCCCAATGCCCACGCCAGGGCAAGGAACAGCACAGCAAGCACCGCCAGCGGTGCCACATCAATGTCTCGCCCCGTGACCGCATAGACCATGTATCCGGCCCCCACCGCCGCGACCGCGAGGGTCTCCAGCGCGACGATGACGGCACTCACGGTGTCCAGCACGGTGAGGCGAGCAGGGGTGGGCTTGTCCATGGCCTCCAAACTACCGATGACAATTGTGATGGAACACACATCGACACACTCTTGTCACATGTTCGTAACCATGAGAACCTAGAGGACAGTGAAACCGCAATGATGCGGCGGATCCCCACCACATTCGCGGGGTTCGCCGCGCCTTAAGACCCCTGAGGAGAACCTATGGACTGGCGCGACCGCGCAGCGTGCCTTGAGGTTGACGACCCGGAACTGTTCTTTCCTGTCGGCAACACGGGCCCCGCTTTGGTGCAGATTGAGAAGGCCAAGGCTGTGTGCAACACGTGCACGGTCCGTGAGACCTGCCTGCAGTGGGCCATTGAGCACAATCAGGACTCTGGTGTGTGGGGCGGACTGTCGGAGGACGAGCGCCGTTCGCTCAAGCGCCGTGCCGCACGGGCACGCCGCGCCGCCAAGTAGTCAGGCCGGCACCGACAGCCCTAGCGTCGGTCCCCCACCTGCACCTTCACCCGCACTTCTGAACCGCCCTCAATACGGCGCCAGTCGAGCGAGCCCGACAACTCGTTTTCCACGAGCGTGGTGACGATCTGCGCGCCCAGTCCTGACGGCTTGGACGTAATGCCCACACCATCATCGCGAATGGTCATGTGAAGAGTGTCCTGGTCGCGCTCGGACGTCACGGTGATGATGCCGTACTCGCGGCCTACAAAGCCGTGCTCCACCGCGTTGGTGACCAGCTCCGTCACGACCAATGCCAACGACGAAGCGTTCTGAGCGGGGATGAGGCCAAAGTCCCCTTCGCGCACGATCTTGACCTGGACCCCCGGGGACGCCAGATCTGCGGCCATCCGCATCGAACGCCCCGCGAGGTCATCGAAGTTCACCAGTTCGTCCAGGGTCCCCGACAACGTTTCATGCACGAGCGCGATCGTGGAGACGCGACGCATCGCCTCGGCAAGGGCCGCCTTGGCCTCGGGGGCCTCGACGCGCCGGCTCTGCAATCTGAGCAACGCTGCCACCGTCTGCAGATTGTTCTTGACGCGGTGGTGAATCTCCCGGATGGTGGCGTCTTTGGTGATGAGCTCACGCTCTCGACGGCGCAACTCACTGACGTCACGGCATAGCAGCACCGCACCCATGCGATTGCCCCCGTCCAGCACGGGAATCGCCCGCAGTGACAGGCAAGCACCGTTGGCCTCGAGGTCGGTGCGCCATGCGGCGCGCCCCATCACCACCATGGCCAGCGTCTCGTCAATGAGCCCTCTGTCCGTCACCAATTCGCTCGCGACCCGTGGCAGAGACATGTTCATCAACGGGCCGTGCACCCCCAGCCGATGGAAGCAGGACAGCGCATTGGGGCTGGCGTACATCACGTGGCCGCTCGCATCGAGCCGCATCACTCCGTCTCCCACGCGCGGCGCACCGCGCTTGGGTCCGGTGACAGAGGTCTGCATCGGAAACTCGCCGCGCGTGACCATGTGCAACATGTCGTCAGCGGCACCCTTGTAGTTCAGCTCGAGCCGGCTCGAGGAACGTGACACTGCCTGCGACACCTCGCGTGTGATCACCGCGATGGCCTTGCCATCCATCACGACCGGCAGAGCGTCCTCCCGCACGGCGTAGGTCTCGCCCCACCGCGGCTCACGCGACGCCACGATCGACTTCTCAGCGAGCGCCCGTCGCATGTGTGCCACCCGACCAGCGGCGGCCGTGGTGCCCACCACATCCTCCTGATGGACCGTGGGCCCCGTCGACGGCCGCGAGTGGGCGACGGCCACGAAGCCATCTGCCACCTCGCGCCACATCACCAAATCTGCAAAGGACAGGTCTGCGATAATCTGCCAGTCTGCCGTCAGCAAAGCCAGCCAGTCGGCCTCGGCATCGGTGAGAGTGCCGAAGCGTTCCACTGTCTCTCGCAAAGTTGCCACGAGACCAGCCTATGTCCCCCCGCCTGTCGCGGTAGCCTAGAGCAGACACTCAGAAGGAATCAGATGAAGTTCACTCACGCACACCGCTTTGCCGCCAATATCGACACCGTCACCGCGATGTTGGCCGATGAGTCATTCGCGCATGCACGCGCGAAGTCATCGGGCGCAGAGACCATCGACGCCGTCGTCGATGGCGATGCCACCGGAGAGTTCACGGTCTACATCCGCCGCGTGATCCCAGCACGCACCATTCCGTCAGAGTTCCGGTCCCTGGTGGGCGACAGCCTTGACGTGAAGTACACCGAGGCGTGGGAAGCACCCGGCAACGCAGAGCGGGTAGGCACCTTCGCTGTCGAGATTTCCGGCGCTCCGGTACGCGTGGCGGGCGCACTCGAACTCAAGGATGTGAATGGCGGCACTGAGTTCTTCGCCGCAGGGCAGGCCACCGCGCCCGTGCCCCTGGTGGGGTCCATCATCGAGAAGTCCGTGACGGAGGCAGTGGTATCAGCGTTCAGTGACGAACTCGCGCGAGGCGACAGATGGCTCGCGGGAGAGACGTCACTGTAGGCGCGGGAGAAACGTCGCCCCAGGGCACCCGGGTGTCCACGGGACATGGGCCTGGCGTTCGACGATCTCCGCCGTCGCGACGTGACCGTGGGGTGACGCCGGGACGTGCAGCGTCTACTCCTCGTACGTGACGCCATTCCAGAAAGCGTAGTGACCGCGGATGTTCTCCGCGCGCTCCTTGGGCTCGTCGTAGTGCCATGCGGCGTCCTTGTTGACCTCACCATTGACGACGATGCTGTCGTAGGAGGCCTCACCCTTCCACGGGCACACGCTGTGCTGCTCCGAGGGCTGGAAGTACTCCGACTTGATGGACTCAGGAGGGAAGTAGTGGTTGCCCTCGACAATCTCGGTGGTGGCGGACTCTGCAATCACTGCGCCATTCCATAGAGCCTTCATGGTGCGGCCTCCTCAAGGCATCGTACGGTGAGGCATCTGCGCGCCTCACGTGTCAGTGGAAACACCTACAGGGGCGGTGCCATTCCACGGCGGTCAACAATGACGCGCGCGAGAACTGCCACCACCAGCGCGCCCGCACTCGCCGCAATGGCCTCCCATGGCAAAGCCAACGCCAGCACCGCGCACAGCACGGCTCCGGCCACGCTGACTCCGGGCCACAGTCGCAGCCCCGACACGTGCCCGGCCCGGCGGGCCTGCGCTGCCGAGATGTTCGCTACCGCGTAGTACACGAGCACCGCGAAGGAGGACATTGCGATCGCGAACCCCAGGTCCCCCACGGCGACGAGCATCAACGCGACTGCGCCGCTGACCCCCTCAGCCAGCCACGGCACTCCGGTCGCCCCTTGGCGTGCGAGCGTGCGTGGCACGTCCCCCTCGCGACCCATGGCCATGGTGGTGCGGCCCACTCCGGCCATGAGCGCGACAAGGGAGCCGAAGGCGGCGATCGCGGCAATCACCGCGACCAACACCGCAGGCACTGCAGTGGCAGCCACCAGGTCCGCCACGGGAGTGGTCGACCCCGCGAGTTGATCTGCACCGACCACACTCATCAGCACCACGGCGAGTGCCAGGTACACCACCAGCACGCCACCCAACGCGAGCAGGATGGCGCGCGGAATGGTGCGAGAGGGATTGTTGACCTCCTCGCCCAAGGTCGCAATTCGGGCATAGCCCGCAAAGGCGAAGAAGATCAGCCCGGCCGCGCCCAGCACACCGCCGGCACTGCTCAGGTCGAGGCTCGACGTCGACTCCAGCGCCGGCGCGGTGCTCGATTCCGTTGCCCGGTCAGGCGCCGCGCCCTGTGCTCCCAGCGCAAGAATCATGAAGGCGACGAGGGCGATGACCACACCACTGGAGATCACCGTCGCGACCAGGGCTGTCCGCGTCACGCCCCGGGCGTTCAGTGCCCACCCAGCAACAATCGCCGCGACGGCCACCACCTGTGGCTGTGCGGGCCACAGATAGGAACCAATCGCCAGCGCGATGGCGGCGACGGATGCGGTCTTGCCCACCACAAAGCCGATGCCGGCCACGAAGCCTGCGTAGCGGTGGGTCTCGCGCCGGCCAAAGGTGTAGGCCCCACCGGCCACCGGGTGCACGGCGGCCAACTGGGCGGTGGACAGGGCGTTGAGCACCGCGACCACACTGGCGAGCACCACGGCCCACACCAACAGCAGGCCCGCCTGCTGGGTGGCGGGACCCCATACCGCGAACACGCCCGCACCCAGCATGGCGCCAGCGCCGATGCCGGTGGCACCCCACAGTCCGACGGTACGTCCAGCAGCCATGAGCCCAGTTCCTGTCGGTGTCGCAGCGGTGCTGCCTAGGTCTTGTCAGTCGACGTGTGCGGGGCGCTCACAGGTTTGCGGGACAGCCCTACCGCGCCCCCAGTGCGCTGGGTGGCGGCCACCAGGGCGTCGTGGTCGTCGGCCTTGACGTACGCGGAGCGCAGATGGACCGGCTCGACAGCCACGCCCTTGAGCTTGTCCTGACGCCGCTTGTAGGTGAGGTTGAGAGCCTCGACGGCGATCGCGAAGGCCATAGGGCCGTAGATGAAGCCCTTGCTGATGTGGGCCTCAAAGCCCTCGGCGATGAGGAACGCCCCGATCAGCACCAGGAATGCCAGGGCAAGCATCTTGACGGTCGGGTGCTTGGCCACGAACGCGAAGATGTACTTCGCAGAGAACAGCAGAATCCCAAAGGACAGCACCACCGCGGCGATGATCACCAGCAGATTGTCGACCATGCCGACGGCCGTGATGACCGAGTCGAACGAGAAGACAATGTCGAGCAGCAAGATCTGCACGAGCACCGCCCCGAAGGTGGCGGTCGCGACCTTGCCGCCAGTGTGCGATTCCTCGCCTTCGAGTTTTTCGTGGATCTCCGTCACTGCCTTGTACACCAGGAACAGCCCACCAAGGATCAACACAAGGTCACGACCCGAGAATCCCATCCCAAAGGCGGAGAACAAGTCAGCAGTCAGACCGATCAGCCATGTGGCGCCGAACAGCAGGCCGATGCGCATGATCATCGCGAGCGTCAGCCCCAGGTTGCGAGCGCGCGCCTGCTGCTCAACTGGCAGCTTGCTGGCGAGGATCGAGATGAAGATGACGTTGTCGACGCCGAGCACGATCTCCAGCACAAAGAGGGTGAGGAAGGCAACCAGCAGGTCAGGGGTGAATTCAAAGACAAGTTCCATGCCGTTTATCGTATCCACCGCATGGTCCAGGTGTCGCCGCCGGACTCGATGCGACGGGACTGCGCGCGTCGAGTCGCTGTCGTGAGTGTTCCACGAGTCGTGCGCCAATCGATCCGGGGTGGTCGGCTCAGTCGGGCATGGCGATCACGTGAGGTTCAGTCAGACTCGCGGTCGCAGCCCGCTCAGCACCAGATCAAGCGCGCGCTCCACTGACGCCGGCCCAGCCTGTCCGGCCGGGCTGTTCACCACGCCAAAGATCATGCCGACCACCCTGAGCAGGTCGTCCACGGTGAGGTCCGAGCGCACCATATGGGCCCGCTGACTGATGCGCAACGGCTCCTCGAGTAGTGCGATGGACCGCTGCCACAGCGGCTCAAGGTAGGACCGACCGGGGCCCTCCGCCCAGATCAACTGAAACAGCCCGGGGATGCGTGCCTGATCCGCGCCGATGGCTGCCACAAGGGTGAGCACGATGGCCGGATCGTCGCGCTCGCGTTCCACCAGCTCCTCATAGCGATCCAGCCGTAATTCATACAGGGCCGCTCCGAGCGCGTAGCGATCGGGGAAGTGCCGGTAGAGCGTGCCTCGTCCCACCCCGGCGCGCTCGGCGACGAGCTGCAGTGGGACGGTCACGGACTCGGTCGCGAACACGTCCTCGGCCGCTCGCAGGATTCCGGCGCGATTGCGACGGGCGTCGCTGCGTTGCTTCATCGCGCTCCCTTCTCGTTCGGGGCCATGGTCCCAGTCGGCGGGCCTAGCGGCGTGAAACGCTATCAGCATACCGGACACCAGTGTCCGTTTAGTGTCGGGGCCGCGAGAGTGCGAACCCACCGAGTGAAAGGAGACGGCTGATGGACCTGCCCTGGTGGTCATATGTCATCTCGATGTCGCTGTACTTTGTCTTCCTGCTCTGGGTGGTCGACTACTTCCGCAAGCACCCGCGGGCCTCCGCGTACTTCTGGATCGCGAGCCTGGCCACCTTCCCAGTGTGGATCCTCACCGGCGGCGTCGAGGGGTGGTTCCGCTGGTTCAAGATCCTGTCGGTCATCCTGCCCACCATCGTCGTGGGGCTCGCCCGCATTGCGGTGCACTACAACAAGACTGGTCGCGTCTGGAATGTGTTGAAGAAGCCATCGTTCGTGTGGTTCTTCTACGGCATCCTCTTCCTCAACATTGCCGAGGCAGTGGTGAAAGACCTCCAGCTGGGCAACTACGCCAACGCGCTCGCAGGCGTGGTGTTGTGCGTGACAATTCCGTACGTCCCCAAGTACTGGAAGATCACCACCACTGGCGGCTCGGACCTGATCGCCTACACGACGGCTGGCTGGAACCTGCTCTACACGTTGTGGAACGCCGCCTTCGTGTATGCCGAGGCGCCCCAATACTTCGCCGCGAGCATCACCATCCTGCTGGCCGCTGAGATCTACCCGATCATCAAGCGGCGCCCGGAACTGTACGTGATCGCCCGTGTCTACACGCTCGCGGCACACCTGCTGTTGCGCGCGACGGCCGACTTCTTCCCCGCAGTCATGGACGCCTCGCGGTGGTTCAACGCCGACGTGCTGCACTGGTGGGGCATCGTGAACCTGGTCATCGCGGTTCCCTTCCTCTTCTGGTTTACCTGGCAACTCGACTCGGGCAGGGCCGAAACGAGCTTCCGGCACGGCCGGTCTGCAGATGCTGACAACGACGAGGAGGCTGACGCCGCGAGGCCGACGCCGGAACGCACCGTGACATCGGGCTAGACCCACTGATCGCGGAAAGAAAAAGACCCCCTCACAGGACAACAGTCCTGTGAGGGGGTCTTTCGTCAGTAGCGGGGGCAGGATTTGAACCTACGACCTCCGGGTTATGAGCCCGGCGAGCTACCGAACTGCTCCACCCCGCGTCGGTGTCAACTATTCTAACGGACGCGCACCCCGTGACCTAATTAGCACGGAGCGCTACAGTCGGAGCCATGACCAATACGAGCATGCCCCCTGACCCCTTCTCTGACAAGCCCACGGCCGGCAACGGTGGCGGGTGGAGCGAACCGAGTTCGCCACCGCCTCGCCCCACGACCAACCCACCGCCAGTCGGCAGCGCGCCGCAGACGGGGTGGAGGCCGGACAAGCCCAAGGCGCTTGCGCTGTGGACGATCATCGCCACCGGCGCAGTCGCGCTGGTGACGTTGATTTCCGCACTGCTCGCGCCCTCACAGCTCGAGGCCACCAAGCGCGCACTCGAGGAGGGCAGCACCCAACTGTCCGCCTCCGACGCGCTCGGCACGCTGTCGTTTGTGCTGTTGCTTGCCAGCTATGCACTGTTGGCCATCTGGATGATGACGATCCGCAAGAACCTGCGCTCTCAGGGCATCGAGCCCGGGGGGCCGCCCGCCGTGGAGTGGTGGGGGTGGTTTGTGCCCCTGGCCAACTACGTATTGCCGTTCTTGGGGATGCGCGCCATCGCGCGTCGTCACACCAGTCTGGGCCTGCAGTTGGGGTGGTGGATCCCCTTTGCGCTCTACTGGCTGAGCGCGATTCCTGCGATCTTCATCTCATTCACCATCGTCGACTTCACCACGGGTGAGGTCACCAACGCCGACGCCCTGGACGCGACCGTGCCGCTGGGGTATGCCAGTGCCGCTCTGCTGCTGATTTCGTGGGGATTCCTTGCCACGCTCATCAACCAGGTCACCGACCGCCATCTGGAAAACGCCTGAGACATACCAGCCGGTGATGGGCTGGGGCATGGGGCGTCTGTCGCCCCCCTGCCCCAGCCCATCACTGCGGTGAATCCCGCTACTGGCTTGCCGCCTCGCTTGCAAGTCGCTCTTCGGCTGCCACGGCGTCCATCAGCGCGTCGGCCAGGGCATCCTGAGCCTCGCCGTAAGCGGCGAAGTCGCCTTCGGCCAGTGCCGCCTGGCCATCCTGGATCGCCTGATTGGCGCGGTCGAGGGCGTCTCGCAGTTCCTCTTGTGCCGCACGGTCCACGGTCGGGTCCTGAGGCTCTGGTTCCGGTGACGGGCTTGGCGCGGGGTCGTCCGGCTGCAGATCGGGCTGGTCCGGATCGGTGACCACCTCTTCAGGGTCCACGTCAATGGGCGAGGGCACGTCTGGCGCACTGCCTTCTCCGAACACCTGGTCCAGCGCCTCCTGCAGGGTGTCGGCGAAGCCGACCTCGTCACCAAAGGCGACGAACACCTTGCGCAACAGCGGCACACGGGTGCCCTCCCGCGACTGCACGTAGACCGGCTGCACATACAGCAGCCCGCCACCCACGGGAAGCGTCAACAGGTTGCCGTTGACCACATCAGTCTCACCCTGGCGCAACAGGTTCAGCACGTTCTGCGCCTCCGGGTTGGAGTTGAAGTTGTTCTGCACCTGCCCGGGGCCGGGGATGGTGACATCACGCGGCAGTTCCAGCAGGCGCAACGTGCCATAGTCTTCCGCCACTTCGCCAGCGGTGTCGCCCGTCTCTGAGTTCGCGGCCAGGAAGCCGGTGAGGATATTGCGCCCCTCGTTTCCGCCGGGGATGAACGAACTGGTGATAGAGAAGTCAGGCTGATCCTGTCCTGGCATCTGCAGCGTCAGGTAGTAGGGCGGCTGCAGCGTCTGCTCACCCTCGGTGGGGTCGCTTGGGCTACGCCAGAAGTCCTGACCCGAGTAGAACGACTCTGCATCCTGCACGTGGTAGCTGGTGAGCTGGAAGCGCTGGATCGAGAACAGGTCCTCGGGGTAGCGCAGGTGGCTCATCAGGTCTCCCGAGATATCCGAGATGGGCTGATAGGTACCGGGGAACACGTTCGACCAGGTCTTGAGGATCGGGTCCTCAGGGTCCCACGCGTATAGGTTCACGGTGCCGTCGTAGGCATCGACGGTGGCCTTCACAGAGTTGCGCACGTAGTTGAGCACTGCTGGCTGCAGTGCTCCTTCAGTGCTGCGGAACAAGCCGCTGGAGGAGATCGCACCCGAGTACGGGTACTG